>ERZ808035.136-NODE-136-length-90920-cov-8.567716_pt1 | contig 90920 bp, 84 predicted proteins | sample MGYA00380189_ERZ808035 | MGnify/ENA primary metagenome ERZ808035 (study PRJEB31490, sample SAMN06133407) | mouse gut metagenome | isolation source: M5_1 | host: mice | place: China: Chengdu | collected 2015-05 ... | reverse complement strand
CCAGGCAAGGCGATTTCCCGCAGGAATCCTGACGGATTTTAAGGGAAATCAACGCAGCCCTGGCGAAAAGAGATGCCATAAGACGGCGTTTCGACATGTTTCAAACAAGGCCTAATTCCCCTGGGGGATCAGCGCCGTAAAGGTGATTACACCCGCCGCATAGCGGCTGAAGATCCGTCCCCTGTGCCGGACGACAATGGCCTTTGCGGTGGACAGGCCGATACCATAGCCGCCGGTGGCCCGGTCGCGGGAGGTGTCCGCCCGATAAAACCGGTCAAAATAGCGCGGGAGCTGGGCCGTATCCACCCCCTTACAGGGGTTGGATACGGCAATGCAGACGCTTCTCCCCCGCAAAGACACCGCCAGGCGGATCGTCCCTTCCGGGTCACAGTATTTGACCGCATTATCCAGCAGGATGGAAAACAGGCGGAAAAAGTCGTCCTGAACACCTTTCAGTGTAATCTCGCCGGCAATCTCCGCAGCCAGGGCTTTCCCGCCCGCTTCGGCCAGCGGCTGAAATGCGTCCGCACTGGCCCGGGCAATCTCGCTGACTGAAAAACAGGCCACAGCGTCGGCTTTGGCGGTCTCCTCCGTGCGGGCCAGCTCCACCAGATCTTTGATGAGCTTATCCAGCCGGGAGATCTGAGACCGTGCGCTCTCCAGCCACGGGTCCCTTCCATAGGCGTCCTCCAGCAGCCCAAGATCCGCCGACAAAATGGCCAGAGGGGTTTTCAGCTCATGGGAGGCATCGGTGACAAACTGCCGCTGCCGTTCCAGGTTGTCAACAAAGGGGCGAATGGCCCGCTTGGACAAAAACAGCAGCAGGATGAAAACAATCAGGATACAGGCCAGGAATACGGAGACCGTAATCCGCAGCATATTGTTGACGGCTTGGAGCTGGAGAAAGCAGTCCACCACGATAACCGTGCTCCCGCCATCTTCATCGGGGAATATGCCGAACCGGTAGTAGTCCACATATCCGCGCTCTGTCCCCGCGTCCATGATCCGGCTGACGGTATCCACCACCGTCTGCCGGTCCAGAGCGGCGATATGCTCCAGATTGACGGACCGGATCTCCCTTTGCGCCGTGAGCCCCACAATGAAATACCGCGTTTCAAAAGCGGTCTCCGGCGTAACCTGGAAATTAAAATCGGAGGGATCAGACCGGGAGGCGGGCGGGAGAAAGGACCCTCCATTTTGATGAAGAATGAAAATGGCTCTATCCACCCGGCTGGCAGTGGCACGGTGGTTGCCGATGCCGATGGCTGCACAGAGGACGGTCATGGTTCCGATCATAGAAATCATGGCAATCAGAATGAACTTCCGGCGGATGGAGCGGATCATGTCAGTTCCTCCAAAAGATACCCCTGTCCCCGGCGGGCCACAATGCGGACATCTGCCCCCACAGCCTCCAGCTTTCGCCGGAGATAGGAGATGTAGGCCCAGACCACATTGATCTCTGCGTCGCTATCATAGCCCCAGATATGTTCCATAAACTGCTCTGTGGAAATCAGCCGCCCGGTCTGCCGCATGAGCAGTTCCAGCATTTGAAACTCCCTGTTGCCCAGGCGGATGCAGGAGGAGCCGCATTTCAATTCAAAGGTGGCACAGTCCAGAGTGGCGTTTCCCACGGCGAGAACCTTGGGGGTGTACTCCCTGCCCCGGCGGGTCAGCGCCCGCACCCTGGCGATAAATTCCCGGTTGTCAAAGGGCTTTGGCAAATAGTCGTCTGCCCCGCTGTCCAGACCGTCCACCCGGTCCTCCACCTGGCTTTTCGCCGTCAGCAGCAGCACCGGCGTGGCGATGTGTTTTGCCCGCAGCCCCTGCAGAACCTGGATACCGTCCAGCTTCGGCATCATAATATCCAAAATCAGGCAGTCATAGTTCTCCGCCAACCCGTAGTCCAGCGCGTCCTGCCCATTGCAGACCACATCCACCGAGTAGCGCTCCCGCCTGAGCAGGGCCTCCAGCGCCCTGGTCATCTCCGGCTCGTCGTCGGCCACTAAAATCCGCATGGGATCTCCCCCTTTCCCGCTGCCTCCATCAGCTCGCGGATCGTCTGCAGGGACAGATCCGTGGAGGCAATCTCGTCCGCGCAGCGTTTCAGCTCCCGGACAATCAAATCCTGATTCGCAATATCCCGTTTGTACTTCAACTGGTGTTCAATGCTGGCCCAGCAGTCCATGGCAATGGTGCGGAGCTGAACCTCCAGCCAGACCGGATACTCCGGCTGCCGTTCCAAAAACCGCAGCGGCAGGGAGAGAATCATGTGATAGCTCCGGTATCCGTTGGGCTTGGGGCTGCGGATATAGTCCTTTTCCTTTAAAATCTGAACCCCCGGAATCCGCCGGATCAGACCTGCGGCCCGGTCGATATTCTGCACAAAGGGACAGATCAGGCGCACCCCCGCAGCATCCCGGATATTCCGCAGAGCGCTGTCTGCCGTGACGGGGAGGTTCTGGCGCACCAGCTTTGCCCGCATACTCCCGGCACTTTTTACCCGGGCCTGAAACGAGGAGATGGGATCTCTCTCCCCCCGGCTGACCTGATACCGGCGGATCATATCCAGACAGGTGAGAAACTCGGAGATAATCCCCTCCAAAAGGATGAGATGCTCTCCGTAAAAATCGCGCTCCGCGCCAGTGACCTCCGTCGTCCAATCACCCACAGCCCGTCTCTCCTTCCAAACGTATTTCATCAGGCGGCTCCGCAAGCCACAGGCTGCATCGGAGGGAGCAGTCCTCCGCCAGGACAAAGAGCAGCGCCACCTCATCCGTGTCGCTTCGCAGGGTGATATGGCCCACGCCATCCTCTCCGGTGGTCGCATCGATCACAGCGCCCTCGGAAAAGGAGAGGGTCATTGCGCCCCGTGCCCGCTGCTGCCGGTCAAAAAGGGTCAGCAGCAATTCGCGGTCCCGCGGCAGGCCGGAGACGGTGATCCCCCCGCTGCCGTCCAGCGGGTAGTCCCCGCCGAGTTCCCCGGAGGAGATGCTGGTGCTGCCCTGGAGCGCGCTTCCATCCTCCGTTCGGAACAGCGCCAGGATGGAAATCGGCCCGCCGCCCGCCTCCTCCGGGGACAGAACCCCTGCATCCGCACAGGCGGACAGCAGCAAAAGCAATGGCAAAAGCACACCGCCGGCCCTTCCAATACGCATTTCCGGCACCTCCTTCCGGCTGGTTTCTACAGAAGCCATAACAACAGTATAGAGGCCAAACTCAAAAACAACTTAAAAGGCCGGGAAAAATCAATTTTTTCTCGCCGGGGCATCGACCGCCGCCATTACCCTCCGGGACGTCCACAGATACAGCGCAGCCACAAGGGCGGTGGAGAGCACATCGGCTGCCGGCTGCGCCCAGGCCAGGCCGTTTGCCTGTAAAACGGCCTGCAGAACAAACAGGGCCGGAATATAGATGATCCCCTGCCGGCTGAGATTGATGACGAGGGCCTGCACCGCCGCGCCCATGGACTGCAAGGCGTTGGTCAGCACATAGAACACACCGAAGAGGAAACTGGTGGTCAGCAGGATATTGGTAAAGTCAACTGCGTAGTCAAAAGACGCCGGCTCCGTCAAAAACACACGGATAATGGAATCCCGAAGCAAATAGCAAAGGCCGGTCATCACCGCACTGAGGCCCAGGGAGAAGAGGACGGAAAAGCGCATAATCTTTTTGAACCGCTCCCACAGTCTTGCCCCCATGCAGTAGCCCAGCAGGGGCTGGACGCCCTGGCCGAAGCCAATGCACACCATCCCGGTCATCATGGTCACTTTCATGGCCACGCCCATCCCCGCCAGGGCCATATCGCCATAGCCCGCCATCCGCGCGTTGACGATGATCTGGGACGCACTCATCAGCAGGGAGCCCAGAGAGGCCGGAATGCCGATGGACAGCACGCCGGTGCAGATATGGTCTCTCAGGGCGAAATCCCGGATGCGAATACTGAGCGCCGACTTTCCCCGGAGGTAGTAGAGGATATAGTATCCGGCCCCCGCCAGATTCCCAATCACCGTGGCAGCGGCCGCACCGGAGATACCCCAGTCAAAGGTCAAAATCATGACGGGATCCAGGGTGACATTGAGAAGGTTTCCAAAAACCTGTCCGATCATCGCCCTGGTGGGCTGTCCCTCCGCCCGAAGGATGTTGGAGTAGCAGTTGGAAATCAAGACGAAAGGGCCGCCCAGGGAGACAATGGTCAAATAGTCCTTTGCCGGCTCCCAGGTATCCGCGCTGGCACCGATCAGTGCCAGTATCTGATCCATAGAGAGCAGGAAAGCGGCGGACATGGAGATCCCCGCCGCCACGCAGCCCCACATGCAGAAGGAGCACACCTTTTTCGCGTATTCCGCCCGCCCCTCTCCGAAGGAGCGGGAGATCACCGACGTGCCGCCGGCGCCGAAAACGGTTCCCACCGCCATAAAAATGAGAAAGACCGGCGTGGCAAGGGATACCGCCGCCACCAGAATGTCACTGCGGGTCTGGGCGATAAAGAAGGTATCCGCCAGATTGTAGATCAGAACCATCAGCATGGACACCATGGCGGGGACAGCGTTTTTCAATACCGCCTTTGGCACAGGGGGTCTCTCAAAAACCGTTATAGTATCGCCGCTCATAAAGCACTCCTCCCAAAATCAAAATGATACTTTTAATAGCTTGCTTTCGTTTTGCGGGAAAGTCTGCCGCCGCAGTTCTGCGGCGGCTCCTTTACAGGGAATCCCGCACCTTTTTCAGAAGTGAATAAAAGATGTCCCGCTCGGTCTCCGTCAGGCCGGAGAGAAGCCGCTCCTCCGCCTCGGCCCGGTGGTGCTGGGCAGCGCGGACACACTCCACGCCCGCCGCTGTAATCCGCACCAGCTTGACCCGCCGGTCCCCGGCGTCTCCAAAGCCCTCCACAAGCCCCTTCCGCTCCAGCCGGGCGACAATCCCCGCCGCTGTGGACTGGGCCACATGGAGTATCTGCTCCAGCTCCTTCAACGAGCGCCGCCCCTCCGGGGCCCGGTCCAGCTCTGCCAGAGCCTCCAGCTGCGCCAAAGTCACGTCCTGGAGCCGCAGGGCATTGTTGGCGTTTTTCCGCAGTTCGTCGTCAATCTGTTTGAGCAGCAGCCCGCATTCCCGCCGCTTTTCCATGGGACATCCCTCCTGACGCAAATAATGATAGCACGCTTTTAAAAAATTGTCAATTACCTGCGGTCGATTTTTCTTTAAACTTGCTTTTAAGTTCCCCCGCTATAATGACCCCATCCTAACCAGAAGGAGGGGATGCCCCTTGATCGAACTATCCCATCTCACCAAGCGCTACGGAGAGCATACGGCGGTTTCGGATCTGAGTTTTACCGTGGACAGCGGGCAGATCTATGGCTTCCTGGGGCCCAACGGCGCCGGAAAATCCACCACCATGAACATCATGGCCGGCTGCCTGTCTGCCACGGAGGGCAGCGTCCGCATCGACGGCTGCGACATCTTTGAGGAGCCGGAGCGGGCTAAACGGCGTATCGGCTATCTCCCCGAACAGCCCCCGCTCTATATGAACGAGACGCCGGAGGAGTACCTCCGGTTTGTGGGCGAGGCCAAGGGCCTGCGGAGAGGCGAGCTGGAGCGGCAGATGAAAGAGGTGATGTCTCAGACCGGGATTGAACATGTGGCCCGCCGCCGCATCTCCTATCTGTCAAAGGGCTACCGGCAGCGGGTGGGCATTGCGCAGGCTCTGCTGGGAAATCCCGGGGTCATCATTCTGGATGAACCCACCGTAGGGCTGGACCCTATTCAGATTGTTGAAATCCGGGATCTGATCAAAGAGCTGGGACAGACCCACACCGTCCTCTTCAGCTCCCACATCCTCTCTGAAGTGCAGACCGTCTGTGACCGGATCATCATGATTGCCAAGGGAGAGCTGGCGGCCTTTGACACCCCGGAAAATCTGGAAAAGCACCTGCTCTCTCCGAGTGAAGTGATATTGACCTCCGAGGCCGGCACAGAGGAAGTACAGGCCCTTCTGGACGGCATTGACCACATCACGGACCTGACACTGGAGGAGTCGGAGGCCGGCCTTGTGACGGCCCGCATCAAAACCGACCTCCCCAATGCCTACGACCTCTCACGCAGCCTGTTCTCCGCCTTTGCCGCAGGCGGCAGGACATTGCTGGAACTGACGGTAAAAAAGGCCAATCTGGAGGACATCTTCCTGGAGCTGGCGGAGGACAGGGCCTCTTCCGCCGGCGGGGGTGCCCCCGGGGAAAGCGAGGCGGCGGAATCATGATTGCGGTATGCAAACACGAGCTGAGAGGTTACTTTCACACGCTGACGGCCTACGTCTTCGGTGCAGGCCTGCTCCTGGCCGTGGGTCTGGGCGCCATGCTCTACAACATCGAGGCGGCGGTGAGCAACTTTGAATTCGCACTCAGTTATTTCAGCATTATCTTCGCCGTCATCGTACCCATTCTGACCATGCGGGTCATCGCGGAGGAACGGCGGCAGAGGACCGACCAGCTTCTCTACGCCCTCCCCATCACCACAGCCCAGGTCATCGCGGGCAAATATCTGGCGCTGCTGGCGGTCTATCTGATCCCGCTGTGCGTCATCGCGGTATACCCTCTGATTTTCAGCATGTTCGGGGAGGTATATCTCCTGACCGCCTACGGCTCCATCCTGGCGTTTTTCATCATGGGGGCGGCGCTGATCGCCCTGGGCGTGTTCATCTCCTCCCTGACCGACAACCAGGGCTTTGCCGCCGGCATCGGAGTGGCGGTGATCCTGCTGAACTATTACAGCGTCAGCCTGTCGGAGTACGTGTCCGCCACGGCGCTGGGGTCTGCCGCGGCGCTGGCGGTTCTGATCCTGCTCCTGGGCGCGGTGATCAGGCACCTGACCGGGAATGAAACGCTGGCCTATGCCGTCTGGTTTGTGCTGACAGCCCTGATGGTAATCGCCGGTTTTGCAGACAGCAGGGTGTTCGAGGGTCTTCTGCCCGATATTATGGCGAAACTGTCCCTGTTTGACCGGTTCACCGGCTTTGTCAACGGGGTTTTTGACCTGACGGCCGTCGTCTACTACGGCAGTGTCATCGTATTCTTCCTGTTCCTGTCTGTCCAGTCGCTGGAAAAGCGGAGGTACAACTGATGAAAATACGAAACCTCCACCCCTCCGGCGGAGCGGCAAGCCGGAACGCCCTCCGCGGCGGGGCATACTCCCTGGCAGTTTCCGCCCTGGTGCTGGCAATCCTGCTGGCGGTGAACATCTTCGCCTCCTCCCTGCCCGCGGCCCTGACGAAAATCGACATCAGCGCCGCCAGGCTCTACTCCGTCACCAGCAATACGAAGGTGGTGGTGAACGCCCTGGAAAAGGACGTGACCATCTACTGGGTGGTGCAGGCCGGAGAGGAGGACGAGGTGATCGGGAACCTTCTGAGCAAGTATGACAGCCTCTCGGAACATCTGACGGTGGAAAAGAAGAATCCCGACGTCTACCCTGCCTTTGCCCGGCAGTACACGGACGAGACCGTACAGAACAACAGCCTCGTCGTGGAGTGCGGGGAGAAGAGCCGGTTTATCAGCGTCGGTGACATCTACCGGGGGGAGGCGAACCTCTACACCGGCACATACGACGTGACCGGCTTTGACGGCGAGGGGGCCATCACCTCCGCCATCGACTATGTCGTCAGTGAGGAGTTCCCCCAACTCTATGTTCTGGAGGGGCATGGGGAGCAGGAGCTCCCCTCCGCCTTCCGGGACCAGGTGGAAAAGGAGAACATCGAGACCCGCACCCTGTCCCTGCTGACAGTGGACGCAGTCCCGGAGGATGCGGACTGCGTGATAATCTATGCCCCGCAAAGCGATCTCTCCCCGGCGGAGCGGAATCTCCTGGCAGGCTACGCCGCGGAGGGCGGGAAGCTGTTGGTGATTGCGGGCCCTGTGCAGGACGGGAGCCTGGAAAATCTCTATGGCCTGCTGGCGGACTACGGCGTGGAGACCCAGGCGGGCATTGTTGTAGAGGGCGACCGGGAGCATCACACCTTCCAGGGCCCGGCAGTCCTGTTGCCCGACATGTCCGGCAGCGCCATTACAGATTCCCTGATCGAGGAGAACTACAATCCCGTCATGCCCCTCTCCCTGGGGCTGACGGCCGCCGGAAGTCCCGGCAGCGGAACGGTGACGGAGCTGCTGACCACCTCCGGTACTGCGTACAGCAAGCCGGCGGGCTTTGGGATGACCGGCTATGAGCGGGAGGACGGGGATCTTGACGGCCCCTTTGCCCTGGCGGTCTCCGTCGATACGGCCGGCGGAGGCGGCATCGTCTGGTTCACCTCGTCCTATTTCCTGGAGGATCTGTATAATACCGCCTCCTCCGGCGCCAACGTAAACCTGGCGATGAACGCCCTGGGCTCCCTGATCGGCGAGACGGAGGCCATGGCCATCCGCAGCAAGTCACTGAACTACAGCTACCTGACCATCAGCGATTCCGCCGCCTCTTTCCTGAAGGCGGTGATGATTGGCCTGTTCCCGCTGACATATCTGGGCGCCGGCATCTGGGTGATTGTGAAAAGAAGGGGGGAACAAAATGAACCGGTCTAAGAGGCTGTGCGCCTTGCTGGGCGTCCTGGTCGCTGTCTGCGGCGCCACGCTGATCCTGCTCCATACCGAGGAACGCCGGGAGAAGATCAAAAACAGCGGCGAGGTTATTCTGGAGATTCCCGGGGATGCGGTGACAGCCCTGTCCTGGGAATACGGGGGAACCGCGCTGGCGTTTCACCGGGAGGAGGCCTGGGTCTACGACAGGGACGGGGCCTTCCCCGTCAGCGGGGAGAAGATCGGTGAGCTTCTGGAGCAGTTTCGGTCGTTCCGCGCCGCCTTTGTCATCGAGGACGTGGAGGACTACGGGCAGTACGGCCTGGACAATCCCATCTGCACCATCGACATCTCAACGGAGGAGCGGTCCTATCGGATTTTGCTGGGCGATTACAGCCAGATGGACTCCCAGCGGTATGTCTCCATCGGGGACGGCAATGCGTATCTGGCCCAGAGCGACCCGCTGGACTGCTTTGACGTCGGTCTGAACCAGCTGATGGAAAACGACCGCATCCCCGGCCTGGAGCATGTGACGGAACTCCGGTTTGCGGGCGACGAGAATTACAGCGTCGTCTATGAGGAGGACAGCCCGAACGCCCGCTCCTCTGCCGACGTCTACTTTGTCCGACAAAACGGGAAAAACCTGCCCCTTGACACATCCAGGGTGGACAGCTATCTGTGGCTGATCCGCTCCATGAGCCTGAACAACTGCGTGTCCTACAGCGCGGCGGAGGAAGAGCTGTCCAGCTATGGCCTGGACAACCCGGATCTGAGCGTGTCCGTCACCTATATCCCCGAAAGCGGGGAGGAGGAGCCGGAGGAGAATACCTTCACTTTGCATATCAGCCGGGACGCGGAGACGAAAAAGGCCATGGCAGAGGCGGAAAAAAAGGGGGATGACGGCGGAGATGAGATCTCCGCAGCCTATGTGCGGGTCGACGGCTCCCGGATAATCTACGAGATCTCCGCAGACCGCTACAGGCAGCTGATGGCCGCGGCCTGCGATGACCTCCGGCACACCAGTGTATTCTGGGCGGACTTTGCGGATGTCTATCAGATCGACATCTCGCTGGACGGTTCCCTGTACACCTTTATCTCAAAAGAGGACGGCGGCGAACGCATCTGGTCCTATCAGGGGGAGGAGCTGGAGATCGGGGACCTCCGGTCCGCGCTGGAATCCCTGACGGCGGAGACATTCAGCAGCGAGCTTCCCGCACAGAAGAGGGAGATCGGCCTGACGCTCTTCCTGGACAACGAGCACTTCCCCGAGATCCGCGTGGAACTGTACCGCTGCGACGGCCGGCACTGCCTTGCGGTAGTGGACGGCGAGAGCGTATCCCTTGTAGCCCGTTCCGGTGTCGTCGATCTGATGGAGGCGGTCCGTGCGGTTGTCCTGCACTAGAGTCTGTTTAAAAACCGTCAAAACGCCGTCTTGGAACTTCTTTTTTCGCCAGGACTGCGTTAATTTGACTTGAAATCCGCCAGGATTCCTGCGTCAAATTGCCTTGCCTGACAAAAAAATCTACCCCAATCCGGCATTCCGCCGGTTTTAAAACAGACTCTAGCGCTCCGCGGGGCTCAAAAGCGGCACCTGCCCTTGAGCCGGGTTTTCGTATGGCCCGGCAGGGCAGCGAGGCTTCACCCGAAGCGAAATAATTTTTCCAATTTCATATTCTTTTAAGGTTGCCCGTTATAATAGCTTCATCCGGACAGGTGGGACGGCAGGTATCCATCCCCCTGTCCTGTTGAAGGCTGTGCCTGCGGCCATGCTGACAGAACAATCAGGAAGAGAGGTAATCGCCATGACCCAGGAAAAATCCGGAGCCGCGTTCACAGGCCGCGGAATCACGCTGAACAGCCTGCGGGAACAGCAGTACGCCCTGAACCGGCAGCTGCTGCTGGCCATCCAGCTCCATGACGCGCAGACCCAGGAGCAGCTGCAAAAACAGCTGGCAGAGATTCAGAAGCAGATCGACTGTATCGGCCTGCGGATGTGACGGCGGAGAGCATCTGAGAAGAACGGAGGATCCCCCTATGGAATCAATTTTAAACAGGGCAAAGGGCGCGGAAGCCGCCCTGCACAGCGTATGGAGAGAGAAAAACCCAATCAGGCGGAGGTGGCTTGTGCCCGCGGCGGCGGCCGCCGCCGTCCTGATTGCCGCAGTGCTCCTGCTCCGGGGCCGGGGCGGGCGGAGCGCTGGCCTCGCCTATCTGGAGGCCCCGGCGGAGCGGCGCACCATTGTCAGCACCCTCACCGGCAGCGGGACCCTTCTCCCTGCCAACTCCTACACCGTGACCACCCTGGCGGAGGGGGACATTCTCACCGCCACCTTCGAGGAGGGGGATCTGGTGGAAAAGGACACTGTCCTCTACGAAATCGACAGCTCCGATGCGGCCAACAACATCGAAAAGGCCCAGATCTCCCTGAATCAGGCCCAGCGGAACTATGACGACGCGGCGGACAGCCGGAATATCCGGGCCGGGATCTCCGGTACCCTGTTCAGCCTCCTGGTGGACGTGGGGGACGAGGTATCGCCGGGCCAGGAGATCGCCGTCATCCGGGACAGCGCCACCATGGAGCTGACCGTCCCCTTCCCCGCGGACGACGCCGCGGGATTCTACACGGGCCAGGCGGCGGAGGTGCTGCTGGACGGCTCCTTCGAGACCCTGTCGGGTACCGTCACCGCCGTCTCCGGCAGTGACATTGTGGGCACGGGGAACACCGTGACCCGGAACGTGACCGTCTCCGTGCAGAACCCCGGCGGGCTGGGCGTGGAGCAGGCGGCCTCCGTCTCCATCGGCGGCGTGGGCTGCGCATCGTCCGGAACCTTTGCTTACCGGTCGGAGAACACCGTCACCGCCTCCGTCTCCGGCACGGTGGCCGCCGTCCACGTACGGGAGGGCAGCCGCGTCTCCAAAAATCAGGCGCTGGTGACACTGGGCGGCGACGCGCTGGAGAACTCCATCCAGAACGCCCGGGACAGCCTGCGCAGCGCAGAGCTCTCCATGGACAGCACCCAGAACCAGCTGGACAGCTACACCGTCACCTCCCCCATCCGGGGGACGGTGGTGGATAAGCAGTACAAGGCCGGGGACACCGTGGAGAGCGGGAAGACCCTCTGCACCATCTACGATCTGAGCTATCTGGAGATGACCATGAACATCGACGAGCTGGATATCGGCAAGGTGGCGGTGGGGCAGTCCGTCCAGATCACGGCGGATGCCGTGGAGGGGCAAACCTACACCGGCGTTATCACAAAGGTCTCCGTCCTGGGCACCACCAGCGGCGGCGTGACCTCCTACCCCGCCACGGTCCGGATTGACAGCACGGAGGGTCTCCGCCCCGGTATGAACGTGGACGCGGAGATTGTCCTGGAACAGGCGGAGGATGTTCTCACCGTTCCGGTGGAGGCTGTGAGCCGCGGAAACCTGGTGCTGGTTACGGAGAACTCCCCCAGCGCCGCAGCCGCAGAGGACCGGGAGGCCCCGGAGGGCTATGTCTACGTCACAGTCGAGGCCGGTGTCAGCGACGACAGCTATGCCCAGATCCTCACCGGCCTCCAGGAGGGCGACACCGTCGCCTATCTCCCCTCCTCCGGCGACGGCGGCATGATGATGTTCGGCGGCATGGGGGGCGTCTCTATAAGCGCCGGTCCTGACAGCGGACCGGGAGGCGGAGGTCCCAGGGGCGGCATGGGAGGAGGTCCCATGGGATGAGCGCACTGATCGAATTCCGGGACGTCTGCAAATACTACCGGATGGGCGGCGAGACCGTCGCCGCGGCGGACCACATCTCCATGCAGATCAACAGGGGCGAATTTGTGGCCATCGTGGGGCAGTCCGGCTCCGGAAAATCCACCTGCATGAACATCATCGGCTGTCTGGACGTCCCCTCCTCCGGCACCTATCTGCTGGACGGGCGGGACGTGGGGCAGATGAACAAAAATGAACTGGCGGAGGTCCGCAACGAGCTCTTGGGCTTTATCTTTCAGCAGTACAACCTGCTGCCCAGGCTGACGCTTCTTGAAAATGTGGAGGTACCCATGATGTACGCCGGTATCCCCAAATCAGAACGCCGCCAGCGGGCCACGATTGCGCTGGAGCTGGTGGGGCTGGGCGGAAAGCTCCGCCACCGCCCCAACCAGCTCTCCGGCGGACAGCAGCAGCGGGTCTCCATCGCCCGGGCCCTGGTGGGGGAACCGGCGGTAATCCTGGCCGACGAACCCACCGGCGCCCTGGACTCCCACACCAGCCGGGAGGTGCTGAACCTGCTCCAGCAGCTCCACCGGGCGGGGAACACCGTGGTTTTGATCACCCATGACAACTCCATCGCAATCCAGGCCCAGCGGGTCATCCGTCTGGAGGACGGCCATGTGGTCTACGACGGCGATGCCCGTGCGCCGGAGGCCGTGGTCACGCCACGGAGGGCCGGAGAGGAGGGATCGGCATGAGCATGCGGGAGACCTTGATCCTGTCCCTCAAAAACATCTGGAGCAGCAAGACCCGCACCCTTTTGACGATGCTGGGCATCATCATCGGTGTGACGGCAGTGATCGTCATCGTAGGCCTCGGCAACGGAATGCGGAACTACATGGCCGACAGCTTCTCTGACCTGGGCACCAATACGCTGACGGTGCAGGTCATGGGCCGGGGCTCCTCCCGCAGCATCTCCGTAGAGGAGGTGTATGCCATTGCGGAGGAGAATCCGACGCTGCTGGACGCGGTTTCTCCCACGGTCAGCCTGTCAGGGGCGGTGAAGGTGGGCACGGAGACGCTGGACGCCACCACCGTCTCCGGCGTCAGCGAGGAGTATTTCTCCATGCGGGGCTATGAGATTGCCCGGGGGCGGGGCCTCCAGTACATGGATATTGAGAACCGTCGGCCCGTCTGTGTGGTGGGCAGCTACCTCGCCGACAACTACTACGGCGGAAACGCAGTGGGGCAGACCATCCGCGTCGGCGGGAATCGGCTGACCATCGTGGGCGTCATGTCACAGAAGTCCGGGGAACCGGAGGAGGGCGGCACCGACGACTGTATCTATCTCCCCTACTCCACAGCCGCCCGCCTCTCCAGGATGGGGACGGTCAGCAGCTTCACCTTTACGATCGCGGACGAGGAACAGGCGGCCGCCGCAAAGGAGACCGTGGAAAACCGCCTCTACGCGGTGTTCCACGATTCCAACGCCTATCTGGTGGTCAGCATGTCCGAGATGCTGGACACGATGACCGGCATGATCAATGTGGTCATCACCATCCTGGCGGTCATCGCGGGAATCTCCCTGCTGGTGGGCGGCATCGGCATCATGAATATCATGCTGGTCTCCGTCACGGAGCGGACAAGAGAGATCGGCATCCGCAAGGCCCTGGGCGCCAAGGAGGGCAGTATCCTCCGGCAGTTTGTGGTGGAGGCGGCTGCAACTTCCGGACTCGGCGGAATCCTGGGGATTCTGCTGGGCTACGTGCTCTCCAACGTTGCAACGGCGGTGATCACCTCGCTGATGGATGCGGCCCTGACGGTATCGCCCTCCGGTGGAGCGGTATTGACGGCCTTTGGCATCTCCGCCGCCATCGGAATCACCTTCGGCTATCTCCCCGCCAGAAAAGCGGCGCGGCTGAACCCCATTGACGCCCTGCGGTACGACTGAACAGGAGGAACAGATATGAAACGGATTTTAACAGGCGTCCTGGCTCTCTGCCTGGCCGCCTCTCTCACCACACCCGTCTTTGCAGCGGACGCCGGAACCGGCGCCGTCCAGGCGGTCAGGGCGCTGGGCATCCTGAAGGGGGATCAGAACGGCAACGCGGACCTCTCCGGCACCGTCAGCCGAGCGGAATTTTCCTTTATGCTGGCCGCCGCCTCCCCCTACAGGGACAGTGTCAGCCGGGACGGAAGCGGATACTCTCTGTTCAAAGACGTCAAAAGCGGCTATTGGGCCTCGGAGCCCATCCAGCTGGCCGTCCGCCAGGGGTGGATGACGGGCTATACCGACGGGACTTTCCGCCCGGAGAAGGCCGTGACACTGGAGGAGGCCTGTGCCTCTTTATTGAAGCTGCTGGGCTACGACGCCTCCTCCCTGGCGGGCTCCTTTCCCCAGGCACAGCTCAGCAAGGCCGCCGCCCTGGGCCTGCGGGATCAGGTCGCCGCCATCCGCGGGCAGGCGCTGACCCGGCAGGACTGCGCCCTTCTCTTCTACAACCTCCTGACGGCGCAGACCTACGGCGGCCAGACCTACGCCGTAACCCTGGGCTATACCGTCGCCAACGGCCAGGTAAACTATACCGCCGTGGCCATGGACAACCTCAGCGGCCCCTATGTCGCCCGGAGCGGCGCATCCCTTCCCGCCTCCGTCACCACCGTCTATCGGAATGGGGAATTGACAAACAGCACCGTATTGAGCGAATACGACGTCTATTACTACAGCGAGGGCTCCGGTATGGCGTGGATCTATACGGACCGGGCCTCCGGAAAAATTGAGGCGCTGTCGCCCAGCGTCACCAATCCCGAGTCCGTAACCGTCTCCGGAAATGTCTATGCGATTGAAAGCGCCTCCGCGTCCTATCAGCTGTCCGCCATGGGCGGCAGCTCCGTGGGACGTGTAGTCACCCTGCTTCTCGGCATGAACGGCGGCGTGGTGGAGGTCCTCACCGGTGAGGCGGTGGATACCACCTATCTGGGCGTCATCGCCTCTGCGGAGCGGGTACTGGACGGTGCAGACACGGCACAGATCCGGACAAAGGTCGGAGTAATCTGCACGGACGGCGTCCTCCGCTCCTTTGTCGTGGACAGCGGGACCTCCTCGGCAGGACACCTGGTCTCCGTCTCCGTGGCCGGCGGCGGCGTTACGGTCAGGGGGTTCTCCGGGAAATCCATCAGCGGAACCGTCAGTAAAGACGCCGCAAAGCTGGGGGATCTCCCCCTGGCGGAGGACATCCGGATTCTGGACACCGCCAGCGACGGGAGCTACGCCACTGTGGAGGCCTCCCGGCTGGCCGGAAAGACAATTACCGATAAAATGGTGCGGCACTATACGCTGAACAAAAACGGGGAGATTGACCATCTGATCCTGGACGACGCCACAGGGGATACCTGGACCTACGGATACCTCTCTGCCGTCAACGACCTCTCTCAGGAGGGCGGCATGGATATCAGCATGCAGTACACCTATGTTGTCGACGGAGAGGTCAAAACCATCTCCGGCAGCGCCAAGTACGCCGTCAAAACCGGCGGTCTGGCCATCCGGTATAACAGCGACGGCTCTATAAAATCCATGAAAAACACCACGGCTGTCAAGCTGGTCTCCCTGGGTGCCCTGACCGCCAGAACCGACAGCAGGACTTACGAGCTGGCAGATGATGTGCAGGTATACCTCCGGCAAAACGGCGCCTTCTATCGGACAGATCTGGCCGATATCAACGCAGAGGCGTACACGCTGACAGGGTACTACGATAATTTCGGCTGTCCCGCCGGCGGGCAGATCCGGATGATTGTCGCGGAGACGAAATGAGGGACGCTCCCAGTCATACGGAAGCAAAATCCTCTCGGCCATATTCCGGAGACGTCCGCACCGATATTGAAACCGCCTCTCTGCGGGTACGGCGGCCCAGCTTTTATTACTTCGGCAATTAGGCCTTGTTGAAAATTGGCGGAATGCCGGATTGCGGCAGATTTTTTTGCCGGGCAAGGCGATCTCCCGCAGGAATCCTGACAGATTTTAAGGGAAATCAACGCAGCCCTGGCGAAAAGAGATGCCGTAAGACGGCGTTTCGACATTTTCAAACAAGGCCTAAATAATCGCCGAAGTAATAACATTTAATTTGATGCCGTTTTGCTCGCCCCTTACGGGGCAACCGCAAAACATGGCACTGATTGCTTTGGCAATCGACAGTTTCTGCAAGTCGTGGAATTATTTAATTGCCAAAGCAATAACAAAACTCACCGTCTGCCTCACAGCCCTTCCATATGAGGCGGGAACTGCGAAAACCGGCATCGCACAGATTCCATTTCAACGGTACACCTGCACTTGCACAGCGGCGCCTCTTGTAGTATAATGGAAAATAAAGTCATTTTATGGGAAGAGCACTTGGTCATGTCAAGTCTGAAGCACCTAACGCGGCCAGTCAGCGCTACCACAAAAGCAGGAGGGTAACATATGATGACCAGAAGCTTTCTTCCGGTGGGACAGGGGGCCTTTTACGCCGAGAGATTTGAGCTCGACTCCGACAGGGTCAACGTCATATATGACTGCGGCTCATCCACCGGTATCCACATTGTGGAACAGGCAATCCGAAACCATTTTTATCAGGGCGAGGAGGTCAACGGAGTCTTTATCTCCCATTTCGACGCGGACCACACAAACGGCCTCCCCTATCTGCTGAAGTACTGTCACGTAAAAAACCTCTTCTTTCCGCTGATTACAAAAGAGCTTCAGGAATTTGTATCACTGGACGACCTGATATATCCGTCGCAAAATCGGGCGTTTCTCTCCGCTTTTGTCAAAGACCCCCTGGGCGCCCTGGAAGCTCTGGATCTGGATTATCATCCGGCCCTCTATCAAATCCAGGAAAACGGGGAATATGACGACAGCAGAAGCCAGTACATCGACGTTGACGCCATATCTGTCCCCTCGGGGGAAAACGTATCGCACATCCTGTTCAGCCCCCGGCACAAGAATCCGGATTGGCTGTATATTCCCTTCAACTTCCGGGAGATTGCAAGGACAAAGGCCTTTAAAGCGGCCATGCAGTCCCAGCTGGGATGCATTTATTCCTGCGCAGATCTGCTGGATCTGCTGGACAGAGGAGTCCTGACCATTGACGATATCAAACAGGTATACAAAACGGTTCCCGGATCCCTCAATACAAACTCCATGACCGTGCTCTCCGCAAGTCCCGACAGCAGCATCATGCAGTCCCTCTCTAAATTCCCGCTCCCAAAGGGATATTGCCCGCACTGCAGCAATGGCTGTACCCCGTGTATCCCTTGTATATGGAAATTTCCCAACGGGTGCCTCTACACCGGTGACTATGACGCGAAAGGGCCGCAAAAATGGAATGAGCTGTACTCTGCCTACCGCAAATACGACGCCTTTATCGGCTGTGTGCAAATTCCGCACCACGGCTCCAAACATAACTACAATCCTCAGCTGCTGGGTGTCGGGCACTGCCTCTTTTACATCATTTCAGCGGGAAGCAGCAACAGATATCACCATCCCCACTGCTCCGTCGTCAAGGACATTCTCTCAGCCTGCAAATACCCGGTCATTGTGACGGAAAACAGCGGCGCAGTGAGATTTGATATTTCTTAGGGAGCCGTCCCGCTGTCTCCTGCCGGTCTTCTCGGGCCGCCTGAAAACCGGGCATCAAAAAATCGGAGCAGTGCGCTGTCACCGCTCCGATTTCGTATATGCACAGGGCCGTGTCCGCTCTCCCCGGGGTCAGGGGCGCAGCAGCGCCGCTGCCACGTCATTGACGTTTGTCCCGGTGGGGCCGGTGATCACCAGGCCGCCCACCGTCCGCAGGGCGTGATAGGAGTCGTTATTGTCAAGAACCGCGGACACATCCAGCCCCTTGGCCCTCAGCGCCGCTGCCGTTTCACCGTCCACATAGCCGCCGGCCGCGTCGGTGGGCCCGTCCGTCCCGTCGCTGCCCACGGAGAACACCGCTCCGTGGACAATGCCGGCAATACCGGGCGCCGCTGCCAGGGCCAGCTCCTGATTACGGCCCCCCAACCCCTTGCCTCTCAGGTGGACCACCGTCTCACCGCCGGCAATGAAGGCCAGACGGCGGCCGTCCCCGGCGTGGGTTTTGAGGACGCTGGCCAGAAAGCTGCCCGCCTCTCGCGCCTCACAGCACAGCCGGTCCGTCAGCAGCACCGGCTCGTAGCCCAGCAGCCGGCACCGTCCCGCCGCTGCCGCGCACAGTTCCCGGACGCTGCCGGTAATCTCTGTTACCACGTTGTCCAGAGTCTTGGGCGTCTCAACCTCCAGCAGCTGCCGCGCCTCTGGAGACAGCCGCAGCCCATACCTCTCCGCAATGGCCGCCGCCTGGCCGCAGGTGGAGTGATCCGGGCAGGCGGGCCCGCTGGCGATCATGTCCAGCGGATCGCCCAGAATATCGCTGAGGACGATGCTGAAGACCCGGGCCGGAGCGCATAATCGGGCAAACCGTCCCCCCTTGATGCCGCTGAGCCGCTTGCGGACGGTGTTGACCTCCACGATATCCGCGCCGCAGGCCAGCAGCTGCTGCGTGACCTCCCGCAGCTCCCCGCCGGAAACCAGAGGCTTTTCAAAGAGGGCACTGCCGCCGCCGGAGAGCAGAAACAGCACGGTGTCCTCCTCACGCAGTCCACGTACCAGCTCCAGGGCCTTTTCCGTAGCCGCAAAACCGTTTTCATCCGGTATGGGATGCCCGCCCTCATAGCAGACAACACCCGGGATATCCCCCTCCGCATGGCCGTATTTTGTGATGACCACGCCGCCGTCCACAGCGCCCAGCGTATCCACCGCGCACTTTGCCATCCGCCAGGCCGCCTTTCCGACGGCGACGAGCAGCGTCCTCCCGTCGGAGGGACGGTATTTCCCCAGTGCCCGCCGCACCGCCGCATCGGGCTGGACGGCTTTTAAGCCGGCCCGGATAATCTCCTCCGCATCCCTGCGCAGAACCTCGTTCATTTTCTCTCCATCCTCCCTTATGCGGGCAGGGACACACGCCGCAGCTCCCACAGTTATCTCAGAGCAGTTCCCAAAAATCCCGAGAAAAGTTCGGCGCTCCGTCTCCCGCAGCAGGCAGCCGGACGCACCCGGAGGCAAAAGAACCTGTTACCCCAGGGACTCCGGGCCAAAGCTGTACGGCAGCAGCTCCGGAAGGGTAAACGCCCGTTCCTCTCCCGCCCCGTTGAGGCAGATGATCTCCAGATTCGGGGCAAATTCCCGCATCACCTGGCGGCACACGCCGCAGGGTACGCAGAAGTCCTGCCCCCGCCCGGCCACCACAAGGCGGCGGAACGCCGTATGCCCCTCTGATACCGCGTGGAAAATGGCGTTGCGCTCGGCGCAGATGCCGGCGGGGTAGGCGGCGTTCTCCACGTTGCAGCCGGTGAACACCGCGCCGTCTTCACACTCCAGCGCCGCCCCCACGGGAAAACGGGAATAGGGACAGTAGGCCCGGTCCAGCATGGCGACGGCCGCGGTCTTCAGTTCCTCTCTTGTCATAATACGGTTCCCTCCTTAAGAAGACGGAAAATAGGGCTCAGCGCCCAGACTTGCCGGGGAGCGATACAAGCTCACAGACCAGACGGGGACCGTGAACGAATCCGCAGTTCCCCGGCCCATGGGCTCCGTGTCATAGTATACGATGACGCTGACGCCGTCCCCCCCGGCGTAGATGTCGCCGAAGAATCCGGAGAGCGTCCCGTCCGGCTCTCCCCAGGCGTCCAGGATATCCCTGCGGGACAGGCCCAGCAGGGCGGCCTCCGCCGACTCCGGTTCCATGCGGGACAGGGCGTCCGGTGCAGGGATACCCGGCCGCCCGGCGGCCAGCAGCACCGCCGCCGTCAGCACCGCCAGCAGAGCGGCGGGGAGGGCCCGGCCGCTGGCAAATTGTCTCATGGGTTCTCCTCCCCCTCCCAAAGGATCTCCCTCCGGGGCCGGGACTCCACATCCAGGATATCCTTTGCGTCGTAGAATTGCAGGTACAGGTCCCGGGCCCGGCGGAGGGTAATGCCGTCCGGGTGGAGCCGGTCACAGATCACAGCGCAGATATCCTTTTTAATAAAGCTGAAGCTCTCAATCCCCACAGAACAGAACACCCGGAATCCGGTGGACTGGAGATACTGGAAGATGGGGCCGGTTTTGGTCCAGTCGTTGCCGTCGGGCCGCTCGCCGTGGGGGTAGAACAGAATATCCGTCTCCCCCACCAGGCTCCCCACCTCATCGTACCAGCGCTCCGTATCGGCCTGAATCTCCTCCAGCGTCCGCTTTTGGCCGCTGAGCCGGATATGGCCCCAGGTGTGGCTGCCAAAGGTCCAGCCGGTGCGCCGCAGCTCCTCTACGACGGGCTTTACCGCCTCCCGTTCCGCCTGGCGGTTTTGCTCCTTTGCGTCGTCCCAGTCCTTGGTGTCCGTGGAGGTCCGGTAGCCTAAAATGCCGCAGTAACCGGTCAAACTCAGGCAGCCCTTGGCCCCGAAGGGGGAGAAATCCGGATGCTCCTCTACAAATTTGTCCAAAATGGGGATGGCGTCCAGATCCCGGCTGACAACTTCCCTTCCCTCCGGGTCCATCCCCCAGGAGGCAATTTTGCCGTCGTCCCCGATGATGAGCTTATAGGCGAAGCCGTTTTCCAGCATGTAAGGATAGTAATTCGTATCGTCAAAGGACAAAATCAAGGGTTTCTTCCCCTCCGGCAGATAGAGGGGGTTGCGCACCATTCTGGGCTGCCCGTCCTCGCCGGAAACCTCGCTCCACACGTCGCCGATGTCCACCAGCACATAGCCCTTGTCGTAGACGCTTTGGAGAATCCTGTTGTACTCGTCCACCGTGACCATATAATCGTCAATTCCGTTGGACTGGTCGTCCCCGTCAAAGGCCAGCTCCGGGTAGGCCACCACAGGGTGGAAGAACAGGTGCTCCACAATCCCCTCCCAGGCGGTATATGTCACGCCGTCCCGGACACCTCCCGCCGGCATCTCCCCAGGATTGTAAATACTGTAGGGCTCCGGCTCAGGTTCCGGCTCAGGCTCAGGCTCCGGCTCAGGTTCCGGCTCCGGCTCCTGAACCTGGGCGGGAGTATCCGCCTCCTCTGCCGGGGGAGGCACGGGCTGTCCGCAAGCGCTCAGGGACAGCAGCAGGGACAGCAGCAGCAACAGGGCAGTAAAACGGCGCATCGAAAAAACGTCCTTTCCGTCGAATCTTCTGACAGGAACCCGCCAGACCTTTTACAGCGGTTTGACAACGTATCGCCGCTGGGGTTCCCAACTACAGTATGACAGAAAATCCGACAAAAAGAACTACAAAATTGCAACAAAAAAATAACAAAATCCGGGCAGTTGTAACAAAACCGCCCGGACTTTATCGCCGGTGCACTTGTGGGGGGAAACGGGTGGCGGGCCGCCGGCCTCCGCCCCCTTTGCGCGCCGTCCAAAATGCCCCTAGAGTCTGTTTTAAAAGCGGCGGAATGCCGGATTGGGGCAGATTTTTTTGTCAGGCAAAGCGATTTGACGCAGGAATCCTGGCGGATTTCAAATCAAATCAATGCAGTCCTGGCGAAAAAAGAAGCTCCAGGACGGCGTTTTGACGGTTTTAAAACAGACTCTAGCGCTTGTCCCCCGGCTTGAAGATCAAAGCCATCACCACACCGGCCGTCACCGCCATGGTGATGCCGCCGGCAGTGGCGCTGAGCCCGCCGGTGAGAACACCCAGCCACCCCTGCTCTCCAATGGCCTTCTGTACGCCCTTGGCCAGGGCATGGCCAAATCCGGTAAGGGGCACGGTAGCGCCCGCCCCGCCCCAGTCCGCCAGGGGCTGGTACAGCCCAAGGGCGCTGAGCAGAACGCCGGCCACCACATAGCCCGTCAGGATGCGGGCGGGCGTGAGCTGGGTTTTGTCGATAAAAACCTGTCCAATGGCGCAGAGAATACCTCCGCAGAGAAACGCATTGAGATACTCCATAAGCAAGCCTCCCGTGATTCACTCTGCTCTCAGTGTTTCCCGGAAGAGGAGGAAATATTCCGCCCCGCGTCAGACGATAAACCCCCCGTCGGCGGCTAAAACCTGTCCGGTGAGAAAACCGGCCTTCTCCGAGGCGAAAAAAGCTACCGCATGCGCCACATCTTCCGGCATCCCAAGGCGGCCCAGGGGGGTCTGCTCCGCCAGCTCGCACAGCGTTTCCCTTCCCAGCACCTGTACCATATCCGTATCAATAACGCCGGGGGCCACACAGTTCACCCGGATATGGGAGGGCGCCAGCTCCAGCGCCAGCGAGCGGGTCAGCCCGATGAGCGCGGCCTTGGTGCAGGCGTAGGCCGTCTCGCAGGAGGCCCCCCGCAGCCCCCAGATTGAGGAGATATTGACAATACATCCCCGCTTTTCACCGATCATATGCGGAAGTACCGCCTGAATCGCATTCCGGGCGCCCCCCAGATTGACGCCCAAGTATCGGTTCCACAGCTCGTCGGTAATGTCCTGAAACAGGCACTGGCCCGCTATGCCGGCGTTATTCACCAGCAGCTCCACGGGGCCCAGGAGCTCCGCCGCGGCCCGAACCATTTCGTCAACAGCCCGCCGGTCGGAGACATCGGCCCGGAAAGCAGCGGCCATCCGCCCCTCGCCGCGCAGGAGATCCACCAGGCTCTCCGCAGCCTCCCGGTGCTCCAGATAGTTTACGCAGACAGGCCAGCCGGCACGGGCCAGCTCCAGGGCCACAGCCCGGCCAATCCCCCGGGAGGAGCCGGTGACAAGCGCACATCGGTTCATACGGATCGTCCTTTCCCACAGCGCTGAATAACAGCGTTTTACCCAATTATAACAGCTTTCCGCCCATGTGGAAACAATAACTTTTCCCGTGCCCACATCTGTCCCGTTCTGCCATGTCTGTGGAATGGATGCGGCGCCTTCCGAAATCAGCCTTGTCTTTTTCAGAAAAATATTGTATCATTAGAGGGAACGCACGGGATATCCGGCGGTCCGGCTCCCAGGCGGGGCGGTCATAGAGATCACAGATTAGAGGAGGCCATCCCATGGAAGAGAAGAGAATGATCAAAGTCACTGTAGAAGGGACGGAGTACACCTATCCCCACGGCACGCCCTACCGCACCATTGCGGCGGATTTCCAGGACCGGTTCCCCTGCGACATCCTGCTGGTGAACCGGGACGGCAAGCTCTGTGAGCTCCACAAAATCCTGGATCGTGACTGTTCGCTGAAGATGGTCACGGCGAAGGACAAGCCCGGCATCCAGACCTATGAGCGCAGCGCAGTGTTTCTGATGCTGAAGGCCTTTTACGACGTCGTGGGGCGGGAGAATGTGGAGCGCATCTCCGTGGAGTACTCCCTCAGCAACGCCCTCTTTATCCTGGCCAGGGGCGGCTTCACCCTGGATCAGGCCCTGCTGGAGCGGGTGGAGGCACGGATGCGGGAGCTGTCCGCCGCGGCAAAGCCCATCGAGAAGCGGTCCGTCAACACCGACGACGCCATGGATCTCTTCCGCCGGGCCGGGCTGATCCACAAGGCCCAGCTCCTCAGCTTCCGGATCAACTCCCGGGTCAACGTCTACTCCCTGGAGGGCTTCGTGGATTACTTTTACGGTTACATGGTGCCGGACACCGGATACATCCGGTGCTTTGGGCTGGAGCTGTTTGAAAACGGCTTTGTCCTGCGCCTGCCCACTCAGGGGGATCCCAACCGGCTGGGGGACTTCCGGCCCTCCAGGAAGGTCTTCCGGGAGCTCTATGAATCCACGCTGCGGTCCGAGGCGCTGAATGCCTCCAACGTGGCGGAGCTGAACACCACCATCTCCCAGGGCGGGGCCACGCCGCTGATTCTGGCTCACGAGGCCATGATGGAGAAGAAGATCGGCGACATTGCCGCCGAGATCGCCGGGCGGAAGGACGTCCGCTTTGTCATGATCGCCGGGCCGTCCTCCTCCGGCAAGACCACGTTCTCCCACCGGCTGTCCACCCAGCTGCGGGCCTGTGGCCTGCGGCCCTACCCCATCGCCACGGACAACTACTTCAAAAACCGGGAGGACACTCCCCGGGACGAAAACGGGAACTACGACTTTGAGGGTCTGGGGGCCATGGATGTGGAGCAGTTCAATACGGATATGAGCCGGCTCCTGCACGGCGAGACCGTGGAGATTCCCACCTTCAACTTTAAAAAGGGCGCCCGGGAGTACAACGGCAACTTTCTGAAGCTGCGGGAGGGCGACGTGCTGGTAATCGAGGGCATCCACTGCCTCAACGACCAGTTTACCCATGCCCTGCCCAGGGAGAGCAAGTATAAAATCTATATCAGCTGCCTCACCACGCTGAATATCGACGACCATAACCGCATCCCCTCCACCGACGCCCGCCTCCTGCGGCGCATTGAGCGGGACGCCCGGACCCGGGGATACAGCGCCCAGGCCACCATCAAAATGTGGCCCTCTGTCCGGCGGGGCGAGGAGAACAACATCTTCCCCTTCCAGGACAGTGCGGACATGGTGTTCAACTCGGCCCTGATCTACGAGACGGCCCTGCTGAAACCCTATGTACAGCCCCTTCTCTTCGGCGTCCCCCGGGACAGTGAGGAGTATATTGAGGCCAAGCGGCTGCTGAAATTTTTGAACTACTTCCTGCCCATCCCCGCGGACAATATCCCAAAGACCTCCCTCATGCGGGAGTTCATCGGCGGGGGCTGCTATCACGCCTGATTGAACGAAACACCGCTTTTCGGGCCATCTTCCCCCGAAAAGCGGTGTTTTTCTGTCATTTTTTGAAAAGCCACCATTTCTGCATTGCGCCTGCGGGCTTATGTGGACATGTCCCGGATCCCGTTTCAAAGCCGGCAAAACAGTCTTTAAAAAGAATTTCAAAAAATTTTTGGAGATGCGGGACACTTTGATGTTCAGAAACGTCCCTGTTATAGCGGCGCTGCCAAGAGCCTGTTCAGTATCTCCCCGCGCACGTCTTGACGGCGGATCTACCGCCCTGGCTGCGCTAAAAATCCTTGCAGGACGGTAAATCCCTTCGCCAATCCACACACGTTGAGATACTGAACAGGTTCTAAGGGGACAAAGGAGGATTCTTCCATGCTGACGATATGCCTTGCTATGCTGGAGACAGAGGCGGACCGGCAAAAATTCATACGGCTCTATGAGGCCTGTGAGAAGAGAGTTTATGCCGTGGCCCTGCGGATCCTGGGAAATCCGGCCCAGGCGGAGGATGCCGCGCAGCAGGCCTGGCTCCACCTGCTGCGCAAGTGGGAACTGGTATCCGTCCTCAGTTGGGAGAAAGCCGGGGGATACGCCATCACCGCCGCCAAAAATGCGGCCTTGGATCTGCTGCGGGTCCAGAGCCGCACCGTACCTCTGCCGGAGGAGTGGGATCCGCCTGCCCAGGCCGACAGCGAGGATGACTACCGGTATCTGGTGTCCCTTGTCCGTGAACTGCCGGAGGGCTACCGCCGGGTGCTGGAGCTGAAGCTGGTGGAGGAACTGAGCAACCGGGAGATTGCCGGACGCCTGCACATCCGGGAATCCACCGTGTCCTCCAGGGTGATGCGGGGCAGGGCCATGCTGCAAAAACGGCTGCGAGAGGAGGGCTATCAATATGCGTAACTTTGACGAGCGGCTCCGGGACGCCCTGATTGACGCCAACCTTCTGCAATTTGAACCGGTCCTGGTGAATGCCGACGCCCGGGAGTTTGACTTTTCATCCAAGTACCGCCGGGAGCGGATGCGGATGCTGGCGGATCCCTTCAGATGGGCAAAACGGCAGAGCCGTTCCGTGCGGAGCAGGGCGGCGCGGAACGCCGCCTGTGTGCTTCTGGCCTGCACAGTGGCCTTTGGCGCACTGATGGCGGTCAGCCCCACTGTCCGGGCGGCAGTGCTGAACTGGCTGCGGGAGTTTCGGGCGGACACGGTTACATACGCCGCCAATCCATACATCTCCGATCCGGCCCCGGCAGGCGCCGGCTCCCAGGACTGGCGTCTCACCTGGCTGCCGGAGGGCTACGCTCTGCAGGACGTCTACATAAATTCCAGCCTCAGCAAGTGGTTCTTCCTGTCCGCCGATTCCGGTGAGTCTCTGGACTTCAGCTGTTTCGCGCCGGGCGGGGACTCCATGCTCCAATTCAGCAGGATCCAGGATCCGGAAGGTGTGCGGAGGAGTCTCTCCGTCCGGGGCTGTGCCGCCGACTACTACGCCGGCGGCAGCGATCAGCTGCTGGTATGGGAAAATCCGGAGGGTTTCCTCTTCCGGCTGACCGTAATCGGCCAAATGGACAGCGAGACCCTGGTGCGGATTGCCGAGAGCGCCGCCTGTTACGGCGATACCGCCCCGGCCTACGAGATAGGCTGGGTGCCGCCGGACTTTCATGATATGGGCGGCCTGTACGGAAACGGCGCCTTCCAGCAGGACTGGGCGCAGCGGGGCGTTCTTCTGTCCCTGCAGTATGTGGTCTGCCCGGCCTGCCCGTTTGCCGCCCCCGAAGGGGAGGCGGAGGAGGTGGACGTCAACGGGCTGCCGGGCCGCTTCTGGGCAGGCCCGGAGGGACCTCCGGAGGACACCGGCGGGGAGGACAGCTCCGTGTCGGAAATCGGCGATGTGGTCATCGTCTCGGCCGTCAGCGCCGGGAACGGTATCGGCAGTACGCTGATGTGGGAGGATCCGGAGACCGAAACGGCCTTCTGCCTCAAGGGAGAGCTGGGGAAATCCGACCTGCTGCGGATGGCGGAGAGCATAAAGAGAAAAGAAACGCCCATTGAGCGCGTCCGGCCGGGACACTCGCAATTGATAATCGGAGCTGCCGGCGGGGACGCCGGCTGAGGCGCCGTCCTCCCGAACCCATCTCAGGAAATCAAAAATTTACAGGAAAGAGGAATCTATACCATGGGAAAGAACAACATTTTCAAACGCATTCCCACTTTCGCAGCGGGAATGCTGGCCATGGCGATGCTGGCTGCGCTGGCGGAGCCCGTGTCCGCCGCCGGAGAGAAAATAGCCTATAACCAGGTGGGCATCCGGGTCATGCGGGAACAGCAGGTAAAGGCGGGTGAGACCTGCACCGCCCCCAATGGCCGGCAGGTACCCTCCACCATTACTTATACCGACGCCGCCGGCAGCAGGATCAACTACCTCGCCGTTCCACAACTCGCCGAACTGCTGGACGCGGACATCAGCTGGGACGAGGAGAACGGCAATGTGGAGATCGGCGTCTCTCCGGTTCCCGGCAATGTCACCGTCACGGTGGGAACCGGATCCAGGGACGATCCCCCGACGCCCACACCCCCCAACGAACCGGAGTACGGCCTGACCATCGGCAATCTGGAGGAGATTGATCCGGAGACGGTAAAGGATGTGCTGGCGGCAAATCCCAGCGGCTACTACACACGCGACGTCCGGATGCAGTCCCCCAACGGCAGCTTTCCGGAAATCACCGCCCACCCGTCTTCCAGAAGCGGGTCATACCTGGTATACACCGTGACCAACAACGGCGAGACCCCCAAGGCGGTCACGGTCATGCGGCCGGTCTCCATCGCCAACCGGCGGGAGTGCTTTCCCACCCTCCACGTGCAGCCCGGCGAGACGCTGGTGCGGGTATTCCGGGTATTGAAAGACGAGGACACCCACCCCATGCAGCGGACCTTCTCCTTCGGCGTCGGGCGCAGCGTTACCGACCGCGATATTCACCCGCGGGATCTCCCTCTCTCAGATGTGACCATCTCACTGGTGGAATATCAGGGATAACCGTCCTGCGGCGAGGCCGCCGGGCGAACCGGGTCAGATTCTTTTGCCGGGCAAAGCAGTTTGACGCAGGAATCCCCACGGATTCCTGCGTCAAATCCTGACCATATCTCCCCTCCCGGCCACAGGTCCAACTAAAGCGAGCCGGGGCCGGATTACCTGTCCGCTTTTGATACAGGGTACCCAAGCCCTGCGGGAAAATGGGTGTGTGCGGGGAAAACTCTGCGGGTCTTTCCCCGCACGATGATACGGACCACACCCGTGTCCCCCGTTTTCTCGGCCCGGAATCCAGTGAAGCGAATCCGGGCCGAAAGCGAAGAAATTCCCACCAGAGTGCAGTTTTCGCCGCGAGGCGGAAACGGAACGGTGGTGGGAATCTCTGAGCTGGTGCCGGTGGTGGGACTCGAACCCACATGGTGTCGCCACCGGCGGATTTTGAGTCCGCTACGTCTACCAATTCCATCACACCGGCATATGCATGCAACCTTTATTTGCATTCATTATACCAGTTATTTTTTAAAATTCAAGAGAGACTTTTCTCTGGTACATCGAAATTGTATAGGAGTACAATGCCATCAATTGACAAGGGAAAGACAAGAGGGATAAACCGGGACCATATCAGTGGATGACTTACTCCGATCGGCGAATCCAGGCAAAAGCCGGGCGGCGGAAAGCGAAGAAATTCCCGCCAGAGCGTAGTTTTTCGGCGAAGCCGAAAACGAAGCGGTGGCAGGAATTTCTGAGCCGGAATAAGCGGGCAAAAATGATTTTCCGCGACCCCCGTCCCCCTCCGCCGCGAGTCCAGTGGAGCGAGTCGCGGCGGAAAGTGAAGAAATTCCCGCCAGAGCGCAGTTTTTCGGCGAAGCCGAAAACGAAGCGGTGGCAGGAATTTCTGAGCTGGCGCGGAAGGAGGGATTTGAACCCTCGCGCCGGTTTTATCCAGCCTACTCCCTTAGCAGGGGAGCCCCTTCGGCCACTTGGGTACTTCCGCAGATCCGTATATACTTCAACAAATGGAAATGGCGGAGAGAGTGGGATTCGAACCCACGGAGACTTGCGCCTCGCCGGTTTTCAAGACCGGTTCCTTCAACCACTCGGACATCTCTCCGTAGACCTGTGTGGCGCCCACCTCTCAAACACTTGAAGTATGATACCATATGCCAAACCGGTTTGTCAACAGGTTTGGGCCACTCTGCTCAAAATTCCGCATCAACCCTCCCCTCCATTCTCATCATTTTTTTCCGGAGACTCCTCTTCCAGCTCTGCCTGTCCGTCCGCCGCCAGATCTGAGGGCTCCTCCGGCGGCACCTCCTGATCCAGCAGAAATTCAATCAGTCCCACCGGACCGTCAGCCGGATAATAGAGCACCGGCCACATAGGGCGCTCCAACAGCTCCCGCTCCTCCCGGACCCGGGCCAGCGCCGCATCCACCTGGGCCTGTCCGTTTTCCTGGCTCCAGTATCCAATGCGCACCGCCAGCTCTGTCCGCTCCTCCGCCAAAGCAGCATCCAGCAGGGCATAGAGCGCCTCCGGACTGGTGGCGCTCACCACGGCCTGGATCTGCTCCGCTGTCCGGCGGTAGCTGATTTGCAGCTCAACCTCATAATAGCCCCTCTGGGCCTGGCTGGAGGAGGTGATATACTCCACGGCATAGGCCCCCATAGGCGTCTCCTGCTGCACCTCCACGGTGGCCCGCTCCAGCATATCCGCCGCCCGCAGCTTGTTTTCCACGTTGTACAGGCGCAGGGTGGCCGTCTCGGTGTGCTGCCCGATGAGAATCAGAATGTCGTTTACAATGTCCTGGTAGTTTTCCGCCCGCAGCGTTCCGGCGGCTTCGCTCTCCCAGAATTTGCTGCTGTGGGGCTCCACCGTGCTGTACTCCCGCTCCAGCAGGGGGGTACAGCCCGCCAGCAGACACAGCGCCGTCAGCAGTATGCAGCATCTCTTCACAGGCCGTCCCTCCCCTCCTGCAATCAAGCGGTTTCTCTCAGAATCCGAGTTCCTCGTCCACCAAAAGGACCTCCGTCTCCATGCCCATCATGGGGCCCCACAGCGTTACCAGCCCCCGGCAGATACGCTCCGGGCTCCGGCAGTCGTAGCAGCGGTCGGCCTTTATCGCGCAGGGCGTCCTCTTCCCCAGCCGCTGGGCATTCTTTGGGGACGCCACGTTCCGGGCCCGCCACAGGGCCTCCTCATAGGTGGGGGCCAGCTTGTTGCGGCCAACGACAAAGCAGACCTTCTCATGGCCGTACAGCGTAGCTGCCACACGGTTGCCGATGCCGTCAATGTTGATAATCTCCCCCGTCTCCGCCAGGCCGTTAACAGAGGATAGATAGATATCCGCAGACATGGCCTCCCGGCGGGCCGTCTCCGGCTCCTGCCGCCAGTGCCAGATGACCCTGTTGTGCTTTTCCAGAAGGCCGTATACGCCTATCTGCTCCAATGTCACCGATCCGCCAAGGCCCACGGTCTTCCCGTCAATGGCTCCGTCCAGATAGGCAGCCGCCTCCGCTCCCGTGCCAAACACGCGCACGGTAAATCCGCGGGCCTCCAGATTCCTCTTTGCCGTATCAAAATCCGCCATGGTACTCTCCCTTCCGCGCCTGTAAAAGGCACAATCTCATAATGTGATATGTATATCTCCGGCAGCGCCTGCCCGGTATCAGATCTCGTCCTGCCGGTACTCGCCAAAGCCCTCGCCCAGCACGTCCCGGGCGTCGCAGACGATGAGAAAGGCCCTCTCGTCCAGCTCGTGCACCAGCCGCTTGATGTCCACGATCTCCTTCTGCTTAAAGGCCGCCAGCAGCACCCGCTTCTCGTCGCCGGTGTAGCCGCCCTCCCCCTGGAGGATGGTGACGCCCCGGCCCTGGCGGTCCATCAGCCCCCGGGCGATCTCCTGCCACTTGTCGGAGATGATGTAGGCCACCTTGGAGCTGTCCAGGCCGTAGAGCACGGTGTCCGTCACCTGGCTGGAGACGAACATGGCCACCGCGCCGTACAGCGCCGCCTCGATGCGGCCAAAGGCGATGGCCACCAGCACCAGGGCCGCCAGATCCGGAATCAGCACCAGCTTGCCCAGGGGCAGCCAGGGGAATTTCAGCTTCAGGAGGCGGCCGATGATGTCCGTGCCGCCGGTGGTGGCCCCCTGGGAGAACACCATGCCCAAGCCCAGCCCCATCAGCGCGCCGCCGCACAATGAGGCCAGCATGGGGTCCATGGCGGAGAAGCACCCCAGCCGGGAGAAAACGTCCATGGCGGCGGAGGTGACGAACATGGAGAACAGGGAGGACGCCAGGAGATGGAATCCCAGCATCTTCCAGCCCACCAGGAAGATGGGCACGTTCAGCACGAATACGATGGCCCCCACGGAGAACTGGGGCAGAAACACGTTGACCACCTGCCCCAGGCCGGTCATGCCCGCCATGCCCACCTGGTTGGTGTCGAAAAAGGCGCTGAACGCCAGGGAAAACAGCACGGAACCCACAAAGGTGATTCCATAGGCCCGCAGCATTTTTTTCATGTCATCCTCCTCAGATGTTCTGTCAGTCGGTCTCGCCGTCCAAAAGCCCGATCTGCTTTTCCTCGCTGTCCTCCTGCCGCAGGAGGGCCCCGGCGGCAGGGACGGCCCGCACCCGGTAGCGGCTCTGATTTGTAATCCCCGTCTCCTCCAGGGGCCGCACGGACTCCAGGCGGTACTTGGGCTTGAGATTCATCACCGCCACGCCCTGGGTGGAACGGGTGGTCTTGGGGGCCAGCAGCGCCGTGTGGAAGATCAGGCACCGGGGCTCCGTGGAGTACACCGCCAGCTCCCGGTCCTCATCGATCCGGCAGACGCACACCAGGGGGGACTTGTCGGAGTAGGCCCCGGTGAGCTTGCGGCGGTTGGAGGTGGTCTTGTAGGCCGTCAGGTCCACCCGGGCGGCCTTGCCGTTTTCAAAGAAGAACAGCAGCGCCCCGGCGTAGTCCGCCCCCGGCAGCACGGCGTACACCACGCTCTCCCCGGCGTCCATGCCCAGCTTGGAGGGCAGGTAGTCCCCCAGGACGCTGGCCTTGGAGTCGTCAAACTCACTGAGCCGGGTCTTGTAGACCTGGCATCTGTCGGTGAAGAACATGATCTCCGCGGCGGAGGTGGTCTCGAAGCTCTGGCGGAGGCCGTCGCCCTCCTTGAACTTCTGCTCGCCGCTCATTCGCAGGCTCTGGGGGGTGATTTTCTTGAAATACCCCTCCCGGGAGAGGAACACGTGGACGGGGTACTCCTCCGCCTGCTCCGCCTCGTCGTAGACCTGGATCTCGTGGCCGTAGACGATGGAGGTGCGACGGGGCTCGCCGTACTTCTTGGCGGCCTCGCTCAGCTCCTCCACCAGGATCTTCTTCACCCGTTTGGGGCTGTTCAGCACGTCCTCCAGGTCCTCAATCTCGTCCTGGAGGGCGGCGGTCTCGTTGACCCGCTTGAGGATATACTCCTTGTTGATGTTGCGGAGCCTGATCTCCGCCACATACTCCGCCTGGATCTGGTCGATGCCGAAGCCGATCATCAGGTTGGGGATGACCTCGGCCTCCTCCTCCGTCTCCCGGATGATCTTGATGGCCTTGTCGATGTCCAGGAGGATGCGCTTGAGACCTTTTAGGAGGTGCAGCTTGTCTTTTCGCTTCTGGAGGACGAAGTACACCCGCCGCCGGACGGACTCGGTGCGCCAGGCGGTCCACTCCTCCAGAATCTGCCGGACCCCCAGGACCCGGGGCTGTCCGGCGATGAGCACGTTGAAGTTGCAGGAGAAGGAGTCCTCCAGAGGCGTCTGGCGGTAGAGCCTGGCCATGAGCTTGTCCGGGTCCGCCCCCCGCTTGAGGTCGATGGTGAGCTTGAGGCCGGAGAGGTCCGTCTCGTCCCGCATATCGGCGATCTCCCGGGCGCGGCCGGCCTTGATGAGCTCCGCCACCTTGTCCAGAATGGCCTCCACAGTGGTGGAGTAGGGGATCTCCACGATCTCGATGAGGTTCTCCTCTTTGACATAGCGGTATTTTGCCCGGACCTTTACGCTGCCCCGGCCGGTAGAGTAGATCTCATTCAGGGCCGCCGGGTCGCAGATCAGCTCGCCGCCGGTGGGGAAGTCCGGGGCCAGCAGCGTTTCGGTGAGGTCGCAGTCCGGGTTTTTGAGATAGGCGACGGCGGTGTCGCAGACCTCCTTCAGGTTGAAGCCGCAGAACTGGGAGGCCATGCCCACGGCGATGCCGGTGTTGGCGGACACCAGGATGTTGGGAAAGGTGGTGGGCAGCAGGGCGGGCTCCTTCATGGTGTTGTCGTAGTTGTCCACGAAGTCCACGGTGTCGCTGTCGATGTCCCGGAAGAGCTCCTGGCAGATGGGGGCCAGCTTTGCCTCGGTGTACCGGGGGGCGGCCCAGGACATGTCCCGGGAGTAGCACTTGCCGAAGTTGCCCTTGGAGTCCACAAAGGGTGCCAGCAGCGCACCGTAGCCCCGGGAGAGGCGCACCATGGTATCGTAGATGGCGGCGTCGCCGTGGGGGTTGAGGCGCATGGTCTGGCCCACGATGTTGGCGGACTTGGTCCGCGCCCCGGTGAGGAGGCCCATCTTGTACATGGTGTAGAGGAGCTTGCGGTGGGAGGGCTTGAAGCCGTCGATCTCCGGGATGGCCCGGGAGACGATGACGCTCATGGCGTAGGGCATGTAGTTGGTCTCCAGGGTGTCGGTGATGGACTGCTCCACCACAGCGGCGTGGAGACCGAGGACGTTGGGGTTATTCACCTTGGGCTTATTTTCGGTTGGCGTTTTCTTCTTCGGCATATCGTCTCGTTGTTCCTTTGCTCAAAGTTTCCGCACACCGCGGCGGATCAAAATTACTGAACGGAGGCAAGCACCTGCTCCGCCGTCAGGCCGGGAACGCCCTTGACCGGGGTCTTGAACAGCTGGTCGTCAAACAGGGCGGACTGGGCGGGATCGGCTTTCATGGCGGTATAGATTTTCCCCCGCTCGGTCTCCCAGACGTTCTGGCCCAGGACGTTATTCCTGGCCCACCAGTTGTAGCCGTCCAGATAGTTTTCGTAGGCCTCGTCCCAGCTCTTGAAATTGTCGTGGAGCAGCGTGGCCGCCGGCTCCAGCAGGGCCAGGGCCTCGGGATAGGTGACGTAGCCGGCCAGATACCCCCACTGGACCAGGTTGCTCATGCGGAAGAGGTCCCAGCAGAGAATTCCCCGGTCCCCCCACTTTTCGCTCAGCCGCTTTGTGTAGGGGAACATATATTGGTCCATCCCCTGGGCGTTTTTCAGCAGCTTTTGGTACTCCGCGGAGGACAGGCTCTCAATCAGCGCCGCGTCTGTCAGGAAGCTGATGTTGTGGCCCCAAAAGGTCATTCTGCACACGGTGTTGATCAGGTCCTCCCGGCTGGTGATGTCCCAGCTGCCCTTAAAGGTGGTTCGGGCATAGTCCGGGCCGGTGGTATCCAGCCGGTTGGTCACACGGCTGCCCACCGCGGCTCTGCCGTACCGGCACTTGCCGCCAAAGGTCCCCACCTGATCCGCGTTATTCAGAGCGCCCAGCATGGCGCCCATTGGCAGCGCCCACGCCTCCAGATTGGAGGGCTTCACGGCGTCCCGATTTTCCGTAATCGCCGCCTGCTGCTTACCCGGCAGCATCTCCACAGTCTGGCCCAAAAGCTGCTCCAGGCTCTTTGCCGGGACATACATCCGCCCATCCTCCAGGAAGGGCGCGGAGGGCATCTGGACAGACTTCTTCCCGACGGACGCCTGCTTGCTGCCGGCAGAGACCACGGCAGTCACACCCGCCCGTTCCAGGGTCATCTTTTTTCCGGAGAGCGTCACGGCAGCCCCCATCAGTTCAGCCAACCGTCCCAGCGGCACAAAGGTCTGCCCGCTCCGGATGACGGCGATCTGGTCCTCCCATTTTGATCCGTCCCGCAGGGAGCGGTTGGGACAAACCAGTTTGCCGTCCAGCGTGACAAAAGTCAGCCCTTTGACCATACTCAGCTGCTTGGGGGAGAGGCAGCTCAAAAAAGCGTTGTCCAGCAGCTTCTCCATAGTAAAATCCGGATAGGCCAGAAGATATTCCATGGCGGCCACAAACATGCCCAGTCCCCTGTCTGTAAGGTCCTGGCTGTCCGGCACTTTTAGCAGAAGACAGCGGGCATTCCAAAGCCGAAACGCATAGTGCGCGGGTTCCTGCCCCTTTAGATTGTAGGCGGTACTGTCCAGGCGGTTCTGTAAAGCGACCGTCTTTCCCTGGGCCAACGCGTTTGCGTTATAGCGGAAATCCAGCAGGCCGCATTCAAAGCAGATACTGGCTTCCCGGCTCTGCCGCAGCGCCTCGTAATCGCTGTACAGCGGCGCGCCTTTTTCCGGCGCCAGATGTCCTGCCGCGGCGTCGGCCCGCAGGCGGAGAATCCGGTCCCAGGTCTCCTTTTGATATGCCTCGCCTTTTTCAAATAGGACATACTCCTCCGCTTTCACCCAGTCCGGCGGCGCGGGCTTCGTCTCCGTCGCCGAGGCGGCGGGGGCCGCCAGCGCCAGAAGCATCACCACAGAAAGCCCCAGGGAAATCAACCGTTTCATCTCTACGTCCTCCTCATTTTTTAATCTCCCGTCCCCGGGGGCGGCAGAATTACGAAATATCCACTTTCTCAAATCATCCTCGTCATTGTGATCAACCATGTGCTTCCGCACAGAAGATCCACCAGGAGGACAAAACACCCCATGCAGCGGGATATCCTCCGGCGGTTTTGCGGGGTGTCCTCCGCAACCGGCCTATTCCCCCGGACCAAATAGATATTGCCGTCCTTATAATAGCAGAACATCCCGGACAAATCCGTCAGCAGAAATGCGAGCCCTACGAGAAAAATGAGCAGTGCCGCGATTCCGCCATACACCAGGAAAAACCTTTCCATGGTCAGACTCCGTTACGAGATGTCCGCCATCTCCAGATACTTGTACCCGTTCTCCGCGATGTGGTCCTTTCGCCCCTGGAGGTTGTCCCCCAGCAGCAGGTCGAAGACCTCCGCCGTCCGCTCCGCGTCCTCCGGCATCACCCGGATGAGGCGCCGGGTCTCCGGGTTCATGGTGGTCAGCCACATCATATCCGGCTCGTTCTCGCCCAGGCCCTTGGAGCGGTCGATTTTGTATTTCTTCCCCTCCAGCTCCTTCACAATGTCGTTCTTCTCCTTGTCGGAGTAGGCAAACCAGGTCTTATCGCCGCAGTTGATCTCAAAGAGGGGCGTCTCCGCAATATACACGTACCCCTCCCGGATCAGGGTGGGCGTCAGGCGATAGAGCATGGTCAGCACCAGCGTGCGGATCTGGAAGCCGTCCACGTCGCCGTCGGTGCAGATGACCACCTTGCTCCACCGCAGGTTCGAGAGATCGAAGGAGGACACGTCCTTCACATGCTTGTTCTGCACCTCCACGCCGCAGCCCAGCACCTTGATGAGGTCCGTGATAATCTCGCTTTTGAAAATGCGGGCATAGTCCGCCTTCAGGCAGTTCAGAATCTTGCCCCGGATGGGCATAATGCCCTGGTACTCCGAGTCCCGGGCCTGCTTCACGCTGCCCAGGGCGCTGTCGCCCTCCACGATGTAGATCTCCCGCCGCTCCACATCCTTGGTGCGGCAGTCCACAAACTTCTGCACCCGGTTGGCGATGTCGATGGAGCCGGAGAGCTTCTTTTTGATGTTCAGCCGGGCCTCCTCCGCCCTCTCCCGGCTGCGCTTGTTCAGCAGGACCTGCCCGGCAATCTTCTCCGCATCGAAGGGATTTTCAATAAAGTAAATCTCCAGGTTGGACCGGAGGAACTCCGTCATGGCCTCCTGGACAAATTTGTTGGTGATGGCCTTTTTCGTCTGGTTCTCATAGCTGGTCTGGGTGGAGAAGTTGCTGGAGACCAGCACCAGACAGTCCTCCACGTCCGCCCAGGTGATCCTGCTCTCGTTCTTCTGGTACTTCCCCTGGTCCCGCAGGTACTTGTCCAGGGCGGAGACAAAGGCGGACCTGCTGGCCTTCTCCGGGCTGCCGCCGTGCTCCAGGAAGCTTGAGTTGTGGTAGTGCTCCACCACGTTGACCCTGTTGGAAAAGCAGCAGGCCACGCCCAGCTTCACCTTGTACTCCGGCTTGTCCGCCCGGTCCCGGCCCCGCTTCTCAGCCTGCCAGAACACCGGGGCGGTCAGGGCCCCCTCCCCCGCCAGCTCCGAGACATAGTCGGAGATGCCGTTTTCATACAGGAACTCCGTCTCGGCAAAGCCCTCCGCCGTCTCATTGCGGAAGAGGAAGCGGACGCCGGCGTTGACCACCGCCTGGCGCTTCATGACGTCGGCGAAGTACTCCGACGGAATGGCGATGTCCGTGAACACGTCCAGATCGGGGAGCCAGCGGGTGCGGGTGCCGGTCTTTTTGCTTTGATTCCTGGGAAGCGGTTTTTTGTTCAGCTCCCCCACAATCTCGCCCCGCTCAAAGTGGAGGCTGTACTCAAACCCGTCCCGCCAGACGGTGACGTCCATGTACCGGGAGGCATACTGGGTGGCGCAGGAGCCCAGGCCGTTGAGCCCCAGGGAGAACTCGTAGTTGTCCCCGCCGCCGTCGTCATACTTTCCGCCGGCGTACAGCTCACAGAACACCAGCTCCCAGTTGTACCGCTGCTCCTTCTCGTTCCAGTCCACCGGGCAGCCCCGGCCGGCGTCCTCCACCTCCACGCTGTGGTCTGCAAAGCGTGTAACCGTGATGGACGTACCGTGGCCCTCCCGGGCCTCGTCGATGGAGTTGGAGAGAATTTCAAAAACCGCGTGCTCGCAGCCGTCCAGCCCGTCCGAGCCGAAAATGACGCCGGGCCTCTTCCGAACCCGGTCCGCCCCCTTCAGTGACGAGATGCTCTCATTGCCGTAATCCTGTTTCCTCGATGCCATAGTCCCTCCAAAAAAGGGCGCTCTCCGCCCCTTGAAATATACCGATATTCTGTATAGAGCAAAAGCGCGCCGGCACCCGGCCCAGGCCCGCACTGCCGCAGACCGCCTCCCGGCCATCCTGCCAGAGGCGAAAAAGGGGCTGAAATCAAATATCTCCGGCCTTTTGGCAATTATAGCACAATCTTCCCACAGGTTCAAGTATTCCTCTCCCGGAGATGGGTTTTCCCGCCGTTTCCCGTGTAAGATTCCCGTTTTTCCGTAAAATGTTCCCGCAAAACTTTTTTCATAACGGCGCTGTCACCCGGCAAAAAGCCCGCTGTCAATGGGTTTTACACATTATCCACAGGTTTTTCCACACCTTTATGTCAACCCCGTAATCCCGGAAAAAATCCGATGCCGGCCCCCGGTCCGCCATCGGCCCGGCAGCCCTCCTCAAAAACACGGGAGAAACGGCACGCCGCTCACCGGCGGAACCGCCGGCCTCTGCCCAGCGTCAGCCCCGCCGCCCCCAGAAAAACGGCCAGATCCGCCAGGTTGAATACGTACCGCCCCGCAGGGCCGGGGGCCTTGGGAAAACGGAGGTAGTCATACACCCGCCCTGTCCGCAGCCGCTCCCACAGATTGCTCAGTCCGCCGCCCAGCACCAGCCCGGCGGCAGCCGGGCTCCGCCGCCGCAGGCGGAAAACGGTCAGCAGCGCCGCCAGGGAGCCGGCCAGCACCGCCCTCCGTCCAAGGGGCAGGCCAAAGGCCGCCCCGCCGTTCCACAGCTCCGTCAGGCGGATCCTTCCGCCCCATGCGGACGTCTCCCGCCGGCCGGTACGGCACAGATACCACCGGGCCGCGGCACAGGCGGACAGTACGGCGGCAGCAGTACAAACGGTTATCATCACAGGGGTTCCTCCTTCTCCGCGGCGCCCCGGGCCCGCTCCATGGCGGCCCGCACCGCACCGCTTCCAGTCGTCTGATTGTTCCTCCCCAGGGCCGCAGCAATCTGGCCCTGAACCCGCTCCACTTCCTCATGAAATGCAGCGGCCGACACCCGCAGGGCCCCATGGCCCAGAATAATCATCTGCTCCGGCCCGTCCGACGTGGCCACCTTTACCCGGTGCTTCTTTCCGATCTCATATGTGGCCTTCTCGATGTAGGCGTCCGCCGTCTCCGCCTCCTTCGTGTAGACCACATGGATGTTGTGGTATCTCTCCACAGACCCCAGGCCGCCCTTGACCTTGTAGGCGTCAAATACCACAATCACCCGGCACTTCTGATATCCCTGGTAGTTGCACAGCAGGTCGCAGAGATACTTCCGGGCTGCGTCCAGGCTGCCCCGGGCAATCTCCTTCAGCTCGTCCCACGCGAAGATAATATTGTAGCCGTCCACCAGCAGGTACTCCGGCCCTCTGTCCCGCTCCGCAATCACCCTCTGCGCCGGCGGCGCCTCCGCCGGCGCCCGCCGGGGCTCCCCGGGCGGGAGAAAGGACCGCCGCTTCACCGGACCGTAGGTCCTCTCAAAGATGGCCTGGAGCTCCCGGTCCTGCTCCACCATCCCGGCATAGCTGTCCGCCCGCCGAGGGGCGGCGGCCTCCGGCTCCGGCGACCGCCTGTCAAACCGCAGGCTGCTGTCCGTATGGGCATGGGAGGGCACCTCGTCCCACCGCACCGTATAGCCCCCGCCGTGGGCACAGAACACGGAGTCCGGCGTGTTCTCCACGTCCCGCTCCGGATCGTAGCCGAAGGCGGCAATCACCGCCTCCGCCCCGGCACAGGGGCGGTAGCCCCCGGGCGTGCACGTCAGCCGCCCCTGGCCCCTGGTATAGGCGGCCACCTCGCCGGCATAGCCCTGCATCGCCGCCACCGGCGCGGCCCCGGTGAGCACGGCCTCCTCCCCCGCCGTCTCCGGCGGCGCGGTCTCCCCGTTCATCCGCTGGATATCGCTGACGGCCCGCCCCGTCTGGGCGGCGGGCAGCTCCAGCCGGAAGTCGTACCAGGGCTCCAGCAGCACGCTCTCCGCCTGCATCAGCCCCTGCCGCACCGCCCGGTAGGTGGCCTGGCGGAAGTCCCCGCCCTCCGTGTGCTTCTCGTGAGCACGGCCCGCCGTCAGGGTAATCCGCATATCCGTGACGGGTGAGCCTGTGAGTACGCCCAGATGTGTTTTCTCCGCCAGATGGGTCAAAATCAGCCGCTGCCAGCTGCGGTCCAGCTGATCCTCCGGGCACACGGTGCCAAAGGCCAGGCCGCTGCCCCGCTCCCCCGGCTCCAGCAGCAGACGCACCTCCGCGTAGTGCCGCAGAGGTTCAAAGTGCCCGATCCCCTCCACCGGCGCGGCAATGGTCTCCCGGTAGCGGATGGAACCCGGCCCAAAGGAGACCTCCATCCCAAACCGCTCCCGCAGAACCTGCCGGAGGACCTCCAGCTGTACCTCGCCCATCAGCTGGATACGGATTTCCCGCAGGGCCTCGTTCCAGACGACATGGAGCTGGGGATCCTCCTCCTCCAGCTGCCGGAGTCTGGCCAGGGCCGTGTGGGGATCCGCCCCGCCCTCAGGCAATACCCGGTAGGCCAGCACCGGCTCCAGCACCGGGCCGGCCCAGGCGTCCTCAAACCCCAGGCCGTCCCCGGAGGCGGTGCGGCTCAGGCCCGTCACCGCCGCCACCGTGCCTGCCGGAGCCTCCTCCACGGACCGGAACTTTGCCCCGGAGTAGATCCGCAGCTGGTCCGCCTTCTCCGCCCAGGTCTTTTCCTCCGGCATACCGGGGTGGCGGTTGGTCAAAACATCCTTTACCCGCAGCGTGCCGCCGGTGACTTTCAGATAAGTCAACCGGGCCCCCTGGCTGTCCCGGGCAACTTTAAACACCCTGGCCCCAAACTCCGCCGGATACTCCGGCACGGGGGCATACCGCTCCAGCGCCGCCAAAAACTCGCCCACGCCCTCCAGCTTCAGCGCGGAGCCGAAAAAGCAGGGAAACAGCTTCCGCTCCGCCACCAGCGCCGCCAAGTCACCGTCGGGCAATTTCCCGGTCTCCAGATACCGCTCCAGCGCCGCCTCATCACAGACGGCGGCCTCCTCCGCCACCTCCTCCGGCGGCCTACCGAAATCCACGCAGCCGCCGTCCAGCTTCTTCAGGCCGGAGAGCAGCGCTTTCCGGTCCGCGCCGGACAGATCCATTTTATTCACAAAAAGAAACACCGGAATTCCGTATCTCCCCAGCAGCCGCCAGAGCGTCCGGGTGTGGGCCTGCACGCCGTCCGTTCCGCTGACAACCAGGATTGCGCAGTCCAGCACCTGGAGCGTCCGCTCCATCTCGGCGGAGAAATCCACGTGGCCCGGGGTATCCAGCAAAGTCAGCTCCACCTGTCCAAGGGGCAATACGGCCTGCTTGGAAAAGATGGTAATCCCCCGTTCCCGCTCCATCCCGTCGGTATCCAAAAAGGCGTTCCCGTGATCCACCCGGCCCAGCTTCCGGATGGAGCCGCCCCGATAGAGCAGCGCCTCCGACAGCGTGGTCTTGCCCGCATCCACATGGGCCAATATGCCGACGACCAGCTTTCTCATACCGGCCCTCCCGTCTGTATAGTCAATTTATTACTTCCGAACCGAAAGGTCGGAAGTAATATATGCCATATTTTGCGGCTGCCGTCGTTTACGGCGGCGAACAAAATGGCTTGAATCAAAATATATTATTTCCGAATTTCAAATTTGGAAATAATATTATACTATTCTTCCTGCGGCGGCGCAAGAAAAAAAGCGGCCCGCTCCAGGGGCCTCAAATTTCTCCAAAATGCACAGTGGAAACGGGGCGGGATTTGTGATATGGTTTGATGCGGCATGCGGGCAGGGCGCACCCTGCCGCCGCACCCATACCGAGAGAAAGAGAGGTCTTCGCCATGGTCAAACTGATCGCCAGCGATATTGACGGCACCCTGATGTCCTACGGGGAGACGTCCCTGCCTCCGGCCCTGTTCAGCCTGATCCGCCGCCTGCGGAGCGCCGGCGTCCTGTTCTGCCCCGCCTCGGGGCGGCAGTACCACTCCCTGCGGCAGCTGTTTGCCCCGGTGTCGGACGAGGTGTGCTTCCTCTGCGAAAACGGAGCGGTGGTCTTCGGCCCCGGCACGGAGGAAGACGCCCCCGTACTCTCCAAAACCGCCATGCCCCGGCAGGAGGCCCTGTCCCTGGCCCGGGACATCGCATCTCTGCCGCAGTCCTTTGCACTGATCTCCGGCCAAAACGTCTCCTACGTCTGCCGCTGGCCGGAGACGCTGCTCCGGGATGTCAGCGGCTGGACCGGCAACCGCTTCTGCCGGGTAGAGCAGATCGGGGACATCGCAGAGGATATTATCAAAGTCTCCGCCTGCTGCCCCGATCCGGCAGCGGCGGCAGAGGCCCTGGGCCCCGCGTGGGACGGGGCGTTCCGCATGGCGGTGGCCGGCCCCATCTGGCTGGACTTCACCCTGGCGGACAAGGGCGCCGGTCTCCGGGGCCTGTGCCGCTCCCTGGGTATAGACCCGGAGGATGCCATGGCCTTTGGCGACAACTGGAACGACGTGCCCATGCTGGAGGCCGCAGGGACCTCCTGGCTGATGGAAAATGCCGACCCCCTTCTCCGGGCCCGGTTCTCCCGCCGGTGCGCCAGCGTACCCGCCGTGCTGGAGGAACTCCTGCAAACGCTGGGGGGCTGACTCCCCCGGAATCCCGGAGGTGAGAGCGGCCCGGGAGCGCAGGCGCTCCCGGGCCGCTCTCACCTCCGGGGGCGGAAATTACCGGGCCCCCGGCGCCTCTTTTTCAATATCCGAACAGCATGGAGCGGCGAATCTCCCCGATCTTATGGGCGCCGCACATGGCCATGGTGTCCGCCAGCTCGCCCCTCAGCTTCTCCACGTAGAGCCTGACGCCCTCTGCACCGCCGCCGTAGACCATGTTGACAAAGGGGCGGCAGATCAGCACGCCGTCGGCTCCCAGGGCCAGGGCCTTGAATACGTCCATGCCGGAGCGGATGCCGCCGTCCACCAGCACGGTCATCCTGCCGCCCACCGCGTCCACAATGGCGGGCAGAACCTCGGCGGTAGCGGGGCACTGATCCAGCACCCGGCCGCCGTGGTTGGATACCACGATGGCACTGGCCCCGGCCTCCAGCGCCTTTTTCGCCCCGGCTACGGTCATAATGCCCTTGAGGATAAAGGGCCTCTCCGCCCACGATACAATCTGCCGGAGCTCCTCCACGGTCTTGCTGCCGGCAGGGGGCTCCATGTTCTGCAAAAAGGGCAGGCCCGCCGCGTCGATGTCCATGGCGATGGCAAAGGGATCGGCCGCCTTCACCAGCTCCAGCTTCTCGCGCACCAGCTCCATGTTCCAGGGCTTAATCGTGGGCACGCCGCAGCCGCCGTTTTTCGCCAGCACCTCCGCCGCAGCCCGCATAACGTCGTGATTGGTGCCGTCCCCGGTAAAGGCGGCAATCCCCGCCTCCGCGCAGGCAGGGACCAGGATGGCGTTGTACTCCAGGTCGTCGTACTTGTCGCCGTAGTGCTTCGTCACCGCGCCCACGGGGGCCGCAAATACGGGCAGGGCCAGTTTCCTCCCGAACAGCTCGCAGCCGGTGTCTGCCGGCACATTTTCGCAGATGGTATCCATGTTGACGCACAGCTCCTGCCATTTCTGGTAGTTGCGGATGGCGCCGGTGCCGATCCCCTTGGCCCCGGGGCCGGGGACGGTGTTCCGGCAGGCCAGGCCGTTGCAGGTGGGGCAGGATTTGCAGTAGGGGCCCATGCAGGTGCGGGCCGCCGCCAGGACTTCCTGATAGGTCATATGTTCTCCCTCCAAAATCTGTTGGTGCTTCCATTCTACCCCTTCCCCGGAAAAAAGGCAAGCTGCGGCAGGAAAGTTCCCCCCTCTTTGTCAAAAAGGCGGAACTTTTCGGTTCCCGTTCCGTCTATATATGTAAGAAGCTGAACCAATAGGCGGAAGCACGGGTCTGGACGGAAAATTTTCCGGCTGGACGGCGTCAGCAACGCTTGAAATCCGCCAGGATTCCTGCGCGTTTCTTCCTTGCCAGCCAAAAAATTTTCTCGCCCATACACGCACTTCGCCGATTGGTACAGCTTCTAAAGCTCCGTATGGAAGAGCGGAGAAAAGAGGATAAAGGAGGTTTTCAGCATGAAAAAGCGCATTGGAGGTATTTTCCTGGCCGCGGTACTGGTGCTGTCCCTGCTCACCGCCTGCGGCGGCGGCAGCAACGGCAGCAAGAGCTATGCCTCCGGCAGCAGCAAGGCTCCCATGGACATGGCCCCGACGGCGCCCCAGGAGGAGCCGTCGGCCATGGCGGAGGCGGAGTACGGTTTCATGGACAACGCCGCCTCCATGGGCGGAGCGGAGGAGGACGCCCTGCGGGACGCCAAGATGATCCGCACCGCCAGCCTGGAGATGGAGACCACCGCCTTTGACGAGGCCGTGGAGGGCCTGGGCCGTCTGACAAAGGAGATGGGGGGCTACTATGAGAACAGCTCCCTGCGCACCGGCGGCAGCGGCTACCGCTGGGCGGACTACACCATCCGCGTCCCGGCGGAAAAGTACGACGAGTTCCTCACCCGGGCCGGGGCGCTTTGCAACCTGACCTGGCGCTCCGAGAGCGCGGAGAACGTGACGGAGGCCTACTACGACACGGCGGGCCGCCTGAAAACCCAGCAGATCAAGCTGGAGCGGCTCCAGGAGCTGCTGCGCCGGGCGGAGGCCATGGAGGACATCATCACCATTGAATCCGCCATCTCCGAGACGGAGTACCAGATCGAGAGCCTCTCCGGAACACTGCGCCACTATGACGCCCTGGTGGATTTTGCCACCGTCAGCGTCAACCTCCAGGAGGTCTACAAGCTCTCCAGCGTGGAGGAGGCCCCGGACAGCTTTGCCGCCCGGATGAGCTCCGCCTTCACCGCCGGCTGGGCGGCCTTTACCGCCGGCATGGAAAATCTGGCGGTGGGCCTGGCCTACGGCTGGATGTGGCTGCTGGTGCTGGCGGTAATCGCAGTTGCCGTCTTTACCATCCTCCGCAGGAGGAAGCGCCGCTTTACCCTGCCGAAGCTGAAAAAAACGGATGACAACCCGCCGGAGACCTGATAAAATTGAGAGGGGCGGAATACCCGCCTCAGCTTGTCGAAAAAGTGTTTTCGACAAGCTGAGGTGGATTTTGAGAACTTCAAAAAGTTCTCAAAATCCCTGATTTGAATAGCGCAGGGAACCCTTCTTGGGTTCCCCGCACACACCCTTCCTTACCGTAAAATCGGTTTTTAGGGTTTTTCGACAGTCTGGGGCGGAATACCGCTCCTCTCATCTCATTTACAAGGAGGATTTGCCATGAAGCTCACCTGGCTGGGCCATGCCTGCTTCCTGCTGGAACAGGACGGCTATACCATCCTGCTGGATCCCTATACCGGCGTGGAGGGCTATCCGCCCCTGCGGACCGCTGCGCACCGGGTGTTTTGCAGCCACCGGCACTTCGACCACAGCGCCGCAGAGCTGGCAGAGCTGCTGCCCGCCCGGGACTGCCCCTTTGCCGTCCGGGAAATTTCCACCTTCCACGACGAGCAGGGCGGTGCCCTGCGGGGGGAGAACACCGTCCGGGTCTTTACCGCCGGCGGCATATCCGTCGCCCACCTGGGGGACCTGGGGCACCAGCTCTCCCCGGAACAGCTGGCGGCCGTCGGCCCGGTGGATGCAGCGCTGATTCCCGTGGGCGGCACGTACACCGTGGACGCCGCCGGCGCCAGGCAGGTATGCCGGGCCCTGTCCCCCAGGTGGGTTATCCCCATGCACTATCGCCACGCGCCGTACGGCCTGCCCAATGTGGACGGGGTGGAGGGTTTCCTGTCCCTGTGGGCCCCCGGGCAGATTCACCGGACGGACAGCCCCGTTTTGGAGCTTCCGCTGCCGGAGCCCGGCGTGTGGGTGCCGAAATTCAAAGCATAGGCGGATGGGCCCGGCTCCCCGGGCCCACCCTCCTTATAAATACAGGGACGCCCAGGCCTTGCCTGATAAAATGCGAGATGCCCGGCGGCGGGAGATTTTTCGCCCATCAAGGCCGTTTGACGCTGCATACTCTGTGTATGGCGGGGAAACGCAGAGCGGCGGAAAATATCCGTCGCCCTGCGTTTTGATATTCCTCAAACAGGGTCTAGGCCTTGTTCGAAAATTGGGGGAATGCCGGATTGCGGCAGATTTTTTTTGCCAGGCAAGGCGATTTCCCGCAGGAATCCTGACGGATTTTAAGGGAAATCAACGCAGCCCTGGCGAAAAGAGACGCCGTAAGACGGCGTTTCGACATTTTTCAAGCAAGGCCTAAAAGACGCATAGGGCCGTAAAGCAGGCCCCCTCCGGCCCCAGGCCCTCCATGCGGTATGTCTCCGCTTCCCGAAAGCCCAGGAGCCGCAGCTCCTCCCCCAGCGTAGCCTCTTTGCTGTAATTGATATAGAACTCCCGGGGAATCCGCTCCTGCAAATCCACGGGCAGATAATCCCACACAATATCCCCGTAATTGGCGCTGTACACATGGCCGTTTCCATCCAGGTCGGACCAGGCCACCCGCCGGATCCCCAGCTCCTGTACACCCTCCCGGGGCAGGGAGACTTTCCGGGGCTCCGGGCAGTCAATCGCCTTGGAACAGACCGTCAGCGGTTTGGCGGTGAAGGAACCCGGCCGCAGAATCCTCCGTGTCACCGGATCCACCAGAATCCAGTCGCTTCGGATGGAGACGCACAGGCGGCCGGACTGATCCGCCATCTCATACACCCGCTGCATATGCGCCCCCCGCACGCCGTTTTCCCAGGTGGTGATGTCCAGCACCTCCCGGGCCCGGGGGCAGCGGTGGACTCTGAGCGCCAGCCGGGACAGCAGAAAGGCCTCCCGCATCTCCAGCAGCTTCTCGTGGGTCAGTCCCCGGGCATCGTAGTCATAGCCGGCATAGTTGGCCGCCTTGCGCAGGAAGGCGGAGACCCTGGCATTTTTATTGCGGTCACAGTCGGCAAAGGTCAGTTCCTCCTGGCGGAAATAGCTGTTTTCCGTCAGTGCGGTTTTGAAAGAATCCACAGCGGATCAGGCTCCTTTATGTTGATTTGTCTGCCGTCCGCCGGCAGGGGCAGCACGTCTGCCGGCAGATGGCATTATCATACCACATGTTTGATTATTCTACAACCGCAGGTCATACAGCGTCCGGGAGAGATCGACTCCCGGACGCTGCCTTTTCTTCTCCCTATTCCCGCCGCGCGGCGCTATCCGCCGGACAGCCGGACAATCTCCGCCCCCAGGCCCGCCGCATCCGCCGGGTCGTGGGTCACTAGCAGGACGGGCCGCTCTCCCAGCCGGCGGATCAGGCAGTCCCGGGCCCTTTCCCTGGTTCCCCCGTCCAGTCCGGCAAAGGGCTCGTCCAGGGCCAGGGCGTCACTCTTTGCAAGCAGCGCCCGGGCCAGGGCCAGCCGCCGCCTCATGCCGCCGGAAAACTCCCTCACCGGCTTTCTGCCCATATCCTCCAGCCCCAGCTCCGCCAGCAGCACAAGGGCCCGATCCGCCTCGTAATCCGGCCCCAGGGCAAACCGCAGATTCCCGGCGGCGTCCAGGTGCTCCAGCAGCCGGTCCTCCTGAAATACCGCCGCCCAGCGGCAGCCCTCCGTCCCGCAGACGCTGCCCGCATCTGCCGTCTCCAGTCCCAGGAGAATCCGGAGCAGCGTGGTTTTTCCCGCCCCCGAAGGGGCCATAATGCAGGTAATCCCCGGCCCTGCGGTAAAGGTCACATCTCTCAGCACCTGCACGCCGCCGTAGGACTTCCAGAGGTTTTTTACCTGTACTTCCATCAGCCCGCCGCCTTTCCCGCCGCCGCATCTATCAGGCCCAAAAACAGCCGCTCAAAAACCAGAGAGGCAGTCACAATGGCGGCAGTCCAGGCAAAGAGATCCGGCGTCTGAAAATAGATCTTGGCCATGTACAGCCGTTCGCCTATAGAGCCTCCGGGCAGCCCGATCACCTCCGCCGCAACCCCTGCCTTCCAGCAAAGGCCCAGCCCCAGCGAGGCGGCGGAGCGGAAGTAGGGCAGCGCCTGGGGCAGGTAAATTCCCGTCAGCCGTCTGGAGACGGGCACGCGGAACACCCGGGCCATCTCCAGCAGCCGCCGGTCCGTCTGCCGGATCCCCTCCAGCAGATTCAGATAGACTGTGGGAAATACGATCAGAAAAGCGATAAACAGGGGCAGCCGGCCGCCGTCCAGCCACAACAGGGCCAGAATGATAAAGGAGGCCACCGGCGTGGCCTTTACCGCCGCCACCGGAGGGGCCAGCAACTCCTCCATCCAGCCGTATCGGGCGGACAGCGCCGCCATAGCCGTGGCTGCAAGGCAGGAGAGCAGGAACCCCCCCAGAATCCGCAGAGACGACCACCCCACGGCTCGCCAGAATCCCCCGGTACAGGCCAGCTCCCCCAGCCGCTCCAAAGCTTCCAGCGGAGAGGCCAGCAGCAGCCCCCCATAGGGGTAAGCCGCCGCCAGCCCCATGCTGGCCAGCTGCCAGACCGCCAGCCAAAACGCCACCGCCCAGAGACGGAGGGTGCTTTTACGCGCCATAGAAAAAGTCGTCCCGTGGCAGCTCCCCGCCCACAGCCTCCGGCGCGGCGCTGTACAGCACCTGGAGATAGCCGGAGAGCTTTTCAAACATCTCCTGCCCGGTGAGGCAGACGATATTGCAGTGGGGCAGGGCCTTCTCGGCCACGGCGGCGCTCTCCACAATGCCGTACTCCGCAATCAGCTCCCCTGCCTCCGCGGGGTTTTCATTTACCCAGGCCACGGAATCGGCATATTGCTCCAGGAACCGGGACAGGGCTTCCGGGCGGGTCTCCGCGAAATCCCTCCGGGCAACGATAACGCCGGTCACCATGGCGGAGCCGTTGTCCAGGGCATCCCACTCCGCCGTCAAGTCCAGGGCCGTCCGCAGATCCGCAATCTTCCCCTGGGCCGCGGTGACAAAGGGCTGGGGCAGCATGGCAATGCCGGCCGCACCGGAGGCCAGGGCCGCCACACACTCGCTGTGCTCGCTCTTCCAGTCAATGGTCACATCCCGATCCGGGTCAATGCCGTTCTCGCTGAGGAGATACCGCAGCCCGTACTCCGGAGTGGCCCCCTTGCCGGCGGAGACAATGGTCTTTCCCCGCAGGTCCTCCATAGACCGGATGGTCTCCCCCTTCTCCACAATATAGAGCACCCCAAGGGTATTTACCGCCAGGGACACCACGCCTCCCTCCGTCTTGTTGTACAGTACCGCCGCCAGATTCGCAGGGACGCAGACGGCATCCAGGTCGCCCTTGAGCAGGGCGGGCGTCAGCTCGTCCGCCGAGCCCGCCAGGGTAAATTCGTACTCTCCGCCGCTGCCGGAAGCATCCATCAGCTCCACAAGGCCCATGGCGGTGGGCCCCTTCAAGGCCCCCACCCTGGCGGGAACCGCACTGTCATCCCGCTGCGGCTCCTCCGGAGGACCTTCCGGCCGGACCGACTCGCCGGAGCCGGGGCCCGTCTGAGGCTGTCCGCAGGCAGCCAGGCTCAGGGCCAGCAGCACACTCAAAATCAAAGCCGCGCCTTTTCTCCACCGCTTCATCTCTCATTCCCCATTTCCATTGTAGTTTTCACGGATTCCGCCGGAGCGTACACCGTTTTGGCAGTTACGCCGGAGAGCCGCCCCAGCTTGCCGGACAGCGCGGAGACTGCGTCCGCAGGGGCATCCATAGCCACACTGATAATACTGACGCCCCGTGCCGGATAAGGTATGCCCATCCGTCCGATAATATATTGTGCGTACTGATGCAGCAGGTCGTTCAGCGCTGCCACGGCAGCGCTGTCCCTGACGATAACGGCTATCACAGCCACCCGGTTCTCCATAGGTTTCCTCCTCCGCTGAAAAATATAAAAAACATCCCCTCCGCCGGACGGCGGAGGGGATGCGCACAGCACCGCAGGGCACGGGAAACCCCGCGCCGTCTTACTCCCTCGCCCCTTACGGCCCGGCTGCAAGGCCTCACCGTCAGAACAGCAGAAGATGGTCTCTCTGTCCGCCGGTCAGAACCACTTCCCGGGGACAGGGAAATCATACCACAGGGCTTCTCCCCCTGTCAAGGGCGGAACCCCCGGGGTTATTACTTTGGCAATGAAAGCATTCCACAATTTGCACAAGTCTTTGATTGCCAAAGTAATCAGTGCCATGTTTTGCGGTTGCCCCGCAAGGGGCGGGCAAAACGGCATCAAATGGAATGTTATTACTTCGGCGATGATTTCATTGCCGAAGTAATAACATCCTGCCGCGTGTTCCGCCCTGCGGTATCAACGCGGAAGGGCCTGCCGTCCCGATACTCCGTCCCCGTATAAAAAAGCCGCAGACGGGACGCCCCCGGCCCACGGCAAACATCAAAACCGCTTCGTATACCCCCTACGCCCGCCGCTCCCCCGAAGTCCCCGTTCAAGATTTGCGCTGCCGGCGGCGGCTCCGGCAATCCCACGAAAACGGGTGGGGGAGAAAAGGATCCCACACTATCGTCAGAGCGGCAAATTATGACCTGGAACGGCGGCATAAATTCCGGATGTTAATATGCGTTGCTTGCGGCAACGGGCGGTTTTGCCTATAATAGCGGTGACAACCGAAAAAAAGGAGGCTATCCCCGATGCTCAACGAAAATATTAAGGCAATCCGAATATCAAAAGGGCTTTCACAGCAGGAGCTTGCCGTCAAGCTGAACGTGGTACGGCAAACAGTTTCCAAGTGGGAGCAGGGATTGTCAGTTCCCGATTCTGATATGCTGATCTCCCTATCGGAGGCGTTTGAAACACCGGTGGGCACGTTGCTTGGAGAAAACGTCATTGAGCCGGAAGTTGATGACTTAAAGGCGATTTGTGCAAAGCTGGAGGTGATAAATTTGCAGCTTGCACAGAGAAAAACCGCAGAGAAAAGGATCCTGCACTGGCTTCTTATCGGATTGTGCGCAGCCACAGCGGCAATTTTCGCAGTCTTATTGGCATTGGAAAGCCCTTACCTGGGGTGGGATTTCAGTGATCCTGAAAGCGCCATTCTCGGTGTGGCATTTCACTCATTTGAATGGCTGTTCGTCAGAGCGGCACCGATTATCTTTATTGGCGCAATTGTTGGCGTTTTCCTGACGCGTAAAAAAGAATAGAGCCGTACAGTCCGCCAAGGGCGCCGCCCGCTGCCGGCGTTCTGACGAATGACTTTGTCCAATAGCCGCCGGCAGCACACGCCCTGCGCCGGACTCCCCCGAACAAGCGCTTGACATTCCGCTGAATACCTGCTATAATCCGCTCAACTTTTTCATACATTGAAATCGAGTGAGGCGTTCAACAGTTACCCCTGTGGTACGGCGTTTGTGCTGTATGGTAGCTGGTGGGCGCCTCTTTTGTTTTGAAAGGGCAGGCATATGCTTCCGGCAGGCCGGCCAAGAAAGAGAACATGCATACATATCCACCTCATGCGCCCCACAGCGCACAGGCACAACGCCCCCGGGCGGGAGTTTAACCGACAGCCCTGACCGTACCGGAAGTTTGAAACACAGGAAAACGCCGTCCGGAGACATTGGATCTCTCCGGAACCCGGGCATTTTGGCGGAAAGTCCATCAGAGGGCTCCCGTGCCGGAGCGTCCTGCCTGACAAAACAGTCTGCCCTAACCCGGCACTCTGTTCTTTTCAACCAGGGTCTTAGAGTCTGTTTTAAAACAGACTCTAGCAAAATATGCAAAACCGCCCAGTCCTTTCCAAAATTTTTGTGTAAGATTATCATTGAATAAATATTCATATGCATTGTATAATTTTGAGCATCAAAAACCAATGCGAGGGAGGCACCCGCTATGAAGAAAAACCATAGGGACATCAAAAAAATTGTACTGGCCTATTCCGGCGGCCTGGATACATCCATCATCATCCCCTGGCTGAAAGAGAACTATGACAACCCGGAGATCATCGCCGTGGCCGCCGACGTGGGCCAGGGGGACGAGCTGGACGGCCTGGAGGAGAAGGCGCTGAAAACCGGCGCCTCCAAGCTGTACATCGCGGACCTGGTGGACGAGATGGTGGACGACGTCATCATCCCCTCCATGAAGATGGGCGCCAGCTATGAGCAGTACCTGCTGGGCACCGCCTTCGCCCGGCCCATCATCGGCAAAAAGCTGGTGGAGATCGCCAAGGCCGAGGGCGCCGACGCCATCGCCCACGGCTGCACCGGCAAGGGCAACGACCAGGTCCGCTTCGAGCTGGCCATCAAGCGCTTTGCCCCGGACATGACCATCATCGCCCCCTGGCGGGAGTGGGAGATCAAGGGCCGGGATGAGGAGATCGACTACGCCGAGGCCCATCAGGTCCCCTTGAAAATCTCCCGGGAGACCAACTACTCCAAGGACAAGAACCTCTGGCATCTGAGCCATGAGGGTCTGGACCTGGAGGACCCCGCCAACGAGCCCCAGTATGAAAAGCCCGGCTTTCTGGAGATGGGCGTCAGCCCCGTCACCGCCCCCGACGCCCCCACCTATGTGACCATCGACTTTGAAAAGGGCGTCCCCGTGGCCGTGGACGGGGAGAAGATGAAGGCCAGCGACATCATCCGCAAGCTGAACCGCTTGGGCGGGGAGAACGGCATCGGCCTCCTGGACATCGTGGAGAACCGGCTGGTGGGCATGAAGGACCGGGGCGTCTACGAGACCCCCGGCGGCACCATCCTCTACAAGGCCCACCAGTGCCTGGAGATGATCACCGTGGACAAGGACACCGCCCACATGAAGAGCAAGCTGGCAGTGGACTTTGCTGACCTTATCTACAACGGCAAGTGGTTCACTCCCCTGCGGGAGGCCCTCAGCGCCTTTGCCGACAAAACCCAGGAGCACGTGAGCGGCAGCGTAAAGCTGAAGCTGTACAAGGGCAACATCATCACCGCCTCTATCACCTCTCCCGAGAGCCTGTACTCCGAGGAGCTGGTGACGTTCAACGAGAGCAGCTACGACCAGACCAACGCCACTGGCTTTATCAACCTGTGGGGGCTGCCGGATACGGTGCTGGCGCTCAGAGAGCAGGGAAAACTGTAAAAATTTTAATTGATAATGGACAATGCCGGTATTCCGCTTTGCGGAATGAATTTTAATGGATTCGCCGCAGGCGGATACCTCCATTGTCCATTATCAGCTATCCATTGTCGATTTTGTTTTTTATCTGAATCCATCAGGGAGGAACACCCCATGAAACTCTGGTCCGGCCGGTTTGCCAAAGATACCGACGTCCTCGTCAACGAATTGAACGCCTCCATCTCCTTCGACCAGCGCCTTTACAGGGAGGATATCCAGGGCAGCCTGGCCCACGCCAAAATGCTGGGGGACTGCGGGATTATCTCCGGGGAGGATGCGGCCACCATTGCAGAGGGGCTGCACGGGCTCCTCCGTGACATTGAGGCGGGAAAGGCGGCCTTCACTGCCGACAACGAGGATATCCACATGAATGTGGAGGCCCTGCTGACCGCCCGCATCGGCGATGCGGGCAAGCGCCTCCATACCGCCCGGTCCCGAAACGACCAGGTGGCCCTGGACTTCCGGATGTATGTCCGGCGGGAGATCCCCGTCGTCACAGGCCAGCTGCTGGAACTGGAGAAGGTGCTGTGCCGGCGGGCCGGACAGTACCAGAACGCCGTGATGCCGGGATACACCCACCTGCAGCGGGCCCAGCCCATCTCCTTTGCCCAGCACCTGATGGCCTACGCCTATATGTTCGCCCGGGACGTCACCCGTCTGGAGGACTGTGCAAAGCGCCTGAACCTGTGTCCCCTGGGCAGCGGCGCGCTGGCGGGCACCACCTATCCCATCGACCGGCATCAGACGGCAGAGGCACTGGGGTTTGACGGGCCCATGGGCAACTCCCTGGACGGTGTCTCCGACCGGGATTATGCCCTGGAGCTTCTCAGCGGCCTCTCCATTTTAATGATGCATCTGAGCCGCTTTGCGGAGGAGGTCATCCTCTGGTGCAGCTGGGAGTTTCGGTTTATTGAGCTGGACGACGGCTATGCTACCGGCTCCAGCATCATGCCCCAGAAGAAAAACCCGGACGTGGCCGAGTTGGTCCGTGGCAAGACGGGGCGGGTCTACGGCGATCTGACTTCGCTCCTGACGGTGATGAAGGGCCTGCCCCTGGCGTATAACAAGGACATGCAGGAGGACAAGGAGCCGGTATTCGACGCGCTGGACACCGTGGAGATGTGCCTGCCGGTGTTTGCCGCCATGCTGGACACCATGACCGTCCGTACGGACAACATGCGCCAGGCGGCCGGGAGAGGTTTTATCAACGCCACCGACTGCGCCGACTACCTCACCAGAAAGGGGATGCCCTTCCGTGACGCCTATACGGCCGTGGGCCGCCTGGTGGCAGAGTGCGGGCGCAGGGGCAAAACACTGGAGGAGCTGACCCTGGAGGAGTTCAAGGCCGTTTCCGCCCTGTTTGAGGAGGATGTCTACGAATCGCTGAAGCTGGAGAACTGCATGGCCCTGCGGACCAGCTTCGGCGGCCCCGCCGCCGGCGAGACCTCCCGGCAGATCGAGGAAATCCAGGCGTTTATCCAAAAGCGGGCCGGCGGAGAGGAGTGCGTCCCATGAAGCCCCGGATATATATTGACGGCAAAGACGGCACCACCGGCCTCCAGATCTACGACCGGCTGGCAGCGCGGGAGGACCTCCGCCTGCTGCTGATCGACGAGGAGAAGCGAAAGGATCCGGCGGAGCGGGCAAAGCTGATGAACGGGGCAGATATTGTCTTTCTCTGCCTGCCCGACGCGGCTGCGAGAGAGGCAGTAGCTCTGGTGTCCAATCCGGACACCAGGATCATCGACGCCTCCACCGCCCACCGAACCGACCCCGCCTGGGCCTATGGTTTTCCCGAACTGTCGGCCGCACACCGGGAGGCTGTCCGGTCGTCCGGGCGGGTGGCCAACCCCGGCTGCCACGCCACGGGTTTTATCTCTATCGTATACCCGCTGGTCGCCGCAGGTATTCTTCCCCCGGATACCCCGCTGGCCTGTTTCTCCCTGACCGGCTATTCCGGCGGCGGGAAGAAGATGATCGCCCAGTACGAGGAGACGGGCCGCCCCCGGGCGCTGGACAGCCCGGCCCTGTACGGCATGCTGCAAAACCACAAACACCTGCCGGAGATGCAGAAGGTCTGCGGGCTGACGGCTCCCCCTGTATTTACCCCCGTTGTAGATGATTATTACATGGGCATGGCCGCCACCGTGCCCTTCCATATGGATTGCCTGCGGGGGGTGTCCACCCTGCACGAGGTCTGGCAGAAGCTCGCGGAGCACTACGCCCCCTGCGCACCGGCGGGCATCGTCCGGGTGGAGGGCGACCCCTCCGCACCCGGAGGCGGCATGGACGGCGGATTTAAAATCTACGCCAATCAACGGCAGGGCAAAGACAGCCTCTCCCTGATTGTGGCGGGAAACGACGAGCGCTTTACCGTCACGGCCCTCTTCGACAACCTGGGCAAGGGCGCCTCCGGCGCCGCGGTGCAGAATATGAACATCATGCTGGGGCTGCCGGAGACTGCAGGGCTGAACCTGTAACCGACGGACCGCGCCGGTCACAGGCACCGCCGCCCCAATTCAAACAGCGAGGTAAGAATATGCTGAACTATATCGACGGCGGCGTGTGCGCCGCCCAGGGCTTTCGGGCCGCCGGCATCCATGTGGGGGTCAAGACCCACGCCGCCTGGAAAAAGGACGTGGCCCTCATCGTCTCTGACGTGGACTGCACGGCGGCGGCGGTGTTTACCAAAAACGTGGTAAAGGCCGCCCCCATCCATGTGGATCTGGCCCATCTGTCGGACGGAAAAGCCAGGGCCATTATCGCCAACAGCGGCAACGCCAATGCCTGCGCCCCCAACGGGGAGGAAAACGCGGAGCGGATGTGCGCAGCGGCGGCCGGGGCCATCGGCTGTCCGTCGGAGGACATACTGGTATCCTCCACCGGCGTCATCGGCCAGGCCATCAACATCGCGGCCATTGAGAAGGGGATCCCGGCGCTGTATGATGCGCTGGAGGCCTCTGCAAAGGCCAGCGATGACGCGGCCCACGCCATTATGACCACCGACACGGAGAAGAAAGAGGCGGCAGTGGAGACGGTGATCGGCGGCAAGACGGTCCGCATCGGCGGCATTGCCAAGGGCAGCGGCATGATCCACCCCAATATGGGCACCATGCTCTGCTTTTTGACCACCGACTGCGCCATCTCCCCGGCCATGATAAAGGCCGCCCTGCTGGAGGCGGCGGACATCAGCTTCAACCGCATCAGCGTGGACGGGGATACCTCCACCAACGACACCTGCTGTGTCCTGGCCAACGGTCTTGCGGGCAATCCGGCCATCACGGAAAAAGGTACGGACTACAGCGCCTTTCTGGAAGCTCTGCAGTCGCTGTGCACGACACTGGCAAAGAAGATGGCCTCCGACGGCGAGGGGGCCCGGCACCTGATTACCTGCACCGTCTCCGGCGCGTCCAGCGTGGCCGGCGCGGAGACCATTGCCAAATCCGTCGTCTCCTCTACGCTGACAAAGGCCGCCATATTCGGGGCGGACGCCAACTGGGGCCGGGTGCTCTGCGCCATGGGCTACTCCGGCGAAGTCTTTGACCCGGAGCAGGTGTCCGTCCGTTTCGCCAGCACCGCCGGGGAGATTGCGGTCTGCGAAAAGGGCCGGGGCCTGGACTTTGACGAAGGCAAGGCAAAGGCAATCCTGTCGGAGCACGACGTGGAGATCCTGATCTCCATGGGCGAGGGCGGCGCATCCTGCACCTGCTGGGGCTGCGACATCACCTACGACTATATCAAAATCAACGGGGACTACCGGACGTAAATGGGCAATGGATAATGAAGGTATTGGCCGAAGGCGAATCCATTAAAATTTATCCGGCAAAGCCGGACACCGGCATTGTCCATTGTCAACGATCCATTGTCCATTATCAAGGAAAGGAAGATCACCCATGTCCTCCCATGAGCAGCAGGCCCAGACGCTGATTGAGGCCCTGCCCTATATTCAAAAATTCACCGGCAAGACCGTGGTGGTGAAGTACGGCGGCAACGCCATGATCTCCGACACCCTGCGCCGCTCGGTTATGAGCGACATCGTCCTTTTAAATCTGGTGGGCATCCGGGTGGTTGCCGTCCACGGCGGCGGCCCGGAGATCTCCGCCATGCTGAAAATGATCGGTCACGAGTCCCGCTTTGTGGACGGCCTGCGCTATACGGACGCCACCACCATGGATGTGGTGCAGGCCATCCTCTGCGGCAAGGTCAACAAGGACCTGGTCTCCCAGCTCAGCCGCCTGGGAGGTCAGGCCGTGGGGCTGTGCGGCATGGACGGAGGGCTGTTCCAGGCGGTACAGCTGGATGAAAAATACGGGCTTGTGGGAAAAATCACCGGCGTGAACCCAGCGCCGGTGGAAAACGCCCTGGCCAGCGGCTACATCCCCATTGTCGCCACCGTAGCCCAGGGCGTGGACGGCGACACCGCCTACAACATCAACGCCGACACCGCCGCCGCAAAGCTGGCGGAGGCCCTCCACGCGGAAAAGCTCATCCTTTTAACCGACGTCCGGGGCCTGCTGCGGGATCCCAAGGACGAGGGGACGCTGATCCACGTGGTCCGCACCGGCGAGGTGCCGGGGCTTATCCGGGAGGGCGTGGTCTCCGGGGGGATGATTCCCAAAATGGAGTGCTGCGTGGAGGCCATTGCCGGCGGCGTGGAGCGGGTTCATATTCTGGATGGCCGCATCCCCCACTCCATCCTGATTGAGCTGCTCTCGGACCAGGGCATCGGCACCATGCTGAAAAGGGAGGAACCATTATGACGTCTCAGGAAATCAAGCACCTGACCCACCAATACATCATGGGCACTTACGGCCGGTTTCCGGTGGCCATCGACCACGGTGAGGGCGCGCGGCTCTATGACCCGGAGGGCCGGGAGTACATCGACTTCACCAGCGGCATCGGCGTTACGGATCTGGGGTACGGCTATCAGCCCTGGGTGGACGCTGTGGCGTCCCAGGCGGGAAAACTGAACCACGTCTCCAATCTCTTCTACACCGAGCCCGCCGCCAGACTCGCGGAGACCCTCTGCCGGCGCACCGGGGAGAGCTGCGTGTTTTTTGCCAACGGCGGCGGGGAGGCCAACGAGGGCCTCATCAAGCTGGCCCGGAAGTACAGCTTTGACCGGTACGGCCAGGGGCGGAGCACCATTATCACCCTGAAAAACTCCTTCCACGGCCGCACCATCACCACCCTGAAGGCCACGGGGCAGGACGTGTTCCACAACTACTTCTTCCCCTTTACCGAGGGTTTCCGGTACGCCGCAGCCAACGACCTGGCCGCCCTGGAGGAGGCCGCCGGAGACGACGTGTGCGCGGTGCTGGTGGAGCTGGTCCAGGGCGAGGGCGGCGTACTTCCTCTGGACGCGGACTACGTCAAGGCGCTGGAGACGCTCTGTGCCCGGCGGGACTGGCTGCTGCTGGTGGATGAGGTCCAGACCGGCGTAGGCCGCACCGGGAGCCTCTTCGCCTTCCAGCAGTACGGCATTCTGCCCGACGCCGTCTCCTTTGCCAAGGGTATTGCCGGAGGCCTGCCCATGAGCGGCATCCTGGCCGGCGAGAAGTGCAGAGACGTGCTGGGGCCGGGAACCCACGCCACCACCTTTGGCGCCAACCCCATCTGCGCCGCCGCGGGACTGGTGGTGCAGGAGACCCTGACCGACGCCTTTTTGGAGGAGGTTCAAACCAAGGGTGCCTATCTCCGCAGGGGCATTGAAGCACTGGATCTGCCCTGCTTTGGATCAACCCGGGGCCTTGGCCTGATGATCGGCATTGAAGTAAAAGACGGCTTCATCAACCGGGAGATTGCCGGCCGCCTCATTGAAAACGGCCTGCTGGTGCTGACTGCCGGCCCCGGCATGCGGCTGCTGCCGCCCCTGGTCATCACGGAGGAGGAGATGGACAAGGGCCTGGCAATTATGCGGGATACCCTCTCCTGAAGGATTCCGTCCGCTCCGGCCCGGGGGCCGGAGCCGGGCGCTTCCGGACAATTGGCAATTGTTACCATCGGTTGACAGGGGGAAACACGCCTGCCGGCGTCCGTTTTAGCCGCATTCCCCCTTGCCAATCGACGGTACAAATACCCAGAAGAAAGGACGTAATGCCTATGGACGGCCACACCCATTTTCTAAAGCTCCTCGATTTCACTCCGGAGGAAATCCGGCAGTTTTTAAGCACGGCTGCCGATTTAAAGTCCAAAAAGAAAGCGGGGATCCCCCACCGCTACCTGGAGGGGAAAAATGTGGCCCTGATCTTTGAAAAGACCTCCACCCGTACCCGCTGCGCCTTTGAGGTGGCGGCCCGGGATCTGGGGATGGGCAGCACCTATCTGGGGCCCTCCGGCTCCCAGATAGGCGTGAAGGAGTCCATTGCCGACACCGCCCGGGTGCTGGGGCGGATGTACGACGGGATTGAGTACCGGGGCTTTGGGCAGGATCTGGTGGAGGAGCTGGCGGCCCACGCCGGCGTGCCGGTGTTCAACGGCCTTACCAACGAATTCCACCCCACCCAGATCCTGGCGGATTTTCTCACTGTCCAGGAACACTTCGGCCGGTTGGCGGACATAAAGCTGGTGTACCTGGGCGATGCCCGGTTCAACATGGGCAACTCCCTGATGGTGGGCTGTGCCAAAATGGGCATGCACTTTGTGGCGTGCGCACCCCGGGCGTACATGCCTGACGCCGGCCTGGTGGAGACCTGCCAGAAAATTGCGGCGGAGACCGGTGCAGTGCTGGAGTTTATCCAGAACCCCGCAGAGGCGGTGAAAGGCGCCGATGTGCTGTACACAGATGTGTGGGTCTCCATGGGCGAACCTGTGGAGGTCTGGCAGGAGCGTATTGCGGCGCTCGGCCCCTACCAGGTGACAAAGGCCCTGATGGACGCCGCCGGCCCCCAATGCCGTTTTATGCACTGCCTGCCCGCCTATCACGACCACAAGACAAAAATCGGCAGGGAGATGGGCGAGAGGTTTGGCCGGGATGCCATGGAGGTCACAGACGAGGTATTTGAATCCCCGGCCTCTATCGTCTTTGACGAGGCGGAAAACCGGATGCACACCATCAAGGCGGTTATGTACGAGCTGATGAAATAGCGCAAGGGCGGCTCCGGTTCCACCGGAGCCGTTTTTCGGCAAAAAAGCGGCTTGACAGCCGCGGCGCTCTCTCCTAAAATAGGAAACTGAGATTTCTGACCGGAGGATGCCAGGCCGTGCGGAGAGCCCGCCGTCCGGCGTCTTTTCAATACGGGTTTCAAGAAGAGGAGAGGTCTTATGGAACGTTCCGCCGGTATTTTGCTGCCGATTTTTTCCCTGCCGGGCCGGTATGGTGCCGGCACCCTGGGGGCGGAAGCCCGGGAATTTGTGGATTTTCTCCGGGATGCGGGCCAGCGGTGGTGGCAGATTCTGCCCATCGGCCCCACCGGGGCGGGCAACTCCCCCTACACCAGCGAATCCACCTTTGCGGGGAACCCTCTGCTGATCGACCTGGAACCGCTGGCGGCAGAGGGGCTGCTGGACCGCAGCGACCTGGAGGCCGCCGAAATCCCCCCCTCCGCCCGGATCGACTACGGGGCGCTGTACCGGATCCGGGAGCCGCTGCTGCGCAAAGCCTTCCGACGGGCCGCAGGAGACGGGGAAGGGCCCGTCCGCGCCTTTGCGGAGAAAAACCCCTGGCTGGCGGAATATGTGCTGTACCGGGCGGCCAAGATCCACTTTAAAAATGCGGCCTGGTTTGACTGGCCGGACGAGGGGCTGCGCCGCCACGAACCGGCGGCCCTGGAACGCTGGCGGCGGGAGCTGGCAGAGGACATCGCCTTCCGCTCCTACGTGCAGTACTGGTTCTTCTCCCAGTGGGCGGAGCTGAGGGAATACGCCAACGACGCCGGCGTGAAGATCATCGGCGACATGCCCATCTATGTCTCCCTGGATTCCGCCGACGTGTGGTCGGAGCGGGGGGAATTCCTGTTGGACGAGGAGGGACGCCCCTCCAAGGTGGCAGGTGTGCCGCCGGACTATTTCTCCGAGGACGGCCAGCTCTGGGGCAATCCTCTGTACAATTGGCAGGCCATGAAAAACGACGGGTTTGGCTGGTGGATCCGCCGGGTGGAGGGCGCCGGCAAGCTGTTTGACGCCATCCGGATCGACCACTTCCGGGGCCTGGAGAGCTACTGGGCCGTTCCCTCCGGTTCGAATACCGCCAAGGCGGGCGCCTGGGAGAAGGGGCCGGGCATGGACCTTCTGCAGGTGCTTACCGGCTGGTTCCCCGACATCACCTATATTGCCGAGGATCTTGGGATCTTGACCGACGCCGTTCACCGGCTGCGGAACGAGGCGGGCCTGCCGGGGATGAAGGTACTGGAGTTCGCCTTCTCCGGGCCGGACAACGCCTATCTGCCCCACAATTACCAGCCGGGCTGCATCTGTTACACCGGCACCCACGACAATGACACCGCCGCAGGCTGGTACGCCCACGCCTCCCGGGAGGAGCGGGCCTTTGCGGACGCGTATCTGGGTGTATCGGACGCGGAGAGCGCCCGAAAAGCGCTGCTCCGGTGCGGGCAGGGCAGCGTGGCGGAGCTGTTCATCGCCCAGATGCAGGACTACCTGGGCCTTGGCAGCGAGGCGCGCATCAACGTCCCCGGCGTGGCGGACGGCAACTGGTGCTGGCGGCTGCTGCCCGGACAGGCTGCGGCGCCCCTGGCAAAAGAGATTAAAAGCATGACGGAGACCTTTGGCCGCTGCTGACCAAGGCCCGGCAGACTGACGGCGGCGTCCCGGTTGGGACGCCGCCGTCACAGCTTGCCGAAAAAGTGTTTTCGACAAGCTGAGGGGGATTTTGAGAACTTCAAGAAGTTCTCAAAATCCCTGATTTGAATAGCGCAGGGAACCCTTCTTGGGTTCATCTCCGCGCTAAGAGCCGCCTTGCGGCGGTTGCGCTCCGAAACGCGCCTGCGGGCGCAGCCGCACACACCCTTCCTTACCGTAGAATCGGTTTTTAGGGTTTTTCGACAGTCTGTGACGGCGGCGTCCCGGTTGGGACGCCGCCGTCTTTCACAGCTTACAGAACCATGAGAAGCGTCCCCAGTCCGATGAGGACGCAGCCGGCCAGAGACTTGGCCGTAAACCGCTCATGGAGAAAGACAAACGCCAGTACCAGCGTAATCACCACGCTCAGTTTGTCTATGGGCACCACCTTGGAGGCCTCTCCAATCTGCAATGCCCGGTAATAGCACAGCCAGGAGGCGCCTGTGGCCAGGCCGGAGAGGATCAAAAACAGCCAGCTCTTCCGGCTGATGTCGCCAATTCCCCCCTGGGTATTGGTCAAAAACACCATCCCCCAGGACATCAGCAGCACCACGCCCGTCCGGATGGCGGTGGCCAGGTTGGAGGGAACCCCCTCAATCCCGATCTTCGCCAGGATTGAAGTCAGGGCCGCAAATATCGCCGACAGCAGCGCCAGGATAAACCACATCGCTCTTTCCTCCCTTTCTATCCGAAAGCCGCAGCTCAGATTGAATCATTCAAACAGCCGCCGTTACAGCGGCTTTTCCATGGGGACGTGGGACACCGGGGCGCACTCCATGATGAATACCTCCCCCACGGTCTCATAGCCGCGGCGGGTGTAAAAGGGCTGGGCGGATACCCGGGCGTCCAGAATCATCTTTTTCCCGCCCTGCTCCGCCGCAATGGACTCCAGGCGATCCAGCAGTTCGCCGCCGACCCCCTGCCCCTGGAGGTCAAAATCCACACAGAGATACTCCACCTTGTGAACACCCTTGTTGGACATCACGGCTACGCCCAGCAGCTTTCCGCCGTCAAACGCCCCAATCACGGAGGACTCCCTCTCACAGCTGAAGTCCTCCCGGTGGATATCCAGCCCCAGGGGAATCCGCATAACCCGGTTGCGCAGCTCCAGCGTCTCCTGATACTCCTCCGAGCCGTATTCAATCCATTTAATCTCCCGCATAAGACGCTCCCTCCACAAATTCCCGCGAAAATTTCAGCGGCAGCCGGCACGGCACCCGGCCCACCGTCTCTAATCCGCCTCCAGATCCCTCCACAGGGTAAAACCACGTGTTTATATGTGATTATTGTATCATACAGCGAGGGGGATGGCAAGACATGGCAAAAAATTTACTTTGGCCGGAAACCGGGATCTCTCCCCCGGTTTCCGGCCAAAGTACTGTATATCTCATCACGGTGCCGCGTGAGGCGGGCTTCACGGAGAAATCGCCTTCAGGCCATGTGCCCCACCTCTGCCAGCGTGGGCATGGCGGGGATGGCGCCGCTGCGGGAGCAGGTGAGGGCCGCGGCGCGATTGGCAAAGGCCAGGATATCCTCCAGCTCCCCCCGCTCCAGCCCCTCCAGGGGCTGCTCTCCCCGGCGGCACAGGCGGCTGAGCACCGCGCCCAGGAAGGTATCCCCCGCTCCGTTGGTATCCGCCACCCGGACAGACACCCCGGGCTGGCGCCAGGTCTGGCCCTGCCAGCGGCAGAAGACACCGTCGCCGCCCAGCGTCACCATCACCAGTCCAACGCCCTGTTCCTCCAGGGCCCGGCTTCCCTCCTCCAGGCCGGAGACGCCGGCCAGCAGAGGCAGTTCCTCCTCCGACAGCTTGACAATATCCGCCATCGGCAGCGGAATGCGCATCCACTCCACGGCGTCGGCCTCGCTGGGCCATAGGGCGGGGCGGTAGTTGGGGTCATAGCTCACCAGGCGGCCGTTTCTATGGGCCGTCCGGGCGGCAAAAATGGTGGCGCTGCGGGAGGGCCCCGCCGTCAGGCTCACAGAGCCGAAATGCAGGATCTTTCCACCCAGCACCGCCCCCTCGTCCACCTCCTCCGGGGCCAGCGTCCGGTCGGCGCCCCGGACAAAGCGGAAGCTCCGCTCACCCCGGGCGTCCACGGACACAATGGCCATGGTAGTGGGCTGGCCGCCGGTGCGCAGGCCGGAACAGTCCACGCCGTCCCTCTCCAGCACCTGGCGGAGATACGCGCCAAAGCCGTCATCTCCCACCTTGCCTGCAAAAGCGGTTCGGGCTCCCAGCCGGGAGGCGGCCACTGCTACATTTGCCGGCGCTCCTCCGGGATTGGCCGCAAATTGGGGAACTCCATCCGCGCCGATTCCCGTCTGAGTCAGGTCGATCAATATCTCGCCGATTGCCATTATTTCCGTCATAGCGGCCTCCTCAAAATCGTCCTTCGGAAAACCCCCGATCCGCGGTCAGCAGGTCATTAAACGGGCGGATGTCAAAAGCATCAGTAAAAAGGCGGCGGAACACAGCCTTAGGGGAAGAGCGGCGCCGGGGAGTGTCTCACCGTCTCTCCGGAAAGCATATCTCCCCTCGCCCATTCTCCCCCCTCTTTTTATCCGAAACGGGTTTGAAAATCGGCAAAATCCAACGCAATCCAACTTTCCGCCGGTATTCAAACAGGGTCTAATTTTGCAGTATAGCACAGGCCATTTCCCAATGCAAGGGCCAAAATCTGACCTGCCGGCAATTCCTCCGCCGTCGGAGAGGGAAAAGGCGTCCATTCGTTCCAGCGGATCTGCAAGGCCGCCGGAGGCCCGGGCTCCGGATCTCTGCTCAACCGCAAGCCCAGGTTCTGTCCGCCGGCCAAGCCCGGGGCGGTACAGGCCATTTACAGAGCCGCCCCCTGTATATAGCGTATAAAGGCGGGCCCATCTCCCTATTCGGAAAAGCGGATACGCAGGCCGTCTCTGCCCGGCGCCGTGATTCTGAGCAGGTGCCTTGCCGCGGCAGCTCTCTCCAAATCGCCCTAACCGCCGCCCGGCAGCTGCACCTCCCCGCAGCTCTGTTCCACAGGGCGCAGGGATTTCTCCATACGGGAGACCATCAGAAACTGAACCAATCGGCGAAATGCGTGTATGGGCGAGAAGATTTTTTGGCCGGCAAGGAAGAAACGCGCAGGAATCCCGGCGGATTTCAAGCGTTTATGACGCAGTCCGGCCGGAAAATCTTCTGTCCGGACACGTGCTGCCGCCGATTGGTTCAGCTTCTCAAAAATGTATACATCCTCACCTCTCCCCTCTGCTGCGCAGCAGTGACTCGTGCATAACGACCATCAAGCCCAGAAGGAACAGGAGATAAAAGGGAAACAGCGCCGCCGTCACATGGGCGGCGAGGATTCCGAATACCGGTGGCATCAGGCAGGTTCCCACATAGGCGCTGGCCATCTGCACGCCAATCACCGCCTGGGAGCGGTCCGCGCCAAAGTGCTCCGGCGTGGCGTGGATCAAACAGGGGTAGACGGGTGCGCACCCCAGGCCGGCCAGCACAAGCCCCGCCAGGGCCGTGGATTCCCCCAGCGGCAGCACCAGCGCAATCACCCCCGCAGCCGTAATCCCCTGCCCCAGCCGAACCATCTGTCCGTCGTTCAGCTTCATCGTCAAAAAGCCGCTCAGGGCCCGCCCCGCCGTAATGCCGATGCAGAACAGGCCCGCAAAGCCTGCCGCCGTCTCCGCCGGAATGCCCTTGTGAAGTGCCAGATAGCTGCTGGCCCAGAGAATTGCCGTCTGTTCCAGGGCACAGTAACAAAAAAACGTAACCATAACCGACTTGACGCCGGGGATGCGTATAATCCGTCCCACTGTCAACAGCTGCCCGCCGGCCGCCGCCCCATCTTTCCTCTCCGCAGAGCGCCAGAGGGGAAGGCTGATCAGGATAACGGCGGTCAGCACAACCTGAAACAGAGCAACGGTTCGGTAGCCCGCGTTCCAGCCCGCTCCACCGGTCAGAGCCCGCCCCATAATATACGGCCCCAGGGAGGCTCCCAGCCCCCACATGCAGTGCAGCCAGCTCATGTGGCGGCTGGCGTAATGCAGCGCCACGTAGTTGTTCAGCGCCGCATCCACGCTGCCCGCCCCCAAACCGTAGGGCACCGCCCAGATACACAGCAGCCGGAACGAACGGCTGACGGAAAAGCCAAACAGGGCCGCGGCCGTCATCCCCACGCTGATTGCCGTCACTCTCCCCGCCCCCAGCCTGCGGGTAAGGCGGTCGCTCTGTAGGCTGGAGAGGATGGTCCCTCCCGCAATGATCATGGATATGATACCCGCATAGGAGACCGGCACTCCCATCCGGCCGTACATTGACGGCCAGGCCGCGCCCAGCAGGGAATCCGGCAGCCCCAGGCTGATAAATGCGAGATAGATAACCGTTAAAAGCAGATGGACCATATTGCGTCTCCTCCTGTGTTAATGGTATAATCATACCACCAAAAAGCAGCGTTACATAGAACAAACCCACCAGATTTCTATAATCATTCCGTCAAAAGAGGAGGATCGGACATGGCAATCTCGGCCTGCGGCTCACGGACAGACCAACAGGGCATGGAGCTGGTCCAGCACGGCACCGCCCTGTTCCCCGCCGCCTGTTACCTGGACGACCCCGTGCGGAACCCGGTTCCATGGCACTGGCACGCGGAGCTGGAGGCCGGCGTGGTGACGGAGGGCAGCGCCGTCATTGCCGCCGGAACCGGGCGCTTCCCCCTGGAGCGTGGAACGGGCTTTTTTATCGCCTCCGGCGTTCTGCATACGGCTCTGGCCCACGGACAGGGCGAATGCCGTCTGCATTCGGTGGTCTTTCACCCCAGACTCGTGGGCGGCAGCATCGACAGTGTCTTCTGGCAGAACTACATCCAGCCGCTGCTGGCAGAAGACGCACCCAAATGCGTCCTTTTCGGCCCTTCGGAGCCCTGGCACCGGGAGGCGCTCTTGTCCATTGAAGCCGCCTGGGACGCCTGCGCAGAAGAGACGCCGGGATATGATTTGAGAATGCGGGACGCCCTCTCCCGGCTGGCCTTTCTCCTCTGCCGCCACCGCCCGGCGGAGGGGAAACCGCTGCCGGAGAAAGCCCTGCGGGACGAGGGCCGGGTGAAGCAGATGCTGCGGTTCATCCAGGAGCACTACGGCCAGGAGATCGGCATCGCCGCCATTGCAAAGAGCGCCGCCATCAGCGAAAGCGAGTGCCTGCGGTGCTTCCGTGCCACCATCGGGGTGCCGCCCACCCGGTATCTCAAGCAGTTCCGGGTGCAGCGTGCCGCCGAGCTGCTGGTCTCCACGCCCTGGAGTGCGGCAGAGGTAGGTGCCCAATGCGGCTTCCAGGACGCCAGCTATTTTTCCAAGACCTTCCGGCAGCTCAAGGGCCGTACGCCCTCGGCCTACCGCAGAGAGCACGCCTCCGGCTGACAGGGGAAGACCCGGCACGAAAGTGCCGGGTCTTCCTTTGTCTTGATCGGCTTCACCTATCCCCGCATGATATGGATGGCAAAGCCTCCAAACTCACCGTCCAGATAGATGTTTTTCATCTTTCCATCCTCCGTATAGGCGGCGGTGTCCATCCGGAAGGAAAAACCCTTCTCCCGCAGCTCCGCCACGGCGTCGTCCAGGTCCGGCGTCCGCATGGCTATGTGGCCGTTGGCCCCCAGGAAGGGGGACTTCATGCACTCGAAGTACTCCCCGGCAAACTCGGACTTCTGCCCGTGGCGGGGGGTCAGGTTGAAGACCAGGCTCAAAAGCTTTGCCAGCTCCAGCGCCGCCTCCGGGTCCGGGGTGTTGATGCCCAGGTGGGCCAGCTCAAATTGATTCCGCACAGCCGCTTCCCCCTTATCTGGACTGGGCCGCGGTGGGGTTGTACAGGCCCACGGTCTCCCGCTTGGCGCCCATGACGTCCTCCTCGGTGAAGGAGACATACTTGATGGCCTTGCGGGTGAAGGCGGCATAGGTCAGGTGGATGCGTCCGTCGGCGCTCTGCATGATGTGGGGGTACTCATACTGCTTGTTGTTGGTCCTGTTCTCGTCGCCCATGAAGCCCTCGCCCCGCTCCATCCAGCGGATCATGGGGAAGGTCAGACCGCCGTCCTCGCTGAGGGCCACGGCCACGGGGCAGCGCAGTCCGGGCCAGGCCACCTTGCCGGGAGAGGGCTCCGGGGTGCATGTGGGGTTGCAGGCAATGGCGATCCGCCCGCTCCGGAGACGGATGGCGCTGATGCTGGAGTTGTTGTTGGGCAGCGGCGTGGGCTTGGGCTCGGACCAGGTGTCGCCCCAGTCGAAGGACTCGCTGCGGTAGATATTCGCCGCCTCCCGGTCCCGCATGAAGGCCGCCAGGTGCCCGTTCTCCAGCTCCACCACGTTGGCGTGGACCCGGCCGTTGCTCTTCGGCATATCCACCTGGCGCCAGGTCTTCCCCTGGTCGTCGGAGATCTGGAAGGCGGTGGGATCGCCGGAGAGTCCGTCCACGGAGTCGGTGCACAGCCAGTTGGCAAAGATCCAGCGGCCGTTGGACAGCACCTGGATGGCCTGGCGGCAGAAGGTGCCCTCCCGGGGGAACATGGTCTCATAGGGGCCCCAGGTCAGTCCGCCGTCGCTGCTCTTCTGGACGCGGACCTGGGAGGTGAACTGCATGTTGTCCTTCCCCGCCTGCCGGTCCTTCTGGGCGGTGTACATGGCCCAGACCGCCCCATCCGGCCCATAGAACAGGGAGGGGTTCTGCTCGCTGCGCTCCGGGTCGCCGGAGATGTCCACCGGCTCCGTCCAGCGGTCCGCCCCCTTGGGCAGCCGGGCGCAGACAATGTGGACGTCTGCGCTTCCCTCATAGGTGCCGGCGAACCAGCAGCAGAGCAAATCTCCGTTTGGCAGCTCCAGCGTTGCGGGGGAGTGGCAGGTGGGGTGGACGCCGGGGGGGATAACGGCCTCCACGGTGCCCATCTCAGGATTTTGATAGAGGACGCCGTCATGGGTCAGGCCGGGCAGAACGGGATAGGTCATAAAATCTCAGCCTTTCTTTTTGAATTCTGAAGCAAAAGCCGGCGGGCGGAACGGCCTGCGGGCCGTTCCGCCCGCCGGCTTTTGCAGGGGATGCGGATCTCTCCGGACTTCCGGGATCAGGCGACCTTGACGGCCTTTTTCCTCCGGGCCATGTTCAGGAACAGAATCACCACGCCCAGAACAACGCCGATAACGGAGGTGATGATCTCAGGGCTGATCAGGCAGATGGCCGCCACAAACAGCAGCACCCGCTCCACCACGCTCAGGTCGATGCTGAAGTAGCCGGAGACCACGGTGGCCAGGAAGAAGGTGCCCACCAGCAGCATGGCGGCGCCCAGGATGATCTGCATGGCGGTGCCCTCCAGCAAAATGGCGGGATTGTACACGAACACGAAGGGAACCATGAAGCCCACCATGGAGAACAGGAAGCCCTTGATGCCGGTCTTCATGGCGTTGGCGTCGGCGATGCCGGCGGCGGTGTAGGACGCCACGCAGACAGGCGGGGTGATCTGGGCCATGATACCGTAGTAGAACACGAACATGTTGGCGCAGAGGTTGGCGGTGGCGTCGGCCATACCGCTGGCGATCAGGATGGGACGGATGCAGGGCACGAACAGGATGACGCCCACCAGGTAGGCGGCGACGGTGGGCAGGGCCATGCCCAGCAGCATGCAGCCCACCATGCCGATCAGCAGGGCCACAAACAGCATATTGGTGCCCAGGCCGCTGATGACGGCGGAGAGATTGGTGGCCAGGGCCGTCTGGCCGGTGACGACATTGATGATGATGCCGCAGGCGGCGGTGGGGATGGCAATCTCGGCGGCCTGCTTGGCGCCGTCCATGCAGCACTCCCAGATGCCCTTGAGTCCCACAAAGTCCTTCTTCTCGCCCACGAAGTAGCTGATGACGTTGCACACCAGGCAGGAGAAGATGCCCATGGTGCCGGCCCGCATCAGCGACGCGCCCCGGATGATGAACACCACCAGGATCACGGCGGGCAGCAGCAGGTACAGACGGGGAAGGATCTTCCGCTCCACCTTGATGGTGGTGTCGGCCTTTCCGTCCAGACGGCTGGCACGCTTGGCGGCCAGGCGGTCCACCAGCACGAACACGGCGAAGTAGTAGGCCACGGCGGGGATAATGGCGGCGGTGGCCACACGGCCGTAGGGGATGCCCAGCATCTCCGCCATGATGAAGGCGCCCACGCCCATGATGGGGGGCATGACCTGCCCGCCGGTGGAGGCCACGGCCTCGATAGCGCCGGCCTCTTCGGGCTCGTAGCCCACCTTCTTCATCATGGGGATGGTCATAACGCCGGTGGTGGCTACGTTGGCCACGGCGGAGCCGGAGATCATGCCCATGAGGCCGGAGGAGATGACGGCGGCCTTGGCGGGCCCGCCGGAGCCCTTGTTGGAGGCCTTCATGCCGATGTCAATCAGCAGCTGGCCGCCGCCGAAGGCGGAGAAGAAAGCGCCGAACACGATGAAGTAGAACAGGCTGTTGGCAGAGGTCTGCAGCGGGGAGCCGAAGATGCCGGAGGTGCTCATGGTCATGCCCTCGGTGAATTGCTTGAGCATGGCGGCAAAGGGCTTGCCCCGGGTGTAGAGGATGCCCGGCAGGTACTGGGCCGTCCAAGCGTAGACAATGAACAGCAGGATGAAGCCGAAGAGGATGCCGCCCAGGGTGCGGCGCACGGCCTCCAGCAGCAGCACCACGGTGATCACCATGAAGGCGATATCGATGGAGTCCACAGGGCTGATAAACAGCACGTGATCCACCAGGGACTGGTAGCGGGTCACCACATACCAGAGCTGGAACACGATGCAGGCGGCCACTAAAATGTCGATCCAGCGGGACCAGGCAAATTTCTTCAGCTCCTGTTCGGTAACGGCGTCGCCCTTTTCCTTCTGGAGCTTTTTGCGGTACTTCTTATCCGGGGGATTGTAGAGATAGACCAGTGCCAGCGCGAAGAGCAGGTGCAAAGGCGCCTGCAGCATGGTGGGGAGCTGCTTGATCAGTGCCAGATACATCTGGAACAGGAAAAACACCACTGTCAGCGCAATCGCCGCCATCTGGCGCCATTCGAGTTTCTTTCCCATTGTTGGATACCCCTCCTCAGGTGTGTGTGGGTGGTGTGGAACAGGCCCGCCGGGGGGCGAGGGCTCCCTCGTCCCCCGGCGGCTCCTGGGTCTCTATGTCAGGGCCGCGGCCCTGTGCGCTTCTTTGTATGGAGCGGCAGCAGATCAGCCGTGGGCGTAGCCCATCTCCTCGTAGTAGGCGGCGGCGCCGGGATGCAGGGGGACACCGGTGAGGGTCAGGGTGCCGGCGGTCTCGGGGTCAAAGTAGCTCATGGCGGCCACGGCGCTGGCCAGGTCGTCCTTGTTCTCGCACACGGCCTTGGCCATGTGGTACGCCACGGCATAGTTCAGGCTGGTGGGCACCAGGATCACCTGCTGGGAGCCCACGGTCTTGATCTCCTCGGTCTGGCCGTTCCAGGTGTTGGCCTCAACGGTAACGTAGTCATAGCCCATCTCCACCATCTTGGCCATGGTCTCCTCGCCCAGCTGCACATCGTACATATCGTGGGTCAGGCACAGCTCGGAGGTGTTGGCCTGGCCGGCGCCGATGTGGTCGATGGTCATGTCGTACAGGTCGTCCTGCAGGCCGCTCTTGATGGCGTCGCCGCCGGTCTTCTCAACCACGCCGCCCCAGGAGGCAACGTCGTCCAGCGTCACGCCCAGGGCCTCGAAGACCTTCTCCGCGGCCAGCTCGCCGAAGGTGCCGTTGGTCTTGATGACCAGCTTCACGGGGTACTTCTGAGCAACCAGCTCCTCAACGGTGGTGATACCGGTGGCGTCCACGAACTTCTGGGTGAACATGACGTTGACGAAGTCATGGCCCAGGCCGCCGGCGATAGCACAGATGTCGGGGGTGGGGGCGTTGCCCAGGATGCCCTCCTCCATGCTCCACTTGGCGGGGGCGGAGTTGGACATGACGATGTCGCACTGGGCGCCGCCGTTGACGATGACGGGCGCGCCCACGCCGCCGGGAGAGGTGGTGGTGATGCTGATGTTGGCGCCGGGGATCTCCTTGACAATGGCGGTCTGGATGGCGGCGGCGTAGTTATAGGCCGCGGTGCCGACTTCCTGCGCCGCGAAGGTCAGATCCACTTTGCCGGGAAGATCGGTGCTCTGCTCGCCGCCGGCGGCGGGAGCGTCGGTATTGGCGGGGGGATTGCTGGCGGCGGGGGCGTCGCTGCCGCCGCCGCAGGCGGCCAGGCCCAGCACCATCGCCAGGGTCAGAATGAGAGCAAATACTTTTTTCATGGTGTTTCTTCCTTTCAAAAATTTGTTTGAGACGTTATTCTTCTCCGGCTCTGCCGGTTAAAGATGGGGGGATCAGCCCTCCGCCTTGGCGTTGGCCATGCGGATGCCGTAGTCCATGGCGTTCACCAGGCTCAGCTCGTTGGCGTGTCCGTCTCCGGCGTGGCCGAAGCCGGTGCCGTGGTCCACGCTGGCCCGGATGATGGGCAGGCCCAGCGTCACGTTCACGCCGGCCACGGCGTCCCAGTGGCCCTCGTCCTTGTTGTAGACAAAGCCCTTGACCTTCAGGGGGATGTGGCCCTGGTCGTGGTACATGACCACCACGATGTCATACCAGCCGCCCAGTGCCTTGGAGAACACGGTGTCCGGCGGGGTGGGCTTCTTCTCGGGGATGATGATGCCCTCGGCCATGGCGGCGTCGATGGCGGGCTGGATCTCCTCAATCTCCTCCCGGCCGAACATGCCGTTCTCGCCGCAGTGGGGGTTCAGGCCGGCCACGGCGATCTTGGGCTCCTTGATGCCGATGGCCTTGCAGCCGGCGTTGGCGATGCGGATCACGTCCAGCACCCGGTCCTTCTTCACCCGGTCGCAGGCCTCCCGCAGCGAGACGTGGGTGGAGACGTGAACCACCCGCAGCTCCTCATGGGCCAGCATCATGGTGTACTTGGAGGTCTTCGTGTAGTCGGCGTAAATCTCGGTGTGGCCGCTGTAGTGGTGATCCGCCATGTTGATGGCCTCTTTGCTCAGGGCGTTGGTAACGGTGGCGTCCACCTCGCCGGCCATGGCCAGCTCAATGACCTTTTTGACGTACTGGAAGGCCGCCTCGCCGCCCAGGGCGGTGGCGCCCAGGCCGAAGGGCTTGGGATTCTCAGGGTCGCCGGGGATATCCTCCGCCCTTACAATGCCCATGTCGAACACGTCGATAACGCCATACTCATAGTTGGCCTCGCTGACGGCCTTGATTCCCCGCACCTTCATGTCGATGCCGGAGACCTTCTTGGCAACCTTGGCGGCGTACTCCATGGCGCTGACATCGCCCACCACCAGGGGGCGGCAGCGGTCATAGACCGTCTTGTCCGCCAGGGCCTTGACGGTGATCTCAGGGCCATTGCCGAAGGGGTCGCCCATGGTGATGCCCAGGATTGGCTTGTTCATATGTACTCCTCCTTAAAAATTTCCAATGATGGCCTGTACTTAGCAAACGCCCTTCTCGGCGGTCTCCTTCAGGACGGCTTTCAGCTCCTCCACGCCCTCGTCGCAGAGATAGTTGAAGGGCCTGCGGCAGTCGCCCACGGGATAGCCCATCATGGCTACGCCCTTCTTAATAATGGTGTTGGGATTGCCGAACTTGAACACCCGCTGGAGGGCCACGATGGCGTCCTGGGCCTCCTGCGCCCGCTCCAGGTCGCCGGCCACAAAATAGTCGTAGATGGAGGCGATGGTCTTGGGCCACAGGTTGGCCCGGCCCGCCACGCCGCCGGCGCCGCCGGCCTTCAGGCAGGGGAGGATGTTGCCGTCGTTGCCGGCCAGAACCGCGAAGTCCTTGCCGATGTCCCGGGTGAGTTCGATGTACGCCTTGAGGTTGTCCAGGTCGCCGCTGGAGTCCTTGGCGCCCATGATGACGTCCACATCCCTGGCCAGCTTCGCCACCGTCTCCGGCAAGAGCTTATTCCCGGTGCGGGCGGGGATGTTGTAGAGCACAATGGGGATGTTCACGTGCTTGGCCACTTCGCAGTAGTGGTCGTACAGCTCCTTCTGGCTGGCCAGGGCGAAGCTGGGAGTGATGATGGACAGCACGTCCGCGCCCATCTCCTCGGCCCGCTTGCTGAGGTACACGGTGTCCCGGGTGGAGATGCAGCCGGTGCCGGCGTAGATGGGGATGCGGCCCTTCACCTGATCCACGGTGGCCTCCAGAATCTCCTCCTTCTCCTTCATGCTGAGGATGTAGGCCTCGCCGTTGGTGCCGAAGGGGAAGATGCCGTGGACGCCCCCGGCGATCTGCCGCTCGATCTGGTTGCGGAGCTCGGGGATGTTGACGCTCTCGTCCGCGGGGTTCATGGGGGTGACGACCGGTGGAATGATGCCCTTGATCTCGACCTTCTTCATATTCGCACACTCCTTATTCAAATTCCTGCCGGATTTTAAGAACCTGTATCTCAGAGAACCTCCTGGTAGATCTTCCGGGCGTCGTCGGGAGTGACTTCCCGCATATTGTTCACCAGCAGACGGGTGACCTCCATGCCGGAGGCCACCAGCGCCTCCAGGTCCTCCTTGGGCACGCCGAACTCCGTGAGGCTGGTGGGGATGTCCAGATGCTTCACAATCTCCTCCAGCCTGGCAATGACGGCGCCGCTCTTCTCCTCCTCGGTCTGCGCACTTCCCCGGATGCAGCGGTCGTAGGCCTTGGCCAGCAGCGGGCGGCAGGCGGGCTCGTTAAAGCGCATCACGGGGGCCAGCAGGATGGCGTTGGACACGCCGTGGGCGATGTGGTACTTGCCGCCCAGGGGGTAGCTCAGGGCGTGGACGGCGGTGGTGCCGGAGGCGGTGATGGCGACGCCGGCGTAGAAGCTGGCCAGGAGCATGGTGTTCTTGGCGTCCATGGCCTCGGGGTCGTCGCAGGCCCGCTCGATGTTGTTGAGAATCATGTCCAGGGCCTGGAGGGCGAAGACGTCGCTGAAGGGGTTGGCCTTATTGCTGGTGTAGCACTCGATGGCGTGGGCCAGGGCGTCCACGCCGGTGGCCGCGGCGATCTTCCGGGGCAGCTTCTTGATCATCACCGCATCCAGGATCACGTAGTCGGCGATCATCTCGGTGTTGACGATGCCCACCTTCAGCTGCTTCTCCGGCACGGCCACGATGGCGTTGGGCGTGGCCTCGGAGCCGGTGCCGGCGGTGGTGGGGATCATCAGGGTCTTCATGCACTTCCTGGCCCGGCCGGGCTCATCCAGCAGCTCCTTGATGCCGTACTCGTCGGTCATCAGGATGCTGGCCAGCTTGGCGGTGTCCATGACGCTGCCGCCGCCCACGGCCATGATGAAGTCCGCGCCGCATTCCTTGCACTGGTCCACCAGCTTCTGGGCCTCCATGTAGCTGGGCTCCGCCGGCAGGTCGTCCAGAATCACGGTCTCCACGCCGGTCTTCTTCACCTGGGCCATGGGGAAATCCAGCAGGCCCGCGCCCTCGATGCCCTTGTCGGTGAACACCACCAGGCGCTTGACGCCGTTGGCGGCAAAGATCTCGGGGATCCGGCCCAGGGCATCCTCGCCGCTGTACACGGCATGGGGCATCTTCAACTCGTACTTGGTCAGCATACTGCATCCTCCTCTTGATCTCCGGCCCCTATGGACTGCGCCAGCCTGCAAAACAGGTCCGGCTCCCCAAAGCCGCCGGATTTTGAAATAATATGATAGGTCTTGCCTCGGTACACAAAATTGGTCAGCACCGCACCGGTGTCCAGCTCGCACACCGGGATCAGCTCCGCCACCTCCACGGCCCGCATCAGAGCCAGCAGCGTGTCGCCGCCGGTGCAGAGAATGGTGGCGTCCAGGCCGCCGTCCAGCAGGCGCTGCACCAGCCGTCCCAGCTGGCCGGATATCCGCACCCGGAGTTCCTCCGTGGTCAGGCCCCGCCCTTTGGCATAGTCCTCCGTGTCGCCGCAGCCCTCCGGATCGTTGACGTCCAGGATAAAACGCCGCCTTTCGGCAGCCGCGGACAGCCACTCCTCCACCGCAGCCGCACACTCCCGGCTCTCCAGCCAGGAGCGCTCCAGCTTTTGAACCGGGCGCAGGTGGATGTGGGGAAATCCCCTCTCCTCCGCCGCCCGCATCTGGCGCAGCGTCACCGGGTTCACACTGCCGCAGGCCACAAACAGCGCCGGCACCAGATCCGGCAGCACCGGGGGCGCGCCCCTGAGCTCCAGAACCTCCGCCAGGGCCGCCGCAAACCCCGCACAGCCGGCGGACAGCCGCAGCCCCTCCCGGCCCAGCCCCTCTGCAATCCGCAGCAGGTCGCCGTCGCTCTCCGCATCATAGACCTGGATACCGGGGCGGGCCTCCTCCGACTCCCCCAGCCCATGGAGCACCACCGGCCGCTTTGACTGGGCGCCGATCAGCTCCGCCACATTGGACTCCGCCACCGGCTCAAAGGGATCCCGGCCGAATACGCTCTCCGCCGCAGGCACCCCGCCGATGTAGTGCACACCCTTCCGGGTAATCCGGTCCATCTTGGGAAAGGCCGGCGCAAATGCCAGGTTTTCCGCGCCTGCGGCGTCCAGCACCGCAGTCAGCTCCGCACCCACGTTGCCCCGCAGGGCGGAATCCGTCTTTTTATAGATATAGGTAAATCCGGCGTCCAGGGCATCCTCCACGGCACGGCGCACCACGCCGTATGCCGCCTCCGGCCGCAGGTGGCGGGTCTCCGCATCCAGAACCAACACCTGAATATCCGCCGCAGCCCGGGAAAAATCATAGGCCGGGTCCGTCACCACACAGGTCCTCGATCCCCGGGCGGCGAATTGGACGCCCGCGTCCAGTGCCCCTGTGAAATCATCCGCGATCATCAACAGTCTTTCCATGCAGCGCCTCACATATGTCCATTTTTGAAACATATTCTTTGTTCCATTTTGTCAGCCGGCAATTTCCTCAATTTTTTTGAATTTGCCCCCGTTTCTTTGGGATTATTTTATATACAAGCGTTGATTTCTGCAAACATTTTTCACCGTCAAAATGTTTATTTCTGAAACACTCAGAAAAAACCTTGAAAGTTTTTTGTGCGTTTGGTATAATGTGTTTAAATTTTAAACGTATCTGGAGGGGCTATGGATACACGGATTCGAGTGCTGGGCATCGCACCCTACGAGGGCATGAAAACCCTCATGTCCAATCTGGCGGAGGAATACCCACAGATGGATTTGACACTGTTTGTGGGGGACCGGGAGCTGGGACTGGAAATTGCCAGGGCCAATTTCCACGGAAATTATGACGTGGTCATCTCCCGCGGCGACACCGCCACCATGCTGCGGCGGGATCTGTCACTTCCGGTGGTGGAAATTGAAGTCTCCATGTACGACCTGCTCTGTACGCTGAAGCTGGCAAACGGCCTGGACAGCCGGGCCGCCTTTATCGCCGCCCCCAGCATCGCCGAGAGCGCCCGCCTGCTGTGCCGGGCAATGGACTGCGCCATGGATATCTACACCTATGACTCCCACGGCACGGTAGAGCCGATTTTGCTGGAGCTTCAGAAAACCCGCTGTCAGACGCTGCTGTGCGACACCCTGGCCAATACCACCGCCAAGCGCCTGGGCATGAACGCCTTTTTGGTCACATCCTCCGTGGAGAGCATCCGAAAGGCCTTTGACCAGGCCCTGCAGATCTGCGGTAGCCAGCGGCGCCTGCGGGAGGAGAACCTCTTCCTGCGGGAGCTGATCCGGGGCCAGATCAGCCAGACCGTGGTCTTTGACACCCAGGGCGGCCTCTTCCTCTCCACGCTGAGCGATCCGGCGCCGGAGCTGCTGGACATGCTCCGCCAGGAGCTGCCCCAATCCCAAAGGGATGTGGAACGGCGGATCACCCGGAACCTGGGCGGGATGCTGTACTCCATCCGGATCCGCCAGGTGGGTTCCGGAAGTTCCCTCTACACGGCCTTTTTCCTGGAGGCCCGGAAGACGCCCCTCTCCCCCAATCAGGCGGGCATCCGCTTCTCCACCCGCCCGGAGGCGGAGAGCGCCTTTGACGACAGCATTTTCAGCTTTGCCGAAACCATCAGCGACTTCCAAAACGAAATCTCCCAAATCAACCAGAGCAGGGCGCCTGTGATGGTCACAGGGGAGGACGGCACCGGGAAGGAGACGATTGTCTACTTTCTCTATATGCGCAGCCCCCTGCAAAACCACCCTCTGATCTCCATCAATTGCAGTCTGCTGAACGATAAGAGCTGGGCCTTTTTGCTGGAGCATCACAACTCCCCTCTTGCAGACCAGGACAGCACCCTCTATTTTGCCAGCATCGACGTGCTCTCCCAGGAACGCCTGCGGCAGCTGCTGGCCGTGCTGCTGGAGATGGACGTGTGCCGCAGGAACCGGGTGATCTTCTCCTGCGTCTGCCAGCCGGGGGAATACGTCTCCACCGCCGGGGCCCTCTTCCTGGACAAGCTCCGCTGCCTCTCCCTCTATCTGCCGCCCCTGCGGTCCATGCCCCAGCGGATTCCCACGCTTATCAACCTGTCCCTCAGCCACCTCAACGCGCTGATCCCCCGGCAGATCGTGGGCATGGAGCCCCAGGGGGTTTCCCTGCTGCAAAACTTCCAATGGCCACACAATTATATGCAGTTCCGCCGCGTTATCAAAACACTGGCAGTTACCGCCGCGGGGCAGGTCATCACCGCGGAGAGCACCCGGGAGATCCTGAAAAAAGAGCGGCACATGGGAGCGTTTTCTCTCCGGGCGGAAAATGCCGCCGTCCCCCTGGATCTGGGGCGCACCCTGGAGGAGATCAACCAGGACGTGGCCCTCCGGGTTCTGGAGGAGACCGGCGGCAACCAAACTGCGGCAGCAAAACGGCTGGGCATCAGCCGCACCACCCTGTGGCGCCTTTTGAAGAAATAAAAAGACAGGGGACCGTTGCGGTGCAACGGTCCCCCTGTGCTCCTCAGCTCTTGGTTCTTCCGCCCTATTTCCCCATCTCCCGGCGGACGGCCCTGGCCAGCAGCTCCTGCCCCTCCGGGGAGCGCAGGACCTCCAGCACAGTCCCCCGCAGGGCCTCCTGGAACTTCTTGCTGGTGAGAAAGGCGTCCAGCATGGTGCCCTCTCCCGCCGCCGCGGGGGCGGGCTTTTGCCTTTTGGGGGGCTCCGGCGCCGGGGCCGGCTGGTCCAGAAAGGCCCCGTCCATCCAGTCGTCCATGCGGACGCGGTCGTTGTTCTCCCCCCGCAGGTAGAGCACGGACACGCCGAAGAAGGACGCCAATTTCTCCTGCTGGTCCTGGGTGGGGGTCTGGCGGCCGGTCTCAAATTTCTCCACCGCCATCCTGGGAAAGCCCAGTGCGGCGGACAGGGCGGGGCGGCTGAGGCCCCGCTCGCTCCGCAGCTCAACAATACGCTGTGCCATAGTGACCATAGAATGATCCTCCCTGCCGTTGGTTTTTCGTCCCTATTGTAGCACAAAAGGGCAGGCCCTTGCAACCGCCGGGGCGGTGTGGTATCATTAGGAGCATCAAAATCAGGGAGGACCCAATCCATGACCGATCTGCGCGACAAAACCGCCCGCCCCGCCCTGGAGGACATCGCCGCCTATGTGGGAAACCCGGTGTTCCGGGATTTCTGCGCCGCGCTCACGGAGCGGTACGGCTGCCGGGAGGCCATCGAGTACAGCGCCTGCTCCATGGAGCCGGGGTGGAACGTGAAATTCAAAAAGTCCGGCAGGAGCCTTTGCACCATCTATCCCCGGGAGTCTTTCTTCACGGTCATGGTGGTGATTGGCCGGCGGGAGAAGGAGGCCGTGGAGGCGATCCTGCCGGACTGTGCCCCCCGGCTGCGGGAGATCTACGCCCAAACCAGGGAGGGCAACGGCCAGCGGTGGCTGATGATCGACCTGGAGGACCGGGACCAGGCGTACCGGGACGTGCTGCGGCTCATTGAGCTCCGCAGGACCCGCTGAGCTGTGGAACACTGGGAATCCCTGCGCCCCGGCGGGCTCCGCTTCGTCTGGGACGATGACCTCTTCCATCCGGGGACGGACACGTTTCTCCTCTCCTCCCTGCCCCGGCTGAAGCCGGGTCTCCGGGTCTGCGACCTGGGCAGCGGTACCGGGCTGCTGGGGCTCCTCCTGCTCCAGCGTCAGATGGGCCTCTCCGTCACCGGCGTGGAGCTCCAGCCGGAGGCCGTCCGGCTGGCGGAACGGGCCGCCGCGGAAAACAGCCTGACGGACCGCCTCACCTTCCGCCGGGGAGACCTGCGGGAAATCCGCTCCCTCCTCCCCGCCGGAGCCTTCGACCTGGCGGTGTGCAATCCCCCCTATTACCCCCCCGGCGCAGGAGGGCTTCCCCGGCAGTCCGAACTGCAAACCGCCCGGGCGGAGACCTTCTGCACCCTGGGGGATGTGTGCAGCGCCGCCGCCTGGCTGCTGCGCTGGGGAGGCGGGTTCTGCCTGGTTCACAAGCCGGAGCGCCTGACCGACCTGCTCTGTACGCTGCGGAGTGCCGGTCTGGAGCCCAAACGCCTCCGGATGGTATGCCGGCAGGCGGGCAGCCCTCCCTCCCTGGTGCTGCTGGAGGCCCGGCGGGGCGGCCGGCCGGGACTGGAGCTGCCGCCGCCGCTGCTCCTGCAGGCGCCGGACGGTTCCCCTACCGACGAGCTGGACGCCATCTATTTCAGGCAAAAGGAGGACGGGCCATGAGCGGCACACTATATCTGGTAGCCACCCCCATCGGCAATCTGGGGGACTTCTCCCCCCGGGCGGCGGAAACGCTCGGCGCCGTGGATTTCATTGCGGCAGAGGATACGCGGGTATCCCTGAAGCTCCTGAACCACTTCCAAATCAAAAAGCCCCTGGTGAGCTACCACGAGCACAACCATATCACCGCCGGGCAGTCCATCCTGGCCCGGCTGCTGGCGGGGGAGTCCTGTGCCCTTGTAACCGACGCCGGCACTCCGGCCATCTCCGACCCCGGGGAGGATCTGGTCCGCCTCTGCGGGGAAAACGGCGTGGAGGTTCTCTCCATCCCCGGCTGCTGCGCGGCGGTAAATGCCCTGGCGGTAAGCGGCCTGCCCACCGGTCGTTTTACCTTTGAGGGATTCCTCACCGTCAATAAGAAGAGCCGCCGGGAACACCTGGAGGAGCTGAAGGGAGAAACGCGGACCATGATTTTCCACGAGGCCCCCCATAAGCTGCGCACCACCCTGGAGGATCTCTGCAAAACCTTCGGCCCGGACCGTCCAGCGGCGCTGTGCCGGGAGCTGACCAAGCTCCACGAGGAGACCTGGCGCACCACCCTGGGAGAGGCGGCGGCCCACTATCAAAAAACCACACCCAAGGGGGAGTATGTCCTGGTGGTGGCCGGCAGAGAGCGAAGCCGGGAATCCGCCGTCACCCTGGAGGAGGGAACGGCCCGGGTGCTCGCTCTGCGGGCCCGGGGAATCCGTCTGAAAGAGGCGGCCAGGGAGGTTGCAGAGCACACCGGTCTGTCCAGAAACGCGCTGTATGCCGCCGCCCTGGAAAGGGAAACATAAAAAGACAGCGCGGCGCATTTTGCGCCGCGCTGTCTCTCTGTAAACTTCTGACAACATGTCCGCTCTGCCGGCTCTCATAGTGTGGCAGCACTCAGAACCCGCATTCACTGCCCCGGACATTGTCCGGACTCTCTCCCATCCGTCCGGTGCGCCGGTTGTGAATCCAGCTTCTTACAGCTCCTTCAGCTCCCGCAGGCATTTCGGGCAGACATTTTTCCCCTTGAACACCGTGATATCCTTGGTGCCGTCGCAGAAAATACAGCTGGGTTTGTACTTTTTCAGAATGACGGACGAGCCCTCCACATAGATTTCCAATGCGTCCTTCTCCGCGATATCCAGTGTGCGACGCATCTCAATGGGAAGCACAATTCGTCCGAGTTCATCCACCTTTCGCACAATACCTGTCGCTTTCACTTCATCCTCTCCTTTGCCGCTCAATTATTTACATTTCAACCGAGTTTGACAATATCATAATTTGTCATGTTATGTCAATCAGTATCAAAAAGAGTTCAAATTTAGTTAACAATTTTTATAAATAGGGAGGTGTTTTTCCGTGGCAATGGCTTGGATTTGGTCCGGAATGGTTGTGCTCTCCCTGGCGTTCGGCCTGCTCACCGGAAACCTGGAGGCAGTGACCGCCGCCGCCCTGGACGGCGCCGGCTCCGCCGTGCAGCTGGGCCTGTCCATGGCCGGCATGCTGTGCCTGTGGTCCGGGGTTATGGAGATTATGAACGCCTGCGGGCTGTCTGCGGGATTGGCCCGGGCTTTTCGTCCTCTTCTGCGGCGGCTTCTGCCCAACGCCTGCCGGGACGGGGAGACGCTGGCGGCAGTCTCCGCCAACGTCTCCGCCAATCTGCTGGGACTGGGCAACGCCGCCACGCCCCTGGGCATCCAGGCCGCCCGGCGGATGGCCAGGGGCTGCCGCGGCACGGCCAGCGACGAGCTCTGCATGCTGGTGGTGCTGAACACCGCCTCTATCCAGCTGTTGCCCGCCACCATCGGCTCTCTCCGGGCAGCCATGGGCAGCGCCGCCCCTTTTGACATCCTCCCGGCGGTATGGCTGTCCTCCGTCCTGTCCGTGGCGGCCGGCCTGTCCGCCGCCAGGCTGCTGTCCCTGCGGGAGCGGAGGCGTCCATGAATCTCACCTCCCTCGTCATCCCTCTGCTGTTGGCGTTTCTTGCGGTATACGGCCTCGGAAAACGGGTGGATGTCTACGCCGCCCTGACCCGCGGCGCCGGGGAGGGCCTGACCGTGCTCCTCCGCATCATTCCCGCCCTGGTGGGGCTTTTGACGGCCGTGTCCATGTTCCGGGCCTCCGGCGCCACGGAGTGGCTGTCCGGGCTCTCTGCGCCGCTGCTGGAGCGGCTGGGTATCCCGCCGGAGACCGTGCCGCTGATGCTGATGCGCCCGGTGTCCGGCAGCGGGGCCCTGGCGGTGGGCAGCGATCTCATGGCCGCCTACGGCCCGGACAGTTACATCGGCCGGGTGGCCGCCGTCATGCTCGGCAGCACGGAGACCACCTTTTACACCATCGCCGTCTACTTCGGCGCCGCCGGCATCCACAAAACCCGGCACACAATCCCCGCCGCCCTGACCGCCGATCTGACGGGGTTTATCGCCTCCGCCTTCGCGGTGCGCCTGTTTTTTGGGACATAGCAAAAGTGCGCGGAGAAAAGCTCCGCGCACTTTTTAGAGTGTCAAAAACCGGCAGACAGGAGGAAACAAGGCGGGATGATGCGGGGGAGCACGAGGGCTGCATCCGCAGATGCGTTTCGGAGCGCAGCCGCCCTTAGGTCGGCTCTTGGCGCGGAGATACAGCGCCCGCCCCGCGTCGGATCAGATGTCTGCAAATGCCTGCTGTACAGGCGTTTGCGCCGGATCACGGCAAATTTTCAAATCGCGCAATTGAGACACTGGCAGGCTGTCGAAAAAGTCCCCGAGGACTTTTTCGGCAGCCTGAAAATCACATGCCGTGCAAATTGTCGTCCAGCCAGGTATCCGCGGGGGAGAGGTTTGCCGTGAACACCCTGGCGGCATTCTCCGGGTACTTGCTCTGGTGGAATTTGAACACCGTCTCCCCGCCGGGCATCCGGCAGAAGATCTCAATCTTGCCCAGGGGGTGGCTCATTGCATAGCGCACCGCCTTGCCAAAGCCGTTCTGCCGGGATTTGGCATCGTCCACAATGGTGATCCCCTCGTTCAGCGGCACCTGGAACCGGCTGTGGACGCCGGTGACCGGCCTGCACTGGAAGATGTAATAGGGCACCGCACCCATACGGGTCAGCCCGGACAGCAGCGCTCCCAAAACCTCTCCGCTGTCGTTCACCCCTCGCAGCAGCACTGTCTGGTTCCTCACCAGCACGCCCCGTTCCACCATAGCCCGGACGGCCCGCCGGGCCTCCTCCGTCAGCTCCCGGGGATGGTTGAACTGAGTCACCAGGCACAGGGCCTTCTTTTTCGCGTACTCGGCGAACAGATCCAGCAGCTCCGGATCACCGTAGATGCGCTCCGGCAGCGTCACCGGCACCCGGGAGCCAAAGCGGATGAAATCCAGATGCCCGATGGCGGTCAGCTCCCGGAGATACCGCTCCAGAATATGGTTGGGGTTCAGCAGCGCGTCGCCGCCGGAGACCAGGACGTTGGATATCTCCCGGTGCTCCTTCACATAGGCCGTCACCTCGTCCACCCGCTTGTTCAGCTCCTCGTCGGAAAGTCCCACCAGCCGTTTCCGGAAACAGTGGCGGCAATACATGGCGCACTGGTTGGTGGACAGCAGCAGCACCGTCTGGGTGTACTTGTGCTGCATCCCCTCCAGCTTGGTGTTGTCGGCCTCTCCGCTGGTATCAAAGGACCCTCCCGCCTCCAGCTCCGCCAGGGAGGGGATGCACATCCGCCCAATGGGATCCTCCGGGTCTCCCGGATCCACCAGAGACAGGTAATAGGGCGTGATCAGCATGGGAAACCGCTCCAGAACCTCCCTGTGTCTTGCCGTCTCCTCCTCCGTCCAGCCCAGGATAGGCGCCAGCTCCTCCGCCGTTTTCACTCCGTTCCTCAATTCGTCCTGCCAGCCCATTACGCCGCACCGCCTTTCAATAATATTGATCAGTTAAAAGAAAAATCTGTATTCACATCGGCCGTACCTACGAATACAGAAAAAAGAAACAGCGCATAGACCGGCCCAAAGCCCTGGCTTACACGCTTACATAAATGATGTTGAGTTTTCAGAGAAAAATTGATTCTCAGATGCATCCAACGGTATTTATGCCAAAGAAATTTTCAAAAGCGTCCTGCCTCCAAATATTCCATTCATTTCTTTTTATGTATTATAGCAAAAATTCCTTCGCAATACAAGTCGGATTTTGCGATTTTAACTAAATGTTAACGATTTAACCCACATCTGTACTTTCCGAACTCCTACCGGCTGTTTTAAAAACCGCTGCCGGGCCCTCATGCGGCGGCTGCACCTCATGGGGCGGCTGCGCTTTGAACCGCATCCGCGGGCGCCGCCCGCCGCTCAAAATTTTCTGAAATTGGGGGTTGCATTTTCAGAAAGAGTGTCGTATACTACGGTCAGAAAACAACTGAATCCTTTGTCTTCAGGGCGGGGTGCAATTCCCCACTGGCGGTACAGTCCGCGACCGGCGGCCGTAAGGCCTCCGCTGACCCGGTGAAACTCCGGGACCAACCGTATAGTCGGGATGGAAGAAGATGAGTGCGGCGAAGCCGCGCGCTGCCGGCGCGCTCCTTTGTTGTTTGTTCACCTGGAGAGAAGTCAAAGCGTCCAGGTGTTTTCAAACAAATCAAAGGAGTGTATTTTTATGTCCGATCCCAATGTCACCGTCGTCTCCGCTCCCCGTGCCCGCGGAAGGGTCAAAACCATCACCTCGCTGGGCATGCTCACCGCCGTGGCCTATGTGGTGATGCTTTTGAGCAAGATGCTCCCCCAGGTGTTTCACTTCCTCCAGCTGGATGTGCAGGCCACCGTCATCACCATCGGCGGCTTCCTCTTCGGGCCTCTGGCCGCTGCCGCCATCTCCCTGGTGGTGGCCGTGGTGGAGATGTTCACCGTCAGCGACACCGGGCCCATCGGCTGCATCATGAATGTGCTGGCCACGGTTTCCTTCTGCTGCACCGCCGCTTTTGTCTACAAAAAAATCCACACCCGGAAGGGTGCCGTCATCGGGCTGACCCTGGGCGTCATTGCCCAGGTAGCGGTCATGCTGCTGTGGAACTACCTGATTACCCCCATCTATCAGGGGATCCCCCGCCAGGAGGTCGCCGCCATGCTGCCCACCGTGTTTCTGCCCTTCAACCTGGTCAAGGGCGGGCTGAACATGGGGCTGATCCTGGTGCTCTACAAGCCCGTAGTCACCGCCCTGCGGCGGGCCAAGCTGGTGCCGGAGTCCCAGACCATTGTGGAGAGCAAGCGCTTCAACGCGGGCTTCGCCCTCTTCTCCCTGGCAGTGCTGGCTACCTTTGTCACCATCGCCCTGGTGCTGATGGGCATTATCTGACTGTCTGATCCATACCTTTCCCTTTTGGAGGCGGCGGTGTGCTGCGGCACACTGCCGCCTCTGCCCGTCGTCCTTTCAGCAGGCTGCCGCAGGGGGCATTGTCAATGGTGTGGCCGCGCTCACCGCACCAGGCCTTGGCGATGCCGTCAATGTCTTCGGCGGCGCACAGCACAAATATCAAGGGCTTTCAGAAGCTGAACCTATCGGCGAAGTGCGCGCCTGCCAGTTGGCCGGGCGCTTTCCTTTTATCCTCCTCCCTCCCCAGGCTCCCCATCTGTTACCCCCTGCAAGCCCTTCTCCACAGGTGGTTGGCGCACAAAAACACAGGGAAACCGGTGCTGCCGCCGGGCAGAAGTTCCTTACCGTCAAGGCCGGAACCTTTTCACAGGCAGCTGACAGGCGCCCAAAGATCTGCCTTCCGGCTGCCGGGGGAATCCGGCCGTTCCAAGGCAGGCCACCCCCCTTTTCAAACAGGAACAGATGTGCTATTATAGAGAAAACACCTGCTGAGAGGAGGCCTGCCTGTGGACCGCGTCATTCTGCACTGCGATCTGAACTGCTTCTATGCCTCGGTGGAGCTGCTCAGCCATCCGGACCTGCGGGAGATCCCCACGGCGGTCTGCGGCGACCCCTCCTCCCGCCACGGCATCATCCTGGCCAAAAACGAGCCGGCCAAGCGATATGGCGTCCAGACGGCGGAGACCATCTGGCAGGCCAGGAAAAAGTGCCCCGGCCTGGTATTGCTGCCACCCCATCACGGCCTCTATCGGGAATACTCCCAAAAGGCCAACGCCATCTATGACCGGTATACCGATCTGGTGGAGCCCTTCGGCATCGACGAGAGCTGGCTGGACATCACCCACACCCTTCACCTCTTCGGCGGCAATGCCCGGCGGATAGCGGACACCCTGCGGGAGCAAATGAAAAAAGAGCTGGGCCTGACGCTCTCCGTGGGGGTCAGCTTCAACAAGGTCTTTTCCAAGCTGGGCAGCGACTACAAAAAGCCGGATGCCACCACCGTGATTTCCCGGGAAAACTGGCAATCCATCGTATGGCCCCTGCCGGTAGGGGATCTCCTCTACGTCGGCAGCGCAGCCCGGAAAGTCCTGCACCAGTACGGAGTAGATACCATCGGTCAGCTGGCCGCCTGCCGGCGGGAAATGCTGGAGACGCTGATGGGCAAAATGGGGCTGCAGCTCTATGAGTACGCCAACGGCCTGGACATGGAGCCCGTCCGCTCCCGGGGAGATGCGGAACCGATCAAATCCGTGGGCAACGGCACTACCTTTCCGCAGAATCTCACCACCCGGGATGAGATTCTGCAGGGCATCGCCGTGCTGTCAGATTCCGTGGCCTCCCGCCTGCGCCGCCATAAGCTGTACGCCGGAGGTATTCAGGTAACGATTCGGGACCCCGCCTTTCACGATCGCTCCCGCCAGCGGCAGTTCGCCGCCCCCACACATCTCATCCGGGATCTGACAGAGGCCGCCATGGGCCTGACGGCAGAACTGTGGCAGCCGCCGGCCCCCATCCGGGCGCTGACCGTCACCGCCATCCACCTGTCCCCGGAGGACGCGGCCTATGAACAGGTAGATCTGTTCAGCGCCCGGATGTCCCCCAAAAAGGAGCGGCAGGAGAAGCTGGAGGCCGCTATGGACTGCATCCGGGGAAAATTCGGCGCGAACGCCATTGCCTTTGGCGCCTCCCGGCCCGATATAACCGGCAGAGCCGGAACACGGCAGATTGCCGCATTTCAAAGCGGAGATCCGGATGGCGGAACGGGCAAGGCAGCCCGCTGCCCGGACGATAAAATCCGATAGACCGGCTGTTTTCGGCAGCCCCGGCGTCCCCATGTGGGCAAAGGGCACCATTCGTTCCTTTGGGGCCGATGGACTGCAGAGAGGAGAACCCCCTGTCATGACGATCCAAGAGAAAAAATGCCGCCTCCGCCGCACAATCCGGGAGCTGGAGGGACAGCTCTCCCCCCGGTATCTGGAGAAATCCAGCCAGGCGATTGCCGCCCGTCTGCTGGCCATGCCGGAGTACCGGACTGCCGGAGCGGTATTCTGCTTTGTGGGCAGGGAACGGGAAGTTGATACCCGACCCATTTTGCAGGATGCCCTGGACAGCGGCAAAATCCTCTGTGTCCCTCTGTGCAGCACACCGGGCCGCATGGAGCTGCGGCGCATCACCGCCTTGACGCAGCTCCTCCCCGGCGCTTACGGCATCCCGGAGCCTCCGGCAGACAGCATCTCCATCCGGCCGGACAAAGTGGATTTTGCCGTTGTTCCCTGTGTCACCTGCAGCCGCACGGGGCGCCGCCTGGGCCACGGCGGCGGATATTACGACCGCTTTTTGGCCCACTATCGAAGCGGCTCTGTCCTGCTGTGCCGCGAGCAGTTGATTTGGGATGAAATTCCCGTAGAACCCCACGACTGCCCCATCCCCTGGGTACTCACCGAGCGGGGTCTGTATGAAGACGGCGTTCCCGCCCGCCTGGGGTAGCGGAACTCCCTCTGCCCCAGGCAGAAAGGCCGCACAGTCGGGACAGCCCCTGGGAAACACATCCTGCCAAAGTTGTATAAGGTCAGTGAAAAGTGCCAATATCCCCGCAAATATTGGAGGATTTCCGGTAAAAATATGCCTTGTCAAATTTCACCCCTTCCCCTAGAATAAAGACGTAAACACCGTCTCCAAGCTTTGAAAACGACAGGAGGAACCGTCCCGATGCTTCAGCAATCCATGGACTATATCTCCCGGCATGATCCGGAAGTCGGCGCGTCCATTCAGGAGGAATTTGCCCGGGAGTGCCGCAATATTGAGCTGATTGCCTCTGAAAACCTGGTCAGCAAAGCTGTAATGCTCACTATGGGCACCTGCCTGACCAACAAATACGCCGAGGGCTATCCCGGCAAACGGTACTACGGAGGCTGTTATGCCGTAGATATCACCGAGGAGATCGCCCGAAAGCGGGCCTGTGCGCTCTTCGACTGTAATTTTGCCAACGTCCAGCCCCACTCCGGGGCCAATGCCAACCTTGCCGCCTTCTTTGCCCTCGTCCAGCCGGGAGAGACGGTTCTGGGCATGAATCTGGCTCACGGCGGGCATCTCTCCCACGGCAGCCCGGTGAACATCTCCGGAAAGTACTTCAACATTGTCCCCTATGGCGTCAGTGACGAGACGGAAACCATTGACTACGACGCGCTTCTGGAGACCGCCAAGGCCTGCCGCCCCAAGCTGATTGTCTGCGGCGCCAGCGCCTATCCCCGCACCATCGACTTTTCCAAATTCCGGACGGTAGCCGATGAAGTAGGCGCCTATCTGATGGTGGACATGGCCCACATTGCCGGTCTGGTTGCCGCCGGTGTCCACCCCTCTCCCCTGCCCTACGCCGACGTTGTAACTACCACCACCCACAAGACTTTGCGGGGGCCCCGGGGCGGCATGATCCTGTGCAATGACGAGGCCATTTACAAAAAAATCAACTCCGCCGTGTTTCCGGGAACCCAGGGCGGCCCTCTGGAACACATTATTGCCGCAAAAGCGGTATGTCTGGGAGAGGCCTTGAAACCGGAATTTAAAGCCTACGGTCAACAGGTGGTAAAAAATGCCCAGGTACTGGCAGGGGAGCTGGGCAAACAGGGTTTCCGGCTGGTCTCCGGCGGCACGGACAACCACCTGTGCCTGGTGGACGTGCGGAACTTCCACATCACCGGCAAAGAATTTGAGCGCCGCCTGGACGAGGTCCAGATCACGGTAAACAAGAACGCCATCCCCAACGACCCGGAGAAGCCCTTCGTCACCAGCGGCATCCGGGTGGGCACTCCCGCCGTCACCTCCCGGGGCTTCAAGGAGCCGGAGATGGTGAAGATCGCCCGGTGGATGGCCATGGTCGCCCGGGACTTTGAGGGCTGTAGGGAACAGGTCCGGCAGGAGGTAGACGCCCTGTGCCGGGAGTTTCCCATCTATCAATAGGACACGATACAAAGAGCCGCGCCCGGTATGGGCGCGGCTCTTTCAACTCTCCGGCTTGTCATAGACGGACACCGAAACGGGCCCGGAGCGGGTGATCACGCCCCGCTCCGCATCATAGCGGAGTTCTGTCCGCAGGTCCCCGATATATCCAGCCAAATAGGCCCCCTCCAGTCCAAAGCACATACGCGCTGTCAACATATCCCTCTCCCGGTCAATCTCCAGATAGGTATGGCTGCTCTCCCCAGGCCGGTAACAGCAGTCCCGCCAGACCTCCTCCTGCCCCTCCGGAACCGGCAGCCATGCAGTATAGGTGCTGCCCTCACAGTCCGTCACAAGGCTTCGGACGCAGCCGTCCTCATACCCCTGGGGCTCCACGGTGATGGAGGCCGCCATCTCCTCCCAGGGCTCTATCAGGGGGATGATCTCCCCCTCCCCGCTGATGTCGTAGACCGTACACGTATTTTTATAGACACCTGTGCCGCCTCCGCCCCGCAGCCAGACCAGCTCCGGCCGGCCGTCGCCGGTGAGGTCCACCCAGAAGGGCATACTGTACCCGGACACCAGTCCGCCGTAACCCGCGGAGACGTACCAGTCATAGAGCGACCCGTTGGGCGTCTCCGCCCGTTCCAGGGTCATGGTACGCCCCTGGTACTCCACCACCGCCTCTGTCAGATTCCGGTTAATCCGCAGGGAGAAGTCCGGAACCTCCGGACGGGTAAACTCCAGAAAAGGCGCTCCGTCCTCCTCCCGCTCCTCCAGGAGGAAGCCATTGTTGTTCTCCTCCCGGTTGGTATATTCCAGCGCCTCCTCATACATGATCCGCCGGGGCTTTCGCAGGCCCTCCTCATGTTCCTCCGGCCCATGGGTCTCCGGCTCCGGCAGAGGATCTTCCGGCAGGACCTCTCCGCTCTGCCCACAGGCCGTCAGAGCAAGGGCCAGCAGAAGTGTCCACAGAATCACTTTTCCTTTCATAGCCCGTCCCCCTTTATCTGTATTCTAACAGGGGGCAGGGAAGAAATCATCACAGGAAGGAGACAAAGAGGTAACAAAAAAGAGACACCCTCTTGCG
>ERZ808035.133-NODE-133-length-91543-cov-5.586010_pt1 | contig 91543 bp, 76 predicted proteins | sample MGYA00380189_ERZ808035 | MGnify/ENA primary metagenome ERZ808035 (study PRJEB31490, sample SAMN06133407) | mouse gut metagenome | isolation source: M5_1 | host: mice | place: China: Chengdu | collected 2015-05 ... | reverse complement strand
GCTGCCTCTTTACCTGGCAGCTTCTTTTTCTCTCTGAATTTTCAGGGTTGCATTACTGTTTATTTGTCAAGGTGCTGCAGCATACATCTGATGTACGCTTGTTGCTTTGTTCTGCTACAGAAAACCCATCCGCTTATTTTCGAATTCGCAAAGCGAATCTCGTAAACAAGTTCCGCTCGTTTTGTTCTCTGTGTTGTCCTCAGCAACGTATCTGAGTATAGCATTACAATTTCTGAATGTCAACACATTTTTTGATATTTTTTGTAATATTTTTTACATTTCTTTTTCACGCTAATATTCAAACGTTTTTTCATCCTCTCTTTTCTATAAAAACCAAAACATATTTTATCAATATTATGATCCATCTATCAAAGGATACTTATGAAAGAATACGCTGACGCCTTACAAAAGGCACTCTGGCTGCACATACAAATACAAGTCTATGCGATATACCATAAAAAACAAAAGGCATGATCCGTCATTCTTTTGACTTCTTCATGCCTTTAAAAACAAATTTTCTAAAATCCCGCCGAAGCTTTCCAGCGCCTTGCGGGATGTTTTACTGCAGCTTCATTGTGGCATTCTGTTCATTTCCCCGCAATACAAATTCAATGGTATCAATATTGATCGATTCCGGCACTTCTATAATGCTTACAAGTTCAACACTCCCGCCTGCCGGTACAACACTGTCAAAGGTCTGCATATCATTCAGCAGCATTGTTGCCAATGCCCCCTTGCTTGCCTCTCCATTTACAGAAACCCTGAATCTTGCCCCATATCCCAGCATATTCAGCGTCTGATCCGATGCGCCTGTGTTTGCGGCTGTAAACTTCAAAACGAGAAGCTGTGTTCCCGGTGTGGCATCCATTGTAAAAAACAAATCTTCGCCTTCCGTTCCCGAAGGATAACTCTGTGCCAGTTCATATCCTCCATACAGGAAAGTGAAATCCGGAATGCCGTAGTATTCTTCTATCGTAGCAGGTACAGCTTCGATTTCTTCATCCTGACTGACATCGACCACTTCCGTATCATCCGCCGGAACTTCTGTCTCCGGTTCCTGTTCCGCCTCCGGTGTCTGTTCTTCCTCAGGGCCTGCCTGCTCTTCCTCCGGTGATGTTTCTTCATATTCTGAAGTATCTACCAAACGACTGCCATGATTCTTATCGTATTTTAACAATACGCCTACCGCATACTCTGATATTAAATCTGTCTCCTCCTGTGTCAGATCAGGCACCACAGCACCGCATCCGGTCACCAGCATCGCAGCAACAATACCGCACAGAAATGTACATCCTTTTCTCACTGTCTATTCTCCCATCAAATTGTCAAATCATTTAACACAGCATAAAGCCATATCCTTTCATATTATAACGTATGATTTATGCCATGTCCAGTGTAAACCAGAATTCTACCCCGTTATCATAATTTATCACACCATATTGCTGATTCATGGATTCCATGATTGCCTTAACGATAGACAGTCCGATACCACTTCCTCCATATTCTCTTGTCCGGGCCTTATCCACTTTATAAAATTTTTCCCAGATATGTGCTACACTGTCTTCCGGAATGGGCATTCCGGTGTTAAATACAGACACCCGCACCCGCTGATTTTCCACATTAATCCTGACATCGATGATCTTATCGTCCTGCGCATAATTGATAGCATTCGAGAAAAAATTCATAAACACTTCTTCTGTTTTAAACTCATCACCCCAAACGTAGATTGCACCATACTCTTCCATGCGCACAGATATTTCCTTTTGTTTCAAAAGGATCTCTGATGAGGCAATATAGTTCCTGATCAATGCAGTAATATCAAACCGCTCCATGTTTATAATCTCATTGCCGAATTCCAACTGATTAAGCGTAAGCAGTTTCTTTACCATAATGTTCATCTTTGCAGATTCATCCATAATGACATCACAGTAAAACTCTCTGCTGTCCGCGTCGTCATTCACACCCTCTTTCAGACCTTCTGCGTAGCCCTGAATCAGTGCAATGGGCGTTTTCAACTCATGGGACACATTCGACAGGAATTCTTTACGCATCTCGTCAATCTGCTCTTTTTTCTGGATATCCTTCAAAAGCTCATTGTTCGCAGTCTTTAACTCAGAGATCGTTGTCTCCAACGCCTCCGAAAGTTCATTGATATTGTTTCCGAGAACAGCAATCTCCGTCCTGTCTTTCCCATGATATTTCGCATTAAAGTCCAGATGTTTCATCCTCTCGGAAATATCGGCCAGTTCAAGAATCGGTTTCGTAATGCGATTAGACAGCCACACCACAAGAATAGCGCTCACCACAATTGCCACAACTCCGACATAGGCCAGAAAATGATTAGAGATATCCACACTTTCCTGAATTCCTTCCAGCGCACTTCTGATAATAAAAAGATATCCGGTGTCCAAAAAACCCCACATTTCGATATACTCTGTCTGGGTGCGCACATCTGTCACCATCTGCATCTTATAATTATTGCCCTCCCGAATGACCTCGTCCTGGTTCACGCCTATAATAATGTTATTTAACAGATGCTTAAAAACAAACTCATAGTCGGGAATAGATGTTTTGATCGCAACAGATTCGTTGTCCACAACAAGTACATTTATATTGTATTTTCCACATATTTTCTGCAGTTCTATATCATAGGAATCCGAGTTAATATCACCTGCGATGGACGCTTTGTTGATACTGGCATAAGCCTCATACAACGCATTTATTTTGTTGTTAATATAATATTTCTCAAGCAGTGTCGTATTTAAAAAGAGGCACAGAAAAATCGTGCCCGCAACCAGGGATATGAGGATAATCACAAATTGTCTTTTCATGGAATATTTCATCATCCGTACCAAACCTCAGACAGATTGTCTGCACGATATCCTTTCTATACCTTATATATTTTTATATTATACTCAGTAAAAGTGAAAAAACTGTGAATACCGATACAAAAAGACGGCAATTCATGAAAAAACATATTTCATGAGCTTTACCGTCTTTCCCTGATTAATATCGTTCTATAAAATCAACCCGGCTATGCTGAATCATTGTTCTTTACATTGCCGCCATCTGTTCTGCAGACGGATTAATCCCGTTCTGTCTCTTTCAACCTTTTCTTCTCTTCTTTCCGCAGACGTTTTGCCTCTTTTTTCTCCTGCCGGATCTCTTTTCTGCTTCTCTTATCAATGATCAGGTAGAAAGTCGGAAGCAAAAGCAGGATCAGAATCGTAGATGCAACCAGACCTCCAATAATAATCAAAGCCATTCCCTGCATCATAACCGAGCCGTCACCGATGCCGAGAGACATTGGCACCATGGACAAAATAGTCGTAAGTGTTGTCATAAGGATCGGCCGCAGACGCATCTGTCCGCTCTGGATCAGTGCATCTTCCAGCGGAATATCCTCCCGGAGTCTGTTGACTGTATCCACATACAAGATACCGTTATTTACAACGATACCAACCAGCATCAACACACCCATCAGAGATACCATGCTGAGCGTAGAACCGGTTATATAGAGCAGTCCGAAAGAGCCGATCAGAGCAAACGGAATGCTCATCATGACCATTGCAGAAAATCTTGGCGATTCGAACTGCATCGCCATAACAAGGAAAATCAGGAATACCGCCACAAAAATTGCCGTGATGATAGCTGTAAATTCGTCAATAACCATATCATCCATCATACTTGTGGCTCTGGTCACACCTCTGGGCAGCACCATCTGATTCATGGCTTCATCTACCGCATCCTGTGCCGTATACTTTGCCTCCTCCGTAGTGCTCGCTGTGACTGCGACCTGATAAATGCCATCCACTCTCGTGAGCGTGACCGGTGCATCTTTGTACACCACTGTCACCAGTTCCGACAAGGGTATCTGAGTACCGTAAGCCGTGGTCAGCGTCATGTTGAGCAGATCATTCATATCATTATATTCTCCCTCCGGATATTCCAGCCGGACAGAATATTCCGTTCCGCTCTTCGTCAGTGTAGCCGCTTCGCTGCCGCTCAGTGCATTACGCATTTCTGCTGCAACCTGTACCGGCGCCAGTCCCACAGCCATACTCTTGAGTGGATCAATAACAGCCTCCACCTGTGTTGTTGCATCCGACATTCCCGACGAAACCTGCAGCACACCCGGAATCTTCTGAAGCATCTGCTGTACCTGACGTGAAGCCGTCTTAAGATCATCCAGATCACGGCCCACCAGGTCGATCTCGATGCCGCCGCTCATCATTGCCGTCATACTGGCTCCGCTGGATGCAATGCTGATATCCATATCCGTAACATCCGACAGCTTCCTGGAATAATCTTCTATTGCCTGATTTGTGGAGACTGCGGCATCATCTGCAAGATAAGCTGTCAGCGTTGCCGTATCGCCCGAAATCCGGTAAGAGTAGTGGTCCACGTTTGCATCCCGGGCCGCCATTTCTTCCAAAAATGCTGTTTTTTCTTCTATGGTTTCCATCTTCGTACCCGAACGGAAACTGGCTGTGACTGCAAAAGCACCCTCATCCGTGGCCGGCATAAGTTCCGTATGAATCTGGCTGACCAGCGCAAAAGCTCCTGCAAGAAGTGCAATTGAAATACATACCACCAGAATCTTCTTATGCAAAAGCCCGAGCAGAACCTTTTCATATCCGGCATTTACTTTGCGGAGCAGTTTATTCACAGGCAGTTCCTTCTTCTCCTGTGGCTTAAACTTTCCGAACAGCAGCGGAATGATCGTCATAGCCACGATCAGTGAAGCAATCATTGCCATTATGATTGTCATGCCCAGCTGAGAAAAAAGCTGCCCTGACAGACCGTCCATAGTGCTGAGGGGCATGTAAACTACGACAGTTGTAATCGTCGATGCTATAATAGATGCCGTCACAAATCCCGTTCCCTCGATCGCCGCCTCATGGAACTCACCGGTCTTGTCATGCAGTCTGAAGCAGCTCTCCAAAACGACAATGGAACTGTCCACCATCATACCAATGGCTATGACAAGAGCCCCCATTGTAACAACATTAAAGGAAAATCCCAGCATATTCATGCCGATCATGGTCGCAAACAACGAAATCGGCATAGAACTTCCCACAATCAGACTGGCTCTCAGATCACCGAAAAACAGGAACAACACCAGCATGGAAAGAATAACACCCAAAACAAGGGTGCTGCCTACAGAAGACAGCGACGAGATGATCGCATCACTGGCATTATAGATCACTTCGATCAATACCGTATCATTTCCGTCCTGAAGACGCTCCAAAGTCTTCTCCACAGTTCTCGTCACATCCACCGTGCCGTAACTCTTCTTTTTCGTTATTGCGATACTGATATCTTCCTGGCCGTTGCTGCGGCTGATGCTGGAAGCCTTGCGCTGACTCTCACTGACGGATGCCAGTTCTGAAAGGGGAATCACCTGGCCCCTGGCCGTTGTGACAGGAATGTTCTGAATCTGTACAACTCCGGAAATATCTGCACTGCTGGAAACTGCAATATCCTGTGATCCCTGGCTGACACTTCCCACCGGTACCGTGAAATCCATAGACGCCACCGTCTGTGCAATACCATTCATCGTAACGCCATACTGCTTCATGGCCTGAGAATTAAGCTCTACTTTGATATAATTCTCCCTGCCGCCGGAAACACTGACATCTGCAACACCAGACAACGTTTCCAGTTCCGGAACCATCGTATCATTGACATAGCTTAAGACATCACTGTCTCCCACCGCCGTAACAGAGACATCCATAGTCTCCATCTGATCCATGGCCATCTCCACGATCACCGGTTCATTCACATCATCCGGCATGGAGACTCTGGCCGTATCCAGTGCCGACCTGAGATCCATATAGGCATCATCCAGATCTGTTCCGTACTCATACTGGAACATGACCATAGACATATTTTCAGCAGACTGGGAAGTATATGAAGAAATACCGCTCTGCTCCGAACCGGCTGCCTCCACCTCTTTCGTCACCAATTCTTCCACACTCTCCGGGTCAGCTCCCGGATAAATCGTATAAACCAAAAGCATGGGCAGTTCCATATCCGGCGTAAGTTCCAGCCTGAAACCGGCTACAGAGGTCAATCCGAATACTGTTAACGCCAATACGACCAGTGCTGTGGATACCGGACGCCGCATGGATAATTTCGTCAAATTCATGCTTTCCTGCCTCCTACTCTTCACTGGCCGCAGCATTTTCCGCTGCTGACTCCTGCGCCGGCTGGATGGAAATCAAAGCACCTTCCCGCAGATTTGCCGACCAGCTTGTAATCAGCTGATCCTCTGCTCCCAGACCGGACAGTACCGTAATGGTCTGCGCATCAAAAATCCCCGTCTCGATATCTCTTCGTTCCACAGTATCATTGACCGCCACATAAACATAAGGCTGGCTGTTATCATAATATACAGCATCATACGGAATCAAAAAAGCATGATCCTGGCTGTAGGTATCTGCCAGAACCTTAACGCTGCATCCCGTAAGCAGGCTGTCATCCGGCGTACTTACACATGCTTTTACGGCAAACAATCCAGTATTCTGATCGATCATGCTCCCGATTTCCGTTATGGCAGCATCATACGGTTTTCCATTGCGGTCAACGCTCACCTTCTGTCCAGCAGACAGCGTATTGCGAATCCCCTCACTGACATAAAAGGTTACCGTCATCGTATCTTTATTGGAAATAACATATGCCGGTGTGCTTGGAGATGCAAAATCATGTTCTTTTACATTTACCGCTTCAATCACACCGCTGATAGGCGCTGTAAGCGTATACATGTCCAGCTGATACTCTGCACTGTCAACCGCAACCTGCGCACCCTTCACGCCGATCTGCGCCGAATTAACACTTGCCTCAGCCGAATTCAGACTAAGTTCTGCCGTTTTCTTATTCGCATCCACTATTTTCTGCGTGTCTTTATAAACCTGCTCTTCTGTAATGTTCTTGACAGCCTCCGCCTGCTCAAGACTCTTATACGTATCAGCCAGCGTATCTTTAAGCTGCTCCTTACCATCCTCCATTGACTCTATACCGGCGTTGACCTGTTCATATGCTGCCGACGCCTGTCCTGCCGCTGCGCTGGCCTGTTCCAGTGCGCTCTCGGCACTCTTGAGTCCTTCCTTGGCCTGTGCCAGTGTATATTCATAAGCCTCTCTGCTGCCGCCGAACTGCTGGGCGATCAATTCCTGAAGCGCCGCATAATCTCCCGGTTCCAAAGCCGTCACAGCCTGCTGAGCGGCGGCATATGCCTGCCTGACCTGATTCAGTCTGCTGTTAGCCTGACTCACTGCCGCTTTGAGATCATCTTTCTGATGTTGTGCCTCTTCTTTATTCTTATCCAAATCATCCAGCTGTTGATTGATATTATCTATACCACTATGTATGGAATCAACCTGCATCTGCAGCTGATACATCTGCAGATTCTTCTGTCCGCCCATCTGTGCATCCAGCTGGGCCATCGTTCCCTCGTACTGTGACTGGGCAATCTCATACCCTACCTGTGCCGAGTTTGCTCCCGCCGCCGCACTGTCATATTGAACCTGTGCACTGGCCAGCTGAAGCTCTGCCGCCTCAGAGTCGAGTTTACATAACACATCACCGGCATTGACCGTATCACCGGCAGAAACATTTGTACTGAGAACTTCCGCTGAAACCATTGAAATAACATATACTGATTCCTGCGGACTCACCGTTCCTATAAATTCATTCTGCAGTGTCAGCGCCCCCTCTTCCGGTGACAGAACCTGTACCGGAATCACTTCGCTCATCGTTTCTTCTTCCTCAACCTGTCCGCATCCGGGCACCATGGCACATGCAAATGCCACTGCAGATATGATCGCTGCTTTTCTCTGATACGGTTTTCTACCTTGTCGTCTCATCGGATTTCCCTCCTGCCGTTGTGTCATGTCCTAAAATACAACTTTTCTATCTCAAATTCAAGCATTGAGGAATGTATTTTAGAATAATTTTAGAAAAGAGACTCTGGTCCATACCTTTTGTTTCACAATAAGCCTTTTTCCTGCACAAAACGAGCAAAGCTCGTTTACGAGATCTGCTTCGCGGACTCGGATAAGCGGTGGAATTTCCTATACCAAAAGTAATTTGCTTCGCAAATAACTTTGCGAGATCTGCTTCGCAGCCTCGAATAAGCGGTGGAATTTCCTATACCACAAAAAACAGGCACTCCGGTCTGTCTGCCGCCGTTGTGCCTGTCTTTCCTATTCTGCTTCAAATTTGTATCCCATGCCCCAGATCGTTTTGATCAGGTCGCCCTTCTGTCCCATCTTGCTGCGCAGTTTCTTGACATGCGTATCGATGGTTCTGGCATCTCCGAAATAATCATAATTCCAGACGCTGTTCAAAATCTTCTCACGGGACAATGCAATTCCTTTATTTTCCATAAAATATGTCAAAAGTTCAAACTCCTTGTAGCTCAGTTCTACCGGCTGTGAATCCACAAGCACGCTGTGGGCCGCTTTGTTAACAACAATGCCGCCTGCCTCAATCACCTCGTCGGCGCTCATCTGGCTGGTTCTCCTGAGAATCGCCTCCACCCTTGCCACCAGAATCTTCGGGCTGAAAGGCTTGGAAATATATTCGTCAACCCCAAGTTCAAATCCCAGAAGTTCATCCCGCTCATCCGATCTGGCTGTGAGCATAATAATAGGCACCTTGGAATATTCCCGGATCTCTTTACATACCTGCCATCCATCCATGTTAGGCATCATAACATCCAGAATAATAAGTGCGATATCATTTTGTTCAAAAAAGATATCCACCGCCTGCACGCCGTCTTCCGCTTCCACCACTTCATAGTTGTTCTTGCTCAGAAAATCACCCACCAGCTTACGCATACGGCTCTCGTCATCCACTACAAGAATTTTTAACCGATCCATACCTGTATAAACCTTCATATACCTTTCTGTCAACCGTGATTATGTTTTCTTTATACCTTAAAAATTTTCATATCCTTTTCCAGTTCATCGGCAATAGTCTTCAGTTTTTCAGCATTCTCGGAAATATCATATACAATGCTGCTCACCTCTGTTACGGAAGCTGACGTCTGTTCCGTGCTTGCCGCATTCTCCTCCGCGATTGCAGTAAGGTTCTGCACAACATCCACTACATTGACACGTGCGCTGTCCATCTGCCTCGTATCCTCGGAAATCGCATTGATATCCTGAATGGAACTGTCAATCCCATTCTTAACGCGGGTGAAGATTTCTTCCGTCTTCTCAACATTATCGCTCTGCTGATTCATAATCTCTTTTACTTCATCCATGGTCGAAACCGCCTTCTCAGAATCAGAGATTAGTGAATCGATGATCGTCTCGATCTGACGCGCCGACTCATTAGACTGTTCCGCCAGTTTCTGGATCTGTGATGCAACCACCGCAAATCCTCTTCCCTGTTCTCCGGCTCTCGCCGCCTCAATGCTGGCATTCAGGGACAGGAGATTTGTCTCCTCCGCAATGGAAGTAATCAGGGAAGTGGCTTCTCTGATCTTTAAGGCAGACTCATTGGTGGTATTTGTCTGCTCGTAAATAACATCAATCGCCTGGCTCGCACGCTGGTTGATATGTCCTAACTGTAACAGGATTGCCATTGCTTCATCACCGGAATTCTTCATCTCAGTGGCATTGACAATCAATTCCTGCACCTTGCCGGAAGTCTCTTCAACCATATTTCCCATAAGAATGACATTTTCCGTAGCTTTCTGAGTTTCTTCCGCCTGGGACGTAGCACCCTGAGAAATTTCGTTAACCGCCTTTTCAACCTGTTCGACAGTATTCGCCGTCTCGGCCGCATTGGTATTCAGGGAATCTGATGCATCAAAAAGCATTTCGCTCTGTTCCTGCAGATTCGCCAGTACCTGAGTCAGTTTGCCGCGCAGCACCGAAATTGCACGGCTCATGCTTCCTGTTTCATCTTTTCTCTTGTTCATCTTCTCCTGGGCTTCATCGTCGGTAAAATCCAGTTCTGAAAGTTTATTGACTACCTCTGTGATCTTCACAATGGGTCTCACCATCTTGTGTGCCGTAAAGTATCCCAATATAGAACATACAATAAGGGTCAAAAGCGCTGCCACAACACAGACCTTGGTGATCATGGAAATATCCTTCATGATCTCGCTCTCGTCCGCTGAAAAGCCAAGAATAAACTCTCCCGCCTCATTCACATAAAAAGCCGCATACTTTGCCACACCGCCATGGTCATAGGAAACCACGTCCGTCTCCGGTCTTTGACCGTCCCTGACCTGGGCCACAATATCATTCACAACTGTATTGTTAAGTTTCTCTGTAGCGGTTCCGATCAATTCCGTCTGTGGATGATATAATATCCTTCCATCTGCGGATATCACATAAACATAGCTTGAACTGACCCCTTCAATCCCTACATTCTGCATCATTCTGGTGAGATTTTCCGCTGTCAGCGCCTTTTCCGTTCCGTCGCTGTGTATCTTTTCGTCCAGCATCATACCGTGGGCGATTGTAATATCACGCAGATAGTTCTGTGTGATCCCGCCCATCAACGTCCTCGCTTTTGGTATGACGAGCACCAGAAGAAGCACAGCCATAATCATCAACTGTCCCACTACGAGTCCGGCCATTTTACTCTTGATGGAATGAATCGTCATCCCTCTGCTGTCATTACTTTGTTTTGTGTTCATTTGATCCATTTTGTATCTCTCCCCTGTTTTTTATTATGTCTGTTAATACAAAATCTCCGTCCGGGATTTGTACAAACTTTCTAAAAATATTCTATGGCGTGCTGTTCAACGCTCTCTCCGCCTCACGCACGGCATTTTCTCTCTCTGTCAGTTCCTGTTCCCACTGAGAAAATTCATTGACTACTGCCGTCCTGTAATTGACGATCGTCGGTGTGTCGCTTCGCATGGACAAATAAATTACCGCTGCTAAAGCCGCCGCCATCAGAATATTGATACATACCGATGTGATAAACCGCCCTTTAAATTCTACTTTCGGACTTCTGGCTGCTATGCTGCGTCTGACCGAACTGTTATTTTCGGTTTTATTGCTGAATGTGGCATAAAGCGGAATCGGCCTGATCTTCTCCCGCGGCACGCCCCACTTCGCCATCTGTTCCTGCATCTTCTGCAGATAGGTCAGTCCTACCGGTGTCAAAAACACGCGGTTGTCGATTGCCTTGTTATAAACCAGCAGTACGTTCTGCGGCTTACGGTAATCAAGATGTTCTTCCAGATTCGCGATCTTCTTCCCTTCCGCACGCGCCGCCTCCGCATCTGCCACCGTTCCGAACCGATAGCCGCCGACAACCAATTCCTCTTCTTTCTTATCCATATTACTCCCTGATTACTCCCGCATATTTATGTTTGACCCTTATATCATTTTATGCCGCTATTTTACAGGTGGTTTATACGTCTCTTCCATAAAATAGTGACAAGACAGATATTTAGAATTATACTACTATACTGGCATTATAGCAATCTATTCAAACATAAAATGTGTAAATAAAATATGTAAATTACCCAAATATGCATTATAATAAAATTCTGTCCACAAGGAGGCTTCCCGTACTGCGTCATGCACTCCTTCTGTCTTTACCGGAAATATATTTTTTCAGTGAATTCACCATCTGAACGTAATTTTGTTTCTGATTCTTCCGGTACTGCCTATTTTTTTTGAAATATTCCACAAACCAGTCGTCTATCCTGATTTCATTCTTATATCCATAGGCTATGACTGCCAAAAGTGACAGCCTGTTTTCCGGCTCTAACAGGCGGCTCCTATTATCTACATAGAGTGTCAGAACCTCAAAATCTTCCTGATAATCCCGGATATCCTCACTGCTTACCTTCAAATCGACATGCTCTCTTACAAAAGCAAGAATATTGATTTCCTGCCGGGATGCTTCCGTCCCGTCAAAATGCAGAAACTCTCCCAGCAGCCCCTCAAGCATAGCAAGTTTATCTGCAATCACCTGTTTGTCTTTCGTACTCAGTTCTTTATTGATTTCATCAAACAGCAATCCTTTTTCATTTCTTCTGACCGCTCTGTAACTGCTTTTAAATTCTCTTAAAAAACCGGCAAACTGATCATCCTGAACGTCAAACTTTAAAAATCTGTCAAACAATGTCAGAAAGATAAAGGAATCCTTTTTGTTAAATATATCTTTGATATCGTCTGTTATAACCTTCTCCAGCCTGTGCAGATTATCGGCTAAAACATCAAATTCCTGCTCTGTCGCATTATGATTAAGATATTTACAGGCTGCTTTGGGCTGTGTTTTCCAATTGTCAAAATGATACATGCACATCATCGTCTCAACAATAACTCTCTCCACAACTCCCTTTGTCTTATCATTCTCGGAATAGCTGCTGCATTCTGCAAAAAACCGACTGTCCAGTATTCTACGGATGCGGTTTGCGTATTTATCGATGTATGTAAATGCTCTTTGATCCGTATTCATGGCAACATGATTATTATACCGCTTAATGTATCTTGAGACTTTGGTACAGTCGCAGCATTCGTGAATAACCGTTTCAATCTGGTACTCATCGAATTTTTCCCTTAATTCTTCCGGCAGCTTGTCAAAGGTTTTATTCTTTATGTCAAATACATCGTCCTTATAAGTAATGTTTCCTTTTCTGTCCTTCACCTTTTTCTTATAAGGAATCAGCGAATTCTCTATGGAAGAAGTTATCTTATAGTTCATTTCCCTGAATTTTCTTAAAGCTGCTGTTCTGCATCCGCCGTCTACAATATGAAGCTTTGAATTCTCCTCTTCTCCGAGAATGATAGGAGGCATATAATCGTCTGTGAGTACGGTGACAATCAATTCGTTGATCTGTTCATTATTCCATACAAAATTTCTCTGCACATCTGCATTATTGTCAATGTCACCTTTCCTGTTCTTTTTCAGGTACATCTCTAATGTATATGTCTGTTTACGTGGCCTTGCCATTACAATCCCTCCCATCCAATATCATTTCCTTCTGCAGCATCTCAAATCCATATTGTGAATGTTCATTCCGGCACCTTTTCCGTGTAATAACCTGCCGGATTTCAGTAACATTTTATCCACTGTCATATGAAGTTTTCCTGCATGATCCGCATAAAATGTATCCACACTCTGTTCCATTACCGATTCCCTCATCTGCATAGTAATAATGTTTCTGTCTGTTCTCTTTTTTCCGCTTCCCCTTTATCTGTTCCCTGCAGCGGGTAAAAACAAGTATAGAACATAAGTTCTTGTTTGTCAATATTGTTTCGAACATTTGTTTGCTATCCGTATGGATTACGACATTGAACATCTGTGCCCGTTACTTACACTTCCCTCCCCACCTGTCACAAACACCTTTTGACACCTGAATCACAAAAAAATGTGATAGCAAATGTAGAAATAATAATCAGTACAAAAAAACGCACTTTGATTATTATCCACAGAAAAACTAGAAAAGCATATGGAGGTACCTAAAATTGAGCAGTCACCTGACATCACAGAGGTTCGTATACAAAATACATACTTCCCGTCTCCGCAGAGCGAAATGGAACCTGACCTTAACCATAGATCAGGCGCGGGAAAACAGGGAACTGATTTCCCTGAATGAAAGCCAGCTGATGAGATTCATTGATGAATTAAACGGGATCAAAGCTCCTGAGATTTACATTGACAGCATCAAAGCACAGATCAGAAAATTAAAAACTGAAAAAAATCTGTCTATCTCCCGGCCCAAAATCAAAAAACTGTATGCAGAACTCGACCGTTATCAGTTCAAAAAAGATTATGTCTGTGTAGTAATCGACCAGACAAAGGACTATCTGAAAATTTATCAAAGCGGATTTGTTATAAACGGCATCACTTACAGACGACTTCTGGGAACTACCGGCGGCATAAAAAATAACACCATCGTCTTCGTAAATGAAAAGTTACTGCCCGAATTAAAATGCAGGATGGATAACGGACGAAATCCGGTCAAAGAGTTTACGCCTGCGAAACTGGAGGCATATTACTCTCTGATATGCAGTTCCTCGACTCCCGTCTCTCTGCCGGAAGGGATCGTTGTGGTTCACGACTGCAAAACCCGTTTTAAATCCGATATCATCGAACTGGACGATACCGGCTCAGACCAGCCTGCCATGAAGTATATCAAAGATAAAGAAATCACATTAAATGACAGTGACGGCTACGGTCTTGCAATTCCACCGCTCATGGAACGATGGGCACGGGAAACAGGTGCCGATTACATTCTGCCCGCCTGCGTAATCAGAAACGCTTTCTGCAAAGGCTCCGTATTTCCCGTTGATTTCCGAAACTTCGCGCGGAATCATCATATCGACAGGATCACCGATGTATGGGGACATACCTATGCTGTTGAAAATGTGGAACTGATTTTGACCGAGTCCATGTTGAAATTATGGGATTCCTACTCTTCCATAGAGGAGTATCTAAAACACTGTGAAAAAAATCACTATACATTTTCCATCACAAAATCATCGGTGGAAACATTGGAACATGTCAGAACAATGAACTATCAGTTTTTACAATGCTATGATTTCACAGATGAACAGATCGATGAACTGATCGCTCCCACCGTCACCCAAATCAAAGAGATTCTTTCCGACGATTACCGGAAAACAATTCTCTATGCGAAGGGTACGGGATTAAATGAAAAAAATATCCATTGTCCGGACAGTTCCTTTGCCACTGCCCTAATGATCGAGCCTGCAATGAGAAACGACCCTTTTGTAAAAAAGCAAATTCGCACTATGATCAGAAAACGGATCGACGATGCCAAAGTCGGCGTTTTAAACGTTCCTGCCAATTACTCCTTTGTTTCCGGCGACCCTTACTCTCTCTGTCAGTCAATGTTTGACCTTGAAGTGACCGGTCTGCTAAAAAAAGGTCAGGTTTATTCAAAATACTGGATTGATCAAGGCATTGATAAAATCGTAAGCTTCCGCGCCCCGATGACTTCTCATAATAACATACGTTTACTGACGGTTACACACAGTGAAGAAATGGATGAATTTTACAAATATATGACCACTCCGACAATCTTTAACAGCTGGGATACCTGTGCGGATGCCATGAACGGATTCGATAAAGACGGTGACTGCGTTCTCAATACATCCTTTCCTTTGCTGGTAAACAGTACCGTCCGGCTGCCTGCCATTGCATGTGTGCAGCACAAAGTACCAAAATGTATTCCTACGGAAGATGATATCATGCGCTCCAATATCGAATGCTTCGGCAATGCAGTGGGCGGAATAACGAACAGGATCACATCCATGTTTGAAGTTCAGGCCAGATATGAGAAAAACAGCCGTGAGTACAGAATGTTGGATTATCGTATTAAATGCGGGCAGCTCTACCAGCAGAATCAGATCGACAAAGCAAAAGGCATCGAAGCAAAAGCTATGCCGGAGCAATGGTATCGCCGAATTTCGAACAAACTCAAGGATGACTGTGATTCTTCTGCCAAAAAACAGAATTGGCTGGACAGAAAAATCCTTGCTGATAAAAAACCTTATTTTATGCAGTATATTTACCCTTCCGAAAAAGCAAAAATGAGCGAATATCTGAAAAAAAACAATGAAAAGTGCATTCTGCGGTTTCGGGTCAGTCTTGATGAACTGCTTGAAAAAAAGAATCCAACCGCCGAAGAGGATACCTTTATCACTTATTTTCGTGAAAATATACCTCTGGGAACTGCCCCCTGCACAATCAATAAAATCTGTTGGAAAATTGAAAAAATTTTTGATCAAATAAATTATGATGAATCTGTTACCTTTGATTATTCTATCTTAAAAAGTAATGCTGAATATTCAAAATATCTGTATACACAGATCAAAAAGATCTATGACCGGTACAGACACGAAGCTTCCGCATATAAGCAGTTTGCAAGGTCAGAACGGATCAAACCGGAAGAACACCGGATGCAGAAATACCTTTTCAAAGAGGAATTCAAAAGACAGTGTCTGGCACAGTGCCCGAACGAAGATATTCTTTGCAATATTGTATTAGATCTGTGCTATGCCAATTCAAATTCGACAAAACAATTTGCATGGGATATGTGCGGAGACGTTATGATCCAAAATTTATTAAAGAAAAATAACTATTTGATTTCATATCCTGCGGCAGATGAAAATGGCGATATCGAATTCGGCGGCCTTCATTTTCGTATGCAGACTGTGAAAATCAAGACTTTCACAGACCCTGAAGCGGTTGCAGACACATACACGGATGAAAACTGATTCATGAAAAAAGGAGACAGACAAAATGGCTGTTATATTAAATGAAACAAAACAGGCTGAATATATTCTTGAAACGGGAGAAGTTGGAAGCAAACCGACCACCACCCTCTTTCTTCTGGGAAAATACTACAGGCAGAAACAATATCTGAATAAAGACCAGACCTTTTCCAGACTGAACGAGTTCATGCTGAAACACTATCATAACTATAATCCCGTTTTATGGGAATCACTGATCGAAGATATTTCCCGTAAAGCCGGTCAGTACTCTCTACGGGAAATTCAGTCCATTGGCATTACCAGATCCGAACTGGAGAAAATTTCCGAAGTCAAATCATTAAAATATCAGCAGCTCCTTTTCACAATGCTGTGCTACGCCAAGTTTTATAACACCCTCTCGGCAGACAATCACGGATGGGTGAACACTACGATACGGGAAATATATAAGACCGCACGAGTCACGGTAAAGTACAGAAAAGACAGGTTTTTATACCTGAATGATCTGGCTCAGACAGGCTTGATTTCTTTTTCCGCAAAAAATGACAACCTTAATATTCGCATCAACTTTGCAGATATGAACGGTGAAACGGTTTTTTCCATAGAAGATTTCCGGGAACCCGGCTATGAATATCTGAACTATATCGGAAGCGGACACTTTATCAGATGTGCGGACTGTAAACGGCTTGTGAAACGAACCGGAAATAATACAAGATACTGTAAGGAATGCAGAAGAAAAAAAGAACTGGAAAAATACAAAAAATACAATCAGACAAGAAAACAACCACTTTTTTAAATGCCCGGAAATCCTCGTATTCTCCGGCATTTCCCGTAAAGCATCTTTTTTTCTTATTATGCATTGAAAGACGAAGATAAACAATATTGAAGAACGGAGGTGAATCAGGAAAGCAAATTAAATCTGACACTCATAAAATGTTTTTAGAGCCAAAACCGTTTTTACATAATAATATTGAAAACCGGTCAAACAAATAATCTGGGAGGAACGCAATGTCACAATACGAACATGAATTCAGCAATTTCCCGCAGCAAAAAATCACAAGACACAACTTCAAAAATATAGATGATAACATTGCTGCGACAATCAATAAAATTAATTCCCTGCGCGCACAGGGGTTATATAACCAGGCTGCACATGTCATGGAAGAAAACCGCGATATTCTGTCACAATACGTTGCAGATGCAATCACTTTCCGGACATGGGAGGAAGAAATCTACAATACGCAGAAATATGCCAAAAAGATGCAGCAGGTAGTTCACTTTGATCCTGCCGAGCCAGACGACTGCTGCGAAGAAGATGTATGGATTGGAGCGTGAAATTTATGCTGTGTAATACAGTATCCTACTATCCCCACGGGATAGACGAGATGATTTTTTTTCAGGATAACAATCTTGAAAAAGCGGATATCATAAATGAATATAACAAAAAAATATTACAAGAGGAGTTCACTGCGGCAAGTGAGTACATTAACAAACAAGAAGGTATCTACGGATACTTTGCAGATTTTTTTAACGCAATAGAAAACCGGATCTTTCATTTACAGGAACATTTGTTATCCAAACCCGCAAAAGAACAGCCTTTTATCTACACAGAAGACGGTGAAGCTGAACCTGATGCCACAGAAAATATGCTTTGGATCTAGGAAAGCATCAGTTACAAAAAAATACGTAGCAAATACCAGACAGCCCCTGAAGATTTTTAAAATGAAAGGATGATAAATCAATATGGCAGTTAATGAAACTATCGTAACCGGAAGAAAATTCAGACGATTAATCGACGAAAGCGCCAAGCGCTGGCAAAGAATATCCTGGTGGACAAGTTCTGCCGATGTGGAATTTAACGACGGAAAAACAGCGGAACAGAAAATAGGAAACATCAACGGAATCACTTCTGACTTAAATAATGAACGCACAGACCTTGCAGCCTCAGCAAATGCGGTCTGTCAGGTTAACCGTAAGTTCGGCGGTATGAGATTTGATCTCGATGAACATGGAAATCCGATCGTTATTATTACCGGAAAGGATGGTGCCGATACAGTTATCCCTTTTAACAGAGGTTTAAACTTTAGTAATTCAAACCTGAAAGTACTGATTTCCAATGCTTCCGGATGGCAGAATATAGCAGGTGAGTCTTCCATAAAAAATGACACCACCGGAATTTATATGACATGCCAGGGAACTTCGGCAAGAAACAGAGAAAATCCAAAAAGAACAAGCAAATATTTCTTTTCTCCCACATCAGATTTCATTCCGGGATCGGTCAGTTATGTGAATGGATCAACAACCGTTCAGGAACGAAAAGTTACTGCACATGGTGAATGGGTTGCAATGAAATTCTCCGAACCTGTGGCTATCAACGTTCTTATGTGGTATGCAAGAAGTATCCTGAATAAAATATGGTATCTGGAATATGCCGATGAGCCCGCCCAGAATGTAGACTGGTATGATCCGGCCAGAGACTGGAAGGTGACCGAATTACTGGATGTACCTGATTCTGTTGAAGCTTCACCTTTTGGCAACAATACCGATGGTATTATTATCAACGCAAACCCTGACAAACACAGATACTGGCGTTTCAGAACAAACAAAGCCGCAACAATGGGTAAGGCAAAATTATTATATTTCAGTGACAAGGAAAACTCTAATGCCAACGAAGATACCAGCATAGTTGGATAGTCGCCCGCGTGCCCTCAAAAACAGGGACAGTAGAGTACAAAACCTGCTCTTTCTGTCCCTGTTTTTTTATGCCGTAACCTCATACTGCCCTGACAAGTGCTTTTTTAACAGCTCCGTTGCTTCTTCAACGTCCAGATCAGACGCTTTAATGAAATCATAGAGTGTTTCCACTTCTTTCTGCTTTTGTTCACTGATCAAGGCTTCCAGTTCTTCCCTCTCATGTTCGAGCCTTACTTCCAGGCTGTCGATGACATCCTGCTTCTGCTGAATTTTTTCTTCAATAGACCGTCTCTGCCCTCTTGCCATATTTTACCTCCAAAATCATGTAATCTATTAAAGTATATGGACAAGCCGCCGGTTTTATTCCTGTTCATTTAAAAAAATCCCCGGTAAATACCGAGGATTTCCAATGGACCAGACGGGAGTCGAACCCGTGTCCAAAAGCCCATTCCCTGTCCTTCTACTATCATAGTCTGCCATTGCGGATTACTCCACATTCCCTCGCACACCGGGAGACAGACACCCCAATGTGCTCAGTAGCCTCTGATACGCCCGCCGGTTAGAGACGTCCCCGGCGTCGTTTCCTACATAGTCGATGCCCGGATCTTAATGTGTAGGTGCACTAAGGCGGACAGCTGCCCTTAGGCAGCGTATGCTAAATTATCTTCAGCGTTTATATTTAGATTCGCGATTTGACGCATCGCCTGCGGATAGCTTCTCCAGCTGCAAGACCCCTGTCGAAACCTTTACTATCCCTTGGTCTATACAACGATCCGGTATTTTCTAATTATCCCGAATGCGTCTCTATTATATAATATTTTTCCGTGGAATTCAATTCATTATCCTCTCATTTTTATTTTCAATTCTTTTTCGGCCTCTCTTCTTTGATCCTTTTTCGCGATATCCTGACGTTTATCGTATAATTTTTTTCCTTTTGCAAGCCCTATTTCCACTTTTGCCCTGCCATCTTTAAAATATACTTGCAAAGGCACGAGAGTATATCCTTTTTCCGCTATTTTTCCCATTAATTTATTAATTTCTTTTTTGTGCAGCAGCAGCTTTTTTGTCCGAAGCGGGTCCTTATTAAAAATATTACCTTTCTCATAAGGGCTTACATGCATTCCATATGCGAAAATCTCTCCATTCTCGATACGGATGAAGGACTCCTTAATGCTGCATTTCCCCATGCGCATTGATTTTACCTCCGTGCCGTGCAATACGATTCCCGCTTCATATTTTTCCTCTATAAAATAATCGTGATACGCTTTCTTATTGTTAGCGACCAGCTTCATTGCTTCACTCATCACAATCATCCTCCACAAAGTCCACTGTTCTGGTAAAACGGTCTGTCCGCTCTACTACAATGGATATTCTCTGTCCCAGTTTATATTTTTTCCCCGTATCTCTTCCTACCATTTCATAATTGGCCTCATCATAATAAAAATAATCGCCTTTTAAAACGGATACGTGGATCAGTCCCTCTATCGTATTCGGAAGTTCCACATACAGTCCCCAGCTCGTAATGCCGGAAATAACCCCTTCATAATGTTCTCCGATATGATTTTCCATATATTCCGTCTTTTTCAGTTTATCCGTCTCCCGTTCTGCTTCCTCGGCGCGGCGTTCCATTTTGGAAGAACGTTCGGCTACGTGGGGAAGAATCGCTTCGTAATGGTCGATGCGGTTTTCTTTTAACCGGTTCCGCAAATGTTCCTTGATGATTCTATGGATCTGCAAATCAGGATACCTTCGGATCGGAGAGGTAAAATGGCAGTAATATTTGCAAGCCAGGCCGAAATGCCCTGTACAATCCACGGAATATCTGGCCTGTTTCATACTTCGAAGGGCCAAACGGCTGATCAGCGCTTCTTCCGGCGTTCCCTCCGCTTTTCCCAGCAGCTTCTGTATCTCTTTCGGATGTACCTCTTCCTTAGCTGTTTTGATGCCATATCCGAAATTGCTGATAAAAATTCCAAGCTGGTTGATCTTCTCCGGATCTGGATTATCGTGCGTCCTGTATACAAAGGGCAGTTCCATCCAGTAGAAATGCTGCGCTACCGTTTCATTGGCCAGCAGCATAAAATCCTCGATAATCTTCGTAGCCGTATTTCTTTCATACGGTTTTACATCGACAGGCCTTCCTTCTTTATCCAGCACAATTTTTGTCTCCGGGAAATCAAAGTCTATAGATCCTCTCTTTTTCCTCTTTGCCCTGAGTATGCCGGATAAAATCTCCATTTCTTCAAACATGGGGACGAAATCTTCATATTTTTTGCGTTCCCCGGGATCCTTATCCTCCAGTATCTTCTTTACGCTCGTGTATGTCATGCGCCGGTCTACGCAGATTACCGATTCCGCGATCCGGTAATCTTTCACTTCTCCTGCGGCATCTATCCTCATCAGGCAGCTCAATGCCAGCCTGTTTTCTCCAGCGTTTAAAGAGCATATCCCATTGGAGAGTCTATGGGGCAGCATAGGGATCACCCTGTCTACCAAATATACGCTTGTGCCTCGTTTCAATGCTTCTCTGTCCAAAGCGGAATTTTCCTGTACGTAATTCGTCACATCCGCAATATGAACGCCCAGCAAAAAATCCTCCCCGTCTCTGGACAGGCTTACCGCATCGTCCAGGTCTTTTGCATCTTCTCCGTCAATCGTCACCATTGCCAGTCCGCGCAAATCTTCCCTGCCCTGCATATCCGCCTCGGACACCTCCTGTCCCACACGGCATGCCTGGTTTAAAACCCTTTCGTTAAACTCCATGGGAATGTCAAAACTTCTGACAATAGAAAGGATATCCACTCCCGGATCGTTCAGATGTCCGAGAATCTCTATCACTTTTCCTTCCGGCCTCTTTCTTTCACCGCCATAAGATATCAGTTCCACCACTACTTTATGCCCGTCAACCGCCCCTTTGGACTGTTCGCTTGGAATAAAAATATCCGTCGCCAGTTTCGTATTGTCAGGGATCACAAATCCAAAGTTTTTTCCCTTCTGGAAAGTTCCCACCACTTGCGCCATCCCTCTTTCCAAAATCTTTACGACTTCGGCTTCCTGTCGTTTTCCACTCTGTTCGGGCAGCAGCCTTACCTGGACAGTATCGTTATGAAAAGCGCCGTTTACCCTGTCTTCCGGAATAAACAGATCAGTCTCCCTTCCTTCCACTTCCACAAAGCCAAACCCTCTGGCATTGCTGATAAAAGTCCCTTTTATCATATCTTTTCCTGACTTTACATACTTTCCTTTTTCCGTAATGCCGATCCGGCCTTCCCGTAAAAGCTCATCCAGCAGTTCACGAAACTGTCCTCTCTCTTCCTTTGACACCTGCATGAAAACAGCCATTTCTTTTTCTTTCATGGGAACATAAATTTCATCCTGTATCAGTTCACATATAATTTTTTTTCTTTTTTCCTGTAATTGTTTATTCATTTTCCTCTATTCCTTATTTCCTCTGCCCTCATAACACCCTTATCATTATAGGCCTTATAACACAAAAAACGCCCTTGATTTCTGCAAGAGCGCTTTCGTATCTTTTCTTAAAATACATTGAGATTCAAAATAACCGCTAAAATAATGAAACCGACAGCCAGATACTTCGTGACCTTTACCAGCGTTCCTTCCATGGAACGCCCTTTGTTCTTTCCCCAATAAGTCTCCGCCGCACCGCTGATCGCGCCTAAACCTGCCGATTTTCCTTCCTGCATCAATACTAATATAACCAGCGCTATACAAATTATAATAAATACTACCAATAATATCGTTCTCAGAACCTGCATTTTTCTCTCCATTTCTGCACGGCTTTATCGTGCATAGTAAGTTTGTGGACGCCGTGCAAACACAAACCCGAGATTGAAAATTTTTATTTTTCAATCTTTACATCTCCTAGTACACGTGGAATTTAGTCTATCATATTTTTTTTAAATAATCAAGTATTTTATGGAAATCAACTTTGATACATTAATTTTCGTACTATTTTTATCTATTTCCAAAACATTCCAAAACCTGTCACTCATTTTCAATTTCCACCTGGCACATCTTCATGGTCAAGAGCGCTGCCGCATGGCTCTCCGGCGTCACGCCCGCACAGCAGGAAGCATCCACGCAGATTCTTGCTTCCGGCACCGCCGTTTTCAGCAGCAGCGCATTTGTCACCACACAGATATCCGTGCATAATCCGACCAATTCGATCTCTATTTCCCCTTTTCCGCTCTCTTCCCGCAGCTTTCGCACCAGCTCTTCGGAACCGAATAACGGTTTGTCAATCAAAATCGCTTCCGGCATTGCCTGAGCCACTTCTCTGCGGATCTCCCATCCTTCCGTTCCTTTTATGCAATGTTCCACCGGCAGGTATTTTCCCTCCGGCGTTTCCAGATAGTCCTTCCCATGTGTATCCCTGGTGGCATATATGCAGTCCGGAGGATAACTATGTATTTTTCGTATCACGTTGCCCACAATGCCGACTGCCTCCGCCGTTCCTAATGCTCCATCAATAAAATCATTCTGCATGTCCACTACTACCAATATCTTTTTCATGGTTTTCATCCTCCTAAAACGTGCGCCGCTTTAACGGCAAACTTCCACTACACGGGCCTGCGCATCGCACCCCGGTGCATAAAAAATCCGGCGGCCATGTAGCCGCCGAATTTAATATATCCTCGAATTCTTCCATTGTCAATCGTTTTATATCTTATTAAAGGGTTCTTTATAAGCACCGACTTCTCCCAGTTCTTCTTCAATCCGAAGCAGCTGGTTATATTTTGCCACCCGGTCCGAACGGCAAGGGGCGCCGGTTTTAATCTGTCCGGCATTCACCGCCACCGCCAGATCCGCGATAAAAGTATCTTCCGTTTCCCCGGATCGATGGGAAATCACTGCCCGATATGCATTCTTATGGGCCATCTCTATCGCCTCCATGGCTTCTGAGACCGTACCGATCTGGTTCACTTTTACCAATATGGCATTGGCCACCTGCAGCTTAATTCCGGCATCCAGGCGTTTCGTATTGGTCACAAACAAGTCATCCCCTACAAGCTGTATTTTTCCGCCGAGGCGCCTTGTCAATTCCTTCCATCCGTCCCAATCGTCCTCCGCCAGCCCGTCTTCAATGGAAATAACCGGGAATTTTTCGATCAGGTCTTCATAATAAGAGATCATTTCCGCCGTGTCCCGCACCACTTCGCTGCCTTTCAATCTGCTTTCCCCTGGAAAATGGTACATACCCGTTTTTTCATTATACAATTCGCTGCTCGCCACATCCAGAGCGATCTTGATATCCTGTCCCGGAATATACTTACTCGTCTCAATGGCTTCCACGATCAGGGAAAGAACGGCCTCCGCATCCGGTAGATCCGGCGCAAATCCGCCTTCATCGCCAACCCCGGTGGAAAGTCCTCTGTCATTCAATATTTTTTTCAGGTTATGATAGATCTCAGCACAGATGCGCATCCCTTGTGCAAAGCTCTCCGCCTGCACTGGCATGATCATAAATTCCTGAAAATCCACCGTATTCGCCGCATGCTTTCCCCCGTTCAAAATATTCATCATCGGAACGGGAAGCAGCCTGGTATGCGCGCCGCCGAGATATCGGTAAAGCGGCATTTCCAGCGCTTCCGCCGCCGCTCTTGCACAGGCCATGGACACGCCCAGCGTAGCATTCGCCCCCAGGTTCCCTTTATTATCCGTTCCGTCCGTTTCCACCAATATCCGGTCGATCATCCCCTGATCCATCACGTTCTTACCGACCAGCGCATCCCTTAGCTTTGTATTGATATTTTTGACCGCATTTTTTACGCCAAGCCCAAAATATCTGGTTTCCCCGTCCCTTAGTTCCACCGCTTCGAACCGGCCTGTACTGGCTCCAGAAGGAACCGCCGCACGTCCTGTAATGCTTCCTTCCACGACCACTTCCGCTTCCACCGTAGGATTACCCCTGGAATCCAATATTTCCCTTCCCCGTACATCCGTAATTTTTAAATATAGATTCATAGCATCCTCCATTCCTTCCGCCTGATCTTCAGGCATAGCTATTTTCTATATTTATTTCCTTATTTTGAAAAAATCATAGATACAAATTTTTCCAATTCGGAGTTACCGTTTTTCCTCCTGCGTCCGCTCCACTTTCCGTATGATCACACTGCATCCGGTAAAATATAAGAACGTGCCGTCTTCCCTTCATTTATAAGCCGTCTCCGCATCCAGCCAGCCCGGAATCCTGTCCGCAATCAGGGACGCCCCCGTATCTCCGCGGTATACGGCGCTGTCTGTCCTTCCGTCTTTATACTTTATCGATACATAATAGTCGCTGGATATTTCCCCCGCGCCTTTCCATTGTCTGGACAAATACGACGGATATACGGCTTCTGCCAATTCCTTTATCTTATCTTCTTCCGTAAATGTTTTCGTCACAGAAACATCTTCCATATCGATCATATAGTAGTTATCTCCATACTTTTTCTCCATTTCTTTGCGCAATTTCACCGCCTCTTCCGTATGATTGTTAGTCACCGTAATGCTCTCAATATCCTCTGCTTTCAGGTAAGTATCCGTACCAATCCCCTTTTCCTCCAGATACCCTCGCAGATGGCTGAATGAGGGATAGACGCTGATGCTTGATCCATAAATACTATAAGTATTTTGATTCCATTCCCCTTTTGTCTCCATTTCTATGACCCCGCACTGGAATTCATCCCTTAAAGTGGAATAATTAAAATTTTCCATGTCTTTTTTCCATAATTCCCGTACGGTATCCGCCTCCTCCGGGTTCAGGTTTTCCACACGGAAACCGTTATGAAAAACAATTTCTTTTATCTTATGCGTTTCTACATATTCCTTTATATACGCATAATCGTTGTCATCATAGTTCTGGTACGCCATCTTTTTATATTCTTCGCTTCCGATGATCCTGTTCAGCAGTTCTTCCTCGTCGCCATTTACCGCAAAATTCCTCCAAACCACTTTCCCGTTCTTCATCCGGTAAGCCACATCCATCCATACCAGAAAATCGCCTTCCTCCGTCTTTTTCGAAGACAATTCACAGATCGCTTCTATGTCCTTCACACCTGGTTTTCCTAATGCGTATTCTTCCCAACCGACTGTTTTCATGTTTTCATCCACATACTCCATGTTTCCTCTGGAGAAAAGGAATACCGCATCTTCCAATTTTTCAGGAGACGGCTCCCAGGCATCGTATCCTATTAAATCAAAGCAGAACACCGACGCAATCGCTGCCGTACACAAACCGGAAACCAATATCTGACGTTTTTTTCGGAAAGCTGCTTTTATATCCGCTTCATAAATGACTTCGATAACCGCATTGCTTAGAATAACCGCTATGATCACCGAAAATACCACTAATACGCCATTCGATACCACAATATCGTCTACAATCAGCGCCGCTCCAAGGGAAAAAGGCACCGTCAGAAAAAGTTTAACCACAGCCTTCGTTTTTTCAAAAGCCATCGCTTTCCCCGCCGCTTCCGACGGCCTTTTCCAATAGCAATAATAAGCCAGGCCGGTAATGGCCGCTGTCAGAAGAAGCATTCCGAAAAGGGCTGCCAGCGGCAGTCCCCCGCCGTCAAAAACCTCCGCTGCCTGGCCAAAGTACCAGAAAGGTGACAGGTAAAGCGCATCCCTGGAAGAATAATAACAATAATAAGAAAAGAATTTGATCATATATGCTTCCACCAGCAGCCTGACGATCAACTCGTACACGAGAAAAATCACCGTCGCAAATACCGTAATCACCAGATTCCCCGTCAGCATCACCGCCAGGATGGCAAATCCGTAAATTCCTAAATAGAGGAGCAAATGAAGCACAGCCGCTATCAAGGCTTTTGAAAAGATATGTCCGTTCATACCGCCGCTGAACCATGCAATCACCATTGCCAGCAGCAGATTCGCCAGATAAGGAACGAAGCAGATCAATATTCCATTCGTAAAAATCACGGCAAATCTGCGGGATTTCTTTACCGGAACACTATGATACAAGTCTACTTTTTTTCTGCTATAGAGATAGGAAAATCCCTGTATCGCACAGATAACAGCGACCACTGTCACCAGCACGGCAGTCGTATTGTAGCCGCCTCCCAGCCATGCTTCCGCTGTCTCCGCCAGCCGTTTCCTGGCCGCTTCCCCAACCATCCCGTCGATTCGATTATGCTCCATCTTCCGGCTCATCAGCATCGCCATGCCCACCGGATAATAGAAAAGCCAAAACAGTTCGGATACGATCCATAGCCATATCCTTCGTTTACTATTTTCTTTTAAACTAACCAAAAATGAGTTTTTTGACATCATATCCTGCCACCTCCGTTTCGCTGATAAATATTTCCTCCAAAGAAAGAGGCAGCGCTTCAAAAAATACCGTATCCACCGTCGCAAAATGGCCGATGATTTCTTCCCTTGATCCCCTTACCGTGAGAGTATGCAAGGATCCCCTTTTTTCTTCCTTTATGATATCCACGCCTTCCATTCCTTTTTTCTTATCTTCTTCCGTGGAAAATACGCATTGTACTTTTTGGATATTGCATTTCATATCCTCCAGATCTTTTGACAAAAGAACCCCTCCTTTATGCAAAAGCCCTACATGGTCGCAGATATCCTCCAGTTCCCTTAAGTTGTGGGATGCGATAATGGGTGTCAGCCCCCTGCTTTCCATTTCTTTTGCAAAAACACTTTTAATCCCCTGGCGCATGACCGGATCCAGTCCGTCAAAGGTTTCATCGCACAGCAAATATCTTGCGCCGGAACAAATACCGTATAAAAGGGCCAGCTGCTTTTTCATTCCTTTGGAAAAAGTATTGATTTTTCTCTTTTTATCGAGTCCGAAACTTTCCAGATACCGGTAAAAGTCTTCCCTGAGGAATTCCTCGTACACCGTGGCAAAATATTTTTCCATTTCCATCGCGTTTGCATTGGCAAAAAAGTAAGGTTCATCCGCTATAAAAAATATTTTTTTCTTCGCTTCCACCTGGTCAAATACCGGAATCCCATCCACCGTAATGCTTCCTTCATCCGCTTTTAAAACGCCGGCTATCATCCGAAGCACGGTGCTTTTTCCCGCCCCGTTAGTTCCGATCAACCCGAACACCGTATTTTCCCTCATTTGTACGCTCACCCGGTCTACCGCCAGTATATCCGCATAGGATTTGCTGATATTCGTTACCTCAATCATCCCGCTCTCCCTTCCTTTCCCCGCTTATTCTTCGATTCCCTGAAGGCATTCGATAAAATCTGTTTTGGTCATCCCCAATTCTTTGCCTTCCCTGTACAGGTAGATCACTTTTTGTTTCATCTCTTCTTTCCTTTCATCCAGAAGCCCGCTGCTGTCCGCAACAAAATTTCCTCTGCCTTTCACTACGTAAAGGTATCCCTGCCGCTCCAGTTCCGCATACGCTTTTTGAATCGTATTCGGATTGATGGACAACTCCACCGCCAGGCTTCGCACCGACGGCATCTGCTCATCCTTTTGCAAAACACCTTTCAATATGAGCAGCTTAAATTTTTCCACCACCTGCTCATAGATCGGCCTGGTGTCCTTATAATCCAGAATTATCATACGCTCTCCTTCCTTCTGTCACGTCACCAGTTTATACTGTACTATTACAACTAATACACTTAATATACAATGGATTACTGGAATTGTCAACGAAAAATTGCCCGAATACAAAAAAATATAAGCCGGCAGATTCTTTCTCTGCCGGCTTATGCCTTTCTATCCGTCGCATTCCGCTATTTTCCGGTTATGCGTTTTATCTTCTATTTTTTCATCAGCAGGGATTTCCCTGTCATTTCTGCCGGCTGTTCCATTCCCATGATCTCGATCATCGTAGGGATAATATCAGCCAGGCATCCGCCTTCCCTCAGTGTATAATCCTTTTTATAATTTACAAGGATAAACGGAACCGGATTGGTCGTATGAGCGGTAAACGGTTCGCCCGTTTCATAATCCACCAGCTGTTCCGCATTGCCATGGTCCGCGCAGATGAACATCGTTCCGTCCACTTCCTTAATGGCTTCCACTGCCCTGCCTACGCATTCGTCCACAGCTTCCACAGCTTTGATCGCTGCTGCTTCCACTCCGGTGTGTCCGACCATATCGGGATTTGCAAAATTAATGATAATTACGTCGTATTTGCCCGATTTAATAGCCTCCACCAGCTTATCGCATACTTCGTAAGCGCTCATCTGGGGCTTTAAATCATACGTTGCAACATCCTTGGGAGAATTCACGAGAATCCTGTCCTCCCCTTCGTTGGGTTCTTCCACGCCGCCGTTGAAGAAGAATGTAACATGGGCATATTTTTCCGTTTCGGCGATTCTCGCCTGAGTCATCTTATTGGCTGCAAGCCATTCACCAAAGGTATTTTCCACCGTGATTTTATGGAATGCCACTTCTTTATTCGGGATCGTAGGATCATAATCGGAAAAGCACACATAGGTCAGATCCAGCCTTTCTCCCCTGTCAAAAGCGGTAAATTCATCGTTGCAGAAACATCTTGTGATTTCTCTCGCCCTGTCCGGTCTGAAGTTAAAGAAAACAACGGAATCCTTATCCCTGATGGTAGCCACCGGCGCGCCGTCCTTTACTACTACGGTGGGTTTTACAAATTCGTCCGTTTCTCCTCTTTCATAGGACTCTGCAATGGCAGCAGGGCCTCCTGCCGCAGTCAGACCCTCTCCTTTTGTGAGCGCGTCGTAAGCCAGTTTCACTCTGTCGTAATTATTATCACGGTCCATCGCATAATAACGGCCCATTACGGAAGCAACTTCACCTACGCCGATTTCTTTCATTTTTTCTTCCAGCTCCTCTACGAAGCCCTTGCCGCTCTCAGGAGGCGTGTCCCTGCCGTCCAGGAAGCAGTGTACATATACTTTAGACAGGCCGTTCCTCTTGGCCAACTCGAGAATACCGTAAATATGGGTATTGTGGCTGTGTACTCCGCCGTCGGATACCAGTCCGAACATATGCAGCGCGGAATCATTTTTCTTGCAATTATTCACCGCATCCAGAAGCGCGGGATTTTCAAAGAAAGTGCCGTCCTGAATCTCTTTTGTGATCCTGGTCAGTTCCTGATACACGATGCGCCCTGCGCCCATATTCAGGTGCCCTACTTCGGAGTTGCCCATCTGCCCCTCCGGCAGACCTACCGCCATTCCGCTGGCATTTCCTTTTACAAAAGGATATTCCTTCATCAAACCGTCCATCACCGGAGTAGCCGCTTCCACTACCGCATTGCCGTCTTTTCTTTCATTCAGCCCATACCCGTCAAGAATCATTAAAACTGTTGGTTTCCTGCTCATTTTTCTCTCTCCTTTTTCTATTTTTACTGCCGGCCCCTGCCTGGCATATATTATAATCCGACTGTAATTATACCCATTTTTTCCCCCGTTGTAAACACGGAAATCAATTTTTGCAAATGCCATCGCTGCAAGAAAGAAAAATGGCCGAAGGCGCGGTGACGGGAAACGGGGCGGCCGGGGGCGGGGATTTTCCGCTGTTACGTACCATCAGTTATTTCATTTATGAAATGGCCAAAAACGAAGGGGGAAATTGCCATGGAGGGCAATTTCAGGAAGCGTGGGCATGGATGCCCTTGCTTCCGCCCCGGCCGGTTTGATCATTTGCGCCCATTTCATTAATGAAATCTGATGGAACGTTCCAGCGGAAAATCCCCGCCCCCGGCCGCCCCATTCTCCGTCACCGCGCCTCCTGCCATTTTTCTTTCCTGCAGCGATGGCATTTGCAAAAATTAATTTCTGTCATATTACAAATTAGTGTTTGTATTTTTCCTAAAAAAGAGCTAAAATGTTAAGAATCATGCAGTTACGGAGGTTATTATGGTATCTTTACTTGCGAAAATATGGATTAAAAATAGAAACAATACATCGGCGCCGGAAGTGCGTAAAGCCTATGGAGTGCTTTGCGGCAGCGTAGGAATCGGACTGAATATCCTTTTGTTTGCCGGCAAGTTCCTGGCGGGCCTGATCAGCGGCTCTATTGCCATCACGGCAGACGCCTTCAACAACTTATCCGACGCCGGCTCTTCCCTTATCACTTTGGTAGGGTTCCAGATGGCCGGGCAGAAACCGGATCCCCATCATCCTTTCGGCCATGGCAGGATCGAATATCTGTCCGGGCTTTTCGTTTCCGCTGCCATTCTGATTATGGCCTTTGAGCTGGTACGCACTTCCTTCGATAAAATCATCCACCCGGAACCTGTCGAATTCAGCAGCCTTACGATCATGATCCTGTTCGTTTCCATCGCCGTCAAACTATACATGGCATACTATAACAGCAACATCGGCAAAAAAATAGACAGCGCCGCCATGAAGGCCACTGCCACCGACAGTTTGAGCGACACCCTGGCTACCACCGTCGTTCTGATCGCCTCTGTCACGGCTCATTTCACCGGGCTTAATATCGACGGCTATTGCGGCGTCCTTGTGGGGCTGTTCATTTTTTACGCTGGCTACTGTGCCGCCAAGGATACCATCAGCCCTTTGCTCGGCCAGCCTCCCCACCCCGATTTTGTAAAAAATGTGGAACATATCGTTATGAGCTACGAACTTATCCAGGGAATCCACGATATGGTCGTCCACGACTACGGCCCTGGCCGTGTCATGATTTCCCTCCATGCGGAAGTACCCGCGGATGGCAATCTCCTCGTACTCCACGATACGATCGATAATATCGAACACCGCCTTCACGACGAACTCCAATGCGACGCCGTCATCCATATGGATCCGATCATCACCGATGATAAACAAACAAACCGCCTGCGACAAACCATCGCCGACTTGCTGAAAAATACATACCCGGAAGTCCGCTTCCATGACTTCCGCCTGGTCAAAGGCCCTACCCACACCAATATCATTTTTGATATCGTAGTTCCTTTCGCCTATCGGGAAAGCGACGAAGCGATTACCGACTTCCTGGAACAAGAAATACATAACATCGACGCCTCCTATTCCGCCATCATACAAGTAGACAAAGCCTATACCGGAAACGCCCTATAAACCCGTTCAATCAAACTATCCAATAAGGAAATCAATTTTCATAAAGGGAATGCCGCTCCGGCAGCTGGCGCTCTCCCAAAGGCGGCGGTTTTTGTCCGGGGCTTCCAATCAGATTTCATTAATGAAATGGACAAATGCCGTAAAACTGGCCGGGGCGGAAACGAAAGGCATCCATGCCTTGCGTTTCCTAAAATTGCCATCCTTGGCAATTTCCCCCTTCGTTCTTGGCCATTTCATAAATGAAATTGCTGATTGTACGCAACGGACAAAAACCGCCGCCTTTGGGAGAGCGCCAGCTGCCGGAGCGGCATTCCCTTTATGAAAATTGATTTTACCCCCTATTGACAATTTTTCTTTCACCCTATATAATTTTATTGTATTATTTTATTAATACAATAAAACATGTCAATATGGTAAGGAGGTACGTATCATGGATATGCATACAAAAAAAATGATTGCACCTATCGTTATAGCTTCTCTTTTTATCTTATACTATATCGGTTTTTTCGTTCTCTGTATGTTCATTCCTATAGCTCCATTGCCAAAGCTTCTGCTGGGGATTGTGCCGCTCTTGCTTGCGGGGGTATGCATTTATGTTCTGGCAGAACGAATCAAAGAGATAAGGAGCGGTGAAGAAGATGATCTTAGTAACTACTGATTACATTTCAGGCAAAGACCTGGAGATGCTTGGGCTTGTAAAAGGAAGCACCATACAGTCAAAAAATATCGGAAAGGATATTACACAGGGCTTCAAAACACTTGTAGGCGGTGAATTGGGCGCTTATACGGAAATGATGAATGACGCAAGGGCTCTGGCAACAAAAAGAATGGTTGCGGAGGCAGAGTCCATGGGCGCGGATGCCATTGTCAACATCCGTTACGCTTCCTCTGCTGTTATGCAGGGAGCGGCCGAGGTAATGGCTTACGGCACTGCTGTTAAATTCGTATAAAAGTTTGAGATTGAACAGGGAAGATTTCTTCCCTACTCGCCGCGCGGGGTGCGTGCAGCAAAGCTGCTAATTTCCTTACGCACCTCTGCGCATAAAAAAGGATTGTCACATTTTCGTGACAATCCTTTTTTTCAGCTTCCAAAGGGACTCGAACCCTTGACCTACGCATTACGAATGCGTCGCTCTACCAACTGAGCCATGGAAGCACTCGCAAATGCTATTATAAAGGGTAATTCTCTTTTTTGCAAGAACAATTTTCAAGAAATTTAATTTTTTAGCATTTTTTTCGTTTTTCCTTTCTTTCTTCCCGCCAAATGAAGATCCATCTGCGGATAAGGAATGCCGATCTCGGCTTCATCCAACGCGTATTTCACATTCTCTGTCAAACGCCATTTGCCCTGCCAGTAACCATCCATGGAAAACCAGCAGCGAATCCCAAGATTCACAGAACTTTCCGCCAGCTCGTCCACATAAACAAAATGTTCTTTCGCTTTTAAAACGCCTTCGTCTTCCTCTAAAACTTTTTGCAGAACTTCTTTCGCCTGGCGAATATCCGCATCGTAGGATATCCCTACTTTAAGATCCAGCCGTCTGCTGTCACAGGCGGTCACATTCGTCAAACTGGAATTGGCCAAAGTTCCGTTCGGAAGCACAATGACCCTGTTATCCACCGTTGTCAGCTTTGTATAAAACAACTCTATGGAAATTACCGTTCCTTCGTTGCCGTTCGTATCTTCCTTGATGTAATCGCCCACTTTAAAAGGTTTCAACATCAGGATCAGCACGCCGCCTACAAAGTTTGCCAGGCTTCCCTGAATAGCAAGGCCGATCGCAACACCCGCGGAACCCAGTAATGCCAGAATGCTCGCCGCATCCAGGCCAAAACCGGATGCTATGGTGATCAACAGCACGACATACAGGGAAAACTTAAGAAAGGAATCGATAAACTGTATGACTCCCTGGTCGGCGCTTCCCCTTTCCAAAGATTTCTTCACCAATCTGCGCACCACTTTAATCAGTTGTACACCTATGAATAACACAATAGCCGACAACACGATTCTGGTTCCCAGATGTAACGCCTTTTCCGGCAGTTCCTGTATAAATCTCTCTATCATTCCGATGCCAGTCTCCTATTCTGCTTTTTTTCTCTTCTTCTTTTTCGCCGTTTTTTGTTCCTTTATGACCTTCTCCTCTTCCAGCCTGACTAACTCCACTTCCTTTAAGATCTGTTCCGCACGCTCTTTCGCCGCTTCCGCTTCGCGCAGCGCGCGTTCAACCTCCGCTTCTTTCTCCAGGCGTTCTCTTTCCAGTTGTTCTATCTTTTCCAGGCGTTCTCTTTCCGCGGCCTCTTCTCTTTCCCTCTTTTCCCTTTCCTTTTTCTTTCTGTCGATTTCTTTCTGCTCTTCTTCCGTATAAGGAGTATAACCAAAAATACTTACCGAAAGCGGTGCGCTTGTCATACGGATGGAATTTTCCCTTCCGTCGTACTCTTCTTCCTCAGAACAGATCACTTCCGCATTTACATTTCCTTCTCCTCCGAATTCCTCCGCATCCGTATTTAATATTTCTTTATATTTTCCGGCATAAGGTACTCCGATAGTGAATTCCCGGCATACATTGGCAAAATTAGCCACCACTACCAGCGTTTCCTCCGGTTCATCCGCCTTGCGCACAAAAACAAGCATGCAATCGTTGGAGGAGATGCAGTTCACCCATTCGAAGCCATCCCAGGACGTGTCATATTTATATAAAGCCGGAGAAGATGTGTACAGCCTATTCAGCGCCTTTACGAGATTCTGCACCCCTCTATGGCTGTCATAGGCGGTCAGTCCCCATTCCACTTCTCTTGCCTCGTTCCATTCGTCAAACTCCCCGATATCCTGCCCCATAAACAGCAGCTTTTTCCCCGGATGCATCATCATATAAGCATATGTCAACCTTAAATTGGCGAATTTATCCTTTATTTCCCCAGGCATCTTCCCGATCAGGGTTCCTTTCCCGTGAACCACTTCATCATGGGAAAATACGAGCATAAACTGCTCGCTGTAAGCATATATCATGCTGAAAGTCAGCTCATTGTGGTGATGCGCCCGGAAATACGGATCACAGGCGATATAACCGAGAAAATCGTTCATCCATCCCATGTTCCATTTGATGTCGAAGCCAAGGCCATTGTCTTCCACATCTCCCGTTACCTTCGGCCAGGCAGTGGACTCTTCCGCAATCATCAGCACTCCTTCATCGCGCCTTTTCACGATCGAATTCAAATGCTTTAAAAATTCTACCGCTTCCAGGTTTTCATGTCCGCCATAAATATTCGCCACCCATTCCCCGTCGTTTTTTCCATAATCCAGATAAAGCATGGATGCCACCGCATCGATACGGATGCCGTCCGCATGATATTGCTCGATCCAGTACAAAGCATTGGCAATCAGATAATTGGAAACCTGGGGTCTGCCATAATTATAGATCAAAGTCCCCCAATGCGGATGGCTTCCCTGTCTCGGATCCTGATGTTCGTAAAGACATGTTCCGTCAAAATTGGACAGTCCGTAAGTATCCCTTGGAAAATGAGCCGGAACCCAGTCCAGAATAACGCCGATGCCCGCCTTATGCATTTCGTTCATAAAGAACATAAAGTCTTCGTTCGTGCCATATCTTGCCGTCGGCGCATAATAGCCGATCACCTGGTATCCCCAGGAACCGTCAAAGGGATGTTCCATCACGGGCATCAGTTCGATATGGGTATATCCCATTTCTTTTACATAATCAATCACAAGGGGGGCAAGCTCCCTGTAATTCATGTATTTTCCCTCTTCTCCCTGGCGGAAGGAACCGAGATACAGTTCATAAATGCTGACCGGTTTGTCGCTTCCCTGTCTTTCCTTCCTTCCCTGTATCCACTCTTTATCTTCCCATTTCATCTTGCTTCCGACATCTTCTCTTATGATGGATGCGGTATCCGGTCTAAGCTGCTGCCCGAAAGCATAAGGATCCGCTTTCAGGTAAGTCAGTCCGCCCTTCACCTTCACTTCGTATTTATAATTCTGTCCTGCTTTCGCATCCGGCACAAAAATCTCAAAGATCCCCGAATCACCCAGCTTCCGCATCTGGTGGATGCGTCCGTCCCAGTCATTAAAATCCCCTACCGCGCTGACACGCAGGGCATTGGGCGCCCACACCGCAAAATATACGCCTTTCACCCCATCCACCGTCATAGGATGCGCTCCCAGCTTATTATATATGGTATAATGAATCCCTGCAGCAAACTTATCCATATCGCTTTGATCGATCTGCGGCGAAAAATTATAGGCGTCTTTTACCTTTTTCAGGCTGCCGTCTTCGTATTCCGCAATATACTCATAGGAAAACGGAGTCTTTCCGGGAACAAGCACTGCAAAAAAGCCCTGTTCGTCCGCCATTTCCATTTCATAACTCTTTTTGTCTTTCTTACTCTGTAAAATAACTCCCTTCGCTCCCGGAAGATACGCCTGTACGAGAGTATTATTTCCAACCACATGAGCCCCCAGCGTCCTATGGGGATTATCGGACTCCGAATAGATAATTTCCTCGATATCCGGCCAGTTCATTAATTTATATAATTTGTTATTCATATATTACTTCTCCTCCATTCCGTTATATTCTATGGATCAGCAGTCCGCTTCTTAACTTCGGTTCAAACCAGGTGGACTTGGGCGGCATCAACTGCCCGGCATCCGCAACGGCAAACAATTCCGCAACCGAAGTAGGACACATGGAAAACGCCACGGCGGCATCCGTATGTACCCGGCGTTCCAGCTCCTCCAGCCCCCGTATGCCCCCTACAAAATCAATCCGCTTATCCGTTTTCGGATCCTGTATGCCAAGCACCGGAGCCAGCAGCCTATCCTGCAAAATGGCTACATCCAGCCACTTTTCCGGATGTTCTTCTTCCTTTTTTTTCTCCGGCATTTCTTTTACCCGCAAACGGTACCAGCCATCTTCCAAATACATTCCAAAGCAGCCCTTTTCTTCCGGTCTGTACGGCCCCTGATCCGCTTTTTCTACCAGAAAGCTTTCCGAAATACGCCGTATCAATTCCCCTTTTTCCAATCCGTTCAAGTCTTTTACCACCCGGTTATAGTCCATGATCATCAGCTGGTCGTCAGGAAACAGAACCGAAAGAAAGTAATTGAATTCTTCCTTTCCCGTATTCCCGGGGCTCGCCTCCCTGCGCTTGAGGGAAACTTTTACCGCAGAGGCGCATCTGTGATGCCCATCCGCAATATAAATGCGGCCCACTTCCTGAAATGCTTTCCTGATCCGCTCTACCGCTCCGGTTTCCTCTATTTTCCATATCCTGTGAATAATACCATCGGAAGCCGTAAAATCATAGAGTGCCCGATCCTTACGCGTTCTCTCCATCTCTTCCTGTATCACCGGATGAGAACGGTATGCCAGAAAAATAGGCCCCGTCTGCGCCTTGCAGACATCCACATGGCGTATCCGGTCGATTTCCTTATCTTCCCTTGTATTTTCATGTTTCCGGATCACCTGATGCAAGTAATCATCCACGGAAGAGCAGGCCGCTATCCCTGTCTGTGATCTGCCATCCATCACCAGTTCATATACATAATAGCATTCCCCTGTTTCCTCCACCAATTCCCCGTTTGTCACCATTTCCCAAAGCAAGCCCCGGGCTTTTTCATATACCCTATCCGAATAAGCGTCCACATCGTCCGTAAACTGCGTTTCCGCCCTGTCGATCCGCAGAAAAGACAATGGCTCCCTTTCCACTTCCCGCTTCGCCTCCTCCCTGCTGTACACATCATAGGGAAGAGCGGCTATTCTCCGTTCCAATCCCTCCTTTGGCCGGATTGCTTTAAAAGGTTTTACGTCCGCCATACATATATCCTCACATTTTCCTGTAACTTTTCTATAAGAATTATTTTAGCAAATTAACCTATACAGCACAAGCATCAAGTGATAAAATGTTATTGTTCACCCCCGAACAATGACATTCAATAATTCCGATAAGGAGATGGTGCTATGACTGACGAAAATAGAAAAATCTGGGAACGAATCAGCGCTTATGCGGAAGAAGTGTTAAAGGACATCGATCCCCAAAAAACACAAGTATCCGTACAGTTGGACGCCTTGCGCCCTGTCATGGAAGAGATCGCAAAGGAAAAAAACATGTCCCTGGAAGATGTTTTTATTCTTTATATGGATCTTGCCAGCGAAGCCGGCGTGGAAGCGGAAGCAAAATTCCAGATGGATATGGAGGAAGGAAACGGAGGGTTCTCCAGTATGGCGAATTCCCTCCAATAAAAAAACTGCTTCGGATGATGCCGGAGCAGTTTTTTTATTACAATAAGCGCGTTTGTTGGCCTTTCTATTCTTCTAATATTCTTCCGTTTTTCAACAGTTCTTCCGTCAACTGGAAGGTATCCATTTCAAAGGTGTCCATTTCCAGCCATTGATACTGCATGGCGACAATAACGTAAGTATGATCGCCCTTTCTCCCCAGATATAATTCACAGTCCGCCATTCCATTGCTGTCTGCAACGCTAAATTCCGCTGCCACAGTCTCCCCGATGCAAGTCTCTCCCCGGGAACTTATGGCTGCATGATCCACCTCTTCTTCGATCCCTTCGATTATTATGTTTATTATCATTTCCAGATATTCTTCGTCATTTCCTTCGTCCGGCAGATCTTCTTCAAAAACAATGGATTCTAAATACGCAACTGCAATGCCGCATCCTGCGCCGTCGCTGTTTCCTCCGGGAGCATAAACAACGAGTTCGTCATCTTCAAACTCTATTTCCCACCCTTCCGGAAACTCAAATTCTATGATGCCGGAAAATCCTGCTTCCGCCTTTTCCTCATATCTTTCCAGTTTTTCCTGCATCTCTTCCACATCCCACGCCAGATCTACTTCATAAAAAGTTTCCAGTTCTTTGATAAGCTCCGGCGTTTCGAGCGTAGATTCCTGGCCGTCTATCGCCACTTCCAGCAGCGTCAGCACATCCGGTTCCAGTTCTTTCAAATAAGAAGTTCTGTAGCACACGTGATATTTTTCTTCCATATCATCATAAAAACAATATTTTGCCGTTGCGGCGACCGCATCCCCGCCTATCTTACGGATATCGGAAATCTCCAGATCCCCGTATCCTTCATATGCGGTATCCCCGTCCTCATAGTAGATTTTATCCATGTATTTCTGCAGCATTTCTGCAAGGGAAGCGTCCTTCTGTTCCGTGATCAGATAAGGATTTATACTGAAATCAAAAGTAACGCCAAATACCTGAGCCCAGGCGGTTCCGGGCATTTCCCCGTTTATGACATACCAGGATTCGTTCCAATAAGGAATATAAAGCGTCACTGACTTGCGCTTTACTCTTCCGTTCCCCTTATCTTCTCCTATGGCAGTGGTCACTACATCTTTCTGCATATATTGGAATCCGTCGTAATTTCCTATGTCTTCCATACCGAATACAGGAACCTGGGAATCCGTGCCGTCTTCCGCATCCTCTGCTTCCTTCTCTGTTTCTGGAATCTCCGCTTCTGAAGTTTTTGCCGCTTTTCCGCCTTCCTTTTCCGTCGTCGCATGAGCCACATTTCTGACCTGCTCCATGGGGCCGCATCCGGCGAGCAAAACGCATAAAAATAAAGAAATACCTATCCGCAAACCAACTGTTTTATTCTTCATTTATCCCATTCCCATTCGAAAGTCCGTCTTTTTATATTCCGGATCCGTTACATTATTTTACTACCCTGACGCGAAATACTCCCGGTATCGACTGCAGTTTTCCGATCATATCCTCCGTTGCCGGACTTTCCAGATCAATCATCGTATACGCTACTTCTCCTTTGGATTTGTTTGTCATATCGGTAATATTAATGCCCTCATCGCCAAAGCAAGCCGTAAACTTCGTAATCATATTGGCTATATTCCTGTGAAAAATCGCGATTCTTCCCGCCTGGGAACAGATTCCCATATCACAGTTCGGATAGTTTACGCTATTGATAATATTTCCGTTTTCCAGATAATTCATCAATTCCTTTACCGCCATCTTCGCGCAGTTGTCCTCGGATTCTTCCGTAGATGCGCCCAGATGGGGAATCACGATGCATCCTTCCTGCCCAGCCGTCACCGGATTCGGAAAATCGGTGACATATTTCCGTATCTTCCCTTCCCGGATGCCTTCCAGCACATCCTCTTCTTTTATCAGCAAATCTCTGGAAAAGTTCAGCAGTATCACGCCTTTTTTCATCTTATCGATAGCCGCCTTATCCACCATGCCTCTCGTACTGTCCAAAAGCGGAACATGTATCGTAATGATATCGCAGTTTTCGTAGATTTCTTCCACATTCAGCACGTGCTTCACATCGCGGCTCAGATTCCATGCGGCATCCACGGATACATAAGGATCAAATCCATAGACTTCCATCCCCATATGTTTCGCCACATTCGCTACCTTTACGCCGATCGCACCCAGGCCGATGATGCCCAGCCTCTTATCCTGTACTTCCGTCCCCGCAAAATTCTTTTTTTCTTTTTCCGCCGCTTTTGCAATATTTTCATTGGCCTTGTTGGCCTCCACCCAGTTGATGCCGCCCACAATATCGCGGCAGGCAAGAAGCATTCCGGCGATCACCAGCTCCTTTACCCCGTTGGCATTCGCTCCAGGCGTATTGAAAACAACGATGCCTTTCTCCGCACACTGATCCAGCGGAATATTGTTCACTCCTGCCCCCGCCCTGGCAACTGCCAGCAGCCTTTCAGGCAGTTCCATATCGTGCATGGAAGCGCTGCGCACTAAAACTCCGTCCGCCTCGCCGATCTCTTCCGTTTTTTTATAATTTGCGGTAAATTTATTCAATCCCACATCCGCAATCGGGTTTAAGCAATGATATTGAAACATTTTTTCCTCCCTGCCTATACGTTATCAGCCTCAAATTTTCTCATAAACTCCACCAGTTTTTCCACGCCCTCTATCGGCATCGCATTGTATATGCTGGCGCGCATGCCCCCTACGCTTCGATGTCCTTTTAAATTCTCAAAGCCCGCTTCTTTCGCCTCTTTTACAAATTTTGCATCCAACTCTTCGCTGCCCGTAACGAACGGGACATTCATCAGGGAACGATCCTCTTTCCTTACCGTCCCACGGAACAATTTGCTCCCGTCCAGGAAATCATACAAAATCTTTGCCTTCTTCTCATTGTATTCTTTCATTGCCGCAAGACCGCCCTGTTTCTTCAACCACTGAAATACCTTGCCGCAAATATAAATGCCATATGCAGGAGGCGTATTATATAAGGAATCCGCATCCGCATGCGTTTTATATCTTAACATAGTGGGCGTCCCGGGAAGAACATCTTCCGTAATCAGGTCTTCCCTTATAATCACGATCACCACTCCGGCCGGCCCGATATTTTTCTGGACGCCGCCATAGATGACCCCGTACTTGCTCACATCCACCGGCTCCGATAAAAAGCAGGAGGATACGTCTGCCACAAGGGTATGGCCTTTTGTATTGGGCAGAGTCTTGAACTTCGTGCCATAAATCGTATTATTTTCACATATATAAACATAATCCGCATCTTCCGGAATATCTAGGTCGGAACAATCCGGAATATAAGAAAAAGTCTGATCCGCGGAAGACGCCGCCTCTATGGCCTCGCCATACAGTTTTGCTTCCTGATATGCCTTCTTCGCCCACTGTCCCGTCACTATGTAGGCCGCCTTTTTCTTTTTCATCAGGTTCATCGGTATCATGGCGAACTGCTGGCTTGCCCCTCCCTGCAGAAATAATACCTTATAATTATCCGGGATATCCATTAACTCTCTTAAATCGGCTTCCGCATCCTTTATGATCTTGTCATATGCCTTGGAACGGTGGCTCATCTCCATCACGGACATGCCTGTTCCTTTATAATCCATCATTTCGTCCGCCGCTTCTTTCAGAACTTCTTCCGGCAGAACCGCTGGTCCTGCTGAAAAATTATACACTCTGGACAATTTTCTCTCCTCCTCTGCCTATGCTTTCATAACAATATTTTATTTTACATTTATTGCATCTATCCGTCAACCGGCAAACATCAGTAGAACATGACTACCGGCGTTCCGATCTCCACCATTTCATACAGATCGCTCATGGCATCATAAGGCGTGTTGATACAGCCATGGGAACCTGCGCTCTTATAAATCTCACCGCCGTATTCGCTCCGCCATGCGGCATCGTGAATGCCGATATTCCCTTTTACTGGCATCCAGAAGTTGACCGGGGATTCGTACCCGGGCCCCCGCAGTATCCGGTTTCTGCCCTTTGCGTACACGTAATTCACGCCCTCCGGCGTTCCCCATCTCCTTCCGGTATTGCCGGTGACGATAGGCGTCTCCAGCTCCAGCTTTCCGTTCTGGTAATAATACATCATCTGTTCTCCCATATCCACTTCGATATAGGTGTCCCCAATGTCGTTCTTTCCTTGCTGCCTTCCTTCCTGGATGTAGCTCGGAACATGCATTTCTTCCCTCTGCTCCGCAAAAGCCTGTTTCAAATATTCTTTTTCCGCCTTCCGGTCGATCCGGTTGCCGTAAATACCGCCCTCTACTTTTACGTTTTCTCCGCGCGTAGCCTGAAAATACCGGGTTCCGCCAACGGTATCATATTCGTCCGCAAGTCTGTCCACAAACGCTTCTATTTTTTTCTCATCCGCCTCTATTTTTCCTGTTTCGCTGTAACGGAACTCTCCATTCTCCTCCACTGCCATCCAGTCGCAGACGATGGAAGCATCGATAGGAACCTTTTCATCTCCAAAGCAATACGTAAGGCGGCAGTCCTGAAACTCCCTGACTTTCTCCCATACGGCCAGCGTCTTCTTCATATCCTCCGTATAAGGAATATCCTCATAGCAGCCGTTCTCTTCCAGATCCAGTTCCGTTTCTATGGCGAGCAGACTCCTTCTGACCGCTTTCTTCGCCTTTTCTTCATTCAGAACGCCTTTTCTTTCGTCCACCAATACGTATCCCTCATCGGTTCTTACGATCCATACCTGCCTCTCTTCCGCTTGCTTTTCCAAAAAAGGGGGACTTGACTCCAAAATCTCCCATAGGCGTTCCTCATCAAAAGAAATATCCGGCACCAGCTTTTTTTCCCCGGATGTAAATAGGCGGTATCCCCACAGGTAAGGATGCTGTATACTTAGATGCAGACGGAGCGCTTCTTTAAAATCAAAGGTAAAGCCAATGTCCTCCGCCTCTATCAAAAAGGATTCTCCTTTCGCGTCATAAATAGTAAGCCCTTCGTAGGCACAGGATTTTAATAATTCTTCGTTTACTTCCTCCACAGTCTTTCCGGTGCAGTAAACGCCGTTGATCCATGTACCATAGCTGAACCCGTTTTTATAATATTCCGCCAATCCTATATAGGATACTGCCAGCAGGAAAAAAATGCCGGCAATAATAATTCCTGTTTTTCTAACTGTTTTTTTATTCATTCTTTTTCAAATCTGTCTCATCAAACGCTTTGCTGATCGCCTCTCCGGCAGGAACCATCGGGAAAACCTTATCGTCCTCCTGAATCACGCACTCGATCAGCACCGGTGCTTTTAAAGCGATCGCCTTTTCGATCGCCGGGGCCGCCTCCTCTTTTCTGGTCACTCGTATCGCCTCGCAGCCAAGCCCTTCCGCTACTTTGCAGAAATCCACCTTATCGTTCAAAACAGTTTGGGAATACCTTCCCCCATAAAATAATGTCTGCCACTGACGCACCATTCCAAGCACATGATTGTTAATCACAATTTGTATCACCGGAATATGATAACGGCTGGCCGTCGCCAGTTCATTCATATTCATTCGGAAGCAGCCGTCTCCGGCAATATTTACGCATATCTTATCCGGCCTTCCCATTTTGGCCCCGATACATGCTCCCAGTCCGTAGCCCATCGTACCGAGCCCGCCGGAACTGATAAAGGTTCTCGGTTCGGAATATTTATAATATTGCGCCGCCCACATTTGATGCTGCCCGACATCGGTAGTAACCACCGCTTTCCCTTCTGTTATCCGATCCAGTTCTTCTATAATATACGGGCAGGATAAGCCATCTCTGTTATAGTTCAACGGATATTTTTCCTTTAATTCCCGGATATGGCTGATCCATTCCTTATGCTCCATCTGGGGCAGACGGCTGTTGAGCTGTGCCAGCGCCTCCTTCAAATCGCCCACAACGGAGGCATCCGTGCGAATATTTTTATTGATTTCTGCCGCATCGATATCGATCTGCAATACTTTGGCATGGCTGGCAAATTTTGCCGCATTCCCCACTACACGATCCGAAAATCTGGCTCCCAAAGCAACCAGCAGATCGCACTCGCTGACTCCCAAATTGGAAGTCTTCGTCCCGTGCATACCGATCATTCCCGTATAAAGATCGTCGTGTCCGTCAAATGCGCCCTTACCCATCAATGTATCGCAGACAGGGGCATCCAGTTTTTTTGCAAATTCCCTGACTTCCTGTGCGGCTTCGGATATAACCGCTCCGCCGCCCACGTAAATATAAGGTTTTTTCGCCTTCTGAAGCAATTCCAACGCCTTGTCAATATCTTCCTGGCTATACCGCCTGTGGTTCGACGCATCCCTTGCCACGGCAGACAAAGGTTCATATTCACACACATTCGCCGTCACGTCCTTGGTGATATCCACCAGTACAGGGCCAGGCCGGCCGCTTCCAGCGATCTGGAACGCTTTGCGAAGCGTATCCGCCAATATATTCACATCTTTTACGATATAGCCATGTTTGGTAATAGGCATGGTAACGCCGGCGATATCCACTTCCTGAAAAGAATCTTTGCCTAAAAGGGGCAGATTTACGTTGCAGGTAATCGCCACCATCGGCACGGAATCCATATATGCGGTGGCGATCCCCGTCACCAGATTCGTAGCCCCCGGCCCGCTGGTAGCAAGGCATACCCCCGTCTTTCCAGTAGCCCTGGCATAACCGTCCGCCGCATGGGCCGCCCCTTGCTCATGGGAGGTCAGTATGTGGTTGATCTCATCGCTATGTTTGTATAAAGCATCATATACATTTAAAATCGTTCCTCCGGGATATCCGAAAACGGTGTCCACTCCCTGTTCTTTTAAGCATTCAACTACTATTTCCGCTCCTGTCAGCTGCATAACTGTTTCCTCCTGGATTTATTTGTGCGGCGCTTCCAATATCGCGCCCCTGTTGCCGCTCGTTACCAGTTCTCTGTAACGCGCCAGATAACCGGTCGTCACCTTCGGCTCCCTGGGCTGCCATGCCGCCCGTCTCCGCTCCAGTTCTTCCTCCGATACTTCCACTTGGATCGTGTTTTCCGGTATATTGATATGTATCCTGTCTCCTTCTTCCACCAAAGCGATCGGGCCGCCCACCGCCGCCTCCGGCGATACATGGCCAATGGATGCCCCACGGGAAGCGCCGGAAAAACGCCCGTCCGTGATCAACGCAACACTGGCTCCAAGACCCATGCCCGCAATCGCGGAAGTCGGGTTCAACATTTCCCTCATTCCCGGACCGCCTTTGGGCCCTTCATAACGAATAACCACCACATCGCCCGCCACGATTTTTCCGCCTTTGATCGCTTCGATAGCGTCTTCTTCACAATCGAATACTCTGGCCGGCCCCTCATGAACCATCATTTCCGGCACAACCGCCGAACGTTTTACCACGCAGGAATCCGGTGCCAAGTTCCCCTTCAGCACAGCGATACCCCCTGTTTCGCTATAAGGATTTTCCAAAGGCCGGATAACTTCCGGGTCTTTATTGACACAGCCGGCGATATTTTCCCCTACTGTCTTTCCCGTTACTGTCAACAAATCCGTATATAACAGATTCTTTTTATTCAATTCGTTCATAACCGCGTAGATCCCGCCCGCTTCGTTCAGGTCTTCCATATAAGTAGGACCGGCCGGAGCTAAATGACAGAGATTCGGTGTTTCCGCAGACAGCTTGTTTGCCACCTCCAGATCCAGTTCCACCCCTGCCTCATGGGCGATCGCCGGAAGATGAAGCATGGAATTGGTTGAGCATCCCAGCGCCATATCCATTCTTAAAGCATTTATAAATGCTTTTTCTGTCATAATGTCACGAGGTTTGATATCTTTTTCCACAAGTTCCATGATTTTCATGCCCGCATGTTTTGCCAGGCGGATTCTTTCCGAATATACTGCCGGAATGGTTCCATTGCCCTTCAATCCCATCCCGAGGACTTCCGTCAGGCAGTTCATGGAGTTCGCCGTATACATGCCGGAGCAGGAACCGCAGGTAGGACATACTTTTTCTTCAAATTCACAAAGTTCCTCCATCGACATCGTTCCCGCCGCCACGCTGCCCACAGCCTCAAACATGGAAGAAAGGCTTCTCTTTTCTCCCTTTACACGTCCTGCCAGCATAGGGCCGCCGGAACAGAAAATCGTCGGAATATTGAGCCTTGCCGCTGCCATCAGAAGCCCCGGCACGTTTTTGTCGCAGTTAGGAACCATAACCAGTCCGTCAAACCCATGGGCCAATGCCATGCATTCCGTGCTGTCTGCAATCAAATCTCTGGTCACAAGAGAATACTTCATGCCGATATGCCCCATGGCAATACCGTCGCATACGGCGATCGCCGGAAATACTACCGGCATTCCTCCCGCCATGGCCACTCCCAGTTTTACCGCCTCCACGATTTTATCCAGATTCATATGTCCTGGTACGATTTCATTATAAGAACTTACAATGCCGATCATCGGCCGTCTTCTTTCCTCTTCGGTATAACCGAGCGCATTAAACAAACTTCTGTGCGGCGCCTGCTGGGCACCTGTTTTTACGGAATCGCTTCTCATTTTACCCTCATTTCTGCGCGGCTTTTATATTCGCAAGTTTGTGGATGCCGCACAGACACAAACTTGTTATCTCTCCTGCTTTCTCTTATATACAATATACTCTTCGTTTTCATAGACGGGTTCCATTCCGTCGTTGATTTCCTCCCACGGAATCGTTTCATAATTATGATAGAATTCCCATCGAAAACCGGCGTCTTCTTTGACAGCCATCTCTTTATGGAGCAACGCCATATCCGCTTCTTCCATCGCGGTATTCTCGCATTCGATGCCATAATAAAATTTTAGCAGATACTGCTGATAACAGTCGGTAACGCACAGCCTTTCATCCCCGCCGATATCCGCCTGTTCCAAGGCATCCCTCGCATAATATTCCGTCATACCATACTCGCCATTATATCCCTCTGACAGCAGCAGCCTGACCGCCGACAATACAATGACCGCTGCCGGAATCTTCGTTATATAAGGACCCAATGAGCCGTTTTTACTGATCATTGCACCTTTTCTTCCGCACCATTCCATAAGCCGCTGCCAATATCCGCTCTCCCCAACACTCCGCAGTAAAATGCAAAGCAGAACTGCCAGCGGAATCCCCATATAGGAAAATACGCGGAAATACGGCAAAGCGTTTTGAACGATCAGAAAGACCGGCGTCATCACCAGCATAACCTCCACGAATAACAGCAGGAAAAAACGTTCTTTCCGCCCTTCCTTATATTCCTTCCGGGCCCTCCAGGCGGCAAAAACAATACCAATCGCCGCAGATGCCAGCAAAAATATTTTTCCATTGGGATAATACAGATTGAACAGCGAACGCAGCCATCCCGCCATTCTTGTAAAATACCCGTCCCTTCCTACGCTCTGGATATAAGGTGTCTCCAGCATATAGTTCATTCCGGTTCTGGCCGCCAGAACCGGTGCTGAACGGATAATACTTATATGTCCCTGCCCATAAAACGATCCGCCCTCCGCTTTGCTTAACAGGTTGGAACCGATCGCCAGCCATATGACAGCATATAAAAATACTGTGGAAACCGCCGCCGCTGCGCCGCTGGCGATCAAATATAGTAACGGCCTGATTTTCTTATAAAAAAGAAGAAACAATCCTCCTGTCACACATACCGGAATTACCCAATAAACGCTGCTGGGAAGAATATATAAGCCTAATGTCAGGGAAAGAGCAAATATAACGTAATATTTGATATCTTTTTTTGTTCCCTCTCCTTCTTTCCAGCCAATCTCCTGTATCATGGAAACGGCGGCAAGAAAACAGGTTACAGCCAGCGTATAGCCTCTTCCCTGCACCGCAAGCTGATTGATCAGATTCATGCAGGAATACAAAACTACGCAGCAAAACGCCCAGCCAGAAGAAAAGCATTTTCTCCCTATGCGGTACAATAAGGCCAGATTCGCCAAAGCAGCTATGTACGACATTCCCCGCAGTCCGACCATTGGACTGCCCAACAGATCCAGGAAACCGGAAAGCACCGAATAACCGACATGATTATTGGGCAGCGGCCAATGAACCGCGGCATAAACCGGCCCTCTGCTGATAAAATAATAGTAAGTATAAAGTTCATCGTACCAGGGGGTCAGATGGAACAAACGGAAACCATAATAAACAGCCATCCACAAAAACCAGGCTAAAAAACACCGGTTCTCTCTGTCCCCTGTCCAGCTCTTATTTACGGACTCTTTCCACAAGCAAATCACCCATCTTCGAACAGGACACCTGCACACAGCCCTCCGACATGATATCCACCGTCCTGTAGCCTTCCTTCAGTACTTCCTTTACTGCCGTTTCCACGGCCTCCGCCTCTTTATCCAAATCAAACGAATATCTCAGCATCATCGCCGCCGATAAAATAGTAGCTATCGGATTTGCAATATCTTTTCCCGCGATATCCGGCGCAGAACCGTGGCTCGGCTCATACAGTCCGAATTTCGTATCATTCAGCGAAGCCGATGCCAGCATTCCGATCGACCCCGTTACCATGCTTGCCTCATCGGAAAGAATATCGCCAAACATATTTTCCGTCAAAATCACATCAAACTGAGCCGGATCTTTTACGAGCTGCATCGCACAGTTATCCACCAGCATATGTTCCAACGTCACATCTGGATAATCTTTTGCCACTTCCTCCACCACGCTTCTCCAAAGCCTGGAAGAATCCAGCACATTCGCCTTATCCACACTGGTCACTTTCTTCCTTCTCTTTCTCGCAATATCGAATCCCTTGACCGCGATCCGGCGTATTTCATTTTCATCGTATGTCAGGGTATCAATGGCCTTCCTTATCCCGTTTTCCTCTATCGTTTTTCTTTCTCCGAAATAAAGCCCTCCGGTCAGTTCCCGCATAATCAGCATATCAAATCCTCTGTCGCTGATCTCCGTCTTTAACGGACATGCCCTTGCCAGTTCCTTGTACAAGACCGCCGGACGCAGATTGGCAAAAAGATTCAACGCCTTGCGGATACCGAGCAGCCCTGCCTCCGGACGCAGGTTAGGAGGCAGTTTATACCAGGGAGACGTGGTCGTATCTCCGCCGATCGATCCCATAAGAACTGCATCCGCCGCTTTTGCCTGGGCCACCGCCTCTTCCGTCAGAGGCACCCCATGTACATCGATAGAAGCCCCTCCCATCAAAATGTCCGTATATTTTATTTCATGACCGTAGCTTTGCGCCACCTTATCCAATACTTTTTTTGCTTCCCGCACGATCTCCGGCCCGATGCCGTCGCCGGGAATGCATGTAATTTTCAACTCCATCGCACTATCCACTCCTTACACTCATTCTTTGCCGTAGTAAAGTATAAAAGCCTACTTGTATCATAATATAAATCTAAAAAAACGTCAACGCCATGAGAATTTCTGTCTCCTGGGTATCGACGTTTTTCAGAATTTATACAATTTCTTTATTTCCCTTCCGTATCCGGCTTTTCCACCTGTGCAATCGCCGACTTCTGCATTGGGATGCGGCAATTTTTATTATTACCAAACTCCACGATAACCGTATCGTCCGTAATATCGATGATAATACCGTACATACCGCTGCTTGTCAACACACAATCGCCTATTTCAAGCGCTGCCAGCATAGCCGCCATTTTTTTCTGCTCTTTTTTCTGAGGACGGAGCATAACAAAATAAAATACGGCAATAATCAGCACGATCTCTATGATCATCAACGTGCCCATTCCATCTCCGCCTGCTGCGCCTCCTGTCAACAATATACCCATTCGTAATTCCTCCTAAAATTTATCCTGACTTCCACTTCAAATTTAGCCTAATAGATATCATACACAAATTCGCCCTATAAAACAAGTCCTTTTATCATTTTACCTTGGAAATCGATTTTTGAGTGGTTTATAGTATGCCGGAAATAAGGCCGGGAAAGACTGGGCAGGGGGGCAGGAAGGCAGAGAGGCTTTTTTCTGCTAAGGCTTCCCATCAGATTTCACTAATGAAATGGGCAAACGATATCAAACCGGCCGGGGCGGAAGCAAGCGGCATCCATGCCGCTGCCTCCTGAAATTGCCATCCGTGGCAATTTCTCCCTTGGTTTCGGACCATTTCATAAGTGAAATGACTGATGGCGCGCAACAGCAGAAAAAAGCCTCCCTGCCGCTCCGCCCCCTTGCCCAGTCTTTCCCGGCCTTATTTCCGGCGTGCCATAGCGCTTTTCAAAATCGATTGCTGCTTCTATTTTTTATAAATTACTCATTTTTTCCAATTTATTCTTTTTATAGGCCGCAAAGCATCCCTGGTCAAGCGCATCCCTGATCTCTTCCATCATCGTATTGTAAAAATAGAGGTTGTGCAGCACGCAGAGACGCATTCCCAGCATTTCTTTCGCTTTCAGCAAATGGCGGATGTAGGTCCTGGAATAGCGGCGGCAGGCGGGGCATCCGCAGCCTTCTTCGATCGGCCGGCCATCCGTTTCGTATTTGGCGTTGAACAGATTGATCTTCCCGTTATTGGTATAGAGGTGTCCATGCCTTCCATTCCTGCTCGGATACACGCAATCGAAAAAGTCCACGCCCCGTTCCACGCCTTCCAGAATATTAGCCGGAGTTCCCACCCCCATAAGGTAAGTCGGTTTTTCTACGGGAAGATGGGGAACGGTTTCCTCCAATATATAATACATTTCCTCATGGCTCTCTCCCACTGCCAGTCCGCCAACAGCATAGCCGTCCAGTTCCATTTCTGCAATCCGTTTGGCATGTTCGATACGGATATCCGCAAAGACTGCCCCTTGGTTAATGGCAAAAAGCATCTGATGGCGGTTGATTGTATCCTCCAAACCGTTTAACCTTCCCATTTCTTTTTTGCAGCGCCCCAGCCAACGGGTCGTGCGTTCCACCGAAGCCTGGACATAACTTCTGTCCGCGCGGCTGGAAGGGCATTCGTCAAAAGCCATAGCAATCGTAGACGCAAGATTGGACTGAATCCGCATGCTTTCCTCCGGCCCCATAAAAATCTTTCTTCCATCCACATGAGAGTGAAAGTATACCCCCTCTTCCTTGATCTTGCGCAGCGATGCCAGGGAAAATACCTGAAATCCGCCGGAATCCGTCAAAATAGGTTTGTCCCACGACATAAATTTGTGAAGCCCGCCCATTTTTTTCACAATTTCATCCCCGGGCCTCACGTGGAGATGATAGGTGTTGGATAACTCTACCTGAGTTTTGATTCCTTCCAGGTCTTCTGTTGAAACCGCTCCTTTAATGGCCGCTGCCGTTCCCACATTCATAAACACCGGCGTTTGAATAATGCCGTGTACTGTATGAAACTCTCCCCTTTTTGCTCTGCCTTCCTGTTTTAATAACCGATACATATTTTCCTCTTTTCCTTTTCTCTTTCTTTTCTATTATCGTCCAAATGATAAAATTCCCTGTTGCTTTATTAAGGATTGCACCTTCCACACGGCGCATATCCCTGCGCAATGACTTCCTCCCTGCTTTGCGCAGAGTCGTCCCGATTTTCCGTAGGAAGGGAATCACAGGATGGCTTATGGAATTTTTTCGTTTTTGTATTTAGTATATATGTGACTCCTTTCGAGCCTTGTTTTACCGTTGCATTGGAACCGGACAAACCGGGTTCTCCCGCTTTCCATGTATCGGAAGGCGGCGCGTTCCAGGTAATCTCGCTTCCGTCCGAACAAGCTATCAGCGAGCCTTGCTCATCCGTGCGGAATACTTTGATTCCCATGGCTCGGAACGTATTCAATGTCGCCGCGTGGGGATGGCCGTATTCATTGTCCTCCCCGCAGCTTATTACTGCATATTCCGGACATACCGCGGACACAAAGTCGCCCATGGAAGCAGTCCTGCTTCCATGATGCCCGGCCTTCAGCACATCGGCGGACAGGTCAATGCCATTATTCATAATATCCCTTTCCGCCTCTTCCTCCGCGTCCCCGGTAAATACAAATTTTTTGCCGCCATGCTCCAGCAGAATACCGACAGAATAGTTATTCGCCTCATTCCCATAATCGTCTTTATTCGGAGCGATAATGGTGAACTTCGCGTCTCCCAGCCGGTAAATATCTCCTACCTTCGGCTCCGTAACCTGATAATGTTTATAATCCAAAGCCTGGACTACATCCCGGTAAGATGCCGTATCCTTGCTGTAGTTCGGCATAATGACCGTATCGACATCATATTTTGTAATAATAACATCCGCACCCCCGCAATGGTCGGAGTCCGGATGGGTAACAATCAGATAATCCAGCTTCTTTACACCCTGTTTCCTGATATAATTCTGTACAAGAGTGCCTTTATCATTTTCCCCCGCATCAATAAGCATAGACTGTCCGCCGCATTTGACCAGCGCGGCATCTCCCTGTCCTACATCGATGAAATGTACCTCTAACTCTTCGATCTTTCCCGTTGAACCGGATTGCGCCTCTGCTTCCGGCGGCGTACTGCCACACGCGGACAATAGAATAAAAAATATGGAAAAGAATGTCAACAGATTCTTTTTCCATCTGTTTTTATACGTTTTTCTGCCCATATACACGCACCACTTTTCTCTTTGATTTCATTAATTTTTATTGGCTTTTACCAGCAGCATCATTGGACGGCGCAATTCGTCTTCCATTCCCGGAATGTCCATCATTTCCGCAGGCGGCTCCGCCTCCTCCACAGCTTCCAGTGCAAAGCCGTTGTTCAATAATCCCATCAATATCTGCGATTATAGCTCACTTTTTCATATAGCTTAAGCCAACTACATGTTCATATGAGTCTAATTATAAAACTTAGATTTTCAGTCCATTAACAGTAATATGTAATTTCCCCAAAATACTCATGCCAGTTATTTATTACATCAGAACTTCTTGCTTCTATCATACGCATCATATTTCTCAGAGTCCTCTCTGGAATCTTTGATTTATTATGACACAAATAGCATTTTCCACTTTTCGTTATCCATACCTTTGTTGCATTTGCATTCGGACTTCCACTTGATATATGAACATGTATAGGTTCCAATGGCTTATTTTCATTTGCCCAAAAATAAACCCAATATGATCCAAATCTAAAGATTTGAGGCATTATCAAATCCTCCCTCCTGAGAAAATTCCATGATCAAATGCGCTACCGACTCAATAATTTCCTGAAATTTTTTAATATCCGCCGCAGAATAAGCATATATATCTTCCCACCTATATTCGGGCAACCAACAAGTAGCATGGCGAAAACACATTTTTTCATCTGGTGTTTCAATATATACTTTTACTTTTCCATCTGGTTTCATCTCCGAATGTGTAATCTCTGTATTATCATTAAGCGTCATATATGGGTACATCATAATATTTCCCTCCAATTTTACTCCCATTCAAATGTTCCCGAAAAGAGAATCATTCATCAATATTAATTTACTACAAAATACCTTTTTTTCCAATAACCAAATTTGTGATGCCGCTATAAGTTTGAGCAAATTAAAAAAGCGTAAAGCCTTAATGGTTCCATAGACTTTACGCCCTGATTTACTGTAATGAATATGTTCTTCTTATGCCAATTTTTGAAGTTTTTCGGAATGTTCCCTAATCACATTTTTCATAACCTCAATGTCAGCTTGCATAGCTTCAATTTGTTCAACGCCTATTTGATATCGTCTATATGTACTTGTATAGCATGCTTCAATATTCTGCAAACGTGGAAGAATGTCATTCTCTTGTGTTAGTTCAATCTTTTTTAACCTGTCATTTACAGGCTTTAGTTTTTTATCAAGCATATCAGATATTGCAAGTAAAAGTTCGTTATCTGTCATTGTACCACCGCCCTTTTGTCGTCATTGTTGGCTTATGAACCTTGCTAATTAGTATTAGTATATCACAACTTAGATTCAAAGTCTATTCAATGAAAGGCTTGTCAGAAAATTTACTGCCGCCTTTGATCTTATGTAAATGGAAATAACCATTTAAAATAAAAAATGCTACAAACCGCATAAATCCAAGGTTTCCAGCATTCTTAGGGTTGGGCTGTTATAAACATGATAAATCATGCAACAGTCAACAGCTCGTAGGGGAATCGAACCCCTGTTTCCGCCGTGAGAGGGCGGCGTCTTGACCGCTTGACCAACGAGCCATATATGCAAATAAATAAAACTTTCTTTTTGCTTTATTCATTTGCCGACCTGCTTATTTTATTATAAAACAACAAATAATGCAAGTGTTTTTTTTATTTTTCTCCAAATTTTTCCCTATATCTGTTTCTAATCATTTTTCAGCACTCGTTTTATTGCGCCCAAAATCTGATCCGCATCAAAAGGCTTGGTAATAAAATCGTCCGCACCTTCTTTGATCGCCTGTACCATCTTCTCTTTCTGCCCCGCTGCCGTTATCATAATTACCTTGGCGTTCTCATCTTCTTTTTTGATGCACATCAGCGCTTCCAATCCGTTCATATTAGGCATCGTAATGTCCATTGTAACCACATCCGGCTTACACTCTTTATAAAGGATAACTCCCTCCTCGCCGTTGGATGCTTCTCCAAGGATCTCATGCCCTCCCACTTTCAAAATCTCTTTCAAAATCTTACGCGATGTCCTCGAATCATCTACTACCAAAACCTTAGCCATAATTATTCCTCCTCATTTCCATCCTTTGATCGCCCTGAAAAACTTTACTGATGCTAAAGTATATTATGCTTCTACCCGGATCGGGGTATCCACCGCTATTATAATTCTTATTTTTCGGTTCTTTATGTAGACCGGCACGATCAGCAGCTTGTCCTGCGCCCGTAACTGCCCTGCCTGATAGTAAGTGGGCGGAACCATATCCACCATGATTCCCTGCGTGCTGAGAGAAGATGCATACAGCCCGTTAATACAGTTGATGAACTCGCATACCGCATCAAATGCGAACAGATCCATGGACGAAAATTCTTCCTGCGCAAAGATATCGGCAATCGTCAAAAGATTTCCGCTCTCACCGGCAAGTCCTAACAGCATGGAATGATCTCCCGTAACGCCCTGCACCGCAATATTTTCAAACTCATAACTGTAAGAATGATAAGAAGGTTCTATGGATATCTCACTATCGATCAGACGGATGATCGTGCGCACTGCAACGCCTACCAGCCCGGATACCAGAGAATTCTCCGTTCTGACGTACAGCGGCAGCATCCTGTCCATATCCCCGCTCTTAAACGCCTCCAAATCCGTATTGGTAAGGCCGTTTTCACGACGATACAAGTCGATGGCATTTTCGATCTCCTCCAGTGTCATGACACCTTTTTCCGTCATGGCCTGAATAAAGGTCAAATAGGGGTTCCCTTGAAGCTGTAAAAGGCGGCTGACCTGGCTTTCCGTCAAATATCCCATTTCCACCGCGATATCTCCAAAACGCTTATCTTCCAGAGCCTGTTTCCGGTTAATCTTATCCGCCTGTTCCTGCGTCAGCAGTTTTTCGCTGACCGCTATCAGGCCAAGCTTCACTCTCACCTTTCTCTGTGCATCCAGAACCTCCTCCAGCGTCTCCTGAGAAATCATTTTCTGCTCCACAAGAAATCTCCCAAAAATATGACCAAACATAAATACCCTCCATATACTTGTCGCAATCAATAAAATTATTACTATTATAGTCTATTTATGAAACAAAATCAAATAAACTTATTTGATTTGATTCCGGAAGATTGCCAAGCAGATCCAAAGAACCCATCAAATCCACGATCGTCTTGGATACCTTTGCTCTTTGGCGAAAATCATCTTTGGAAAGGAACGGTCCCTCCTTTGCCGCCTCCACAATGGAATCCGCCGCTTTTTCCCCCAGCCCGTCTATGCTGTTGAGGGAAGGCATCAATTTATCCCCCACAATCTGAAAATTCCTGGACTGCGCCGAAAAAATATCGATCGGTATAAATTCAAAACCTCTGGCGTACATCTCCTGCACCAGTTTCATATCCCGGTAGGAATCCTGTTCTTTTTTCGACAGCGTATCCATTCTTTGTTTGTAGTCTGCCATCACCTTTTCCAAATGTTCTCTCCCCTGGCACATCAGTTCATAAGAAAAAGCGGATGCCCGGATGCTGAAAAAAGCGGCATAAAACGCCAGAGGATAATTGATCTTGCAGTATGCGATACGCCATGCCATCATTACATAAGCCGCCGCATGCGCCTTCGGAAACATATACTTGATCTTTTTGCACGACCAGATATACCAATCCGGCACTTTAGCCTCTGTCATGGCCTTCTCCATTTCCGGCTTCAGTCCCTTTCCTTTCCTGACGCTCTCCATAATGGTAAAAGCAAGGGAGCTTTCCACCCCCATCCCGATCAGGTACACCATAATATCATCCCTCGTGCAAATTGCCGTGGAGATCGTCGCCTTTCCCTCCTGAATCAGAGTCTGAGCGTTCCCCAGCCATACATCCGTACCATGGGCCAGCCCTGCAATCCGTACCAGATCCGAAAATGCCTGGGGCTTTGTATCAATCAACATCTGCATGGCAAATTCCGTACCGAACTCAGGAATTCCCAAAGCGCCCAGCTTACAACCGCCGATCTGCTCCGGCATAATCCCAAGCGCCTCCGTATTTTTGAACAAAGACATCACCGCAGCATCGTCCAAAGGAATCTTCACCGGATCGATACCGGTAAGATCCTGCAGCATACGTATCATGGTAGGATCGTCGTGTCCGAGTATATCCAACTTTAACAAGTTGTGATCTATGGAATGATAATCAAAATGCGTCGTAACAATATCCGTCGTCATATCGTTGGCCGGATGCTGCACGGGCGTAAAGGAATTGATATCTTCCCCAAGGGGCAGGACGATGATCCCTCCCGGATGCTGTCCCGTACTTCTCCGTATTCCTGTACATCCGGTAACGATCCGGTTGATCTCGCTCGTTCTTTTGCTCGTTCCCTTCTCTTCAAAGTATCTTTTCACATAGCCGAAAGCCGTTTTTTCCGCCAGCGTGCCGATCGTCCCCGCCCGATAAGTCTGCCCCGATCCAAAAATAACTTCCGTATACTTATGGGCCTTACTTTGGTACTCACCGGAAAAATTAAGGTCAATATCCGGCTCCTTGTCCCCCTTAAATCCCAAAAAGGTTTCAAAAGGAATATCAAAGCCATCTTTTTTCAAAGAAGCGCCACAGACCGGACATTCCTTATCCGGCATATCGCATCCGGCTCTTCCCGCATATGCCTTCACTTCCGGGGAATCAAAATCGCTGTAATGGCATTTTTCGCAATAATAATGGGGGCTTAAGGGATTGACCTCCGTGATTCCCGCCATAGTGGCCACAAAAGAAGACCCCACCGATCCCCTGGAACCTACCAGATAACCGTCCTCTACGGACTTCCATACCAATTTCTGGGCAATGATGTACATCACCGCAAAGCCGTTGGAAATGATGGAGTTCAATTCCCGTTTCAAACGCTGTTCCACAATATCCGGCAATTCATCGCCATAAATTTCGTGAGCCTTATTGTAACAAATATCTGTCAACGTTTTATCGCTGTCTTCAATGACCGGGGCGCACTTATCCGGCCGTACCGGAGCCATCGTCTCCACCATATCCGCGATCCGGTTCGTATTCGTTACCACTACTTCCATGGCCTTATCGCTTCCCAAATAGGAAAACTCTTCCAACATCTCTTCCGTCGTTCTAAGATACAGCGGGGACTGTTCATCCGCTCCTGCAAATCCTTTGCCGGCCATGATGATTCTCCGGTATACTTCATCTCCCGGATCCAGAAAATGAACGTCGCAGGTCGCTACTACCGGCTTATTGAACCGTTCACCAAGCTCTACAATCCTCCTGTTGATATTTTCGATATCCTCTGTCGAATTTACATTTCTAATCTTTTCCGAAGCGATCATAAACAGGTTGTTTCCCGTAGGCTGAATCTCCAGATAATCATAAAAATCCACCAGCTTCGCGATCTCCTCTTCGGATTTCTCATCCAAAAGCGCCCTGTATAGCTCTCCTGCTTCACAAGCGCTGCCCAGAATCAGACCTTCCCTGTATTTCTTAAACAGACTTTTGGGAACCCGCGGCCTTTTGCTGTAATAAACCAAATGCGACTCGGAAACCAGCCGATACAGATTCACCCTCCCCGTATCGTTTTTCGCTAAGATAATGGCATGATAAGAAGGCAGCCTTTTTATAATATCGGGACTGGCATCTCCCATCGCATTGATTGCCTTCAGATCGTCCGCCCCGGCTTCTCTTAACATAGGGATAAACTTTAAAAATATTTCTGCCGTTGCCTCGGCATCATCCACCGCGCGATGATGGTTTTCCAACGAAATGCCAAGGGTCTTTGCCACCGCATCCAACTTATGTTTTGCCTGATGGGGAAGAAGCAGCCTGGCAATCCCAACGGTATCCACATAAGTAAACTCTTTTTTCAGCCCAAGCCTGCGCGTATTCTCAATGATAAAACTCATATCAAAGCTTGCATTATGGGCCACCAACACGGCATCCTGGCAAAATTCCAGGAAATGAGGAAGCGCCTCCTCTATCATCGGCGCATCCACCACCATTCCATCATGAATTCCTGTCAGCTTTTCGATTTCCAAAGGAATCGGTACATCCGGATTCACAAAAGAAGAAAAACGCTCTTTGATCTCTCCTTTTTCCACCTTTACCGCGCCGATTTCGATGATTCGGTCATGAACAGGTGAAAACCCTGTGGTTTCTATATCGAAAACGACAAATGAGCCGTCCAGCCCCTGGTTTTTCCGTCCCGTCACAATCTCGTGCAAATCATCCACCAGATAGGCTTCCATCCCGTAAATCACTTTAAAGAAATCCTGCTTATCCGGTACGGCTTCTCCTGATTCTTTTCTTTTCGCCTTTTCCGCCCGCCAAAGATCCTCCCACACATGATTGGCATCAGGAAATGACTGCACAACACCGTGATCGGTAATAGCGATCGCCGGATGTCCCCATTGATAGGCCCTTTTTACAATATCTTTTGCCTCCGATACGCCGTCCATATCGCTCATTTTCGTATGGCAATGCAACTCCACCCGCTTGCGGATGCTGTTATCCGAACGGGAAGTGGTGAAATCAGGTATTTTTTTAATGCCGCCGATCGAACCGATCGTCAGCTCATTATCGAACTTATCGATCACCGCCATCCCTTTTACTTTCACAAAACTTCCTTTGGCAAGCCCTCCTCCAATCTCATCCACCTGATCGTTATTTACAAACAGCTTAAAAGTCAATGTATCCGTAAAATCAGTAATATCGTAGAAAAGAATCGTTTTTTCATTTTTGATCTCCCTTTTATCGGTCTTGATGATCTTTCCGCGGATCACCACCTGTCCCATTTCCCCGATAATATCCTCAATAGGAATCGCCGCCTCTTCGAAATCCCTTCCATAGATCACATCCGGGTTCTCGGATCTTTTCACCGACCGTTTGAAATCCGCCTTTCCTCCATCCTTTTTCATGCGCGGATTGCTGCGGCTTTGTATACCGTTTCGGCTTTCCTTTTCGTTTTCTCTGGCGGTTTCGGCATTTTTCCCCGTTCCGGAACTGGCCGGGAGTTCCGCTCCGGGTTTTCCTTCCGACATCCTCTTTTTAGAGGCAATTCCTTCGATTGCCGTTTCCGCGCCGGATGCCTCCGCTGCTCTGGCGCTGATCTCGGCTACCTGTCTTGCGATCCTTAGCTCATCCTCTTCTCTGTTCTTCTCTGCCTTTTCTTCTTTATAGACAATTTCAACGCTTGTCTGAAATCCACACCTTTCGTTACATATTTTTTCCAGAATGCGTCCCAACTCCTCCCCACGGCTTCTCGCCGGCACGGAATCGCTTACTGTCAGAACAATCCTGTCCTCTTCGGGATAGCTAATATCGCCATTTTTAAAGAGATTATACTCTACGGGACTGTATTCACGCAGTTCCAAAAGAATGCTGTTTCTATACGCATTCATTAGCTTTTCCGTATTATATTGGGAAGACAGGTGATATTTTTCATAAATCTTTACTTTCGTCTGAAGGGAAGAAAGCATCTTTTCGATTCCCTTTTCCGCCTTCCATATGTATTCCTTCTCGATCAGCCTTCCGCTGACCATATAGATACGCAAAAGATCCTTCTTTTTCGTAGAGGAAACTCTCTCCACTTCCGTTTCCTCCAAAAACTGCCTCACTTTATCATCCACCTGTAAAAAAGGAAATACATCAAAAAACTTTTTCACCATTACCCGCCTATCCCTGTGCTGCCTCACAACGGCACAGACAAACCAATTCTTCCTTCAATACCGAAAGGAGTTCTTCTTCCGGCACTTTTTTTATAATTTCCCCTTTTTTTATCAGAAGTCCTTCTCCGATTCCCCCTGCAATTCCTATATCAGCTTCTCTCGCTTCCCCCGGGCCGTTTACCGCACATCCCATAACCGCCACTTTAATATCCCGCGCAAGCCCTAACGGATACTCCTGCATAATTTCCGCCCAAAGCTCCGTCGTCATTGCCTCCACCCGATTCGCCAGACCGATCAGATCGATTTTTGTTCTTCCGCATGTAGGGCAGGATACCACTTCAATTCTTCCTTTCCGAAGCCCAAGAGTACCCAGTATCAGCCTGGCTGACCGGATTTCTTCCTCCGGGTCTCCTGTCAACGATACCCGGATCGTATCCCCGATCCCCTGGTAGAGAATGATGCCCAGCCCTACTCCTGATTTTACATTGCCGCTGAACACCGTTCCCGCCTCGGTGATTCCCACATGCAGGGGGTAATCGGTCTTCCCTGCTAAAACCTCATGGGCGCGTATGCACATCAGAACATTGGAAGATTTGATGCTGATTACCAGGTTATCATATCCCATGTCCTCAATCAGCCTGACCTTATCCAACGCGCTTTCCACAATGCCTTCCGCCGTAACGCCTCCATACTTTTCTATCAATTCTTTTTCTAAGGAACCGCTATTGACGCCTACCCGGATAGGGATATTTCTCTCTTTCGCCGTTTTCACCACGGCAGCAACTCTTTCCCTGCTTCCGATATTTCCGGGATTGATCCTGATCTTGTCCGCTCCGTTTTCCATCGCCGCAATCGCCATCTTATAATCGAAGTGGATGTCCGCAACTAATGGTATTGTTATCTGCTTTTTAATTTCTCTCAGCGCCAGTGCCGCTTCCATCGTCGGAACCGTACAACGGACGATCTCGCAGCCCGCTTTTTCCAAACGGCGGATCTGCTCCACCGTTGCTCGAACATCCTCTGTCCTTGTATTCGTCATCGACTGTATTAAAATCGGATTCCCGCCTCCGATCACCCTGTTCCCAATATGTACTGCCTTTGTTTTCGTTCTGTGCGTCTGCATTTTTGTCCGCTCCTTCTGTTCTTCTATCCTGATCCTATCATACCCCACTTTGCCTTTATGGTTCAAGACCTTTTAAATAGAAAGTTCTGCTGCTCGTTTCCTCCGTTTCACAATCCATGCATTCCAGACGCAGCCGGTAGATTCCTCCTTCTGTAAAATTACTTAAAGGAAGTTCCAATTTCAGCGTTTCCGTCAGCAAGTATACCGCATCATAACGTATGAGTAGCTTTTGTCCTTTTTCATTTCTCACGTCCACCCAAAGACTATTTTCCTCTTCCGCAAGCGGCTGTTCTCTGTTTATCGAAACGGGAAAACTGTGTTCTGTATTTCTGGAAGTCGATGCCTGAACGGTGCCCGTTACCGCCATGGATAAAATCCCCATAAACAAAACCATCAGCCCTTTCCCTCTTTTCTCCGTCAAAAGCAAGCTTCTCTCCCTTCGGATTCCTCCCCGGTTCCTTCCTGTGCAGGAAGCGACCGCCGTCCTCGCCAGGCACAGCCCGATGATGACAGCCGCACAAAAAAGAATTTCCTTTTCTTTTCCCGGCTCATTGCACAGTCTTGCAAAGCAGATACATATCCCTAGCAAAGCTATATAATAAAGGCCTTCCGTTATTCTTCCCGCCCGCTCCCACATTCTGTTCTTTTTTTTATATTTCTTCAATACCGTCTGAAACTGCCTCATCGTCCCATACCTTGCCTCTTTCTCCGCTGCCGTAGCTTTTTCCACCGCCCGCTCCAATCCGGCCGGAAAGTTTCTGTCAAAAAAACGAATAGGGTGAAGCAAAAACGGCGGCTTCGACGGATCCTCTCCGGTCAGCATATAATAAAGCGTAGCGCCCAGACCGTAAATATCACTTCTTTCATCCATATCCTCCGTTCCTTCCGCTGCCAACTGCTCCGGGGCGGCATAACCATAAGTTCCAGCCCGAAAGACCTTGTCCTCCCTCTGATAGCGCATCCATGCCGTCCCAAAGTCTATCAGCCTGAGATTACCCCCATGATCCACCATAATATTCGCAGGTTTCATATCGAGATAAATCACAGGGCTGCTCCTCTCATGAAGATAGATCAACGCCTCCGCCAAATCCATCACCCATTCCACCGCCTGTTCCTGTCCGATCCTTCCCCTTTCTCTCACGTAATCCCCCAAGTTTTTCCCCTCAATATATTCCATCACCAAATATCGATTTTCACCGTCTTCTATGGTATCCGTGATTACTGGCAGCAACGGATGCCTTAACTCCTTCAGCATATCCATCTCTTTTTTCCATATTTCTCCCTCTTCGGAAAATTTTTTTACCGCCCTGTCGCATTTTAAATGCTTATCATAAACTCTGTATACCGTTCCGCTCCCTCCGCTTCCCAATTCCTCATAAAAAATATACTTTCCTATTTCCATACCTTCCATCGTTCTGTCTCCTATTCCGTCCGCACTGCCACAGCGGAAATATTATCTTTTTCGCCATGTCCCTTTACATATTCTGTCATCTCTTTCAGGCGTTTATAGATCTGTTCCTTTCTTTCTACTGTTTCCGGCAGAAACGCTTCCTTGATCCGCTCCTCCGCCAGACGATTCCTAAAACCGTCAGAACAGAGGAGAAAGACACTCTTTCTCACCAAATATCCGCTTTTCGCTTCCGGCTCCGTCCATGGAAAGCTGCCGATACAGCGCAGCAAAATAACATTATCTCTCGTATGATCCGTCGTCATCCTCCTTATCTTCCCTCCAGCGCCCTTCCCGGTAATCCGGTATGCCCGGGTATCCCCGCTGTGCCAAAGAAAATAACGCCTTCCTGTCAATATCATTGCGGTCACAGTCGTTCCCATCCTGCTTCCATTCTCTTCTCCGAAACGCTGCATCTCCCTATTGCAGCTATATAAAATCCTCAAACCCGATTTTTCTATTTTTTTCCTGCTCTTACGGCGTTTTAACATTACAATGGCTTCCCTGTAAAACCATTCTGTCATTTTTTCCGCCACAAAGCCGCTGGCCGTTTCCCCCCGTTCCAGTCCGCCGATTCCATCGCAGACAAGCGCAAATATAACCATTTTCCCCTTCATGCGGACTTCCTGAAGAGAAATGGAATCCTGATTCCCGCCTCTCATCCCTCTGTCCCAATAGGCATCAGAAATAAACCTCATACTTCACCTCATTTCATTTTTATTTTTGTTTTTTTGGAAAATATGTTCGATTCGTTGAAATGTAACCTGATTTTCTGAAATGTGGCCAGAATGTGCCACCGGTTTTGAAATGAAAAAATTTAAAGATGATTTTTTTATTTATTTTATTATAAGGGATACCGTATAGAACCGCAATATAAAATTACAAAAACCAGCTAAAATCGATTTCCATAACAAAAACCGCCCTCACTATATTCCAGCGAAAACGGTTTTTGCATAAGTAGTAACTATTATAAAATTATTCAAGAAAGCTGTTTATGCTTTTCCATCACAGCCGCACATTTTTATACGCTGTTTTACCGTTTCTTTTACTTTCTCCATAGCCTCTTTTCCATATTTCTTTGGATCAAAAGCATCAGGATGTCCTTCCAGGAATTTCTTTACCCCATCCGTATAAGCAATCCTGAGTTCCGTCGCAAAGTTCACTTTGCAAATACCCCTTTTGATACTTTCCGCCACTGCTTCTTCCGACAGTCCGCTGGCTCCGTGCAGTACCAGCGGAATCGTAACAACTTTGCGTATCTCTTCCAGACGATCCAAATCCAATTTGGGTTCTCCCTTATAAACGCCATGGGCCGTTCCGATCGCTACAGCCAATGATCCTATGCCCGTGCGTTCCACAAACTCCCTGGCTTCTTCCGGATCCGTATAACCGCCGCTGCCGCCGTCCAAATCGTCTTCCTTGCCTCCAACCTTGCCCAATTCCGCTTCCACCGGAATCCCGGAAGGACGGCAAGCATCTACGACTGCCTTTGTCACCGCAATATTTTCTTCAAATATATTATGGGAACCGTCGATCATAATCGAACTGTAGCCGGTGCGCAATGCGCGCATAGCCAGATCAAAGCTGTCGCCGTGATCCAAATGCATGCAGACAGGAACGCTGGCACGCTCTGCCGCCGTCTTTACATTGGCAAGATACATATCCAGACCGGCATACTTCACGGTAGAAGGCGTTGTCTGGAGCATCAACGGAGCCCTCAACTCCTCCGCTGCTTCGATAACCGCCATTACCATTTCCATGTTTTCCACGTTGAATGCGCCTACCGCATACCCGCCCTTCTGGGCATCCAATAACATTTTTTCTGATGTGACAAATGACATTTTCCTTTCTCCTTTCATCCCTTGCAGTCTTATAGTTTTGTATTTATATGTATTAATTTTTTCACAGTCTCCGGCGAAATATCGCCTTCCATCGGCCCGAACGCCGCCGCGTTCAAAGCTCCTGCCGCTGCTCCCATCCGTGCAGCCTCCTCCAATCCCTTCCCTTGGGCAAGTCCGCAAATAAAAGCTGCGTCAAAGCTGTCGCCGGCTCCTGTAGCGTCCACCTCTTCGACCGGATAGACTCCCATTTCCAGCACAAGCCCTTTTGCCGTATATATTTCGGAACCCTTCGACCCTTTTTTCAGAACAAGTATCTCCAGATTTTCATTTTCAAAAGCTGTAGAAACGGCCTCTTCTATATTCTCTTTCCCCGTCAGCATCTTCAATTCCTGTACGCCCGGCATAAAAATATGGCATTGGCGAAATGCTTCCCGCACCATATCAAACGCTGCCGGATCGCGCAGCAGTTCCAGCCTCACATTCGGGTCAAAACTGATCTTAGCGCCTCTTTTTTCAAACAGGTCCATAGTCTTTAAAATTTCCCGCCCAAATTCCACGGATGCCATCAATGAACAGCCCATAATATGGAAATATTCCGTATCTTCCATTTCCTCCAGATTTTCCGGTGCCTTCGGTTCCACCGCCGGAGTATGATTCATGTGAAAGATAAATTTTCTGTCGCCGTTGGCATAGTAGGTCACAAACGCTACTCCCGTAGAACCCTTATCGCTCTTCATGATCCAACGGCAGTCCACGCCATCTCCTGACAACCGGTCCATAATATTTTTCCCGAAATCATCGTTCCCTACGCCCGCAATAATACCGCAGGAACAGCCGAGCCTGGCCGCAGTACTGATAAAAATACCCGGAGCGCCGCTGGGAAAAGGCCCTTTGAAATCTCCGGTTTCATACAGCTCCATTCCTTCTCCCGGACGCATAATCTCACACAACAGTTCTCCCATCGTCATAATCTTTGGCATACTATTTCCTCCCCTGTCTTACTCAGGAAAAAATTCTCGCAATATCATTGAACAAAACGAATACCATCAATACCATCAAAGCCGCCATTCCGGCCAGATGCACCATTCCTTCCTTTTCCGGCGGAATCGGCTTGCCCCTTACCGCCTCGATCAAAAGAAATACCAGACGTCCCCCGTCCAAAGCAGGAACCGGCAGTAAATTCAATATTCCTAAATTTACCGACAGCAGCACGGCAATATTCATCATAGAAAGAATCACGCTGCTCATTCCGTAAGGCTTCGCCTCTTCATAGGTATTCCCCACCAGCTGGGCAATCCCTACGGGCCCCGCCACATCGTCTTTCGTCACCTTGCCGGAAAAAAGCATTCCTAAACTCTTAAAAGTAGAACTTACCCAATATTCCAATTTATAAAAGCTGTGCGGAAACACCTCCAGGCCCTGGCATTTAAAATATTCGCTGACACCTGCGAAGCCCATATAATACCGCCCGGCTCCGCTGTCATAAACCGGAGTTATGGTCACGCTTCTTTTTTCCCCGTTCCGAAGATATTCCACTTCCATATCTTCTCCCCTGTTCAGTGCAGAAATCAAAAATACCTGTTCCCCGAGATGAATTTTTTCTCCATTGATTTTGGTGATTCTGTCCCCGGCTTGTATCCCTGCCGCTTCGGCAGCGCTCCCCGGAAGCACGTTTTGGATGACCGGGCGGTTGGAACCGTCAAAAGCCACTACAATCAGCGTCAGGATATACGCTAATATCAAATTAAACAAAGGGCCGGCCACGACAGAGGCAATTCTTGCCCATACGTTTGCCGCGAGAAACGAACCTTCTCCCGGTTCCCCTTCCTTGGCATTCAGGCCGTCCTCTCCTTCATACATGCAGGCGCCTCCAATCGGCAGCGCCTTCAGACTGTATTTTGTTTCTCCTTTTTGAAAATGGAACAAAGTAGGCCCCATTCCCACTGCAAACTCCACCACATGTATCCCGTTGACCTTAGCCAACAGAAAATGTCCGAATTCATGAGATATTACAATCAACCCAAATATTAATACAAATAGAATAATCGTTACAATCAATTTACCACCTGCCCTATAAACTCATACGTTTCCCGCTCTGCCTGAAGGATCTCCTCCACATTCGGCCTTTCTATTGTCCTGTGCCTTTCCATAGAAGCCTCTATTAGTTCCGGTATCTGCATGAATCCTATTTTTCTTTCCAAAAATAAATGAACGGCCTTTTCATTTGCCGCATTATAAACAGTCGGCATGCTGCCTCCTTGTTTTGCTGCTGCAAAAGCCAGTTTTAAACCCGTAAAGGTTTCCATATCCGGTTTTTCAAAGGTAAGTGTGCCCAGCTGGAAGAAATCTACTCTTTTCCCTTCCATGGGCCTCCTGTCCGGATAAAACAATGCATACGCGATAGGAAGCTTCATATCCGGCATCCCAAGCTGCGCCATCACCGCTCCGTCCTCGTATTCCACCATGGAATGAATAATACTCTGTGGATGAACTACCACTTCTATTCTGTCCAGATCCACTCCGAACAGCCATTTTGCTTCCATGACTTCCAATCCTTTATTCACCATTGTGGCAGAATCCACTGTAATTTTTCTTCCCATGGCCCAGTTCGGATGCTTTAAGGCATCTTCCACCTGCATATTTTTCAGTTCCCCTCTGTTTTTCCCCCGGAATGGCCCGCCGGAGGCGGTCAGCAGTATCTTTTGCACTCTTTTTTTGTTTTCCCCGTTCATAGACTGGAAAACAGCGCTGTGTTCGCTGTCCACAGGAAGAATGGACACTCCCTTCTTTTCTGCCAGAGGCATAATAATGTGTCCGGCCGTTACCAATGTTTCTTTGTTCGCAAGAGCGATCGTCTTTCCGCTTTCGATCGCCGCTATGGTCGGTCTGATCCCGATCATCCCTACGATCGCTGTCACTAATACTTCCGCCTCTTCCATAACGGCAATCTCTAAAAGCCCTTCCATACCGCACAGGACTTTTACATCCGTATCCGCCACCCGCTCCTTAAGATCCCTGCATGCCTTTTCGTCCCACATGGCCGCTATCCGGGGAGAAAATTCCCGGATCTGCTGCTCCATCTTTTCTACGCTGCTTCCCGCCGCCAGGGCAACTACATCCAAATCCCGGTTCTGCCTTACGATCTCCAGAGTCTGGGTTCCTATCGACCCCGTAGAACCTAACACCGCTATTTTTTTCATCCGTGCCTCCATGCTATTAATTATTTATGAATATTCCATCCGCTTATCTTATAAAAAGAAGCGCCAGCCCGTAAATCATGGGAGCGGTAAAGATCACACTGTCAAAACGATCCATAATTCCCCCATGCCCCGGAATCAGATGCCCATAGTCCTTAATATTATGATTCCTCTTGATGGCAGAGGCCGCCAAATCGCCAATCTGGGAAATCATCGCGCCTATTCCGCCGATTGCGGCAAATACCCATGTAATCTGCTGATCCGGAACTACTCTCTCCACAATAAAATATCCAAAAAGAGCCCCTGCCAGCGCGGAGCCGACTACGCCTCCTACCGCCCCCTCAATCGATTTTTTTGGACTTAGCTTAGGGGTCATCTTATGTTTTCCGATCATCATTCCCGTCAGGTAGGCGAAGGTATCGCAGACCCAGGAACTGATAAAAATCATCCATACCAGATAAATGCCATACTGCAACTGTCTTGTCTGATAAATGAAGGAGAACATTACCGGCGCATAAGCAAATCCAAAGAAAGCAGTCATTACCTGGGATGCCTGATATTTGGGAAAAGTAAATACATAGGCAAACATCATGCCGATCATTACGAATAAAATGGAAAGCATCTGTGCCGCCTGTGAACTGCTGAATACAACAATGCCGTAATAAACCACTATTCCGGCATATCCCGCCGCTTCCAAAGCATTTACGCTCTTTTCCTCCGCATCCATATTAAGATTACACGCCTTACACAGTTCGCGGTAAGCGACCAGAGATATGAGCAAAAGTACGGCCGCCAGTAAATAACCTCCCCGCAGCAACGTCACAAGGGCAACGATCACCAATACGATACTGCTGAGTAACCGAGTGAAAAACATATGTCCTTCCTCCTAATCATTTTTTACCAAGCCATACTTTCTATCCCTTTTATTATATGCTTCTATGGCTTTTATCAATTCGTCTTTTGAAAAATCCGGCCAGGGAACCGGTGTAAAATAAAACTCCGTATACGCAAGCTGCCAAAGAAGAAAATTGGATATCCGCTGCTCATTACAGGTGCGGATCAGCAGGTCCGGATCGGGAATTCCATGCGTATCAAGCATTCCGTCAAATATTTCTTCCGTAATTTCTTCTTTTTCTATTTTTCCCTGTACTGCCAAATCCACCGCTTTCCTCACCGCCCGTACAATCTCATCCCTGCCGCCGTAATTTAAGGCAATCTGGAAATGAAGGCCGTCATTATTGCGGGTAGCTTCCTCCAGTTCTGCGATCCTCATACGTATATCGTCGTCCAGTCCTGTCTTATCACCTAAGATTCTGACACACATTTTATTTTTTTCCGCCGTTTTCAGACAGGTTTTCAAATAATTGCGCAGCAACTTCATTAAGGCATTCACTTCATCCTCCGGCCGATTCCAATTTTCCGTAGAAAACGCATATACCGTCAAATATCGTACCCCTATCCGATATGCCTCTTCACAAATTATCTCCACCGTTTTTGCACCCTGTACATGTCCGTAATTCCGCGGCATTCCTTTGCTTTTTGCCCATCTTCCATTTCCATCCAGGATAATTGCCACATGATTCGGAATATTCAAATTTTCCAGCATTCTACCCATCCATGCCCTTCCATAAAAAGGGACAATTCGATGCGTATCTGTTGATACGGTTGTATCGACTGTCCCTGACTTCCCAATAAATTATACCGTAAGGATTTCTTTTGATTTTTCATCCATAAGTTTATCAATTTCCTTGATAAACTTATCCGTCATTTTCTGCAAATCTTCCCCTAACTGCTTAATCTGGTCCTCCGACACATCTTCTTTGGCCAGCTTTTTGAAAGCATCGTTTCCGTCCCTGCGTATATTGCGGACAGCAACCTTGCTTTCTTCTCCCTTTTTCTTTACTTCCTTAACCAGATCCTTTCTGCGCTCCTCCGTAAGTTCAGGAAATACAAGCCGGATAATAGAGCCGTCATTAGAAGGCGTAATTCCGACGTCAGAGGCCATAATTGCCTTTTCAATTTCCTTAATCAGCGATTTTTCCCAAGGCGCGATCTGGATCATCCTCGCTTCCGGTACGGTAATATTGCCCACCTGCTGGATCGGGGTCGGCGTTCCATAATAATTCACTTTGATTTTATCCAGCACATGCGGATTCGCCCTGCCCGCACGAATTGTCGCATAATCCGAAGCCAGATAATCAATCGCCTTTTTCATTTTCTCATCATATACTTTTAATCTTTCATCCATAATATCAAAACCATTCCTTCCGTAATCTTACTTAAACCGTCACTTTTGTGCCGGTAAAGTTCCCTTTTACTGCGTTGACAATGCTGTCTTCTCCGCCCAGGCCGAATACCCACATCGGCATCTTATTTTCTTTCGCCATAATGGATGCCGTCATATCCACCACCTGAAGATTTTTCTCAATCACTTCATCTATCGAAACTTCGCTGTATTTCTTTGCATCCGGGTTTGCTCTCGGATCGTCATCATAAACCCCGTCCACCGCTTTCGCCAGCAAAATCACATCCGCATCCACTTCCACCGCGCGAAGCACTACCCCCGTATCCGTAGAAAAATAAGGATGGCCTGTTCCGCCTGCAAAAAATACGACCTTTCCCTGTCCAAAGTATTTATTCGCCTTATCTTTGCTGAACAGTTTCGTAAAGGAACTACAAACGAAAGGGGTCAATATCTCCGTTTCCAAACCCACGGAACGGAATATCTCAGACACATAAATACAATTCATTACCGTTGCAAGCATGCCGATCTGATCCGCTTTCGTCCGGTCAATATTTTCGCTGGAACGGCCGCGCCAGAAATTGCCGCCGCCAATCACAATCCCTATCTGTGCATCCTCCGTCAGTTCCTTTACCTGTAGCGCGACCTTCCGCACCGTTTCTTCATCAAAACCCATTTTTTTGCTGCCCGCCAGCGCTTCCCCGCTGAGTTTCAACAACATTCTCCGCATATAATTAACCATGCCTTTCTCTCAACCTGCAACCTTGTTTGCCCGTAAAACCCTCTTACTTTTTTACAAACTTTCGATGCAGACAATCGCTTTTTCATATCTGTCCTGAAATTCCTTCAGTTCCTCCTGCAAACCCGCTGTTTCATTAGCACGCAGTTTTTCCACCATAGGAACCAATGCCTTTAAAGCCCCGTCCACTCCAAGATTGGACATGACCCCTTTTAGTGTATGGCCGCTGCGGAACGCCGCTTCCAAATCTTCTTTTTCCACTGCCTCTATAAAAGCCTTATAGTTCTGATCAGCCGGGAGTTTTTTCAGGAATTTGAAATATAACGTTTCATTCCCCATAAAACGCTGTAATGTCGTGTCCACATCGAATCCACATTCCACTAACTTGTCTTTCAGTTCCTTATCCATAGCCCATTTCCTTCCCTTCTTATTCATTGCCCTTTTTATATATAACTTTATTCCTGCAATTAAGCGTACTATAATAACATTTCCTTGTCAACATTTTAAATAAGTCTGACAGAGAAATCAATTTAGGAAATAAAATATTTATGAGAATCATTCGTTTTATGAAATCTTTCAGATAAATCAGAAATTAAGAAAAACTCCGGAAACAAGAAAGTATCCGACAAAGTACTACCGAATCAGTTCATTAATTCTAAGAATTTCTTCTACCGCGTCCATGCCATCCTGAAGCCTTGCAAACTTTTTATTTGCATTCAATTCAAACCGTTTTTGTGCCAACTGCAATTCTGTTATTTGCTCTGACATCTTATTTTGTTTGATCTCCATAATATCCAGCCTGTTATCTATCCTGTCCAGTCTGAATTCCGCCTTGTCAAGCCTGTCTTCTATCTTGTCAAGTCTGTTATCTATCTTGTCGAGCTTGCCTAAAACCTTATCAAAAACTTCCCTGCTTTCAGCATCCATATTGTTCATACCTCCTTCCCTGATTTATGATAATGCTTATTACAATAATTGTTTGTATATTATAACATAGCGAATCGATAAAGTCTATCTGATATTTGGAGCTTGTGGTAGAAAAAAAGAGGATGGCCGCAGCCACCCTCTTTTTATCAATTCTATATTCTGCCGATTCTATTATTCAGCGATATCCGCATACATGAAGTACCAGTATCCATAAGGAGAATGCCAAGAACCTGTAATCTTATCGCTCTGCAGCCAGAAATCGTTGTAGTAAGCGATCGGAACACATCCTGCCTCAGCCATCAGGATATCTTCTGCCGTGTGAAGAGCTTCCGAACGTTCTGCCGCATCCAGAGTAGTTCTGGATGTATCCATAGCCGCATCGTATTCTGCATTGCTGAACTTACCATCGTTATTACCGTTTGTGGAGTAAAGCAGATCTAACATATTGGAAGGATCGCTGTAATCGCCAACCCATCCATTACGAGCCACATCATATTCTCCGTTACGACGCATAGGTGTGAAGCTGGACCATTCTACGATATTTACCTGAAGGTCAATACCGAGTTCTGCCCATGCCTGCTGCAAATATTCAGCAACTACTTTGTGGTATCCTGCATCATTCGTTGTGTAAGAAATAGCCGGGAAGCCTTCTCCGTTCGGATATCCTGCTTCTTCCAGCAATGCTTTCGCTTCTGCCAGATTACCTTCGAAATCTGCCGTATCAATATAAGGAGCTCCGCCATTCGCTTTATCTATAAACGGTGTACCGTCCGTATCAATCCAGCCGGGGCCCATGAAGTTGCTTGCCGGAGAATAAGTTCCCTGCATCAATGTATTCGCAACATAATCACGGTCAATCGCAAGGCTGAGAGCCTGGCGTACTTTTGCATCTTTGAAAGCATCTCTGTTCAGGTTAAGGCTGATATAGTATGTGCCGATAATCGGATCTACAAAGAAATCAGCATTGCCTTCCAGACTCGGAATTTCTTCCGTAGGAACGTCTTTGATCATAAGAACTTCACCTGTCTGGTATGCGCTGTATGCTGCGTTGGAGTCCTCGATCAATGCAAATTGGATGCCATCCAGTTTAATCGCATCTGCGTTCCAGTAGTTAGGGTTTTTGCTGAACAGGATATGGGAACCAGGTACCCACTCTGTCATGTAGAAAGGACCATTGGAAACGTAGGTTTCAGGAGCGGTTGCCCAAGCATCGCCATTTGCTTCTACCGTACCCTGCTGTACCGGGCTCAGAGTAGCAAATGCTGCAAGGCTTCCAAAATAAGAACAAGGAGCGTTCAATGTAACAACCAATGTCAGGTCATCCTGTGCCACTACCTGTAAAGCGTCCAGATTTCCACCAATCGCATCTTCATAACCAGCTACCATACTGAGAACTGTCTCTGCGTAAGGAGCCGCTACCATAGGATCACATACTCTTTTCCAGCTATATACGAAATCGTTTGCTGTCAAGGGTGTGCCATCGGACCATTTCAGTCCTTCTCTTAAATGGAATGTCCAAGTAAGACCGTCTTCCGAAGTTTCCCAGCTTTCTGCCTGGCCAGGAGCCAATTTTCCATCCTGATCCACGATCAGAAGGCATTCAAATGCATGAAGCAGCATATTTCCACCGTCTACCGCGCTGTTCAATGCGGGATCAATCGTTTCAGGGTCAGGTCCAACCTGTACTTTTAAAATCTTGTTGCCGCCGGATGCTGCCGGTGCTTCTGCCACATCGTCCACTACCGGTGCTTCTGCACTGTCTTCTGCCGCCGGTGCTTCTGCTGCCGGTTCCTGCGCCGGTGCTTCTGCATTGCCGGAACCACAAGCTGCCAGGCCAACAGTCATAGCTGCTGCCATCAAGAGTGCAATAACTCTCTTTTTCATAGTTTTTCCTCCTCTTTTAATAAGAATGTTAAATAGTTTATAAACATTACTCCTACCACACTATCTCTGATATTTGTAATTGTCTATCCAAGTCAATCATGCCTACCGGCAATTTTCAAAATGATGGCAGGCTACATAATGGCCATTTGACACTTCCCGCCACTCCGGCACTTCTGCCGCACATCTTTCATTCGCATAAGGGCATCTCGTACGGAACCTGCAACCAGAAGGCGGATTCAACGGACTGGGTACATCCCCCTCCAAAACAATACGCTTGCTCTGCCTCGCCACCTTTGGATCCGCAATCGGAATTGCAGAAATCAAACTCTTCGTATATGGGTGAAGACTGTTTGTCGTCAGTTCATAGCTGTCCGCCAATTCCACCAAACGCCCCAGATACATCACTCCGATCCTGTTGGATATATGCTTCACTACGGAAAGATCATGGGCAATAAACAAATAAGTCAGTCCCATCTCTTCCTGCAAGTCTTCAAACATATTGATGACCTGCGCCTGAATGGAAACATCCAGTGCAGAAATCGGTTCATCGCACACGATAAATTCAGGATTTACCGCTAATGCCCTGGCAATACCAACTCTCTGCCTCTGTCCGCCCGAAAATTCGTGGGGATAACGATTCGCATGTTCGGAGTTCAAGCCTACCCTTCGAAGCATCTCTATAATAATATCATAGCGTTCCTGCTTATTGGCTGCCAGTTTATGGACATCAATGGCCTCTCCTACAATATCTCCTACTGTCATACGGGGATCCAGGCTTGCGTAAGGATCCTGGAATACAATCTGCATTCTTTTCCGATATGGCAGCATATCTACCGAAACCTTGTTCTCTACATCAAAAATTACATTTCCATCATATATAAACTTTCCGCCAGTAGGCTCATACAATCTTAAAATGGTACGTCCCGTCGTCGTTTTTCCACAACCCGACTCTCCTACGAGACCGAGTGTCTCTCCTCTTTCAATGTAAAAAGAAACATCATCTACTGCCTGTACATATTTTTTTCTTTTGCCATAACCGCCAGCCGGGAAGTATTGGCGTAAATGCTCTATCTGAACTAACCTGTCACTCATTTGGCCGCTCCTCCTTCCATCTCCTCCTTCTGGTTCAGCCAGCACTGCGTATAATGAGTGTCGCTGAAAGTCGTTACCGGAGGCATTTCCCTGAGGCATATCTTCATACATTCATCACAGCGCGGCGCAAAAGGACATCCCTGAGGGGGATTCAGCATATCCACCGGAGTGCCTTCGATCGGTACGAGCCGTTCATGCTCTTTGGTATCCAGCCTTGGGATACTGCGTATCAGACCTTTCGTATACTGATGCTTCGGATGGTAGAAAATATCATCCGCCGTGCCGTATTCCACGATTCTTCCCGCATACATAACTGCGATCTTCTGGCACATATTTGCTACAACTCCCAAATCATGGGTAATCATAATGATCGCCATACCCAGCTTATCTTTCAGCTCCATCATCAGTTCCAGAATCTGCGCCTGAATCGTTACATCCAATGCCGTAGTGGGCTCATCTGCAATCAGAAGTTTCGGTTCACAGGCCAATGCTATCGCTATCATAACGCGCTGGCGCATACCGCCCGATAATTCATGGGGATATTGCTTTAATCTTTTTTCCGGCTCATTGATACCTACCAGTTCCAGCAGTTCCTTCGCCCTTTCATAAGCTTCTTTCTTCTTTTTATCTGTATGAAGCAAAATCACTTCTTCTATTTGGTTTCCTATCGTATAGACGGGATTTAAACTGGTCATGGGATCCTGGAAAATAATGGATATTTCATTTCCCCGGATTTTTCTCATTTCCTTCTCCGTCATTGTTTCGATCTCATGTCCGTTAAACCAGAGCGTACCGCCCAATAGCTTTCCCGGATACGCCGTCAGCCCCATCAGGCTGTATGCCGTCACCGATTTCCCGGAGCCGCTTTCTCCGACGATTCCAAGCACTTCTCCTTCTTCCAACATGATAGAAACATCGTTCAACGCCTTTACCTCTCCCGCCGGGGTAAAGAAAGAAAGACGTTCATTCTTTATATCTACTAATTTTCTGACATTTTGTTCTTCTGCCATCTTTATACGCTGCCTTTCCTAATTTTTTAACTTAGGGTCAAATGCATCCCTGAGGCCGTCTCCCAAAAGGTTAAAACTTAAAATAATCAAGCTGATCAAAGCCGCCGGAATGAACAGCAGATAGGGATATGTATTCAATCCGTTGATCGCCTCGCTCGCCAGACTCCCGAGGGACGGAAGCGGAACCGCAACTCCAAGCCCCAGAAAGCTTAGGAAGCTCTCGGTAAAAATGGAAGACGGTATTTGAAGAGTCGTAGTAACGATTAACGTTCCGATACAGTTTGTCAATAAATGCTTTTTAATAATTTTTCCATTGCCTACTCCCAATGCCCTCGCTGCCGTTACATATTCGCTTTCCTTGAGCATAAGCACCTGGCTTCTTACCATTCTCGCCATACCTACCCAGTACAACAACGCAAATACAATAAAAATACTGATCAGATTTTTTCCGACAGTTTTTATCCAGCCAAAGCCGGGAAGGCTTGTCAGCGCTGTCAAAGGTGCCTCCAGTGCAAAAGACAAAAGTACGATCAACAGAATATCCGGTATGGTATATATAATATCCACGATACGCATCATGACCAGATCCACCCATCCACCGAAAAAAGCTGCAATGGAGCCGTAGGTAGAACCGATCACCAAAATAATCACCGTAGCGATCAAACCTACCAAAAGAGAAATCCTGCTCCCCATCATCACTCGGATAGCGTAATCCCTTCCCAATTTATCCGTTCCGAAAATATGAGGAAACACCTTTTCCCCTGCTTCTATAGCTTCCAGTTCTTTCTCGGAATACTGCATCGGTTTCAGATTATTCGCTCCTTTGATCTGTTCCTTATAGGAATAGGGATAAAAAGAAGGTACAATAAAAGAAAATATCATTACGATAAGAATGACTACCAAGCTCACCATCGCCACTTTATTTTTCGCGAGGCGGCGAAAGCCGTCTTTCCAGAAGCTTACGCTTTCCCGCATAATAACAAGGCTTTCTTTTTCCTCCTCACTGGCCGGGAGGAAATCTTCCGGATTAAGTTTTAACTGAAAACTGATTGGATTCTGTTTCATTCTCTTCTTCTCTCTTCCTTACTTTAATTTAATTCTTGGGTCTACGATCTTATAAACAATATCCACAATCACATTCATAATAACGATCAATGTCGCAAGGAAAATCGTCGTTCCCATAATTACTGTATAATCGCGGCTGGTTATCGAGCCGATGAACTCTCCCCCAAGCCCCGGAATAGTAAATATTTTTTCCACTACAAAGCTTCCCGATAAGGTATACGCCAGCATAGGCCCCACATAAGTAACAACCGGAAGAATAGCGTTTCTGAGCGCATGTTTGAATATGCTGACCACTTGCGATAAACCTTTTGCTTTCGCGGTTCTCATATAATCCTGCCCAAGCACATCCAACATGGACGACCTTGTCAGTCTCATAATATAGGCCGTTGGATAAAACGCCAGCGCGATTACCGGCATAATATAATGCTTCCATGACGTGAGTCCCAGCGTCGGCAAAATTCTTAATTTAACGCCGAAGAAGTACATCAACACCGTACAAATTACGAAGCTTGGCACCGCGATCCCGCAAGTCGCCACAACGCTTATAAAACTATCTATGAATTTTCCTCTCCGGATAGCGGCGATACATCCCAGCGGAATCCCTATACATAGGGCAACCAATACCGAGATCCCGCCTACTCTTGCTGAAACGGGGAATTTTGTTTGTATAATAGACATTACGGTACGGCCTCTCTGTTTCAGGCTGTCGCCGAAATCTCCATGAAGTGCATCTGTCAGATATGTAATATATTGTTGGAATAAAGGTTTGTCCAATCCATACTTTGCCTCCAAGGCTGCCTGTGCCTGTGGACTGATCGCCTTTTCCGACAGGAACGGACCTCCTGGCACCATATTCATTAAAAAGAAGGTAATGGTAGCCACCGCCCAGATCGTTACGACTGCCAGACCTATTCGTTTTGCAATATACTTTAACATATTTTCAGCTCCTCTTATGCTTATATCCTAATAACACGCTCCATATTTTATCAAAAATTACATTGCTTTGTCAATTCCATTTTGTATTATTGATTGACGTTAAATTATTCATTTTTTTACATTATATTACATTTTTGTGCATGAATATTCTTTATCTCTTTACTTTGGTAAATTATTTGAATAATTATTTGTAATTATTGCATATTTATTCATTTTATTTTCTTTAAAAAAAATTTATTAATTTATAAGAATTAGAAAAATAGCGCCTATGGAAAAGCGCTATTTTTCTAATTTTATAATTATTCAATTCTTATACCCGGAAGGATGCCACCGTCTCATTTAAAAGCTCGCTCAATCGGAACAATTCCGCCATCCGTTCCATTACCGCCTTTGAATTTTCCCTCGATTCCTCTGCGGATTGTTCCATGTTTTCCATAAATTCCGCAATTCCTCCTGCAAGTTCCGCAATCACGCCGATGGATTCGTTGATCCCTGCCATGCTCGCATTCATCTCCTGGGAAGATGCCCCCAGGTCGCTGGATATATCATTATAAAATGCGGCATCTTTTTGATACGCTTCTGCCAGTTCCGTCATCCCCTTATAATCTTCCATCACCTTTCCATTCATAAATCCTAGAAGCCTTCTGGCATTTTCCGATAAAAAGGCAACATTTTGCACCACGTTTTCCGTCACCTTGCGTATTTTGTCCACCGCCTGCCTGGAATTATCCGCCAGCTGCCGGATCTCTTCCGCCACGACGGCAAATCCTTTGCCCGCCTCGCCAGCCCTTGCCGCCTCTATCGATGCATTCAGCGCCAGCAGATTCGTCTGGGAGCTGATGGCCAATATCTCTTCTGTCAAAGCATCGATCTCATGTACCTTCCGGCTGTCCGAAATTGCCTTCTCCAGCTCTTTGCCCGCTTCGCTGCAAAGCGCGACAGCCTCTCTGGCAGACTGGCCGGAAGCCTCATACTGCTTCCCAGCCCGTTCCATAATGCCGTTTGACTGCTCCGCCGCCTCTTCCGCCTTCCTGGCTACATTCTCTATGGCATCCCCCAGTTCCTGTCCATTCTCCTTTATATTCTCTGTCAGCATCCTCGCCCGCATGGTCTGCTCCGATACATGCGCTGCCAGTTCGAAAATACCGTCAATTTCTTTATCCAGCACCGTCATTCCGGCAGATGCACCCTCTGCAATTCCACCGATCTTTTCCGCTTCCTGCTTGGTATTCAGAATAATTTCCCTCATCTGCTGCTTTACTTCCGCCGTCGCAATGCGGATCTGTTCCGTCTCATTCCTGTATTCTTTCGGAACTCCTTTGGCCGAAACCGCATGTTCCGAAAAATCCCCGGAGGCAAACTGTTTCAGCATCTGTACCGGCTCCAGCATCCTTCCGATCAGCCAAGCCATAAACAATGCCACAAATACAATAATGACAAGCGCCGCTGCCGCTGCCACCCCGACCATGGCCGCCAGGGAACTTGTAACATTGGCCGCCGGTACAACAACGCCCAGCTTCCACAAGCTTCCTTTGATCCCTGACACTGCAAAGTAACAGGCGCTGCCGTCATAATCCGGCATCCTTTCCACCCCGCTGTCCGTCCCCTCCAGCATTCCTTTCATCCTGGGAACCACATCTTCCGCCGCAACCGCCGTATCCCCTGTGGGCTCGAATTCCTTATTTTTATGCGCCACGTACTGCCCGCTGCTGTCCACTAAAAATCCGTAAACCCCTTCTTCATAGTTGATGCTCCCTGTCAGTTCTGTCACCGTAGCGAGCGTCACATCCAGGCCGACCACTCCCGCCAGCTCATTGTCTATGTAAACAGGCACTGCGATCGTCGCACACATCTGCCCCGTCACCGCATCCATATAAGGATCCGTTACGATCGCTCCGCCTTTCTCAGCCGCCTGCTGGTACCATCCTCTCGCCACCGGGTCATACCCTTCCGGCACCTCCGCCTCTTTGTTCGATTGAATAAACCTGCTGTCCTTTGTTCCGCAGTACAGATTCAAAAGTTCTTCCCTGTCCTGCGCATGGGCGTCCACCACGGACTGGAGAAAGTCTGTATCCGTCTTTCCTCCTGCCCTTATGCTGCCTACCGCCCCTTCTGCGAGCATTTTTTCATTTTCCACCCAGGCATTGATCTCTTCCGCATATTTGTCCGCATTCAGCTGTAACGCCCTTGACTGGTCTTGGATCATCCGTTTCCCTGCAACCCAGACGATTCCCGCCGTTGTCAGGAGAATGGCCGCCACCACAATGCCTATCACATTAACTGTAAGCCTTCCCTTGATTGTTTTTAACATGATTCTGCACCCCGCTTCATCTCATCCATAGTTTTTTATACGACAGTCCTTATCAGCATAGCAGGTATTTTACTGAAAAAAACTTTTCGTTACCATTCGCAACTTTTTGGGTACAGATTGTCAGTTCTATTTTTGTAAACCGAGGTTCACGTCCGCTCTTCTCTTTCTTTACAGGATTCTATATACTTTATCCTTATACTCCTTGTCTCTGATACTATGTCTTCAGGCATTGTTATGTTTTCTGCACAAAATTCCCAGAATTCTTTTGTTCTTATATCTTCATTCTCCTTATCCAGTTTTTCTTCCAATACCAATAACAGCAAAACAAGATTTTTTTCTTTCTTCCCTACCACATCTTCCCGGCTCCACCATTCCACTGCCTCCTCCAAATCTGTTTCTATTTTTCTAATTTCTTCTCTGGCTTTCCTCCAGTCTTCCTGCGAAAGATAGACAAGCGCCTTGTTAATATTCAAAAATGCATTATCTTTCTCCCAAACACTTCGATCCAATATTTCCATCACCGGCCTGTTAAATTCCGGCATTTCATTCCGGCGGACCATAAAACCTATATTCCCAAGAGCAGGATTATATTGCCCATCAAAGATTCTGTCAAACTCCTCCGATGATTCAAGCATTAAGACTTTGCACTGTTCGATATCGTGAATCATATACAGCCCTTTGGCAGCAGAAGCTTTCTCCTCTGCCGCCAGAAAGGTTGCAAACTTTGTATTCTCCAACAAATAATCCTCTTGCTCTTTCCCTTCAAGCTGATCCATATATAGGTAGCATAATACTATCCAGTCTTCATAAAGTTTATTCTTATCACATATTATGATTGCTTTCTTGCATAATTCTCTTTTTTTAAATTGATTTTCTATACTTCTGATATAAGCACTAAGTGCTCCTATTAAAATTTCGAGGGCAAACGGGCTGTGTTCTTCTTTATCACACAGCTTAAAAGCATAATCAATATATTTTTGCTCGACCTTCTCGCCCAAACAACGTTTGCCAACAATCGCTTTGCCTAACAAGGCTGCATAGTTTGCATCGTCATGTATCCTGATTATCTCTTCAATATTATACCCCTCTATTGCACCAACGGCTATCTCCGTGCTCTTCTTATCGTCTTCCTCCAACAAGCACTGCACCCTTCGCGCATATAATAATAATTGCGGAGATAACTGATATTCGGTAATTTGCATTATTAAATCTTCTATCGTCCATTTCATTACTATATTTTCAGTAATTAAATCAACAAAAAGATTAAAGAAAAACTCCAGGATTTTTTCATTTTTTTCATGCTTCACTTTTATAGAATCGATAACTTTCTCCTGATCTTCCGTTACATCCCCCTGTTCCATAATCTGCCGGTACAATGCAACAAGCATGCATCTGGCAATTTGTGTATTTTCTATTTTTTTCTTTCCCCGCTCTATAATTTCATTTTGAAGGGCAGCTTTCTCTCTTCCATCCACTAAATCAGACTTTATACCCAATACCGTCAGGGCGACTTCCTCACAACTTTCTTTCGACTTACAAATAGTAAGAACTTTGTCGCAGATTTTAACCATATTACTTTTTTCTATCTTGCTTTTATAGTCGTCCAGAAAGAGGATTATTTTATTCAAGTATAATAAAAGTTTATTCTGAGCCATATCTTTTGACCTTACCAAAAGCAGTTCCAGCGCCTCGTCCAAAAAACCAAGCAAATCCTTTACGTCCTCTATTCTGTTTTTGCTGCTGACCAATGGCAGGATTACACCATCTAAAATATGCTCCATATCCTCCATAGGAATAAAAATATAATCAATTCCTTTCAATATCCGGGTAATATCCACAATATCTTTCCTGGCGGCAGCGTCGTCCAATGCAATAATCTGCTTTTCTATATCCCCTAAATGCCCTTCGATATAATCCAGTCTGCGCTTCCATGATTTTACTGGAAATATTTCTATATTTTCCGGCAAAAAACCATCGATCAGCTCGATATAATACTGGATCGGATTACGAAACAAATTGGGGGCCTCAAATTCAAATTTTGTAATCAGCGCGCTCAAGACATCTTCAGATGGAAGGACTGCGTCTTCCTCCTTCTTATCAATCTCATCTTCTGCTGCCTTCTTTCTCTCCGGCAAAACAAAAACGACATCCTCTGAATCCTTGAGCCATTCCGGTAAAATTTCATAATCTTCGGCGGAAAAGCAAAACCATAGTAACTTATAGGGAATCGCCGCATACTGGAGCCGTTCCTTTAACTTTGACATAATTACGTCATCTTCCCAGCCACTGTATCCTATGATAATAGGGGATTGGCTTTTTAAAAATTCTTCTATCGTTCCAGCCGTACTCTTAATTCCTTGTCCACTCGCTATTTTCGTAATTTCATTCTCTAAATTACAGCAATCATAGAATTCGTATGTTCCATGGACATGCATAATCTGAAGCGTTTTGGAACTCTTATTTAAAGCTATGTTGTCCATTACATTATTTGCCGTAAAAACATCATAATTACCCAACAGATTCAAACTTTTTAATAAATGGTTATCAAAATTAGGCGTAATGACAGTCGTTGCGATCTTCCTGCTATTTAATATCTGTGCCAGCAATAAGTTGCTTGTAGAAATCCTGCTGTTGTTAATAATGCGTTTTAAATATTGCTGCCTGTGGATCTTGTTTTTATATGCCTGTTCAAACCAATAGGAATAATATTTGGCTGTATTTATTTTAATCTTTTCTGCTTCTTTCATTATGCGGCCTAATTCTTCATCATCCCCCGCGCATAAATTTATTACTTTTTCCTTACAGTGCTGAATAATCCCGCCAGCAGTCAGCATCTCCGGAGCCGATATTCCCGCCCCCACAATAAAAACATAGGGACATTCCACCGCGCCTCCCTGCTCTTCTGTTATTTTGACGGTCTCCCATATTAAGGTGATCGCATCCCTCAGCTTCACTACTTTTCCCATTTGTATTTCCTCATTCATTCCAATCGTTTGTATTTTCTTCCGCTGTAATTATATATTCTATAAATAATCTTTCTATCGGTAGTATAGCATTTTATTTTGCCAATATCCACACTGTTTCTAAAGACTTCCTTCTCTTTCGATCAATCGTTTTGGTCTGCCTAGTAATTTAAAATCTTAATATAGAAAATGCTAAAACCCCTGCAAATGGCATTCACACACCACTTACAAGGGTTCTCATTCTCATATCTATTCGCCTGTTTTCGACAAATTTCTACGCATTCATCTGTTTTGCGAACTTTCCCTTTTTCATGTTTCGGTCAGATATCCCCGGAACTATGTATTTTACTGGCTTTGCAGTGATTTTTGACTGCTCTAAGCCAGCGGCTTTTCAACCGTATCCCCCCAATTTTATTTTGGGGGAAAATTCATTTTGCTTTCTAAAATTTCCGATTTCTGATTTTTCAAATTTGGGGGATAGTCATTCTCCATTTGGGGGAATTTGGGGGTAAGGTTCTTCCCCCAAATTTACATGACTACAATATAAAATTACAACATCGTATTTAAGCCCAAAATTCATTTGCATCTCTCATATAAATTTTTTCTTCCATTACGCCAATTGATAGCAACCGCTCTTTCATACTATCTTGTTCATCTTTATCATAACAGTAGATATTCCATTTTATTTTATCGGAACTATATAACTTTACTGATTGGAAATATGGTAAATCAACATTTGACATAGAATGTCCAATTATATTTACAGATGTTATATCTGAAAAATTCTCAAAAAAATCCCTGTGAATATTAATCTGTCGATTTGTATCTTTGAGAATCCGTTCATAAAACTTTGCGATTGCATTATATATACTTTTTGCCCCTTCATCAAACTCATCATCTGCTCTTTTTGCTTTTTCCCGATACATATCAATTTTATCTGCATTTCCATGTCCAAGAATGGGCTTCTCTTTACAATAGGGTGTCAATCCTCCATGTATATGGCAAATCCTGTTACTTGAAATTTGATATACTCTTTCTAAAACATTTGTATAATTAAACGTTAAAAAATAATCCTCTGTATTTTCTATAAAGCTTGTTTTACGTGGATATGCCTTATTTAGCCGGATTTGTTTTGCCCATTTCCATACATAATGATTCATCATTTCAATAAAATGATATTCCTCTTCCCAATAATCATCCATTGTATCTTCAATCCCAATTAATCCTCCGTCCAAATCCATCACTTCCAATACAGACTGTGATCTCTCCTCCATTTCAACTTCATTTGCATGAGATAGTTCAAACTCAAATGAGCACCACAAATACTGATATAAAGCATTATCCCTCCATTTTTGCCTCTGCTTATTTTTTCGATTTCTATTATCTTTTCTTTCAAAAGGAGCAAAATTATACATCCTTTCCATCTGAAACAAAAAATCTTCCTCATACTTTTCAAGGTATTCTCTAAAATTCCAGTAAGAAGTCTTTAATCCATGTCCTTTATCAAATCCATTTCCAATAATGTGTAATTCTGACATTTCAAACTTCCCTTCTGATATCAAATATTTATATAATATTGCCGATATACATTACGTCCCTTTTCTATTCCATACTGTCCTTCTATTTCATATTCATCTGCTTCATCATGGTAGGATAATATTTTATTTCCAAGCATCGTCTCAACATAAACCCATAAATCATCAAATTTATTTCCTTGATACTCATTAAGTACGCTAGCAATACTATCGGCAATATCAAATGCTGAACCTCCTACGCTCGCAGGAAAAATTTCACCTTCTAATTGTTCTTTGAGAGTCTTCACAAATTTCGTATTTTTTACAGCATTTCTGTATGTAAAATCAAACAGCGTCTGTCTGTCAAATTGTAACTTTGCATATTCCCATCTCCCAAATCTTCCCCAAAAGGGTAATAGTGAATAAAAATGAAGAATATTATAAAATTCTATCATAAAATTATGAAGCTGTTGAAATTCTTTTTCCAAAAGAAATGTGTTCTTATCAATAAAAAAATGCATCTCACAATTTCTCAGCCTATTTAGCAGTGATAAAGCACTTTTTACAGATGTGTCACCATTTTGGTCATAGTATTCTGAAAATAACTCATTTGTTATATCAACGATTTTATTAAATTCTATCGAAAAAAATTTCTTCATTGTCTGCTCATCCAAACTACTGAAATAAGCATTTAAATCTTTGGAATTATAAAAATCTCTTGCTGGCTGCCCATCCGGATTGCATCCCTTTTTCAATTGTGTTACCCGATAATCTGTATTATTTAACATTAACTGTTTTACAAATAATTCCACAACATTATGAAGCACAGACACATCAAGCGCATTATTCTGTAATATTTGATTTTTTATATAAGCCATTTATTCACATTCCCTATTTTGTAATAAATATAATCTAACATCTCGTTCCCCATGCTCATACCGTTCTAAACGATTCCAATATACAATCTTACGGATTGTTCTTTCTGTCACTCTATATCCTGCTTTTTTTATGATATCAGAAACCCTTTGTTTCATTTCCCGTCCTCTTTCCAAAGCATCCAAGACTATCTTCTCTAAATATTCCGGCTTTCGTTTATCCCCAAGATCTGAAAACAAAGCATTTGCCGCAACTAAAGCAGTTCTCATATATTGCGCATTATCTTTGAATAAATCACTATCTATATAAAACCCTTTACTCTCTATAAACTGGCTGCAAAATGTAATTACCGTGCGCGTATTACCTTCTCGATAAGGATGCACTTTCCAAAGTTCAGCTAAATATTTTGAAAATATTTCTGCCACTTCATCAAGAGATGCCTTTTCCCAAGTGTAGTGGTTCATTTTATCTAAGACATATGTGGCATCCTTTATTATGTCAAAGCAATCAGAATACTCGATTGAAATACCTCCTAAGGCTGGCTCTGATTTTTCAATATTTATAATTCTGATTTTTCCTGCCCATTCATAAATATCCTGAAAAATATAATGATGCATATCACAAAGCGTTGCAAAATCAAAACGGCTGACGGATTCTCCTGTCACAAGTTCCGCAAGCCGTATACTCGTATATTCTGCTTCCATGCACGATAACATTTCCCTGTCCCGTATATCAGCAAGATTCTTCAGAATATCTGTATGTAGATATAAATATGGATCTTTCATAATATTGTCCTTATTCTTTCATCTTATATTTTTTGTCTAAAACTTTACGCATATCCTCTGTGGTCATTTCTCCACGACTTTCTTTTTCAATTAATTTTTTAAATTCTGGGGATGGTTCTAATCCATCTACTTTAATCATACCTAATGCATAATCCCATTTCTTATCTGTACTGACTAGCATAAAATCAACTCCCAATTTCTGTTTTTATTTATTTTACCACATTCTATAGACAATATCCATTATAACTTTTATACATACCGCATAATAAAAACCCCTGCAAGCAGCGCACCAACGCCACTTACAAGGGTTCTCATTCCTATCTCTATTCGCCTGTTTTCGACAAATTTCTACGCATTCATCTGTTTTGCGAACTTTCCTCTTTTTGTGTTCTGGTCGCATATCCCCGGAACTATGATGTTTACGGTGATAAGGAAGTATAGGAACTAACTTATCATTAACGCTGACAAACAGAGTGCAAAAACAGAGTGCCAATCACTGCAAAAAGATTGATTATGCAAAAGTGTTTGGCGCTCTGTTTTACTGTATTATCTATTATCTGAGCGAGATAGAATTTGGTAATTGTAAATTGTCGCTAAAAAAAATATATTCTTGCGCCTTTTTACTTATCTGAATGCTGTAGGTGACATCCAAATAGCTACTTCGATATTTTTTATATAACTCTGCGACTAATGGACATATATCATATGTAACAACCCATTTTCTATTACATTCTGATATAAGCTTACACAAATCTCTATGGTCTTTCTCAATAAAAGCATTTTTATATAATTGTGTGCCTTTTTTAACATATGGCGGATCAAGATTAATAAATGACTTATAATATTTTCTTAATTGTTGTGGTCGCAATAATTCTTTGGCATCTTGATTTAATAACACTATCTGGTCTCTATACCCAGAAATCTTCATTATCTTCTTTATTAAATTCTCTTTATTGAACCTAGCATCCATTTTATATGTTCCTGTTTGTTCTTGCCCACCAATAACACCTCCTTTTATAACACCAGATACATTTGTTCGATTTAAATAAAAAGTGGCAAATCCTAATTTTAATGAAGTGTAATCGCTATTGTCCATATATGTATTTCGTTGGTTCTTCCATTCATCCAATGTAATTGGTGTGGAATCAATCAAGCCGCAAAAATCATCTGTTTTATAAAGAATACTATGCCAAAAAGAATAAATTGCCGGGTCAAAATCATTAATAACTATACGCTTTACATCATTATTGAGCAATAATTTTAAGGCTAGCCCTGCTCCCCCTGCAAAAGGCTCAATATATGTTTCCCCTATCAAGTTATTGCATTTTAATATTTCTCTGATATAGTCATAAAACTTTGATTTTCCTCCTGGATATCGAAGCGGAGAATAAGTACTTGGCATCTTATCACCCCCATTCTCTTAATGGCAAATATTTATTTTACTGTCCATAATCTGGAGTCTATCCCATAGAACTCTGATACTTTTTTGAACATTATGTTTAATTGTTTGTAAAACTTTGCAATGCTGTCCGAATATTCATCATCTTGTAGCCAATATTTAAAAAGTAATTCAAAAAATCTTTGATGTTTAATAAAAGTATTCTTTCGCATTTCACGCTCTACGCCATGTGTACTTTTATTTTCTCTACGTAATTCCTGTAATGTTAAATCTATTTGTTCAATATCATTTTTTATATTATCTCTAAAATACACCTTACCATAATTCAGTTCCAAAATCGTATCTGCTGTCCAAAAAGGCGAATTGTTATCATAAAGAAACATAGCATAGGACATGATTATTTTTTCTGGTGAATCACCTCCCGGAAGCGTGATGGTATATTTATTTAAATCTCCTTTTTGGTCTCCGTCTAAAATACATATGTACTTCATGGTTGTTTTTAATAAATATGAATCATTAAAAATTGATTTCAAATTGTTTGCCCCTATATTAGCATCTACAAAATGGAAAAAACGTCTAATTTGCGAAAACTCTACATATGTTTCTTCAAAATAGTCAAATAAAATTTGTAAAAAAATTCGCGCTTCGTTATCTTCGGTAAAGATTGGAATCTTCTTGCTTAAATAAATATCATCTTTTGTAACATTATACAGATACATTTTAATTTTGTATATATCCGGGGAATTCATTTCCACTACAGACGTTATATTATCAATCAGGTAAATAACATTATCCTTTTTCTTTAATGCATATTCTAAGGCAGATAAGCTATGTGTTGTAAAAAATATTTGAATTTTATACGCATTAGAATACTCCCTAAAAATATCCAATAGCTTAAACTGCAAAGATGGGTGCAAAGTCGCATCAAATTCATCTATCAGCAAAATGCTTTCCACATCATTATTGCTATCTATACTCTCAAAATAATATTTAAGTGAAACAATAGCACTTATAATAATAAAGAGGTTATCTTCACCCGCTGATATTGTATTTGAATCAATACCTGTTTTGTCACTGTCAAAATCAGCCCTCGTTTTAATATCTCCCATTTTTTGCGAACAAATAGACGAAATATTTATCCCAACAAGACGATGATAAATCTGTGCAATTTCTTCTTGATATTTTTCTGGCAGACCTCTCTTTATAAACTTAATGGCATCTTCATTTACATATTCTCCAAAGGGGTACAAACGAGCCAATCCCAAATATATAATGGGGCAAAAAGGTAATTTATCATCACTTCCTCTACGATAATATGGTTTAACGGCATATCTATTGCTTATCTTAGAATTATGTTTTCTAAATTCAAGCGGATTATGATTAAAATAATCCACTGTAAATAATGTGCCTGCAACACCATTGGCAGGATCATTGTACGCCTTATCGCCCTTAGTTAAGGATTCTATTTTAGGATTTGTAATACCATTAATTTGTTTAATAATGTCTAAACATTCTTTATCTCTAAGCCATGTACAGTTTTTAGTAACAGCTTGATGGGCATTACTTATTATATGCAACAATGATGACTTACATGTCCCATTTGTACCCGAAATAATATTAATGTAGGGCGACATAGATAATTTCAAGTTTTCCAGTTTTCGATATTTAATAATATTAAGGTTCTTTATCAAAGCTGTTACCTCCTCATATATATCGCAAGACTGCACTTAGTATAGCACGAAATATGTCGAATAACAATTAAATAAATGCACATTTAGGCGGTATTTCGATTTTTATAATGTTACGCAATAGAACGCCATTTTTGAGGGCAGACGTATAAGACCCTTAACCTGTCATTTTAACGCCCGCAAAGCCGCATAAATCAAGGACAAAATAACCCCTACTGCGTAACAATCCCCATAATAAATTGAGGGCGAAAGCAGTTTACTGATTTCGTCCTCTTGACTACCCACAAGCAAAGGCGGGAAAAGCTGTCAAGGGCGCATAGCGCAAAGTTTACCCTTGACAGCTTTTCCCGTCTTTGCTACTTCCTATCGGTCGAAGCGGAATTTCAATATGGCTTCAACCAGTTTTGCTTTTAACCTGTCCTGTGTATCATCATTGATATGCCCCTTATACATAGACAGATATTTGATGTGTGCGGTGTAATACCGCAATACTGCGTCTACCGCTTCCGGCTCTCCGGCAACAGCTTTTTGAATTACCTCAAAAGGTATCAGCTTTTTATTCCTCATGTTTCAATCTCTCCCATTCTTTCCGTAACTGTTTCAGTGCAACATTTCTCCTGCGGTTTATCGTACTCCTGCAACGTCCGTACAGTCTGCCGATTGCTTCATCACGATAGCCAACGAAGTAATAAAGCAACAGAACTTCCCGTCTTAATTCCGGTAATCTTGATAATGCTGTTGCTAACCGTTCATCATCAACGATAACTTCCTTTCCCAACACAAGAAATACAGTCGGCTTGTCCTGCTTTTCAAAATAACTGTCCATAGCAGACGGTTCAAAATATCGTTCTGACATCAGATAGTCGAGGGATATTTCCCGTTCTTCTTTCCGCTTCAAATCCCGCCATGCGTTCATGGCTTCATGGCGCAGGACAATCTTACAGAACGCATGAAACGCATATTCGATATGCTCCATGAACTGTTCAGAATATCTCATTTTCTCTCACCCCCTTTCTTCCCAGTAGGGGGCTATTACAACAAAAACCCATACAGCAGAAAGCGCATGAGTTTTTGAGTAATGCGAGTTATTAAGACATACTAAATGATATGTGTGTTCATACTCATAGGCAGGAAATCCCGTTCCACAAGACAGGATTTTTTTGATAATTCACCACAGCCAAAACTACCCATGAAATAAAAAACAGACATAGCAGTACCTCACAATACCGCCATATCTATGAAAACTTTCCTGCCACATAAGAACGGCGGCTTTGATTGTTATTTCAAAACCGCCGTTCAGCCGCTCATATTCTGTTTTGGCGCATGATGATTTTGCCGCCACACAACGGTTTTTTTATTAACCGCCGGACGGCATGAACATCTTCTTTTATGCGTAATGATACTTCTCTCTGTTCTGATGAAGAAAAACCAATGCTACAACCATAGTGATTAGCTCTGCTATCGGTACTGCAAGCCATACCCCTGTTACGCCCAAAATATTTGGCAATGTAAGCAACAGCACTGTAATCAGTCCGAAAGTCCGCAGGAACGACAAAATTGCTGACAGCTTCCCGTTTGATAATGCAGTAAATGTGGCAGAGGTAAAAATATTCAGTCCACAAAATAGAAAACTGAATGGGAAAATCAAAAATCCATTTCGCGCAATTTCGTAAACAGGAGTTCCCTTTTCTGCAAAAACACGAACCAATGGCGAACCAAAAATAAATGCTACTGCAAAAACAGTGACCGAAACAAAGACAATAAATTGCATACAAATTGCAAATACATTTTTTAGCTGTTTTTCGTCCTGCTTCCCATAGTTATAGCTGATAACAGGGGCTACGCCCATAGAAAAACCTATGTAAAGAGCACTCAATAAAAATTGTGTATAGATAATGATTGTGATTGCCGCAACCCCGTTTTCTCCAAGCAGTTTCATCATAATGCGGTTAAAAAGGAATGTTGTAACCGCTGTTGCCGCCTGACTTACCATTTCCGAAAAACCATTGGAACAGCTTTCAGCCAATACGGAAAAATCTATGACTGGCTTCCTAAAATGCAGACTGCCTCTCTTTGCGGAAAAGAACCACAATCCAATCACCGCCGGTATCAT
>ERZ808035.131-NODE-131-length-91631-cov-6.591290_pt1 | contig 91631 bp, 93 predicted proteins | sample MGYA00380189_ERZ808035 | MGnify/ENA primary metagenome ERZ808035 (study PRJEB31490, sample SAMN06133407) | mouse gut metagenome | isolation source: M5_1 | host: mice | place: China: Chengdu | collected 2015-05 ... | reverse complement strand
AAACCGATAAATCGGCACATTCAGCATAACCAAACCAATATTAATATATCACACAATCAAAGTGTAAAGTCTATTGAACTATTAAAGGCTTTACACTTTTTTATTTGGGAGGTAAAAGAATATGAGTAAATCAGTTTATGAAATGGTCACAGATAGGATTATAGAACAGTTAGAAAGCGGCGTGATCCCGTGGCAAAAGCCCTGGACAGGTGTAAGATCGGGCGCATTTAATCGGATCAGCAAAAAGTCGTATTCATTATTGAACCAGATGCTTTTAAAATTCGATGGAGAGTACGCCACTTTCAAGCAATGGGCTGACCTTGGCGGTCATGTTCGCAAGGGTGAGAAGTCGGAAATGGTTTGCTTCTGGAAAATACAGCCGATTGAGGAAGAACAGGAAGACGGCACAAAGATCACCAAGCAGATCCCTTTACTCAGATACTACAACGTGTTTCATATCTCACAAGTTAACGGCGTAGAACCTTTGCCGAAAGAAGAACTAAACGACATAGAGCCGAAAGAGAAAGCGGAAAATGTGCTGCGTGACTACTGGACACGTGAAAATATAACAGTCAAGCATTTGACAGGAAACCGCGCTTACTACTCGCCCACTCTTGACATGATATGCTTACCACTGTTTGAACAGTTTACGGATGCAAATGAATACTATTCAACAGCATTTCACGAGTCAGTACATAGCACCATGAAGGAAGATCGTTGCAACCGTGCGGAAGATAGGAAGGGAAAACTGGTTGCTTTCGGTAGTGCGGACTACTCAAAGGAGGAACTTTGTGCAGAGATTGGAAGTGCAACAATTTTGAATATCATTGGAATTGAGACAAAGGGTAGTTTCACAAACTCAGCAGCGTACATTCAGAATTGGCTTTCAGTGTTACGGAATGATGTTAAATTCATTGTATCGGCATCAAGTAAGGCTGAGAAAGCAGTCAAGTATATCTTAGGGGAAGCGTGATCAGAAGTAAGATGCAAGTAAAAAAATGGGTGTAACCGCTGTAATGGCTACACCCTGATATATAAAACCAATATTACATAAACGAAAAGGAGATTAAAAACTATGAAGAAAATGATCAAGGCAATCGTAACTGTAGGTATTATAATGATATGTGCGTGTCTGTTTGACGGTATAAAGGTATCAGCGGCAGAACCTTTACCAGAATTTGAAACGGTCATTGATATGGCACAGGTTATCGGCTTTACTGCGGATGCTGGACGCTTGCAGTTATATTTTAATGATGGCACTGGCTACTATTGGGAAAAGAATTTTGATGTGGTTTGGGATGCTGGATCAGATGCAGATATACCGCTTGATGGTGACTTTGTAGATATGGATGCAATAGTTGATTTTGTAAGCGGTGAATACAGATTGCAGTTGTATTTTGCTGATGGAACAGGTTACTTTTTAGAACGATAGCAACACGATATATAGATAGATGGTGATATATGATAAAGGCTATGAAGGTTTATGCTCGTAGCCTTTTTTCGTGCGGTTTATTTGGTTGTAATCGTATAGCCACGTTATGATTTTAGGCTCAAATCGGGCTTGTAATTGATTCAGTGATACATTTTAGGGCTACGGATGTAAAACGGCTAAAATCGGCTTGTAACGTGTTTATTCAGGTAATTTATCGCTTGTTTACTTTCTGTATGATTGGATCAGAGGCAGCAGGCGCAAAGGCGTACCCCGGTAGGTTTACATTTTGTTTTAAATGTTGTCTGTCGGAAAAGGGCATAGTAGATGTATCCACACGTTAAGTCAATTTTTGAAGCTTACCGAACCACATAGGGGGCTATACTTTACATCCCAAGATATTTTATCACCCTATATCGACATATACCCATATACAAAACGCCTATTTTTATCGAACTTTTCCACCGCATCCCAATACTGCAAGAAATCATAAAGATTTTGGGATAGAAAGCATCCTAATATATGCAAAAATCATACAATAAATGGGATTATATTACTACACAAATTCTTTTCTACATTATATACAATATATAAGCACGACCTCCTATATACACTTAATACCGTAAAATTTCACACCAACTGTTATTCCTTTTTATTTTTTCATCAATTATACATGTTGCAGTACCAACCGCAGATATTCCTAATCCTATTAATCCCCCACCAAGCAACATTTCTGCAACACCCATTGGAACCGATAATAAAGTTGTCCATTTTCCTATTTTATTAATTTTTTCACACTTTGATAAAGCAGAAGATGCTTTCCTTACATCATTTATTGCTTCAATAATTGCTTTTTCTCGCCCTTCAGTTCTGAAAACATTTTCCAAATTACCTATAACCTCTCGTAAATTCATAATATCTCTTTTTCTTTTTTCCTTTAATAATATAGCTTCTTCAATACTACTTATATATGGCAATGTTCCTATTATATTTGCATACTCACATTTTAATATCTTATATGCTTCCATATATGTATTTATATTTTTTTCATAAATATCACACCCAATTTGAGATAACTGAAATTCACTATTCACTATATATGCATCTTGTTCAGAACTTATTTTAAGTTGCCAGCATAATTGATTATATAGTAATATAAACCAGCCAGCTACTTCAAGTGCAAATCTTCTCTCTGCAAATTCATTAGATAAACCTAAGTCTTTCAATTCATTTATATTCTTTATGTTTTTTAATGTATAAATGATTTCATTCATTTCCAACAATTTCAGTGTATCCTTTGAAATATTGTCACTAATCCCAAATATAGTATCGTACAATTCAGAAATCATTTTATGATATGATACTTTTTTATTATTATTAAACTCAAAACAATGCCTTAATTGTTTCTTTAAAACCTTTAATATTGCAGGTTTTAAGTATTCAGCATACAACGGATTATTCTCTTGTTCTTTTGCATTATAATTATAAAAATCATCAAAAGAATATATTTTGAAAGTTCCCAAATTCTCAATTTTTTTATATTCATAAGTAGGGTCAGAATCTTGTATTATTAATTCATCATATAACAGAATCATCTGAAATAAATTTTGTTTTATCTTATAGCATCTTCTATACATTTCCTCCTCATAATAATCAATTTCATTATAATCGAAATCTCTATGTACCTCTATATGCTTTATTAATCCACTTTTTCTTGCCTCTATCATAAAAATTTTCTCATAATTTAAAGGCAAAATTATAGAATTCCTCATATGCTCCTCTTATCCTATTAAAAAGATTTTTGCAAATTTATTATTAATCTATATATCATAAAATTAATCTGATAACAAAAATGCATCGGAATAAAATAAAAGTTTTTAATTTTCTTCAAATGTCATCATGCTATTATTCCAGCAACAATAAACTGAATGTCATTTGTCCTTATTTTTATCATACCATATCTGTGATTACTTTTCCACATTTAGACAAAAATCCGCAAATAAGGCATACCAGACTTTTACATCCGATATGCCCTATAGCAATATACCATCTTACCCCATCAACTAAAATACGTCTTATTCTGTTCCCTCTTTACCGATTTAATCCCCTTATCCAGCAATCTCCTATTCCGATCCAGAAAAGCATCCCATGATTTACTATCTTCTTCATTTTTCTCCGCGTTCCTAAATCCTTTGTTTACTGCACTTACCATCTCTTTTGTCCTGTATGCTTCTTCTGACTTTCTTTTCACACTCTCATCATGGATATTCTGTAAGGTCTGATTATGTTTCTGTTTCTGCTGTTCTTCTCTCGCCATTGCCTTTTCAATATAAGAATTGAGGAGATTGCTACTATGCTGCACTCTTTCCCTCTCGGCTTCATCCCTTTTATCCATTTCTAATCTATTTGCTCTCAATCTGTCACGTTCCTTGCGGTCACGCTCTTCACATACTGATTTAATCATGTTTAAGGTAGAATCCGCTGTATTTGTTTTGTTCATTGTAAAATGTCCTCCTAAAATTTAATATGGTTTTACTTCTACCGTCAATAATCTGTCATAGATATAATCTGGTATGCTGTTCTTATACTTAGCAGCTACAATCAATATATCTGCTCTTTTCAGAACTCTATATTCCTCAAATGCTTCCTCTGCCGTATCCCATTCTGATAATGGTATAGGCTTTTCTGCCCCTGTAAACTGAATCGAACTTGTATATTTGCGTGTCTTGCCGTTATAACTTACACCTAACGGAAGTACATTATCAGGCGTTTCACCCTCTTTATAGTGTTTTTTTGCATTGGCAAGCATCGTATTTAATCCCTTTGGCAAGATACAGCAAAAATCTTCATGATACATGCCGGAACCATCACCAAATAAATCCTTGTCAACATCCATTTCCTCATCTCCACACTCGTAATAGTGTTCCAGATACCATTTTACAAATGCCTTGGGATTCTTCAGCCATACTTCCCACATAGAAGATTTATTGTAACATTTATGTATGGAATCTGTTTCTTCTGTAGATTTACACCTTGCCAAAACGCCATTATACACTTTATAGGCGTGATAACTGGCTTTATTCTCATACTCTATGTATTCCTGCTCCAGATTCAATACCTGCCATGTGATATTACCAGCTTTGAGATTCTTATAATCATCAGGTGTAACAGCCAGAAGATTCTTATACCAGTTATTAGATTCATCACCGTCTTTGTGCCATACTTTGAATCTGCCCTTATACTTGACCAGAAACGCATCAACCACTAAATCCTCTGGCGTAGTCTCTCTCTTATATCGGTTTATCTCTATTTCCCCTGTCAGGCGACCTTTTTTATTTCTAACAGGGTCATACGCGATTTCAAAAACTGTATAATGACATTTTCCCTGTTTATGCTCATAAAAAGTGTTTTTATCTTTGTGATTTAGGTTATTTACACATCTGCCATAGTTACTGATCCAGTAATTTTCTGTACCTTCTACACGCACAAATACCTCAAAAGCATTTTTCAGCTTATATTTGATTGGATATTCTACTGTTTTGCATTTATCCTTTGATATTTCCTGTAGTTCACCGTTTTCATCCAAGATAAACTGCATTTTTGATTCTGTTGCTTCTATATTTTCTGTGATAATTTCTTTACTCATCGCTTTTACTGCTAAAAATCCTTTCAATCATTGATATGTAGTTAGATAACTCAGCACCATTCTACGCCAAGTCAATATTTGAGCATCCCGATTGTATGCTCTGAATCCTATTCATAGCAAAAGAGACACTACGATTGATTCATACCGTCTCTGCCTCTGTATCATTATTTAGTTTTCAGCCATGCGGCAGTAGTCCCCAAATAGTCAACTCCCGCTCAAACACTCCATCACTTCCCCCTACCCTCTATCTTATCCACCAACCTCCCACTCGCCCGAAACTTCATCTTCCTATGCGCCGGCACAAAGCATTCAGCCCCGCCAATCGGAATCCTGCCTGTTCTCTCCTTAAACGTCTTCATCTCAAATTTCCCAATGCCTGTAAATACCACCTTTTGATCCTCGCTCATATAATCCGCAAGCGTCTCAAAAAACAGGTCAACTCCCCTCCGTGCCTCTTTCTTCGTAATACCTCCCATTTCTGCCATCCTGTCTATAAATTCTTTCTTCAATACCGACATAGCCTGCATTCCTCCTTGTGCATGATAATTTATTTAGTTGTACGGTTATCGTCTATAATTTGCCTCCCTGACGCTCTGTGAGGCTCATACAGACGTTTTTGAATCATTTGCGGAGATTCTGTGATTTAATTGCTAAACCACATAAATAAGCCCTCTGGCAATCATATTTCACAACTGACAGAGGACTTATTTACATGTCCTAACATATGTGCAAGATTCTCCTTTCTTGCGTATTTTTATGAATTGGTCACTTTTTTGGTCACTTTTCTCATCGAAGCTTCTGAAACCCTTGATTTTACGGCGTTTTCTTGGTCACTTTTCAGGGTTCAAGTCCCATCTTCCGCAGTCAGAAAAAGGAAACCTTGAGGTGAATGAGGTTTCCTTTTTTAATGCATATCTATAATCGACTATTCATCAAATAAATCCGCATGTGTACCAGTGTCAATCAATGTCAATGTTAATATATCATCTTCTATCAGATATATTAATAACCAATCTGGCTGAATATGACATTCCCGAAACCCTTTATAGTTTCCACTAAGAGCATGGTCTCTATTTTTTGCTTCCAAAGGAATCTTGTGTAGTAATCGTTCCACAATATCCTCCAATAAAGAAATATTTAATCCCCGCTTTTTAGCAATCTTCAATCCTCTTTTAAATTTTCCGGTAAGGACTAACTCATATTTCATAAATCAATGTCCTCCAGCGCTTCCGCAAAACTACCGTATCTCTTTGTTTTAGGATCTCTGCTGATTTGTTTTGCTTCTTCCATAGCTTCTATCACCTCCTGCTTATATTTAGGAAGTTCCACACTGAAAGGAAGTCCGCCGCGCATAATCGCCTGTCTCAAAAACATATTTACAGCACTGGACATGTCAATTCCAAGTTGATTAAACAATTCTACTGCCTGTTTTTTCACATCTTCTTCTATTCTTATTTGTGTTTGCACAGTTGCCATAAGTTCACCTTCTTTCTATGATTATAGTATATCATTTCGTTTACATTGTCAATCGATCATTCCGTTAACATATCGTTCCCATACTTGCGGCAATTTTTCTTTTATGAAAGAAGCATAAGAGCATTCCGGGGTTTCTATCATATGCTTTTCCTCTAAATATTCGATACAGCATGAATACCACCATTCCAACTGTTGCTCTGATTTATCTTCAAAATGACTCACTTTCATTTTTCCCTGCTTCACATATTCCATAAATAAAGCATATGCATTTTCTACCTTGGTACACTTCATTACTTCAATAGGTTCTGTCGCCAATCTTGCGCATGGAATATTTTTGAATGGAATGATTTGATTTTCTTCTGCAAGGACTTCATAGATATATCCGCTGACGCCTTCCGAAACTTCTTTTAATGCATTCGGATACAGTTCGTGATAGACAGGTATATTACTGCCGCCTTCAAAACCATAAGGGAACCAATAATAGGGCCTTTCTACCGCATTGCATAAATAGAAGGCGGCAACCACATCGATTGTAGTCATATATACATAAGGTCGGTCATGGTCAGCCTGATTTGGTCTTAAAACTTTAATATTTGCAATATTGCTTCCATGATACAGTACCATCATAATACCCCCAAGCTTCTGCTTATCTTATTGCATCATTTTACCATATGTGAGAATACTGCACCATATAAAACAGTTTTTACATTTATGTTGCTCCTCAATGTGTCAGCGGAACTTTTAGTTACACTTTGGTTACACTACGAAGATGATGTGTCGGAAAGCCCCTTTCTATCAGTATTTTTCACAAGTAACAATCCTTCAAGTCCCATCTTCCGCAGTCAGAAAAAGGAAACCTTGTGAATGATGGGGTTTCCTTTTATATTGCCTTTAAACTTGTACTTTCTGTAGCTTTCTCTTTTCCATCTCTGCCAAAAGCTCTTCCACCTTCATTATAAAAATTGATTTTCTCCTGCGTTGTCATATCCTTTGTCAGTTCATAATGATATTCCCTGATTTTATGAATATCTTCAATCGTAAAATCAGGACTGATATTCGGCTTCGTAATCATAATTATCCCCCGCTTTCCAATAATGCAGAAGGATTCCATATCTCTATCATCTTATATCCTTCCAAGTTTGTAATTGCTCTTACGCCCCTGATTGTCTTTACATTTACAATATGTTTAAAGTTCCATAAAATATTATTTTAATTTACTATATGTTCAACTATTAGCAATAGAAAATTCAGCAAACTGGAATTTTTAGCCAAACATTTTTAATAAACAACCATCTATATCAGCTCTTGAGTGAAAGATATAAATACTTTTTTCGCTTTTGTATCTGTCAAGTAATTGATATATAATTGGCAATTCATTTTTAGGGAAATCAATAATCCATTGTCTAAATTCCTCATCAAATTCTGTTTCTACCCATGGCATATCTGCACGTTGTTTGCCTATGCGTGATTCTGCTCCAGCCAAACATTTCTCTACTGGAAAATCCAGTAAAAATATAGTTTCACACGCTTGAATACGCATTTCAAGTGTTCTTCCGTAATTTCCGTCAATAATCCATTTGTCCTTTAAAAGAATTTCTTTTAATTTCTTGTCAAATGTATTTCTGTCAACAGTCGTCCTGTCGGGCTTGTGCCACAACATATCAAGATAATATAACGGTAACTGAGTTTTTTCACTCAATATTCTTGCAAATGTGCTTTTTCCTGCGCCTGGACAACCGATTATTATTGCTTTTTGAAACATAAGAAGGTCACCTCCAAATCAAACTATCCGGCTGATAAATTCCAGCTTGTTGTAGAAACGCATAAACAAGAGGTTTACTGTTCTTTCCCTTTTCTGTTTATATCATCGAATATTTCCAAAATATATTATTTATGATAAATCAGTGATACGTTTTATCATATCTACACACCAGTCTTCATACTGCCCCTTATTGCCCGCCTCGTCCATATATTCATACACACCGTCCAAGTGTATTTCACCGACTGCATGATAACCCAGTCTTTCATATAATCTTTTCGCGGCAGAATTATCTGCCGGATTCACGTCAAGTCCTAAATAGGAAATCCCATTTTCTTTGCAGCATTTCTCACAAGCCTGCACCAGCCGGGAACCAATACCATAATTTCTCAGGGGTTCTATAATCAGCAAATCAATCATATCCGCACATTTTTCGCGGTTTGTATATGGCATGACGTCTTCTTTATTTTCCAATGACAGCAGCACATATCCAATCGCATAGTTATTGATAAATGCGCCTAAATAAACCGCCTCTCCGTTTTTCTGCTGTCTGAATCTGTCATTGTGCACGGAAGCGTCACTTTTCACCAACAGCAAACTGTCTAAATCGCTTTCTTTTATTATCCTGATTTGATACGATATATTCTTTATTTCATATGATTTTTCCTGTCCCATCCCAAAGCCTCTTTCACCTTAACGTAAATCCCCACAAAACAAGTATAAGGCTTAATGAGCGTTTCATAATATTTCCTGTCCCCGCGCGCGTATTCATTATCTGTCGCAAGCCACTCCGCCCATGCCTGACTGAAACAATCCATCTCCCATGTCTGTACCAGCTCGATTCTTTCGTCGCCGCCGATGATTCCTTTCCAGCGTTCCGGGTTTTTGAACATATAAGCGTCGTCTCCGAGCCAGTCAGAAAGAAGCTCCTCGGCGCGGTCTGCATAGGCATCCTTTAGACCGGGGATTCCGATCAGGACCTCTCCGCCGTCTTTCATAAACGGCAAAATCTTTTCCTGAAAAAAGCCCTCGTTTCCCGCAAAATAATGATAGGAGTCGATACTGACCAGCGCACAAAACTGTTTCTTTTCAAAATGAAGGTCATTCGCATCCTCACAGACGGGCGTTATCTGCTCACTGGCGCCCCACCCGGCAAACCGCTTCCCATTTTCTTCTGCGCTCACCCATAAATCGTTCGCAAAGACTTTCGCCCCTGTCTCCCTGGCAATGATCAAACTTGTCAGTCCCGTCCCGCATCCAAGATCAAGAACCGCATCGTTCAAAGTAAGCCGCAAAGGATACTTGTCAAGCAATTCCGCCAATATCCTGACACTGTTTGGTCCCATCATCGTTTCCGCCGAAATATATGGTTTATAAGTATCAATATTCATTCACCCATTCTCCTTTATATCCTAAATTTGCCGATTGCTTTCTCTTGTCCTACGAATTTTTCAGGCACCACACCATCACAGCCTGTTGAACCACAAGCAGGCTTTTCTTAAATCCATACCCGACAAAATAACCCGACTCAACCGCGTCGGCAGAGACCTCCTCCCCGCGGTAAAAGGGCGGGCAGGGATTTAAGAGCGCGTTTTTGTTTGCCATATCCATCACTCGCTTTGTTACCTGACAGTTCTTAAAATCCTTTAACTCGTCCGCCGACAGAGAATCCGTGCAAATGATATCCTTTCCTTTGACCGCCGTTCCTATCTCATGGTACACCCTCACGCCATCTATTTCATAGCCCGCGCCGCAGCACTGTGACAGTTCAAATCCCATCACTTCGGAGGCTTCCTTCCACGCAAGACCGATATTGCCGTTTTTGCCGCAGAACAGGTATTTATCCGCGATAATATTCTCCCTGATCTTTGAAAGGGAATACAGGTCCGCCAATATTTCACAGGGATGATTCACATCGGTCATGGCATTGATAATCGGAACGCCTGCGTACTTGGCAGCTTCTTCCAATAACCGTATCTCTTTATGACGGATAACAAGCAAATCAGCCCAGTTATTTAAATAGCCGAATACATCCTTTGTCTCTTCCCTTTTATCCAAAGCGTCACTGGGAAACAGGACCGGCTGTCCACCCAGCAGATAAATTCCCTTTTCAAAAGTTACCCGCGTTCTGATGCTTGTAGCAGGGAAAAAGAGGACCATACTTTTTCCGCCAAGAAAACCACTATATTTTCCCGCGCTGATTTCATCCGCAATCTGAAATATTTCATAGATATCGTCTGCCTGCAAGTCAGTCAGCCTAATCAAATTTTTCATGCACTCTACCTTTTCTCTCGTACTCCTATTTTTCATATGCAATCCGCGGAGAGCCATCCGCAACATATATAATGCCACATTTCAAAAAACCGTTCTTTTCAATGAAATGCTGCATCACTCTATTATTTTCGTGCGTGTTAATCCGTAATTGCGATACATTCCAAAGCCTCACAGCAGTTTGTCCAATTCTTCCCTCAGCCTTGCCTTTAACTGCTCCAGCTCCTCCCCCGTCGGCCGATACTTTTCATCATTAAGTTCTTTCCCAAGCTGCCACACGGGACCGGGGTTCGGCGTGTCACCCTCCCTTCTCGGATAGATATGCCAGTGCATATGCAGACCGCGCCCCACGCCAAGCAGCGCATAATTCAGTTTATCCGGCAAAAAAGCGTGGTAAACCGCCTCCGCCACGACTGCCATCTCGTGCAGAAATTCGTCCCTGAAATGCGGTTCCAGCTCGTGCAGTTCATAGGCATGCCGTTTGCACAAAAACAACGTGTACCCCTTGATCCTCTGGCTGTCGCCTATGACCACATATCCCGTATGAAGTTCCCGGACAAAATAGGGATTTCTGTTTTCCCTGATCCATGCGATTCTCTCGCAGATTAAGCAGTTATCCATGTTTTCCTCCCTGATGTTACATCGGTGTTCCCACTTCGATCAGATTGCCGTCCGGATCATAAAAGCGAACGACTTTCTGTCCCCAGCTATGTGTCATAAGCCGATTGACATACTGGATTTCAGGATATAGCCGATCCAGTTTCTCGATAAATGCTTCCAGATCACGTTCCTCAAAATATAGTTCGCTGGCATTGCTTTGTGCAGTAATGTCTCTTCCCAGAAACTGCTTCCAGATTTTCTCGTCCTGAAGCACAAGCCCCTCCGTCAGAATCATGTTGTCGTCATTGTTAAGCACCAAATCAAGCCCGAACAGGTCATGGTAAAACTGTCTTGCCTTTTCCATGTCTTTCACAACGATCAAAACATTCTTTAATTTCATCCCTCTGTCTCCTAAATTCCGATTTTACCTATAGTTTACCTAAGACTTAAGTATCCTGCAATACGGATTTCCGATTGATGGATCCGCATCCTCTCTCTCACAAAGAAAGCCTGTACGTCCCCTTCCCCGTCTTTCTGACCGCCCCGTCCGCCTCGCACCGGTTCAAAATCCGTTGAAGCTGTCTCGGACTGCAGTGCAGATGAAAAGCCGCCTGCTCCACTCCCTTTAAGGTCTGCCCCTCGCATTTATATTTCATATAGGATAAAACCCGTTCCGTAAGGGACGCGGGAGCCGCATCCATCGTGGTGATGGCGCCGATTTTCGCTGACAGGCTCCTGCAGATAAACGTGAGAAACCCGCTGTCTGCAAGAAGGGTTTCCCTGTGTTTTTCAATGGAGAATGCGATGCAGGTCAGGCTTTCGGCCGCTTCCGCATAAATGCTGCCACTTTTCGGATAAAAGAGATCCATGTCCCCGAGAAAGTAGTCGGCTGTTCCATTCGACAGGGCATAACGCGTCCCGTCATCCCGGATAAAATAAATATCAATGGACCCCTGCTCCACAATCTGAAAGAGAAGCTCCGTCTGAAAGGGAGAACATACCAACTCTCCTTTGTCGTATCTGATCAGATAGAAATCAATGTCCAACGCCCCAAGCACATCCCGATATTTGCTTCTGGCAATACTGTCCGCTATTTTTTCGTTGTCAAATATCCGTTCCATAAAACTTTCTCCCAACAGGACATATGTCCTGTTTTTGAAATCTATTTTACCCTATATTGATTAGGGTGTCAAAAGGTACTCTTTGCAAAATGAAACTGCATATTGCCGAATCAGGTTTGTCAAAGCACCTTTTTACACCTTACTCCTTATTGTAAAAAAACAGCGCGGAAAGGAAGAGGACTATGGCATCCGTATACGAAGAAAAAAAGATTTCAAAAGCGATCATGCGTGTGGGGCTTCCCTCCATGTTAGGACAGCTCACAACACTGATTTACAATATCGCGGACACTTTTTTTGTGTCCCTGACCAAAGAGCCCGCGACAATCGCCGCTGTAACTCTATGTGCGCCAATCCTGCTTATCATCATGTCCATCGCCTGCATCTTCGGCATGGGCGGCAGCAGCGTCATTGCCCGATTACTTGGGGAACAGAAGAGGGAAGAATCCGGGGCAGCCATGAATTTCTGCGTGTACGCGATGGCATTTTCAGGCATCGCCACACTTGTTCTGGGTCTGGCATTTCTGCAGCCGCTGGCACGGATATCCGGCGCAGATGCGGACAACATGGCTTATACATGCGATTATCTGAAATGGATTTTTGCGGGCGTTCCTTTTATTATGCTGGCAAATGGTTTTGTCCATCTGTTCCGCTCGGTCGGCTTAATTAAGGAGGGGACTGTGGGACTGGTGCTCGGAAATGTGATCAATATGGTATTGGATTATGTGTTTATCGCGATTTTCGGCTGGGGAACGGCAGGCGCCGCGCTCGCCACATCTCTGGGATTTGTCTGCGCGTCGGTCTACTATATCATGTGCATGATCCGTGAAGAACGCCGCGGGAATCAACTGGTACCACTGTCTTTCAAACGGTTTTCCCCAAATGCCGCCATGATACGCAGGGTCGTAAGTATCGGCATACCGGGCGTCATCCTCTTAAACCATTTCTGGAAACTGGACGGCGTGATTGCGGCACAGCCCGCTGTGGAGGCGGTTTTGACAGTTATCTGTTTCATTATGTATATCGGAGACGACAGACCGGGCAGGCATTAGTCCGCCCCTGCACCACTGCCTGAGATACAAATGCTCTCCCCGTCGTCGGGAACCCACAGGTTCCCGGAAAAGAACGCTTCGCCTTCCTCTTTGTACAGCCGCTTCCTGTCCTGTATATGGCTGTCCTCCGTGTGCATGAGAACCAGATTTTTTACGTGCAAGCTCTCCGCCGTCTGGCAGACGTCCCGAACCGTGCTGTGATGCTTTTCGTAAGGTCCAAACTTCTCTTTCTCAGAATACAGACAGAACGCCTCATGGAGCAGCCAGAAAGCCCCTTCCGCCTCCGAATCAAATGCCCGGTTCAGCGGTTCGTCTCCACAAAAAAGCAGTTTCTCCTCTGCGATTTTAAATCCATACTGGACCAATTTGGTTGACATAATATTAAAAAAGGTGATTTTTCTGCCAAGTATCGCATGCGAATCCCCATCCCGCAGCCTGACCAGACGTATCCTGCCGCCAAACAAATCTGTCACCTTTTTCATCAGAACAATCCTGCAAATGGTCAGCAGATTCTCCATCACCTCATCACAGGCATAGATTCTAAACTCGCCGTCGTATTTCCCTGCAAGCATCAACTGCCCGACTCCTCTCACAATCCACACCGCCCCGAGGATATGGTCGGAATGGGAATGGGTGATAAACAGGTCATGAATCTGCGCCAGGGCAATGTCCTGCTCTTCCAGGATGCGGAGAATCTGGTTCCCTCCGCCGCCATCCACCAGAAAGCACCGCTCATGCTCCCGCAGGACAAAGCACGTATTATAGCACTTCGTCACCGTGGCATGCCCGGTGCCCAACAACGTAACAAATAAGCCTTTCTCATTCATAAAGCTTTATCCCTTCACATATTGTAAGGCTGTTCCTCCGCCATACATTCATGGATGAAGTACAGCGCCATTGCCTCCATCCGCCGGTTCCCGTCCTCCGAAAACCCGTGCGGTTCTCCGTGAAACAGTTCCAGTCGGGCATTCGGATATTTTTCGGACGCCCATTTTGAATATTCCAGACCCACCACCTCATCCTCTGTCCCGTGCATCAGAAGAACCCGTCCGCCGAATTTCCCGATCTGCTCTCTGATTCGGAAATCGCGGATGGATTCAAAAAACCTGCGACCCAGCGTCATATCCCACAAAACTTCCGTATCGGGAATATCCTCCGGCTTTTGAAAGCGCTCGTTCCAATTATCCGCAATACAAAAAGCCGGATACAATAAAATAAGCGCACGAATATCCCTCCCTCTTTCTTCCGCCGCCAGCGCGGAAACCATGCCGCCCTGACTGGCGCCGAACAGATAGATCTGGCTGCTGTCCACCCACGACCACTGTTTCGCTTCATCAACAACGGCAAGCAGATCTTCTCTCTCCGTAAACAAGGTCATCTCCGTGGTCGGAAAACCGCTTAAATCCCTCAGACTTCCGCCGCAAAAAGTAAGGCAGACCGCACCGATCCCGCTTTTTGCAAAATATTTAGCCGAAGGCGCCACATCATCCTTGTGCCCGTTATAACCATGGCTGAAAATCACCAGCGGAAAGCTGCCCTCCCCATCCGGCTTATAATACGCTGCATCGACTGTTCTGTTATGGTGTGATATAGTTATATTTTCAATCTGCATGTTTTTCCCCTTTTCCCTATCCGTTCTCTGGTCTGCGGGCAACGATTTTATTCGACGCGTGAAGGTGCTTTGGCACGCCGGGATGCTCGTCCTCAAAGGTATAGGATTTAAACTGCAAAATTTCCCAGTCGTCATATAATTCTTTGATTTCCCCATCCTTCGCAAGCCCCACCGCAAATGGTGCGATGTCCGCCGAAGCCGGCACCGTATCGGTAAATATCTGCATGATGTGTATTCCGCCCACATTGGTATGTGCTTTCGCCCTGTCTATCATCGCCTTCCATTCCGATTTGGGGACAAAATGCAGCGTCCCGAAGGACATCACACAATCATAGTTTTTCTCAAACTGATAAGCCGTCAAATCAGCGACAAACGCATTGATCTGCAAATTTTCCTTTCCGCATCTCCGCTTTAGTTTTTCGATCCCATGCTCCGACAGATCAAAGGCCTCCACATGGCAATACCCCTGCCGCACCAGATAGAGGACGTTCTGCCCCTCGCCGCATCCGATCTCAAGGATACGCGACTGCCTGTTAAACAGCCCTTCAAACTCTTTCAATGTCGCATTCGGTTCCACGGAAAAGGCAGCCGTGTCTTCCCTTTGATACGCTTCTTCCCAAAAGGGCATCAAACCTTTCTCCATAAAATAATTTCCCCCATTCTGTCCGCCTGTAAGTCCTTTTCCTGCTTTTCTGACCGCTCCTGCCGCCCCGCTTCGATTCAAAGCCCGTTTCGCTATCCATTGCTTGAAACGCCATAAATACGCTGTAAAAGCTCCTTCCCCGTCTTCGTCCGAAAAACCTGCTCGTACATATTTCTGATATTGTTCTTATCATAGTGGCTCTCGTCCGCGTTTACCAGATAATCTGCCTCGATCAGAATCTGGTAATCCATGCCCTCAATCTGCGTCAGCGTGTGGTGGTGTCCCACCAGATAGGAAACCCGCTCGATCAGCGTCTCCGAAAAGCCCGAATCTTTCAGAAAATCCGCCGCCAGCACGGCGCCCTCCTTCTCCTGATATTTACCGTCGGTGCTGCCATACTTTTCACGGCACAGCGGACAGGCGATATCGTGTAAAACCGCCGCCACCTCCAACGTGAGCTGCGTATTCTCATCCAGATGCTCGCATTCCCCGATTGTCTTTGCGTAAGCGTACACTTTCAGGAAATGGGCAATGTCATGCAGATTTCCCTCCGAATACGCAATCATCTTCTTGATCAGTTCCGAAACTGTCATCTTCTCCTCCCCCTCCCGTCCGATTTCATAATGACTGCATTTATTTTACTTCATAACAGGGCAAAGCACAAGGAAGGGAAAACATGTCTGGCGCATCTTTTATTATAAATGCAAAATGTTCCCCCACTGACATTCATTATAGATTATACTATTCTTATAATTTATGGTATAAGGAGAATGTCATGGAAAACAAAATAATCGTAGCAGAATCAGAGCGGTTGATTTTAAGAAGATACATAGAAGAAGATATACAGGACTTATTTGAATATTTGTCCGATCCAGAAGTGGTGAAATACGAACCCTATAAACCGCTGACTTTTGAAGAGACAGAAGATAATCTGAAATGGCGTATAAGTACAGAGGAAATGATTGCCGTCGAGTTGAAAACCTCTCACAAAATGATCGGCAACGTATATATGGGAAAACGCGACTTTGAATCGCTGGAAATCGGGTATGTATTTAATCGGAACTACTGGGGAAACGGTTATGCCGCCGAGAGCTGCAAGGCTTTCATCCAGCAGGCATTTGCAGACGGCATACACAGAATCTATGCGGAATGCGACCCCGACAATAAGAACTCGTGGAAATTACTTGAAGCGTTAGGATTCCAGCGGGAAGCCCATTTTAGGAAAAATGTATATTTCTGGAAAGACGAAATCGGAAATGCGATCTGGAAAGATACCTATGTATATGCTAAATTAAATACAAGAGCGGAGTGGTAAAGCCGCCTGCATTGGCAAGCGGCTTTCCGTTTTACCCCTATTTCGCGGCAAGCTTTTTCCAGTTATAATATCCGTACACGGAGTTGAACAGGTAAGCGACCCACATCACAACCATGGTAACCGCCGAGGAGTCCTGCCCGATCAGGAGCACCCACATGATGACGGACACCACGTTCACGATAATCCACAAAAGCCACTGTTCCGCGTATCTGGCCACCTGCATGATGAGAGCCACCACGGAAAACACGGTGGACATCGCGTCGATCAGGGCAAGCTGCCCGCCGATCCGGCTTAAAATCTGCCAGTAGACCACCACCACGACCGTCACTGTGATCAGTAAGATAATGGTCTGCTTTAAGGAAAGCATCTTGCCCTCCACTTCCCCGCTGTCCTGATCCTTATGTCTGGACCAAAGATAAAATCCCACAAAGTTCATCGGGATATAATAAAAGGCGTTCAGCATAAATTCCCCGTACAGATGGTTGTTGAAAGTCAGGTAGGCATAGATTGCCACATTGACTGTTGCAAACACGTAGGTGCTGACCTTTCCTTTCGCCGCCAGCACCACGCCCAGAATCCCCGTAATGCCGCTGATCAGCGCAAGCAGATTGTCTCCCCAGATAATACTGAGCGCCACCATAATAACCGTTGACAATAACAGCCAGCTTATCTCAAATTTACTCCATCCTTCAAAAAATTTTTTCACTTTATCCATCAATCTTCCTCCCTTTTTCAAACTCTTCCTCCGTTAAAGCCGGTCCCTTCACACCAACTACCATAGCGGACACCCGGTTCGCCGCACGAAGCGTCTCCTCCCAGCCCTCTCCCGACTGCCGCAGGGCAATCACCGCGCCGATGTGGGAATCCCCCGCGCCGATGGTATCCGTCACCTTTGCCTTCTCCGCGGGAATGACTCTTCCCTTACCGTTTTCCCACAGATATACGCCTCTTTCGCCGAGCGTAATCAAGACCGTATTCCGGCTCCGCCGCGCAAGTTCTACAGCCGCCTCCTCTGCCGTCCCTTTCCCTGTAAAGGCCAATGCCTCCCTCTCGTTCAGATGCATCACCGGAGCAAACGCCATCATTCTGTTTGTCTTTTCTTCCGAAATATACGTGATCCGCGGACCGGGCGCATAATATACCGTGAACTCCGGGTGGCTTTCCAAAAAATCCAGAATCACGCTGCCCCCTTCACCTTCCAGTTCGTAGCCGGAAACATACACGGAATCATACCTGTCAGTGTCCAGACGCGCAAACCATTCTTTCTCAAAACGGCTCTCAATACCCGGCAGCGTGAGAAACGTCCTCTCCCCGTCCGCCTCCACCAGACACAGGCAGTATCCGTTGTCCGACGTCTCGGATTTCACCGGGCTTTCATGTCCGCTCTCTTTCAGTTCTTTTTCTATAAAACTCGCATACATGCCGGTTCCCACCGGGGCAAACAGCGTGTACGCTGCCCGAAAGTGTTTCAATATGCCCGCCACGTTATAGGCGCAGCCTCCCACCGTCATACTCTGCGTTTTGGCATACATGTCCTCACCGGACAGGGGCAGCCTGTCTATTTCCATGATAATATCAAGCATGGCGGCACCGATCACCAGACATCCTTTTCCCATTTATACCCTCCCTCGTTTTTCTGCTATGACTTCCGCATACCTTTTCAAATCCGCTTCGTTTGCCTTATTAATCTGTTCCACATACGCTTCCGGGATCGCCCGGAATCCTTTGGCGCCGCCGCAGACTGCCGTCGCCATGGCCCCGATTGTGTCCGTATCACCGCCCAGGTTGGCACAGAGCAGCGCACATCTTTTCACGTCGAAACTGTAGTAGGCGATAGCCAGCGCCGCCGGTACAGATTCCGACGTATTGACGCCCGCTCCCACCAGTTGATAGAGCGTTTCCAGAAACTTCTCCTCATCGGAGGCGTAAGCCTGCGCCAGCCTGACGCCAAGTCTCGTCCTCGCCCCCAGAGACGGGCTGACCGTGGATGCCCCAAGGGACAGAGCATACGCTTCCACCGAGAGCGCGTCCTCAATCATGCGCTCCCTGTCCCCATATGTGACAGCCGACGCCACAGCCATGGCAATCATCGCCGCCCCCGCGACCGTCACGTCGCTGGTGTGTGTCACCTGGGATACCGAAGCCACATATGCGCACAGCGCCTCCCATTGTTCCGGCGTAAACAGCGCTCCCACAGGTGCGATTCTCATGGCCGCGCCGTTGGAGACCGCCTCGTCCGAGAACTCCCTCGCACTCTTTCCCTCCTCAAAAAGTTTTAAAGCAACCTTAGAGGTAGGTCCGAGAATATTGTTCTCGAACGCGTTCTCCCTTTTCGCCCACTCCAATATATGCTGTGCAATATTCTTTCCCGAGGGGACAAAATCCGTCTCCATAAGGCTGTCCAGAATCGCCAGCGCCTGTCCTGTGTCATCCGTAAACTGCCCCGCCTTATACTGGTAAGAAATCGCATTCTCGGGACACCCGTCGAGAAAATCTGTGATCTTCCCATAGTGCGCCTTCACCCGTTCTCTGCTCCAAAGCTCCGGCGGCATCCCCATGGCATCCCCAATCGCCATTCCGTATAAGACCCCCAACACTTTGTCTATCATATCGCAATATCTCCTTTCACTTATTATGATAAGTCATTTTATGTATTATATCAACTTGGGGTTTTACCAAAACCGAAATCGCTATTCTTATGCATATTTCACAAAACTAGTTTATAAATTTCCCCCTTTTATGGTTATTCTTCAAATACGCGTTGCGCAGAGCAGACAAATATTTTATAATGAACGAAGGAAACATAGTAAAGAAACAACGTATAAGGAAATATGGAAAACATGGATCATAACACGGAAAAACATCTGCCCAAATATGCTGTGATCGAGCAGGATCTGGCAGAAAAAATAGAATCCGGCGAACTGCCCTGCGGTTCGGAACTTCCCAGCGAGTCCGACCTGATGAACCTGTATCAGGTGAGCCGCGTCACCGCCCGGCGCGCAATTGATGAACTCTACCATCACGGTTACATCGAAAAAATGCAGGGGAAACGCACCAGAGTCAAAGGACGCGCACCCCTGCAGGAACTTACATCCGTATACAGCTACACCGAGGAAATTTTACGGCACGGCATGACGCCGGGGCGCAAGGTGATCTCTGCGCAGATCCGCATCTGCACACAGGAGGAAAGCGAGCTTTTAAAGCTTCCGAAAGCCGACCCTGTCTTTCACATGGACCGTGTCTACTACGCGGACGGTCTTCCCCTGTGCTTTACACAGACGACGCTGCCTTATCGGATTTTCCAGGACATCGAAACCCACGATTTTAAGGAACTTTCCCTCTACCATGTTCTGGAAGCGGATTACGGCGTCACCATCACCAACACTTCCTTAAAGTTAAAGGCGGTTTCCGGTCCTGTCAATGTGGCAAAATATCTGGATGTGGAGGAAAGCACGCCCTTGCTTTACTCAAACGGGCTGACTTACGGGATCTGTCAGGACGCGGAAATCCCCATAGAGATTTTTACCTCCTACTATCTCACCACACGCTTTGAATACACGCTGGTGCAGAAGCGGGTGTAATGGAAAGCCTGTTATTTCTCTTTTACCCCTGCTTGGTAATCACCGCCACCGCGCAGGGCATCCTCCCGTCAACCACAAAATAAGTGACATTCTCATAGCCCGCGTCCGCAAAAAACTTCCGATAGGACTGCAAATCATACTGCCTCTTAAAGTTTGCGCCCGCCATTTCAAGCAGGCGAACCGCCATCCTGTTCACGCCTGCCGACGCGTTGATATAAGTCGGAACGATAATTTTGCCGCCCGGCCTGCAGACCCGTTCCAGCTCCTTCAAGGCGGCACAGGGATCGTCCAGCAGATGTATCACATTTCCCGCAACGACCTTGTCAAATCTGTTGTCGCGGCATTTCAGATGCGTCATATCCGCGCGCCTTACCCTGACATTGTCACAGGCGCGGCAGTTTCTTGCCGCTTGCTTTAGCATCCCCGCGGAAAAGTCCGTTGCCATGAGTTTCCGGCATTTCGGGGCGATGGTTCTGCTGATCGCGCCCGTCCCGCAGGCACACTCCAACACCACGTCATCCGGCTCAATTTCCTCCGCCACTTTTCTGCCAAGCCCGCGGTACACCTTTCCGTTATAAACCGTTTCAAACACATCATATAATCCCGACACATTATCCCAAAACATAGTTGCTCCTTTCCTCTCCCAGACATCATATGGACACTAATACCGCTGTTCCTTTTTCATCGTTCCCCCTTTTCAATATTGTCATTATACACCCTTTCCCGCCATAAAGAAATTCGTTCCTCAATCTGTTTGCCCCTCAGGTCAAAACCCTCGCCGCAGGCAAGGGGCATAAAACATATCATTGTAAACCCGTCCGGGGATATGATATAATTTCGGTGTCACTGATATCTGTGCCCGGATTTATCCGGCGAAAAAGGGAGACACTTTGATGAAAGAGGGTTTTTACTGTTATAGAGACAGCATTTATTATGGTTTATACGATGAAAATCAAGTTTCGGGATGGTCGAGAATTTCAGCAGCCAAGCCCGAATGCATACAGACCGACCATCCGTTCCAAGAAGGTGACCGGGCGGTTCAACTGTGGGACAATCACCGATTACTTGAGCCGGAGTATGCGGATTTACAGACGATGCTTCAGAAAGTGGAATCGTTTATGCCTGTCAGCCCGGGACAGGCGGTTGATTTTTCTATCGCTGAGGAGCGGCTTTCGCTCTCCCTGCCAAGAGAACTAAAACAAATTTACGCGGCGATTCACAACCATGAGGTATATTTTACCGGCGCAGAGCATTTTCTGCCGCTGGATGAAATTTACACGGAACAGGGAATCCTTGTTTTCTTCAAGAAAAAGCGGACGCCGGTTGCCGGATATGACATGGCGAGCGGATGCCTCGCAGGATACTATAAAAAGGAGTGGTTCATAGAACAGAACGATGTCTGCTGTTACCAGTTTTGTGTGGGCAGAATGTTTACCATCGCGCTGGAAAATAAGCCTGTTACAAGGAAAGGAAGATGCAAGGGCAGCCTCGTGACAACCCTCAATATCGAAAGAGAATTGGAGCGTTTCTGCAATGATAAATATCATCTTTTGTCAGAGCTCAACATGTACGGCATTGCGGTCATGTACTCGGACGAAAAGCTCCTTGCATGGATCAGAAGCAATGGATTTTATGCGGACATTCATGCCGGAGCCGATGATGAGGCGCATCTGGATGCACTTGGCGAACATCTGGGACAGGTCACGTGGAAGCAGACGCCGCAAAAATAATAGGAAAACATTCTGATACGGAGGTAACAATGATTCAAAAAACAAATCGTACCAAAAAATATGCCGCCCTGTGCGCTGCCCTGCTTTCCATGGCAATCATAACGGGCTGCGCAAGCTCATCCGCCGACGGCAAAAATAGCACGGACAGCGTGACGTCCTCTCCTGCCACCGAAAACGCTGCAAACGGAGACACACAGGCGCAACAGACAGATACCGCCGCGTTTCCCGCTTTCACGGCGACAGACTTGGACGGCAGCACAGTCACGGAAAGCATTTTCAGCGAAAAAGACCTGACTGTGCTCAATATCTGGGGCACCTTCTGCGGTCCCTGCATCGGGGAAATGCCGGAGCTTGGCGAATGGGCAAAAGAAATGCCGGATAATGTGCAGATCGTCGGCCTGATTATCGACATCAACGGGGAGGAAGACACCGAGCACCGCAATCTCGCAGTTGACATAACACAGCAGGCAGGCGTTGACTTTACCAACCTGATCGCCAACGCGGACTTTGCGCCGATTTTAAAAGATGTAATCGGCGTCCCTACCACCCTGTTTATCGACGGGGAGGGGAATCTTGTGGGCGACCCGATTGTGGGCGCGAATGTGGACGGCTATAAAACCTTTGTGGAGGATTATCTGAATGGGCAATAACACGAATTTGAACTCCGAATCGCTTTGCCATACAAAATATTTTGAAATACCGAACCGTATGAAAACACCACTCAGAATAGCGGGGCTTCTCACCGCCTGCGCCTTTGTCATCTACGGCTTTTCAAGGGGTGAGGCGGTCGTTGTACTCAACAAAGCAGTCAACATCTGTCTGGAATGTATCGGACTTGGATAACGGCTGTGAAGGAAATTAAGAATCCTCACTCGCTGCAGCACACGGAAACAAACATGAATGGATAGAGACATGAAACTAAAATTTGCAATCAAACGAAAGCTGCTCCAATTCATCGCCTTTGGCTGTTCCAACGCGCATCTTCTGAATTTTAAAGGCGGCAGAATCTATACGGGAAAATGGAAACAGTTCTGCAATCCGGGACTCAACTGCTACTCCTGTCCGGCGGCGGGCTTTGCCTGCCCCATCGGCGCTTTGCAGGCTGTGAACGGTTCCAGACAGTTTTCTTTCAGTTTCTATGTGGCAGGACTGCTCCTTGCCTTCGGGGTACTGCTTGGCAGGGCAGTCTGCGGTTGGCTGTGCCCTTTCGGCCTGCTGCAGGAGTTGATCCACAAAATCCCCTCGCCGAAGCGAAAACTCAAAAAAGGATTTCTATCTATTAAATATATTGTCCTTGTGGTCTTTGTCCTGATCCTGCCTGTCGCAGTCACAGACTATATGGGCATGGGCAAACCCGCCTTCTGCCAGTATATCTGCCCGGCAGGAACGTTAGAGGGCGGGCTCTTTCTTCTGGCGGCACATGAAAGTCTCCGAAAAGCAGTAGGCGCACTATTCTCCCTGAAAATGACGATTCTTGTTTTGACACTTATTGGCTGTGTCTTTTTCTATCGCTTTTTCTGCCGGACACTCTGTCCTTTGGGGGCGATTTATGGACTGTTTAACAAAATCAGTATTTTTCACCTGGAAGTGGACAGCCACAAGTGCGTCGGCTGCGGAAAGTGCAAAGTGGTGTGCGGAATGGAAGTGGATCCCGTGAAAACACCGAATTCCGCCGAGTGCATCCGATGCGGCGCCTGTGTGGACGCATGCCAGGCAGACGCTTTGCGCCTCGGAATTTCGACAAAATGCAAGAAAAGTCTACCACGGTAGAATAGTTTTTCTTCCTTACTCTGGTGCTCATTTACTCTTCTCTCCCCTTCACAGCTTCTTCTCCATCAGATAAAACCTTCCCATCCGCCAGTCCGCGAAACCTCTCTTTTCATAACCGTTCCCTGTATACAGCGCAATGGCTGTCGGATTTTTGGTAAATGCATCCAAACGAACTGCGCCGACCTTCTGTCTGCGCAGTTCTTCCTCGATATGCCGCAGGGTACGCCCTGCCACGCCCCTGCCCTGAAATTCGGGATTCACACAAAGCCTGTGGATGATTCGGTATTCTTCATTCGGATACTGCCAGTCCCCGTCATCATACTCAGGTTCACAGGTCTGGTTCACGGTGAAAGTGACGGCTATCTTCCCTTCTATCGTTCCCACCGATAATGTATTTTCCTGCAAATCATTCAAAAAATCTTCCCTTATGGGATACTTTTCGTCCCACTGAAAAATCTTCTGCTCCTGCATATGTAAGATCGCGGATGCCACCAACGCACAAATCCCATCTATATCCGCCTGCCGTGCCGGTCCAAATTCCAGTTTTGATTCCATACTTTCACGCTTTCCATGCGGAAAATGCCATACTTCCGGCATTCTCCTGTGTGAGATTTAGCACTTCCCACACTAATCGGACTTTTTCTTTATTCCTTCTTCCCGGCAAGATAACAGAATCCGTATGCCGGCAGTGATATCTTCTCCGGGGATATCTGCTCCCCCGTAATCATATCCGTGTACGTTCCTTTAACGCCGTCTACGGACACTTCCTTATTATACTCGCTGAAATTAAAGATGCCAAGGATTTCTTCATCCTCGTATACTCTGCCGATTCCAAGCACGTTGTCATCCCCGGTAGTAAGCGTCCTCGCGTCCGCCTCCACCGTAAACGCCCGGCTGGATCTTCTGATTTTTTCCAGCCGGTCAAGCTGCCAGAAAATCTGTCCCGCCACACTCTTCTTATCGGATATCTGATCCGCCAGCTTCCAGTCCATTTTCCCCCGGTGCAGATAGCGGGAATCCGCCGCCTTGTCCGGGTCATCCTTATAGCTGTAATCGTTCAGCTGTCCCACCTCGTCCCCGCTGTAGAGCACGGGAATCCCTGACTGCATAAGCATGTAAGCGTGAAGCGTCACATCCCGCCTGACTGCCCGCTCCATGGCCTCTTCGTCCTGCTGGGAACCCGCTTTCTCAATGCCGCACATGGAGGCCGTGGTGCCGCAGAATCTGGCATCCCCGGAAATGGGATCGGCATTGTAAAGTTCCCCGCGGCTTACGCTTTCCCCCTCATACCCCTGAAAATAATTGTTCAGGTACTGCTTGTGGGCGCGCTCCTCGAACCCCCAGAGGCGCAGGGTATCATAATCCAGCCCCCAGCCAATGTCATCGTGGCAGCGCAGATAATTTAAGAACACGTACTCCTTCGGCAGACCGTTCACAATGTCGAGCTGCTTTTTAAGAAGCCTCACATCCCGCGTCGCCACTGTATGCCATGTGGTAGCCATGGTTGTCACGTTATAGAGCATATGACACTCAGGCTTTTCCAGCGTTCCAAAATAGGGAACGACTTTCTCCGGCTCCATCACCACCTCGCCAAGCAGAATCACACCCGGACATACAATCTCGCCTATCATGCGCATCATGCGCACAATCGTATGTACCTGCTTCAGGTTGCGGCACTGGGTATGCAGTTCCTTCCAGATATAGGGCACAGCGTCAATGCGCATAATATCAATTCCCCTGTTCGCAAGGTACAGGAAATTGTACATCATTTCATTAAACACCCTCGGATTTTTGTAATTCAGATCCCACTGGTAAGGATAAAAGGAGGTCATCACATAATGCCCCGCGTCTGGAAGCCATGTGAAATTGCCCGGCGCCGTGGTTGGAAACACCTGCGGAACCGTCTTCTCGTACTCAGCCGGAATGGCGGCGTTGTCAAAGAAGAAATAGCGGCTCATGTACTCGCCCTCGCCAGCCCTCGCCCGCTTCGCCCACTCATGGTCCTCGGAGGTATGGTTCATCACAAAATCCATACAGACGCTGATCCCTTCCTTCCGGCATGCCGCCGTCAGGCTCTCCAGATCGTCCATGTCTCCAAGCGCGGGCTGCACTTTCCGAAAATCCGCTACCGCATAACCGCCGTCCGATCTTCCTTTCGGCGTATCCAGAAAAGGCATCAGGTGAATATAGTTGACATTGCAGCTTTTGATATAGGAAAGCTTCTCCTGCACGCCCTGCAGATTCCCCGCAAAATTGTCAATATAGAGCATCATGCCGAGCATATCGTTGCCCTTGTACCAGTCGGGACACTTTTCCCGCTCAATGTCCTTCTTTTTCAGGTCTTTTCCCCGCTCCTCATAAAATTGCTGAAGGGAATCGCACAGCTCCGCAAACATGGAGCCATTGTCATAGAGCTCCATATACAGCCATCTAAGCTCCTCCAAATGTCTGTCAAAACGTCTGCGGTAAACGGCCTGTGCCCTGGAAACTTTCTCCTTCGCCTGCGCAGTCTTTGTCTGTGTTGTCTCTGCCTTTTTGCCTCTCATATCCGCCTCCCGGAAAATCTCATTTTTCTTTTCGCAGCTCGATCTGATACGCCGGATATTCCTTTAGCTCCACCGGCATCGGAAGCCCCGCCGCCATCAGGTCCGCTCCATAATAACATCTGCCGCTGTCTATATCGCGGTATACAGATTCTGCATCCAGCCCCTGCATTTTCACATAACTCACCGTCATATTTCCGTGCGTCTCCAGCATGACCACGCTGACCAGCGCCCGGTCTTTCTCCTCCGAAACAAACATCCATGCCGCACAGGCGTCCGAAAAGGGATCTGTCAACCGGTAATATCTGCCTTTGCGGATCAGCTTTTCCCAGTCCTTATACTGCCTGATCTGTTCCCTGACAGCCGTCTTCTCCTCCTCCGTGAGCTTTTCGGGATCAAGCTCATATCCCAAAACTCCCGCCATAGCCACCGTGCCCCTGGTGTGCATGCACACGCTCCTGCCGGTCTGGTGGTTCGGCACGGCCGAAACATGGGAGCATACCGTAGACGCCGGATAAAAGAAGGAAGTGCCGTACTGGATCCGCAGCCTGTCCAGCGCGTCCGTGTTGTCGCTGCACCAGATCTGGGGTGTATAGTAAAGCATACCTGCGTCAAATCTTCCGCCGCCGCCGCTGCAGCCCTCTATAAGAATATCCGGGTACCTTTGCAGCAGCCTTTCCAAAAAATCATATACCCCCAGCACATACTGGTAAGTCACCTTTCCCTGCGCTGTTTCTCCTGAAAACACGTCTACAATGCTGCGGTTCATATCCCACTTGACGTACTCTATTTTTCCCTGGTCAAGAATCCCGCATATCTGCTCAAAAATATAATCCCTGACCTGTGCTCTGGAAAAATCAAGCACAAGCTGGTTCCTACCCCTGACAGGCTCCCTGCCCGGTATCCGCAGTGCCCAGTCAGGATGCTGCCTGTACAGTTCGCTGTCCTCAGACACCATCTCCGGCTCAATCCAGATACCGAATTTTACACCCTCGTTATTTACCTTTTCAATCAACTCCCGCAAGGTACACCCCAGCTTCTTCTCATTGACGTGCCAGTCTCCAAGGCCGCTGTTGTCGTCCTCTCTTTTCCCAAACCAGCCGTCGTCCATGACGATCATGTCAATGCCGAGCGCCGCAGTGTTCTTCGCCAGTTTTAATATGGTCTGCCCATCGAAGGTAAAGTATGCCGCCTCCCAGCTGTTTAACAGCACCGGCCGAGGCGCGTCCTTAAATTTCCCCCGGCAGAGATGATCCCTGATACAGTCGTGAAAACGGGCTGAAAGCGCTCCCAGCCCCTGATCGGAATAGCACAGGATCGTCTCAGGAACCGTCAGCTTCTCCCCCCTCTCTAAGGGATAGTGGAACAGGTCGCTCTGCAGTCCCATCAGTACTCTCGTCTGGTCGTACTGATCCCGTTCCGCCTCGCAGAGAAAGTTTCCGCTGTATACAAATACCATGCCGTAGCATCTGCCTGCATCCTCCGTTGCGTCCCTGTCCGCAAGGATCACCGCCGGATTGTACTGGTGGCTGGAAGTGCCCCGGCGGCTTCCGATGGCGTAGACGCCGTGCCGGATCTCTTCCCGCTGCAGATTTCTCTCCATGGTATGTCTGCCGTAAAAGCTTAGCATGTCGTATCTGCCGGTAACAAAATCCAGACAGGCCGACGCCGCTTTCTCAACAGTCACACCCTTTTCACCCCGGTTTTCCAGGACAACGCTTCTTGTGATGATATCCGCTTCCTCCAGCACACCGTACAGAAGCGTCACCCGCACGCCGCTCACCTTATCTTCCAGATAAATCTCCAGTGTCTCCGCTTCCCCGGAGTCAGCATAGACTGCCGGAAGTCCCGGCAGTCCATACTTTTCCTTTTTCGTCTCATGTCCGACGTAGCGTAAATCACAACAATCAGATCCATCCGCGTTGCGAATGATAAGGGCGCTGTTTCGAAAATCTCCGATGCCCATAACCGGGTATTCCTGGGGTAGAACGTCCATGGAGTAGGTTCTGTCATTTCCCACGTCCGAAGGATTGCCGGAAAATCCCCTGTCGTAGCACGTCAGCAGATAATCCATATTTCCGTACACACGCCCTCCGTAATACAGATGCAGTAAAAAACCGAAGTCATCCACCTTCATCTGATAAGAGGTATGCGCCGTATCCAATGTGAAAATCCGATTTTCAAGCTGATATCCAATTGCCATAATCTATACCAAATCTGTTCCTTTCTTAAAGTTTGTCACACTTCTTTTTCACGAACCGTTCCTAATTGTACCGAATTTCGGCACCATTTTCCAGTCCGTCTGTTATTTTACAGCCCCATTTACAACACCGTTCAAAATCTGCTTCTGACAGATCAGATAGAAAACGAGTATTGGAATCAGTGACAGCAGGTAAGATGCAAACGCTAAATTATAGTTGGTCCCAAACTGTGACTGGAAATTCAACTGGGCAAGGGGAAGCGTGTTCTCGGAAGAACCCGCCATGATGATTAGCGGCGTCATTACATCGTTCCATACTGCCAGCGCCGTGATGACTGCAACAGTAGCATGCATCGGTTTCATGATCGGAAAAATTATTTTCCAATAAGTCAGCCATGTGGATGCGCCGTCTACCCTCGCCGCCTCCTCCAGTGCCAACGGGATATTGACAAGATAACCCGAATAGAGCATGATGTTCATCGGCATGTAAAACACCACATAGAGAAGTATCACGCCGAACCAGTTCGCAAGGCCCATCTCCGCCGTCTGCTTTGCAAGCGGCATCATCAGGATCGCAAAAGGTACAAACATACCGCTGACGATAAAGAGATAGACAAAATTATAAAACTTGTTGGATTTATTCCGTCCCAATGTATATCCCATCAGGGAGTGGATCAGGATGGAAAGCCCTACTGTCAGCCCGGAGATCAGCAGGCTGTTTTTCAAAGAGTTCCAGAAATCCGTCACTTCCATCGCTTCCTTGAAATTCTGCAGGCTCCACACCTTGGGAAGCGACAGGATACCGCTTATGCTGTTTGTCATCTCCGAAGGCTGTTTGAACGCGATCACCACAGTCATATACAGAGGAAAGATAATCGTGGAAAGCCCGAGAATAAGCAGCACCATAACGGTTTTGTTTGATTTTCCGACTGTCGATGTTTGCTTCATAACTGCTCCTCCTTTGAACTGGAAAATTTCATCTGCGCAACAGAGATCACTACAATCACAATAAAGAATACAACCGCGTTCGCGCTCTGGAAACCGAACTGTCCGCCCGACATACCGTTATTGTAGATCAGGTAGGAGATGGATTCCGTGCTCTGCGCAGGACCACCCTTCGTCAATGCGATGATCTGGTCAAACACCATCAGGAAGTTTTTCACACACAATACCATATTGATGGAGAAAAACGGAATAATTAACGGAAACGTCAGGTGCTTGAACTGTTTCCAGCCGGTCGCGCCGTCCAGACCGCCCGCCTCGTAGACATCCTCGGGCACCGTCTGCAGTCCCGATATATAGATGATCGTATTCATCGCAATCGCCTGCCATGCGCAGACAATCATGACGCCGATCCACGCCTTGTTCGGACTTGACAGAATGCTCGAGCGCAGTCCCTCCAAGCCGGTCATGTCCGCAAGCGCCGGAACGATATAAGTAAAGAAGTAGTTGAAAATATAACCTACTACCAGTGCTCCCAATATGTTCGGAAGGAAATAAGCGCCGCGGAAAAATCCCTTTGCCTTGATCTTGCTGTTAAGTCCCAAAGCCAGAATCAGGCTGAGCACATTTACCACCACCGTCGTCACAAGCGCCAGCTTGATCGTGAACAGGTAGGATTTCCCTACACGTGCATCCGAAAACAGGTCAATATAGTTTCTAAGCCCCACCCAGTCATGGCTGCCGAACCCTCTGGAATTGGTGAAGCTGTACATGGCGCCGCGGATCAGCGGAATCGTGTTAAAACAGATAAACAGCGCCAGAATCGGTATCGTAATCAGCAAAAACGTTCTCTTTCTCTCATTTTCATGTTTTGTCATCACTTTTACCCCCTTCCTACTGTGTACTTCCGTTTGCGGCTTCATATTCCTGCACCATACGGATGATATCCCTGTTATATCTCTGCCAGCTTGTATCAAAGTTTTTCAGGAACGCATCCTTATCCTTTTCGATGAGGAACGTCTGCAGGAGGGCATCCACTGACATCTCGGACGGATAATAGTGATCCTGATAATCCGTCATGTTGCCGCTTGCGATAAATTCCGTCATGCCGTCAAGCAGCGTGGATAATGTAAAGTTTCCCTTTTTACACGGAACAGATGTCTGTGCGTCTATATATTTCTGCAAGGTATCGTCCGCATACAGGAAGTCTAACACCTCGTAGGCGGCCTCCTTGTTTTTGCAGTCCTTTGTCACACAGAATCCCAGGTCGATACCCGAGTTCAGCGTCCGGCCTTCCTTCTCGTCGCTGGCCGGCATAACGAAGGAATCCATTTTCAGATCCGGATTCACCGACAGAATCTGGGGCGCCGCATAGCTGCCGATAGGGTACATGGCGGATTCCCCTCTGGCAAAGGCCGTACAGGCGTCATTATAGTTGTAGGCAAACGGATCGTCCGGCCCGTAAGGCAGAAGCGCCATATATTTCTCCGCAAGCTCGCCGTACTCGTCCGTAAATGTCGTCTGTCCTTTATTTACCTGCTTCGTCGTGTCCGACGGTGCAAGCTCCACTGCCATCGCATTCCACGGCGCAAGACAGGTCCATGTGTCCTTGAATCCAAAGTAGAACGGCAGGATGCCTTCCGCAGAAATCTCATCGCACAGTGCGAGCATTTCGTCCCATGTTTCCGGGATCTGCCAGCCGTGCTCCTCAAACATTTCCCTGTTGTAGAGCACGCCCGCCGCGTTGGCCGCATAAGGCAGAATGTAAGTGCCGTCCACAGGGACAAGCTCCAGCGCCTCAGCAATTTCCAGATACCCTTCGTTGACATCTTTCATCCCTTCATATCCAGAGATGTCCGCCAGTATGTCGGCGTCCACAAAATAGGAATAGTTGATGTCGCCGCCAATTCCGATGATATCCGGGTAATCCTCCCTGATAAACCTTGTCTTCAGAATCGCCATCGCATCGTTAGGCGAGCTGATGGTCAGGTGGATGTCATCGTGGGAGGCATTGAATGCATCCTCCACCGTCTTAAAATAGTTCGCCGCCTCCGGCTTATACTGCACAATCTCAACTTCAATCTTTCCGTCCGAGGCATCGCCACAACCCCAAACGACCGGCGCCAGCGCTGTAAGACATGCTGCCAGTGCCAGACTCCTCAATCCCTTTCTCTTCATTGCCCTTCTCCTTCCTTTTTGGAATATAACGTGTCAAAAGCAGATCTAAGTTGATTCGTTTTATCCATTGTAACATGCCCTAATGCCGCCAAAAATATCGTGATTTTGTGCTTTTTATATCTTTATGCGATTTTTCCGCCCATATATTGAAGTGACCACGCATTTTGGTATATACTAAGGTGAAAAGAAGTTCTAGCCGCTCACAGCAGAGGCTGTTTCGCGGAGAACTTCTAGGAGTTGCTTCACAACTCCGTTTCACCTCGAAAAACGCCAAAAGCGGGCGTTTTTCATACTGGGTGAAAAGAAACTCCAGCAGCTTACAGCATAAGCAGCATAAACCTGATTCCTCAAATGGAGGGTACCCATGAGCGAAGTTATCTTCTCGGTGTTTCCAAGTGAAAATTTTGTGGATCTGGGGCTTTATCAGTTTGGCTGGGAGCAGTGCGCACCCTCCCACTCCTTTGGTCCGGCTTCCAGAAACCACTATCTGTTCCACTACTGCCTCTCCGGCACCGGCACGCTGTTCGCTGATAATTCCCACGGTGAATCCGTCCGATACCAGATCAAAAGCGGGCAGGGCTTTATGATCTTCCCTAATCAAGTATGCATGTACATCGCCGATTATGACATCCCGTGGGAATATACGTGGATTGAATTTGACGGCCTGCGTGCCAAGGAGACGGTAAACCTGGCAGGGCTGACTCCCGACCAGCCCGTTTACCGTGCGCGCTATAAGGACATCGCCGAAACCATGAAAAATGAAATGCTCTACATCGTAAACCATAAAGAGGAGTCCCCCTTTCATCTGATCGGGCACCTCTATCTGTTCATCGACAGTTTTGTCCGCGCCTCCACCTCCACTCAAATCGGAAAGGGGAACCGTCTTCGTGACTTCTATATTAAGGAAGCCTTCTCTTATATCGAGCAGAATTTCCAGAACGACATCTCCGTGGAGGATATCGCTGCCGCCTGCGGGCTGAACCGAAGCTATTTCGGAAAAATCTTTCACGAGTGCACGGGAAAATCCCCCCAGACATTTCTGATCTCCTACCGTATGACAAAGGCTACGGAACTATTAAAACTGACGGAACTGTCCGTGGCGGATATCGGAAACGCTGTGGGATATCCGAACCAGCTCCACTTCTCCCGGGCCTTCAAAAATGTATATGGAATTTCGCCGAGACAGTGGCGCACAGAAAACAGGCCGATCATTTGAGGAATAACCATTGACGTACTGTTTTGGCATCAAGTATAATTTTACATGTACGGCATAAAGAAAATACATAAGGAAGCGAGGTCAACATTTTGAGACAGTTTTTTGGTATGAGCCAAAGCGGCAATCTGGAGGAAGCAGTCCGTGGTCTGAAAGGCCCTCAGTTGATTATGCTTTTATCCAACAATGAACAGTTTGAAGCCCATGTTAAAAAATTAGAATCCCTTTTTCCGGGTGTTCCCAGCATCGGATGTATCGGCATGAGCTACGACGTCCGGGTTGTCGAAAAGGGCGTGGGCGTCATTGCCTATTATGACGGCGTAAACGCCGTGGCAAACGTTCTGGAGCATGTATCCGTCATGCCCGTAAAATACATCGGACGGCTGCAGAAAGACATACGTGCAATCAAAAGCTCGGGCAGGGATACGGTATGTATTGATTTCTGTTCAGGAAATGACGCCTGCGTGTTAACGACCATTTACAGCGCCTTACAGCGTAACAATATCTCACTGGTCGGCGGAACCGGCGACGGCGGAAAGATTTCGGCAAACGGAAAGGTTTATGAAGATGCCGTTGCCTATGCGCTGATCAAAAACTTAAACGGCAAGGTAAAAGCCTACAAGGAAAATATTTACCATCAGCTTGGAAATTACCGCTTTGTCGCATCGGGAACGGACAAGGCAAACTACCGTCTGGGGCAGTTAAACGGCAAGCCTGCCAAACAGGTCTACCAGGATATCCTCCATGTGACGGAGGAGCAGATTTCCACCCAGACCTTTAAAAATCCTTTCGGCAAAATTAACGGAAACGACACCTGTATCATCTCCATTAAGGAGGTCAGCGGCAACTCACTGACCTGTTTCCGTCAGGTAAACGACTCCGATGTGCTGATTCTTCTGGAATTGGGCGACTACAGACAGATTGTCAGGGACACCATACAGACGATCAAAAATGATTTCCAGAGAATTTCGGCTGTGTTCTCCGTGAACTGCCTGTTTCGGTATCTGCTCTTCACCGACAACAATTACATGAAGGATTATCTGATGGACATGAGTACACTCGGACAGCATGCCGGTCTGGTCGGATATGGGGAGCATTACAACAACCGCTTTGTCAACCAGTCCATGACCTGTGTCGTATTTGAATAAGGGAGGAACGAATATGAAATTCCATAAAAAATCCCAGCGGGAAGAAAAGACGCTGGACCCGATTGTATATGTAGTGGAAAGCCTTCAGGACTACCGCAACGCCCTGATCAAAAGCGAGGTGGACTCCCTGCACGAATTGAGCATGGTCCGTCGTTCCTTCGGCAATGTGCTGCACGACTCCGAAGACCTGAGAGGGTCTCTCTCCGACTTTGAAGAGACTTTTTCCAGCATCAACACTGTATCCGGGCAGTTTGCATCCGTGAAAGACAACATTTTTGAATCTGTCAGTCAGGTACAGGGAGAAGTGGAAACACTGAAAAACAGCTCCCTTCAGGTTGCCAGCCATTTTGACGAAATGCAGAGCACCTTTGACACTTTCCAGCTCTCCTTAAATGAGATCCGAAAATGCATGAGCAGGATCGTTTCCATAGCGGACCAGACAAACATTCTTTCCCTCAACGCTTCCATCGAGGCAGCCAGGGCCGGCGAACAGGGAAAAGGATTCGCCACCGTGGCCGGTGAGATTAAGAGCCTGTCTGAGGAGATCAAAAATCTTGTGGCAATGGTAGATTCCAGCGTCGGCGAAGTGGAATCCGGGACCGACCAGTTAAGCGCCAGCATCCAAACCTCGCACCGCGCGCTGGAGGAAAGCCTGACGAAAGTGGATGAGACTTATGCCATGTTCGACAAGATCACTGAGGCGGCGGACGGCGCGGAATCCGTGCAGACAGAAATATCGCAGGTCATAGACGATTCCAAAAGCAAGCTTATGACGCTGAGCAGTTTCTTTGAAAAGATGAAAAACCACTATGATACGGTTATGAAGCATATCAACCGCGTCAGCAACATGGGGACGACCAAAAGCGCCATGTACGAGGATATCGACAATATGATGGCACAGATTCCCCCCATTATTGACGACTATAATGCCGGTTAACCCACACTTAAACCAAAGAAAAGAGTAAGAACTCTCCCATTGCGGGAGAGTTCTCTATTTTTTCCCTTTTGTTCCCAAAAACGTCGGATCGCTCTGAAACGCCCGAAACTTACGCTCAATCTCCGCTTCAGGCAGAACACAGTGATAAATCTCCAGTCCGGCAACCTTGCCATGGAAGGACTTCTGATATTCGTCCCCGCCTATAACTACCCGCTCCGGCACTTTCAGGTTCGGCGCGCGGTCCTTGCTTCCAATCAGCATGCCGTTAAAATACAGTCTGACCAGCCCCGTTATCACGTCGCAGGAGACGCACATATACGACCATTCACCCGGCACCGCATGCCTGCCGAAAATATCAAACCACTCGTTTACCTCTCTGTCATCCTTCATGCGGAACACGCAGCTGCAGATCGCGTCCGAAGGCACCAGACTTAAAAAGCCATCCATATATGTGACGTAAAACACACTCGTCCATGACTGCATTTCCGCCGTATTAACCCACAGACAGATCGTGTAACTCTCGCTGTACATAACGGATTTCGGCAAAACGACCAGATTCTCTCCCACTTTTCCTCCCGGGAAGGAAAGCGCCATCTGACCGGCTACCACACCAGTGTCGTAAGTAATCCCCTCCCCCAGAATTTCCCCTTCGTTCTTTCCGTCCACATCCTTCAGGTGATGGTCGAAGGAATACACCGTGGGAATCCGATTGCTTACAAAGAAATAGCGGTCGTGGTACATCTCAAAAAAGCACTCCGGCGGCTGCGGCTTCCCGTAAAAGTCACCCAGCCCGAGCTGCGCCCCGTAATTAGCCAGCGCTCCCGCCTGCACAGTACTCTCGATTCCCTGCGCCACGATCATAAACTGCAGATCCCTGCCAAGCCCTATGAGATTGCGGAACAGAAGAAGCGGCCGTCTGTCATTCCCTTTATCCGACTTAAGAAGTCTTGGGTCAAGTTTCAGAATATTCGCCGGGACGTGCTGCAATACCTTAAAGGAAGAGGCCGATCCAAAATTGTCAATGGCAATTTCAAATCCCATCTTAGACAATACTTCCACCGCACAGACAATCTTCTCTCCCCTTCCGAGAAAACTCTCCTCCTCAATGCAGATCTTGATCTCCTCCGGCCTGACCTGATAAGTCTCAAGACATTTCCTGATATGATCCACTCCATCCGACTGTAAAATCGTTCTGGCGGAGATACGGACGTAAATCTGCAGTTCCCTAAAAACAGTGTCCTGCCATTTCTGTTTCCAGCGGCAGACCTGTTCAAACATCATCTTATCCAGTCTGGTAATCACACCGTACTGTTCCAGCACGGGAATAAAAGTCTCCTCCTCCAGAATCTCTTTCCCCGGAAAATGCCAGTACAGCACCGCCTTCGCCGCATAGACGTCAGAGTTCTGCAGATAGATCATAGGCTGAAAACGCAGCTCGAACTCCTCCTCACGGAATGCGGTAAGCGCCCTGTCCTTCATCGCTTTCTGTTCGGCGAGCTGTTCCCGTATGACCTCGTAGTTTACATAACTTCCTTTGCCGTTTTTCTTGACGAAGTACATCGCCTCGTCGCCCTGGTCCAGAATCACGGACAGGTTCTCGGAGACGCTGCATCCCGCCACAAAGCCGATACTAAAAGAGAGAACCTCCCTCAGGGATTCGTCAAACTCTTCCCTCAGTCTGTGCTGCAGCTGGGCAATCTGTTCTTCCGGCTCCTCTTTGCATACCCCGGTATCGCAGAGCACCACAAATTCATCGCCGCCCAGCCGCACGACAAGCTGTCCGGGAAACACATCCTGAAGCAGATCGCTCACAAACAGCAGAAGTTCGTCGCCCTTGGCATGACCGTACACATCGTTGACCAGTTTGAAATTATCGACGTCCATATAGAGGCAGTGGACGCGCGCGTCCGCAGGCAGTGCGTCCCATATCTCATGAAGCCCTCTCCTGTTCATCATTCCCGTCAGATAGTCTGTATTTTTTTCACCTCTCGCCTGATCAATCAAGCCGTCAAATAAGCTTTTCATATGTTATCCCCCACATACACAAACGCTACAGTTTCATTATATAGAAAAGGAACTGCTGTTTCAACCGAAAACGGTATCGCAGCAGCCCCTTGGCAATGGAGTGTATGCCCAAAAGTTATTTCCCTAGCCTTTGACCGCTCCAGCCGTCATACCCTCGATGAAGTATCTCTGGAAACAAAGGAAGATGATGAATACCGGAAGAATACCAAACATGGATCCGGCAATCAGTACGTCGTAGTTGTTTCCGTAGGGTGTAAGCAGGGTGTTCAATCCAATCGGAAGCGTAAACTTCTCTGCGCTTCTGTATACAAGCATCGGCCAGAGCACGTTATTCCATGAACCCATCGCACACAGAATAGCCATAGCCGCAAATGCGGGCTTCGTGATCGGCATCATAATCTTGAAACAGATGCCGTACTCGGTCGCTCCGTCGATACGCCCCGCATCCAGCAAATCTTTTGGCAGTCCCGACATATACTGCCTGAAGAAGAAGATCGTTGACGCACCGCAAATACCCGGCAGCATCACTCCCCAGATGGTGTCAACCAGTTTCAGGTTAATCATCTCCTTGTAGAGCGGGAGAATCAGAATCTCAAAAGGAACCATCATGGTTGCTATTACAAGGAAGAAAAGGAAATTCTTCAGCGGGTAATTATACATTGTCAGACCATATGCCACTATATAGCAGACAAGCAATGTCAAAAATACCGTGACAAGCATCAGGACCAGACTGTTCTTATACCACATAAAATACTTCTGACCGTCCACGTTATTACCGAACAGGTACGTATAGTTGTTAAGCGTCATAGTACTGAAATCAAGATTGATACTCAAGCCCCGGCGGATCAGCTCCGTACCGGGTCGGAAGGATGCGATCAATCCGGCAAACAACGGATATACAATCAGGAAGGAGAGAACCGCGAACAGCGCCGTAGCGAATACGGTTAAAATGTTTCTCTTCGTTCTCATTCCCATAGTTTCTTCGCCTTTTACAGAGGTTGTTTCTGCCATATTATTTTTCCTCCTTCCCTAATGTGCCGTTTACTACAAGCTGTACAATATTGATCGCCAGTGCGATCACGAGCAGGACGATACCTACTGCACTGCCGTACCCGAGCTGGTTCTTGGTGATACCGCGCTTGTACAGATATCCCACAATGGTCAGACCGATATTGTTCGGTGAATCGGGGCCTGCCCACAACATGTAGGATTCCATAAACATCGCCAGACCTGCGTACACGCTGATCGTCAGCACGTAAACGGTGGTCGGTTTCAAAAGAGGAATGGTAACATATCTGAATTTCTGCCATGCGGTCGCGCCGTCAATATCGGCTGCCTCATACATGGCGGTGTCAATCGCTTTCAAACCTGAAATAAAGTAGAGCATATTTACGCCGGTCCATCTCCAGCACGCCACAAGCAGGAGTGCGCCGAGACCGGTTGCTTTCATTTTCAGCCACTTAAAAGTGCCAAGCCCGAGAGCCGCCGTGATCACATTCATCTGACCGGTCGGATACTCGGAAAACATCAATCTGAACAACGTGCCGGAAATAACTACGGAAGTAAGAGCCGGCACATACAGGCACGCTTTCCAGAAGCCTTTTGCCTTCACCAGTCTGGAATCCATCAGCACCGCAAAGAACATCGGGAACGGAATTAACAGAACCAGCGTCATTATCATATATTGAAAACTGTTTTTAATTGCCGTGTGGAAAATGCCGTCTTTCAACAGCTTCGCAAAGTTTTTCATTCCCACCCACTCAGTGCCGGTAGGTTTGATATCCTGAAAACTCATAGTAATCGTACTGCATAACGGATAAATCCAGAATAAAAGAAAACTGATAATAAAAGGAAGCACGAACACATAGGGCGCCGCCTTTTGTGAATAAAAAAATTTTTTAAATTTATTCATACGCACACACTCCCAATCTTTGTTTGCTATACACCCATTTTAAAGCAAAGAGGGGATTGCATTCACAATCCCCCCTATTAAATTCAGCCTATGCCGAGCCCGCGTCAGCGGCGCTCGCAATCGAGCTTTGCTCGATTTGTTACTGCTCAAGGTCAACCACATCCTGAGCTGCCTGCAGCGCCTCTTCTACATCCATGCCGTTCTCGAGAACGTCATTCAGAGTTACGTTACACATCTGCTCGTTGATGGTCGGGCTGATTGCAACCGTATAAACCGTTCCGATATCGTCCTTAATGTCATAGAGAACATCGTAAGGGTAGTTGCGGAAGAACTGGTTGTACTGGTTGTTGTCGTCGTGTGCGAATGCGTCGTCGTTCCACAGAACGGTGTTACATACGTCGAAACCAAGGTTATCCCAGATCAGCTGCTCACCTTCCTCGGACATCTTAGCCCAGCAGAGGAATTCGGAAGCAAGATCTTTGTCAACAGCCTGCTGTGTCACAACAGTACCTGTACCGCCGATACCTACGGAGCACTTCTGGCCTGCCTCGAATACAGGACACTTAGCGATGTACCAGTTGCCTTTCTCCTCAGGCATATAGTTTGTGAAACGGCTCATGTACCACATCGCCTTCGGGAAGGAAACGATGTTGTGGTCCAGAATGTTCTGGAAACCTGCCTCTAAGTCAACGTGACCGTCGGGAGATACCATTGCGAGACCGCTGTTAACCCACTCCTGCTGCATGGTGAGCATCTTCTTTACGGACTCAAGCTGTACGTTTGCCGTGCCGCCCATGCCGCCGGTCCAGTCCTCGCCGTACTCAGCCATAGCGATCCATAACCAGTCACAGCCTGCGGTATCAACGGAAGTCCAGTGCTTATCTTCGGGATTGCCGATTGCATCCAGATATTTCTGTCCAAGTGCTGCGTAATCGTCCCAGGTAACTACTGCGTCTACATCTGCCTGGGAAAGACCTGCCTCCTCAAGGGCAGCCATGTTATAGTACATAACCGTAGCGCCTACGTGGTAAGGAATACCGTAGTTGTTTCCGTCTGATCCGGAGTAGACAGCCATTCTCGCAGGAACCATGGTGTCAAGGTAAGGAGCTGCTGCATCGTTCTGGGGAACAAGCCATGTGTCAAGACCTGCTACCACGTTCGGGAACTGGCCGATCTCCACGTCACAGATATCGGGAGCGCCTGTGCCTGCGTTCAGGGAAGTTAACAGTTTTGTATGCATGTCTGCGTAAGGATATGTAGTACAGGTAATCTCGATGGTTCTGTCGGGATTCTGCTCGTTCCACTTCTCAACCATGTTGCCATAGTGCTGTCCGTGGATTTCTACGAATGTCCACATTTCCATGTGTGTACCGTTGGGATCACCGAAGGTAGCTGTAGGGATTTCCTCCTCAGCTGCTGCCGCATCGTCTGCGGGAGCTTCCTCAGCCGCACCGTCGTCTGCTGCCGCCGCGTCATCGGAACCGCCGTCTGCTGCAGGAGCTTCAGCTGCACCGCCGTCTGCTGCGGGAGCTGAACCAGCGTCTCCGCCGCCGCATCCTACCAGTGTTGTAGCGAGCATCGCTGCTGTCAACAGAGTAGCCAATACTTTCTTTTTCATTCTTTTTCCTCCTTATTAAAATAATATACTGTTCGATAACCACATGGTATTTTTTCTAATACACTTTAGGCACCATGTACACTTTTTTTTTTTTTGCGGTTATCTTATGTTCATATTGTACAATAGTAAGCAGGATACGTCAATAGCCTTTTGAATTATTTTAGTTTTTTTTGAAATATTTTCATTTACATAAATTTGTTCATTCAACTGTCTTAGTCTGAAATGCCCCATTTGTCATAGGGACAGCGGTTTTTTCTGATCGCCGCCCGCAGTTCCACAAAGCATCCGCACGCCCTGCACATGCCATCCAGAAGCAGATCACACTCCTTACAGAGAGAGAGCCGCTTCTCATAAAGCGGCTCCCCAACTTTTAAATCCTCGTCCAGATTAGCAATATAATCATGCAGATTTTTAAAATACGCCGCCTGGTCCATGTCCCTTGTGAGACATTTGCGGCAAATTCGTCTCTGCTCCATCTTCGCCTTTCCTCTCCCCGCTGCCCGATCCACACCCGTACGCGCAGCGCATCTGCCATGCCGAACCGAAGTCTTAACGGATGCGGAAGCTGATCACACTGCCTGCAGGCGCAGTAAAGCATACTTTCCCATCCTTCACCTCATAAGCGTCAAAAGCTTCCTCCTTCACATTCTCCGGCTCGTCAAAGGTGTTGTGGGCGTGCATTTCGCCCTTTAAAACCGCCGCCGTAATCTCCTTCGGCGCAAGTTCCATAAAGGACATTTCCACAGGCGCATCCTCATCCGTGGAGAGGTTCGCCAGCGTCACGTTCACATAGCCGTCCTTATCCACAGAGACGGACTCGTCAAGGAACGGCACCTGATTGTCTGCTGCCGCGCCGATCATCTTATTGTCCTCAATACAGCTCTCTACAAGCTCCGCGTCCTGATGATGCCTGTACATATGGAACACATGGTAAGTGGGCGTCAGGATCATCTTCGGTCCCTCCGTCAGGATGACGGACTGCAGCACATTGACCATCTGCGCGATACATGCCATCTTCACCCGGTCACAGTGCTTGTTGAAAATATTCATGGAAACGCTGGCAACCACCGCGTCGCGCATCGTATTCTGCTGATAGAGGAAACCCGGGTTTGTGCCCGGCTCCACATCGAACCAGCAGCCCCACTCGTCCACGATCATACCGATCTTCTTCTCGGGGTCATACTGGTCCATGATCGCACCGTGCCTCTCAATCAGTTCTTCCATATAAAGCGCTTTCGCCATGGTCATATACCAGACTGCCTCGTCAAACTCCGTCGCGCTGCCCTTATTCTCCCATCCGCCCGGATGCACATAGTAATGCAGGGATAAGCCGTCCATATAACCGTTGGGGATGTTATTTGGCTGCGGCGGCGCAAAACAGGTCTTTAACACATTCTCCGTCCAGAAGTAGTCCGCCACATTGGGGCCGCCGCAGATCTTCTTGATGGGCGCCGCATTGTCATAGTGGCGCACATAGGTCTGGTATCTTCTGTACAGATTAGCGTAGTACTCCGGCGTCATATTGCCGCCGCAGCCCCAATTCTCGTTGCCCACACCGAAATAATCAATCTTCCACGGTTTTTCATGGCCGTTTTTCTTACGCAGATCCGCCATCGGGGAAACGCCGTCAAAGGTTATGTACTCTACCCACTCGCTCATCTCCTGCACCGTGCCGCTGCCCACGTTTCCGTTCACATAGGTTTTACAGCCAAGCTGCTCGCAGAGCTCAAAAAATTCGTGCGTACCGAAGCTGTTGTCCTCCACCACGCCGCCCCAGTGGGTGTTAATCATCTTCTTGCGGGTTTCCTTCGGGCCGATGCCGTCCTTCCAGTGGTACTCATCCGCAAAGCAGCCGCCCGGCCAGCGCAGCACGGGAATCTGCATTTCTTTCAGGGCGTCCACCACATCCTTTCGCATACCGTTCACATTAGGTATATCGGAGTCCTCGCCTACATACAGCCCTTCGTAGATGCATCTGCCCAGATGCTCCGCGAAATGCCCGTAGATTTCCGGGTTGATGTGTCCCCTTTTGTTCTTCTCATTGATAAATAATTTTGCCATACCCTCTCCCTTTCTAATTGAATTTAAATACCGGCCTGCCGTCCTCCCAGCCAAACTTCATCAGCATCGTGTGGCGGTTCGGATTGTAGAGCGGATCGCCCACGATCTCCGTCTCCGTCCTCGCGTGATAGACGAGAATGTCGTTGCCCTCCTCGTCCACGGTAAAGCTGTTGTGCCCCGGTCCGTAAACGCCGAGCGTCTCGTCCGACTTAAGCACCGGGTAGCGCTCCTTTTTCCATGACAGGGGGTCTAACAAATCGGAATCCTCGTCCGCCGTAAGCATTCCCAGACAATAGGCAATGCCTGTCTCGGATGCGGAATAGGTCACGAAAATCCTGCCGTTCCTCTTAAGTACCGCGGGCCCCTCGTTCACCCAGAAACCGACCCGCTCCCAGTCATAGTCCGGGGTGGTGAGAAGCACCTGTACGGTCTTTAACTTGTAGGGCGTTTCCAGCTCCCCTATGTAAAGGTTGGAAACCTGTTTTCCGACACCCACTTTTTCCGCCCAGATGTAAAACCATTTGCCCTTATTCTCAAACACGGTGCCGTCCAGCGAAAAGGCCATGAAGGAAAATTCGTCGTCGTCGGCCCTTCCCATCTTTCCTTTTTCCGTCCATGTGCCGGTTATGGGATCTTCATCCTTACACTCCAGCACATAAGGCCTGATCTGCCAGATATCATCCTTATCGCCGCCCGCATAGTAAATGTACCATGCGCCGTTCACATAGTGCAGTTCCGGCGCCCAGATATGGCAGCTCATAATCCCCGACTCATGCTTGTGCCAGATTTCTGTCTCCGGCGCGTCTGCCAACCCCGCAAGCGTATCCGATTTGCGAAGCACAATGCCGTCATAAGCAGGCACGGAAGCCGTAAAGTAATAAGTTCCGTCCGTATGCCTGTACACATAAGGATCTGCCCGCTGCAATATCCACGGTTTGTTATATAGTAGTTCGCTCATCTTTATCCCCCATTTCCGGCTTCTCCCCAAAGCCATTTTTTATTTTAATAAATTATTTTAATTGTATCTAAAATTATACAAGGTTTCTCTCAATAAAGCAACCCTAATTTTCATAACCAGTACAGATTGATATGCATAAGATAAAGTAACTCCCCCCGCAGGAAGGAATCCGCCATGCCAGCTCCAACCGTACTGATCGCCGGTCATCCCGAGGACACAAAAAACTATGAAAGCATCATAAAAAGGATGGGCGTTTCCTGCCTTGTCAGCCTAAACCCCGGTCAGACTGACGGCGCCACACATCTTCTTCTCCCGGGAGGCGGCGACATTACTCCCGCCTTTTTCGGGCAGGCCGACCATGGCTCCCGCAGCATCGACACAGAGCTTGATATCCTGCAGCTCGATATCCTTGCCCGTTTCACGGCACAAAAAAAGCCTGTGCTCGGCATCTGCAAAGGGCTCCAGCTCATCAACGTCCATTTCGGCGGCGATATCACGCAGCATATCGACACCGCCGAGACCCACAAATGGGTCGGGCGCGACCAGTTTCACTATGTTTTTCACTGCGATCTCGGACGGCGCGATTTCTTTTACCAGCTCTACGGGAACAGCGCCAAAGTAAACTCCGCCCACCATCAGGCGCTGGACCGCACAGGCGAAGGGCTGATCCCTGTCTGCCGCGCCGGGGATAACGTGATAGAAGGGCTGGTCCACAGATCCCTCCCCATTCTTGCCGTGCAGTGGCACCCGGAACGGCTGCCCGACGGCGCGGGCGAATCGCTGTTTTCCTACTTCTTCTCACTGGGCTGAAGCTGCAGACGTCTTTCCAGCTGTGACATACCCTCCTCAAATTTCTCCCGCTGAAGCTCCCATCTGTTCTTTTTGCCGCGCCGTCTGCTCTCCCTGCTTTCATGCTTGTTCTGCGCCTGTTCCCTCGCCTGGACATAGACCATCTCAAACAGGGCACGCATGATCTGCATCACCACCCCTGCGGTCTCCTCGTCCACTCCGCCTATGGCTTTGCCGATCTTGTGTACGCTCTGAAACCAGTGCGCTGTAAAGTCGATCAGATTGTCCGTCTCTGACGCCTGCACCACCCGGTACAGCGTATCTACAAAAATGCGCATCTGTTCCTGGTCAAGCGACAGTATCCATTCGTTGAGCGTCTGGTCCACAAACCGCCGCCCCGGGCGGATATCGTCCACAATGCGGAAATCCCCCTCCTTCACCAGCCATGTGTAAGGATTGTGCTGGGCAAGCCCAAGGGTTTTGCTCTCCACCACCCGGTAATCGCCTTCCGTGTATAAAAGCATCCCCACGAGCGAAGAGCGCGGCACAGTCTTATGGATGCGCCCCTCGATTTCCGTCCATGCCCCCTGCTCCCTGACTTCCGGCCGAAAACCCGGCCCGTCATGGTCATAGATTCTCTCTATCCGTCCCCTCACCGCCGGATCACAGTGCATGGCCGCATAGACTGCCAGATTTCCCCCCTTGGAATGACCACCCACATAAAAACTTCCCTCAATCGTCCGCGCCGCCTGCTCCAGATAGGGCACGCTGTGAAGCTGTCCGGGCACAGGCTCGGAAAAAGCAAGATTTAAGTCCTCCTTCCACCCCACGATATTCTCATCCGTTCCCCGGAACACCACATAGAAAATTCCCCCGGGTATGCCGCACACAACGGCCGAAAACTGGCTCTCCTTCTCCGGCTCGATTAAGTTTACATAATTCCACAACCGCATCTGACCAAAACGTCTGCTGTTTAAGACTCCCGTAAAGAGCGCCGTATTGTCCTTGCGGTAACGTTCATCCGCGTAGAGATGGTCATAGTCCGCGTGGGCGGCAATCTCCCCAAGGCTTACCGGCGCGCACTCCTTCCCCGGTCCCGGCACAATACCGTCAAATTTCAGATAGGAGAGCTGACTGATCACCAGACTGTCCACATCGCAGAATGGTTTTTCCGCCAGACTGTAATCCCCGTATTCTCTCAGATAGTCTAAAATCGTCCCCATTTTTACCTCTGTCTATATTTTTGCCTCTAAATGTTCGATATTCTTGATTAACACGCTCACTGTCCCGTCGGGATTCGTGATAAATTCCACGCATTTTGGATTTTTGTACTGCTCCATGGGTATTTTGATCTCAATGCCCGTGTCCGTGAAAAGATGCTGGCTCTGGAACTTCCGCGTCGTATTCTCACTCTGCGGTTCTATCGTCTCCTTCACCATGTTGTACTTTTCCATTTTATCCTGAAACGCCGTCCTTAATTCCGGCTCACCCTCAAAGATCTTCTCCGCGATCTCCTCCACCACGAAGCCGCCCTTCTCCTCCATCTCCTCCTGCATGATACTCTTGGCGCGCATCTGCCTTTCAAACCGCTCGTTCTCCGCAAAGCCCTCCTTCTGCACACTCTCCACGGCGCGTCCCACGATGGAAAGCTTCGATTTATGGGAGAGATGGGAACTGCACTTCAAGAACAGGAAGGAAAAATAGTCGGTCTTTTCCCCGTTCACCTCGTACTTCTTTTCCACCACCTGCACCGAGAGATCGGAAAGACAGATCACCGCCGCCTCAGTCAGCCGCTGCGTCTGGGAAGGCAGGATCGACTTGTGCCTGATCAGCTCATTGCTGTTTCCCTCCCCCTCCGAAAGGGGCATCGTCCTGTGAGTATAGAGAGTCTTATAATTCATTTTAAGGAGCGCCACATACTCTTCCTCGCCCTCCCTGAACCGCACCACCATCAGATCTGCCGGCGGGATATCAATATTGCCGCTCATAATCTCAAACAGAAGCCCCGCAATCTCCTGACTGACCGCCACAAAATTTTCATCCTCATACCCGGTCAGCAGCTTGCATACTTCCGACTCCCTCTCATAAAAGCGGCACTCCTTCGCGTCGTCACCCGCACAGATTTTTCCGATATGCTCCCGCACAAACTCCGCCACCTCCGAGCCGAACTCCAGCTCCGTGTCGGAGAGCACCGGCATCCCAATCGTTGGGTCTAAGATATGTACGATGACGTGTTTGATTCTGATGTCCTCTTTGTTCATTCTGTTTCTCCTCGCTATCTTTTATCGCGGTCCTTCGCAGCCGCTCAGTATTTTCCTACATAGTCCGTCCCGGTCTCGGTCTGCATTAAGTTTACATAATGCTGCGGATCCTGTTCCATCAGAAGCATGGTGTGAAAAGCCTCCAGCAGCATCTTATCCCCGTTGCTCTTCATCTGCGTGCGGTCCCTGTCAAGCTGCGCCTTGAAATGGTCCATCTGCCATACCATAATATCCACCAGACTGTAGCCCGCCACCTTGTACTCACAGAGGAAATTCTCGTTTTCCAGATAGTACAGGAACTCCTTTGACACACCCTCCGAGGCTGTCAGCATCCCAAAAAACCGTTCCAGAAACGCCTCGTCCTCCCCGGCATAGTGGCACAGCGCTTTCGCCCATGCGTAGGCTCTCTCTTTTTCCCCACTGTTCATTGCCGCTCCTCCTTCCTCACTCTTTTTTACCTGTGCGCCACATGTTCTTTTTCCACGGCTTTCCACATAAAATGTCCTAAGTAAATCTAGGACGTGTTTTCTATGGCTCTCTTAGAACAGATCAACAATCTTTTATGGGGTCTCCCCCTGATTATCCTGCTTATGGGCACGCATATTTATTTCACCTTCAAGCTGCGCTTTCCCCAGAAAAACCTTTTCCGGGCGATCCGCCTCTCCCTGTTTCCCGCGGAAGATACGCCGAATCTCTCCCCTTTCTCGGCGCTTTCCACCACCCTTGCCGCCACACTCGGCACGGGAAATATCGTCGGCGTCTCCACAGCCGTCGCCCTCGGCGGTCCCGGCGCGATCTTCTGGTGCTGGATCACAGGGATTCTCGGGATGGCAACCGCCTACGGCGAATGCTACTTAAGTGTCCTCCACCGCCAGCAGAACAAGGACGGACTCTACGTCGGCGGACCCATGTATGTTTTAAAAAATGGTTTACATAATAGAAAACTCGGCAGTCTGTATGCCTTGTGCACGCTTGCCGCTGCTTTCGGCGTGGGCTGCACCACCCAGGCAAACTCCGTCACAAGAGCGACTGCCTTGAGCTTTGGCATCTCTCCACATCCTGTCGGCATTGCCCTTGCCGTGGTCACAGGCATGGTCATCATAGGCGGCATCCGCAGTATAGGCAGTCTCTGCGAGCGCACCGTACCTGCCATCACCTTTCTGTATCTGCTTGGCTGCGCGGTTCTTCTTCTCCTCTACCGCCACCAGCTTGTCACCGCCATCGTCTGGATCATAAAGGACGCATTTTCCTTTGCAAGCCTTGCCGGGGGCGTGGCGGGAGCCGGTTTACAGCGGGCGCTGCGCTACGGTATCGCCAGAGGGCTTTTCACCAACGAGGCCGGGATCGGTACTTCCGCCATCGCCGCGGCCGCCTCCCACACCGATGATCCCAAAATACAGGCGTATGTGTCCATGACCGCCGTTTTCTGGGATACGGTAGTGATGTGTCTGCTTACCGGGCTTGTGGTGGTATGCAACATGCTATATGACCCTGCCTCTGTCGCCGCAGCCGCCGAAACAGACTTAACTGCCGCCGCCTTTTCCCATCTCCCCTATGTGGGGGACGCGTTTCTCACGATCTCCCTGTGCGCCTTCGCCGTGACCACCCTGATCGGCTGGTCCTACTTCGGGGAGAAAGCGGCGGAATATCTGGGCGGGAACCGCAGCGTGCCGCTCTATAAACTCTGCTACATCGTGATGATCTATCTGGGAGCCATCATTCCCATGCACCTTGTCTGGGAATGCACCGACCTGATCAACGGCATCATGGCTCTCCCGAACCTTCTTGCCCTGTGGGCGCTGCGGCGGGAGATCAAATCCTAAGCTTTAGAAGTGCTTTTCACTCTTCGCATGGCGGAAATAGATGTAAAATCCCACGCAGATAAACGCCGACAGCAGCGATCCAAGGGGCGCTGCCCATCCCATCGGATAAAGGCTGTCAGGGAAATACACGCCCGCCAGATACGCCCCCGGTATACGCACCAGGACAATCGCTATGATATTATGTATAAAGGATATCCCCGCTTTCTGGTCTCCGCAGAAATACCCGCTAAAGCAAAAGTGCACCGCCGCAAAGAGCGTATCAAAGGAATAGGACCGCAGATAGGCACAGCCCGCCGCCAGCACTGCCGCATCCCTCGTAAACAGCCCGACAAGCGTCTGCGGCAGAAACTGGCTGTAAATCGCACAGAGCGCACCCCAGCTCATGGTGATAAGCAGACCGCATCCCAGCGAAGCTCTTGCCCGTTCCGGCTTGTCCGCCCCCATATTCTGCGCCGTGATCGCGGAAATCGCGGAAAGGAATGCCGAGGGCACCAGAAACAGGAAGCCGATCAGCTTCTCCACAATCCCCACAGCCGCAGAGACCACCAGTCCCCTACTGTTTGCAATCACCGTGATCACGATAAACGCCACCTGAATGAGCCCGTCCTGACAGGCAATGGGTGCGCCCACCTTAAGTATCTGTGCGAATATCACTTTATCCACGCGGACATCCGCCCTTGTCACCCGGAAGCCAAGGTTCCGTCTGCGCAGCATAAAAAGCGCGAACGCCACGCTTACCGCCTGCCCTAAGACTGTGGCAAACGCCGCACCCGCGGCACCCATCCCGCCGCCTACAAGAATAAAATCGAGCACGATATTCACCGCGCAAGCCACCGCCACGAAATACATGGGTCTTTTGGAATCACCCGCCCCGCGGAAAATGCTGCTGATCACATTATATGCCGTGATAAAGGGCACGCCGGCAAAGCAGATGCCCAGATACAGCCTTGTCTCCCCCACCGCTTCTGCGGGTGTTAGCATAACGTTTGTGATTAAATTTACGCAAAGCAGCAGTCCCACCGTAATCGCTGCCGCAAACATCGCAAAAAACGCCACGGACGCGCCGACCGTCTTAGCCGCCGCGCGCTCGTCGCCCGCGCCTACATGTCTGCCGATCCGCACGGTAGCGCCCATGGCGAAACCGACGATAATCACCGTGAGCATATGCATCACCTGACTGCCAATCGCCACCGCCGTAGTCGTCCGGGAACCATTGTACAGCCCCACCACAAACAGGTCCGCCATGCCGTAAAAAGTCTGCATAAAGCACGCCAAAAGATACGGGAGCGCAAACCGTATCAGGTTTTTTCCCACGCTCCCCTCCGTCAGATTATTTTCTCTCATCGTTCGTACCTCAGGAACTATTCGAAATAGGACGCCACCGTCTTCAAATGCTCGATCACGGGCAGATGCTGGGGACAGGCGTTCTCACACTGTCCGCAGGCGATGCAGTCCCCCGCCTTTCCGAACGTGCCAGTTAAACGGTCGTAATACTCACCCTGTGGCGTCCACCCCTTCCCCTCCACTTCCTGCATCTCCGCATTGTAGAGGGAGAAATACTTCGGGATCGCTATCTTTTTCGGACACCCTTCCGTACAATAGGAGCAGCCCGTACAGGGAATCGCAATATTGCCGTTAATCATTGCCGCCGCGCGGTACACCATGCGCTTCTCATCCTCCGTGAGAGGCTTAAAGTCACTCATATAACTGGTGTTATCCAAAAGCTGTTCCATATTGCTCATACCGCTAAGTACCATCTTTACATTGTCCAGACTTGCCGCAAAACGGATCGCCCATGAGGGAACCGACATATGCGGGTCACAGCTTTTAAACATATCCTCAACGGCACCCGGCACCTTGGCAAGTGTGCCGCCCTTGACAGGCTCCATCACCCAGACAGGCACACCGTGCTTCGTCGCCACCTCATAACAGAGCTTTGACTGGATCGCGCTGCTCTCCCAATCGAGATAGTTGAGCTGCAGCTGCACGAACTCCATCTCCGGGTGCTCCGTCAGCACCTGATCCAGAAATTCCGCATTGTCATGATAGGAAAAGCCCATATGCTTCACGAGCCCCTGCTTTTTCTTCTCCGCCAGCCAGTTAAAACAGTCAAAATCCGTGTAAATCTTATAATGCCCGAACCCGATATCGTGAAGCAGATAGTAGTCAAAAAACGTAACACCCGTCTTTTTAAGCTGTTCCTCAAAGATTTTGTCCCTGTCTTCCTTCGTCTGAAGAAAACTCGCGTGCAGTTTCGTCGCAAGTGTATAGCTGTCCCGCGGATGTCTGTCCACCAGACATTCCTTCGCCGCATCCTCGCTCTTAAACCCGCAGTACATCCACGCCGTATCGAAATAGGTAAAACCCCTCTCCAAAAAAACGTCCACCATCTTCTTCGTCGTTTCCAAATCAATACTCGTCGCATCGTTCGGATTATGTAACGGCAGCCGCATCAGACCAAAACCTAATTTTTTCGCTTCCATACTTCCTCCCTCTTCTTTCCTTATCTAATTCATCTTAGTTAATTGCGAAAATCATCTCAACGTTACATCATTGTGCAAATCATATAACCATAAGCAGACCCTTGGAAGCCGTCAGTGCTTAACGAGGTGTTTTCGAGTTTAGCACTGTTACGGCTGGAACGGAACGCAAGCGCGTCTGTGTTGGTTATATGATTTGTGCAATTCCAATAACTATCGAGGAGTTTCGCTCTCAACCAAGCGCCACATCTAAAATCATCATAATCACAAACCCGACTGCCACGCCCACGGTACCGATATTGCTGTGCGTCCCCGCCTGTGCCTCGGGAATCAGTTCCTCAGCCACCACATAGATCATCGCGCCTGCCGCAAATGCCAAAAATACAGGCAGTGCCGAGACAATCTGCTCCGCCAGCAGAATCGTGACAAACGCGCCGATTGGCTCCACAATCCCGGAAAGCGCCCCGTATACAAATGCCTTTCCCCGGGAAACACCCTCGCTTCGAAGCGGCATGGAGATAATCGCGCCCTCGGGAAAATTCTGGATGGCAATGCCGACTGCAAGGGCAAAAGCCCCCGCCATGGTAATACCCGCGTCTCCGATTAACGCCCCCGCAAAGGTTACGCCCACGGACATACCTTCTGGAATGTTATGCAGCGTTACCGCAAGGACAAGCATGGTCGTTTTTTTTAACGAGGATTCCACGCCCTCCGGCTCCGTACTCTCCAGATGCAGATGCGGAATCAGACTGTCCAGCGCAAGAAGAAACGCCATACCACCCAAAAATCCCCCTGCCGCCGGAAGCCACGCGATCTGCCCCATCTCGCCCGCCATATCAATCGCCGGTATCAGAAGAGACCACACCGAAGCGGCAATCATAACCCCCGAGGCAAATCCGAGCAGAAGCCTTTCTATCTCCTTATGCATCCCCCGCATGAAAAATACCATAGCCGAACCGAGAGTCGTTCCCAAAAAGGGAATCAGTAATCCCGCAAACAACTGCATACTCTGTCTACCTTCCTTACTTCACCTTTACTGTATACCCGGCAGCAACCGTCCGAAACTGAAATGCCCTATAATAGCTTACGCCTTTGGGACAAAAAATGCTACAGCAAAGCGTCCTGCCGCTTTCCGCCTTTGGCCTTTCTCTTTCCGCCCGCCACCAGATCATAACTCTCAGCAATCATGCGTCTGATGTCCTCGTCAGGTATCGTACCGTCAAGAATCACTGTATTCCAATGTTCCTTGTTCTGATGGTATCCCGGAATCACGGCGTCGTAGGTCTGCCGCCAGAAATCCCGCCACGCCGGATCCACCTTGATATTGATCCGCATACTCCCTTCATATTCATATGTCCACAAAAACGCTTTTTTATTCCTGCAACACCTCACCAGCACCCAGTTCATGTCGTGAAAAGGCATGTCCTGGTACACGTCAGGAAACGTCATGCCGTATTGCAGCGCCTCTTCTCTCGTCGTCATAGTCTCACCCCAGTGTTTCCAGTATACCACTTCCACAGACGCATTTTCAACGACTTTTCCCCTGCACAGCTTCCCCGAAATATCCCCTTCTCCACTGCAAAACAATCTACCGCACAATTCCCGCAATTTTCATATTTTATCTTTACCGTCGCACTTCTTCTATAGTATAGTGTTATTATACATACAGTTCAGTGTCTGCCATCCTGCATCGGCACACTGCTGAACAACCAGACAGGGGGATATACTTATGGACAAAAGTGCAGAAATCAGAAAACTGTGTCAGGAGAGGGAGATCCGCATGATCGACTTCAAAATGACCGACATTGACGGACGTTGGCGTCACATCACAATACCGGTGGAGCGGTTTGATGAGAACGTCTTCGTCTACGGAATCGGCTTTGACGGTTCCAACTACGGGTACGCGCCCGTTGAAAAGAGCGACATGGTCTTTTTGCCGGATCCCGATACCGCCTACGTGGATCCTTTTGCGGATGTGCCCACACTGACCATGTGCGGCAACGTCTGCGTGATCGGAAAGGGCGAGAACACACCCTTCGACCAGTACCCGAAAAATGTCACCCTCCACGCCATGGATTATATGAAAAAAACCGGCGTCGCGGACGAGATGGTGATCGGACCCGAGTTTGAATTTTATCTGTTCGACTCCGCCCGCTACGAAGTGTCGCCCAGACAGTGCGCTTATCAAATAGACACAAGACAGGCCGAATGGAACTGCAGGCTTGATACGCCCGGCAACAACGGCTACGAAGTGACCCACGGCGGCTACCACATCGCCGCGCCGCAGGATGTGGGCTACGATCTGCGCAGCCGTATGTGTGTGGAAATGGAAAAATGGGGCATCAAAGTGAAATATCACCACCACGAAGTCGGCGGTCCCGGTCAGATGGAGATCGAGGTGGAGCTCGCCGATATGCCCACCATGGCTGACAACACCATGATTATCAAATATATCATCAAAAACATGGCGGCTCGTGAAGGCAAGACTGCTACCTTCCTGCCCAAGCCTATCTACAAGGAGGCCGGCAACGGGCTTCACGTACATATGCTTCTCAAAAAGGACGGCAATCCCGTCTTCTACGACGAGAACGGCTACTCCGGCTTAAGCCAGACCGCCCACTACTTTATCGGCGGACTGCTCTCACACATCGCGTCGCTGTGCGCTTTCACCAACCCTTCCACCAATTCTTTCAAGAGACTGGTGCCCGGTTATGAGGCTCCCGTGACGGTCGGTTACGCCACATCGAACCGCAGCGCGGTCATCCGCATTCCCGCCTACGCGAAATCCCCGGAGGCAAAGCGTTTCGAGCTGCGAAACCCTGACGCCACCGCCAATCCCTACTACGCTTACGCGGCAATCCTGATGGCGGGCTTGGACGGCATTGAAAAGAAGATCGACCCTGCGGAAAGCGGCTGGGGGCCTTACGACTTTAACCTCTACACCCTCTCCCCGGAAGAACAGAAGAAAATAAAAGGTCTGCCCAAATCGCTAGACGAAGCACTTGATGCGCTGGAGAAGGATCACGACTATCTGACGAAGGACGGGGTGTTCCCGGAGCGGCTGATCGACGTGTGGATTGCAAGAAAACGCGCCGAGGCGAAGGAGGCAGGACAGATTCCTACGCCGGCGGAGTTTATGATGTATTATGACCTGTAACCGGAGAAAATTCCTTCGGAATTATCTCCACGAAAATTCTTTCGGAATTTTCTTCACGAGTGTTTACACATTCGGTATGGGGCGGGTTCCCCGCCCCACTGCAGTCATTGAGGAGGAAACCTTATGTACGGCAGAATGACAGATAAAAATCACCAGCCGGAAATCTTGGAGATCAGACAGCATGTCGGTGAAACAGGCTGGACTTTTTTACAGAAATTTGAGGATATCCTACAGTCCAAATATGATTTGCCATTTCCCTATATATTCTTGAGGAGACACAGTCTGCCTCCGCATATGGAATCGTTACCGCAGCCAGCTACATTCCCGTAATCTTCTTCTCTCCGGCATTCTTTATGGCATAATTGGCAGCAATAGATTCCACACCCTGTTGTATTTCTGCGCCGCATTCTTTTTCCTCGCGGCAGGAACGGAGCTTCTGCTGCATATACCAAAATCGGAATCAAAAAAATATCATACCGTTACTGAAACCATCCGCTTTGATCTGCACGCTGTCCTGTATTTGATTTTTAAGGAGAAAAAATATATCAGTGAGACAATGCTGCTAATCCTCGGAGGCACGACTGCCGTCCTTATTTCAGAAAAGTTCCAGACGAAAAATCTATATCTGTTCCTCATGGCAATGGGCGCTTCATTTTTCATTCTACTCCCGCCCCTGTCCACAAATATGACTCCCAAAACGGCTTTTGTATTTGTCTGCCTTGCGAGCATGACGATTCTCTATGAAACGTGGGAAGAAAACCTCAGCTTTTTATTCGGGATCATAGCAGTGCTGACAATAGGGATGGCAACCTTTGGAAAACGGGTATATGCGCAGCTTCAGAAAGCTGATCCTGTATAAAGTTATCTATGCCCACTCGTATCTCGGGCGGGCTTTCCACGGAATGATTCCTTCCTTCATAAGCCTTCCCTGCACAATATAGTCTTTTACATTCTGCGAATCTGCAAAGCGCTCGATTTCTCTTAACCGCCTATATCCATTCGAAATAACGAATGTCTGATATGCCTTTTCATCTATCAAAAACTCTCCCGCCATGCTGTCCGCTTTGGCTTCCACATCTCCCGATACAGAATCAAAATCAATAAATTTGTGTTTTGTATCGCCATTTAGGATATGCGCGATCTCATGAAACAAAGTGAACCAGAAAATATCCGCAAATTTTTGTCTAAGTGTCATACAGAGAATCAACGCCCCATCCTCCGTTTCCTTAATGAATCCCTGTACCGGCGCACCTGTAAAATTAGGAACAATCCGAAAAGCAATACCGCACTCAGAGAAAATATCTGACAATTTCTTCTGTATCTGATTTGCCCTCATAAACATGACACGCTTAATATCCGGAATCCTATTCTTAAGCTTCTCAACATTGATTCGATCTGCAATTTCAATATTTTTAGTGAGCAGCTCACACATCCTTTGCCACGCAAATAACACATATGGGTCTACATTCGTATTTTTACTTTGGGCACGATAGGCTGCCGCATATGAGATTTTAGGCGTATCCAGCAGATTACTGATTCCGAATATCCTCCGTAAATCCAAGACCATTGCCGGAGCATTCGTCTCCCTGTCAAGCCACCCATAAGATATCCATACATCTATCACTTCTTTCAGATTTTTCAAGATTCCAATTTCTTTCTCAGTAATATTATTCAATTCCTCAAACTCAAGAAGCTCACGGTCATAATTCGTCTGTAGATTCATCCAAAAGGAAGCCTCTATTCCCAAAGCATATTCAAGCTTTTTTGCAAAAGCGGCTGAAATATTCTTATGACCATGTATCACCGTACTGATATGTTTCTCAGTCATTCCCGTTCTGACAGCCAGCTCTCTTTGCGTCATTTCCCTGTCTTCAATTACCTCTGCTAATGTTTCGCCCGGATGAATAATATAGTCACGGGATAATCCAACTGAATTTTTTTCCTTTGCCATGATAATCAATCACCCCTTCGATAATTAGTGTATCGCAATTTTTCAAACTTTCTGCACTCAAGTCTTTTGCTATTGGTTTTACAATCAAGCGATAATTGGCAGATACTCTTAATGAATACGTTCCTTTTCGGTCTCCTTCCAGAGACTCCATTTTCCCTATTCCGGACTGTTGAAGGGTTGAAAACGAAGAGAAAGCGACGATTTGATTGTATCGCTTCTTTACCGACTTCGTTAATTCCGCGCCAATTTCCTTCTTCATCAAGTTTTCAGACTTGCGAACGTCATTCAAATCGTCAAATAATTCTTTGACTCTGTCATCTTCAAATTCAACGTACAGAGCGGAAGCACCTCCTTTCATTTTGCTTACCTTTTAGGTAAGTTCATTGTAACATATGGATTACAAAAGTCAATCCCTTCTCACATAGATATCTGAGCACTATCCTTTTTCATATCGAAAATGATTGCTATAAGGGAACTTTTCTAGTACAGTAAATACAGATTAATGTCTATCACTTTCTGTAAAGGAGACTGATATTATGAACGATACCCTGCATTTCCCCACCAGAGAAGAATTTAGAAACTGGCTTTCCGAGAACTGTCTCTCAGAAGACGGCGTCTGGCTCCTATTCGGCAAGGCGGGCGGACCGAAAACCCTGAAAGCCGGGGAGGCTCTGGAAGAGGCCCTCTGTTTCGGCTGGATCGACGGACAGATGCAGAGCATTGACGAGAAAAGCTACAAAAAGTATTTTTCGCAGCGCAGGGAAAACAGCAAGTGGTCGGAGAAGAACAAGGCACTGGTCAAAGAACTGGAAGAGCGGGGCATCATGACTGACCACGGCAGAAAGAAAATCGAGGAAGCGAAGCAGAACGGTCAGTGGGACAAGCCCAAACCCGCGGCAGTTACGGAGGAGCAGATTGAAATGCTCTCCGCCCTGTTGAAAGAATACGAGCCAGCCTTCACAAACTTTCAGGCAATGTCCCCTTCCGTGAAGAAAACATACACGAAAGCGTATCTCGACGCAAAGACAGATGCCGGGCGAGAAAAGCGAATCGCGTGGATGGTGGACAGGCTGAATCAGAATTTGAAGCCGATGTAGCGGTTATGTATGCCTTATTATCCCCAATGTAATAATAGAAAGGACGCTAAAGATGGCTGATACAGCACCAACGGCTCTGACAAAAACAACCAGTGATATCCAAGAAGTATGTATTGAATCCGTTCAATCTGATATAAAAAGCCTGATTTATGTTGTTCGTAATCAGCAAGTTATGATAGACAGTGACTTAGCAATGCTGTATCAGGTAGAAACAAAAGTGTTTAATCAAGCAGTAAAACGGAATATCTCACGTTTCCCCAGTAATTTTAGGTTTCAACTTAATAAAGATGAATTTGAGTCTTTGAGGTCACAATTTGTGACCTCAAAGGAAAATAATAAAAAAGGCGGACGAAGATATTTGCCATATGTTTTTACAGAACAAGGCATTGCAATGTTGTCAGCTGTCCTAAGAAGTGATACTGCAATTCAAATTAGTATTAACATTATGAATGCTTTTGTGGAAATGCGGCGTTTTATTGCTAATAATGCCCTGCTTTTTGAACGTATCAGTGCTGTTGAGTTGCGGCAGTTAGATTATCAAAAACAGACCGACGAAAAATTAGAGCAGATATTTGAGTACATATCCGAGCATGAGGAAACCAGTCAAAAAATATTCTTTGACGGACAGATTTACGATGCATTCAGTCTGATAATAAATCTAATTCAAAAAGCAGAGAAAGAAATCACTCTGATAGACGGATATGTAGATGTTGAGACATTGAACCTGCTTTCAAAGAAAAAGACTGATGTTGCAGTAACTATTTATACGCAGAAACAGACGCAGCTAACGAAAGCCGATGTTAATAAATTCAATTCACAGTACCCGACATTGAAGATAAAATATACCAAAGTATTCCATGACAGGTTTTTGATTCTTGACCGAACGACAGCCTATCATGTAGGAGCATCTTTGAAAGATGCCGGAAAAAAGTGTTTTGGCATTAATCTAATTCAAGATGCCGGTATCATTAAAGACATTCTGCAACGATTGGCACTGGAAACGGAGGAATGAGAAACCTAGGCATCCTTAAAAAATATTGTTTTTATATCAAAGAGGAACAAAATAATGTCAAAAATTTTATTTCTGGATATAGACGGTGTGCTCAATTCTAATTTCTGGAATGACAGTCACCAGATAGAAATCAGTGACGGCACATTGATTGACGAGGAGAAAATCAACCTGTTAGCGGTTTTGATAAAAGAGACAGATGCAGAAATTATTCTTCATTCCGGCTGGCGCTTTTGGTTTGACACCGAATTAAAACCGCTATGCACAGAAGCGAGGAAGCTGGCGGAGCTATTAGCAAAAGAAAACTTGTATATAAGCGGGGTAACCCCGGATCTGACCACCGAAGAAATCAGAAAAACAAAGAAATTCAGTCTGGTAAAAGCTGACGAAATTCTTTTGTGGATAAGTTTACATAATGATGTTACGGCATGGGTCGTTCTTGACGATCTTGATTTGTATAATGATCAGGTCAGACAGTATCAGGTGAAAACGGACCCGACAATCGGGCTTACGCTTGAGGATGTAAAACAGGCTGTAAAAATTCTGACTGGTAATCTGAAATTGTGAATGGGAGAAACCAAGCAGCTATGAAAACAGTAGTTTTTGATTTGGGCGGAACAATAATGCAGTATGTCGGAATGCCTTATTCGTGGGTGGATTTCTACTATAAGGGATTTGAATCAATTATTCAGAAATACAATATCAACATCTCACAAGAGATTATAGGAAATTCAGTGCAAATGTTAAAGGAATTTAACCCACGCATTAGTGGTCGGGAGATTGAGTATTCCCCAGAGTATATTTTCACAAAAGTATTGGAACCGTGGCATATAGATATCGCGCTCCAAAGCTGTATAGAAATTTTCTGGAATGGATTACAGTTGAAAGCTGAAATATATCCAGAAACAACAAATATATTACATACGCTTAAGGAAAGGGGATATGCGATAGCTGCATTGACTGATTTACCCTGTGCAATGCCCGATGAAATTTTCAAACGGGATATTTCAGAATTATTGGGTTATTTTGATTATTATGTCTCCTCCTCTGTTTCGGGATATCGAAAGCCGAACTGCAGAGGATTACAAATGATTGCCGAAAAATTCACCACATCAATCACAGAATTGATTTTTATTGGGGATGAAGAAAAGGATAGGAAAACCGCTTACAATGCTAATTGTAAATTTATCAAGATACAGCGTGTAGAAAAGCAAAAGGGTACCATTAACAATTTGTATGAACTATTAGAAGTATTGCCCTAATACTCTTTTAAATTTTGCACCCATTGGGGGAAATTTTAAAGCAGTATTAAAAACTCATGCTTTTATACATTTATTCCTTTTCCAAAAAGTTGACACAAGATGTCATCTTTTTTGTGTTATCCTATTAGCAGACAGACTTCAAAAAGGAGTATGAAGATATGAATATAAAAGCGGAACTGGAAACAAAATTAGGTGCAGTAACCGGCATCTATCTGAACAATATTGAAATTGACCCGCTCACAATCAAGGCTATTATGATAAATGAAGTCGTCCCCTCCGACCCCTTACAGGATTTTTACGGAGCCGACGACGCTGCGTATCTGAATACAACGATTCCCCTTTTCCAGATGGCAGGCGCAGAGGTCACTTCCATACAGGGCATATTGCAAAAGGGAATCTATATCACAAACGCCGTAAAAACACCGAAGTCAGAATACACCATTGACAAGGGCAGCATCGAAGACAGTCTGCCCTATCTGGAAGCGGAGCTTTCTCTATTTCCCAACGTAAAGGTTATTATGCTTATGGGTGATGTGGCAAAGAAAGCTTTTAACATGATTACGAAAAAGGCGTCAAAGAAAAACGCGGTTCCCGCCATTTCCACCTACAAACTGCGAAACAGCGAAATCTATTATGAGGGGATCCGAATCATGCCGTCCTACATTATGACAGGAGGAAACATCCTGATCGAAAAATCAAAAGTGACGATGGCGGCAGAAGACATCGCAGCAATGCTGGAAATCATCAGGCAGCCCCAGCCATGACAGAGTCAGCCTGACCACACCGCTGTCAGGCCTTTTCTATCGCAGATACCCGGGACCCCGTTTTCGCCATCGTGATCGCCTATGCGCACAAAACAGGCGACACAATCGCGCCGCCTGTTTTCGTTCTTTTATGACAAAACCCTACCCTTGTAGTATAGTTTTACATCCATTCCTTTAAAACACCCTGATCCCGCATCACCTTCTCAACCACCGTGCCTTTCACCAGTTTCAGCACCAGTTTCTTCACCGGGTTTAACGGTCCCAGATTGATTTCAAGCGGGGACTTGCCGTCCATCAGCTTCACGCTGCTGGAGAGAAGCTCTCTGATATCGTAAACGCTGCCCCACACTTCCGGCACGCCCCTGTCCACGCCGAGCAGCCCGTAAACGGCTTCCATAGCGGTTCTGACAGAATACTCTGTGGTGAACACAGTGTCTCTCGGGGTCTGTGCAAACTGGCCAAGGAACGCAAAATTCACGCAGCCGTCGGGAATCACGTCAGGCCTGTCGCCCGCTGTTCTCGGCATGAAAAATGCGGTAATATAAGGCATCATGGTAGGCACGCACACGGCGCTCTTCTCCGCAAGTTCGTCGATTTCCTCCACCGGCACACCCAGATGGTAGAGCCACTCCTGGGTGATCTCCTTACCTGTACAGTCCTTCATGGGCTTCTTCACATAATCGCCCTCCACATCCGTGAAGAGACCATACACCCAGACGCAGACTTTCTTTTTATCCTGCTCTTTAAACTGCCCCTGCCTGTTGATGGTCCAGCTTAAGAGCCATGAGGAATCCTGGCAGCTCACGATACCGCCGGTTACCACCTTGCCGCTTCTCGGGTCGCGCTTGCAGATTGCCTCGATATAGGGGAGAATCTTTTCGTCCAGCGTGGTGACGGTAGCGGACTCCCAGTTTGTCTTCGCCACATCGGAGCAGAACTTCTCGGGACGTCCAAAGGAAGGATCCTGCTTCGCAATATTTTTCCAGAGGCTCCAGCAGCCGCTTGTGCGCACCTCTGCATCCCCGTTAGGCGCGTGGTTCTGGTCGCCGTAGATGGTCCCTTCCGTGCAGCTTCCGTTGGTCACGAAGACAAGGTCATTTTCGGTTAACATAATACCTTTTTCGACGCCCTTCACCTTGCACTCGATGGCCTTGGCTATCTTTTTATCTCCCTCAAATCCGAAGATTACGTTGGTCACTTCGGTGTTAAACTGGAAATCAACGCCCGCTGCCTCCAGATACTTCTGCATGGGCAGAATCAGTGACTCATACTGGTTATATTTCGTAAATTTCAAGGCGCTAAAATCCGGCAGCCCCGCGATATGATGGATAAACCGCTGGAAGTACAGCTTCATCTCCAGTGCGCTGTGCCAGTTCTCAAAGGCGAACATAGTGCGCCAGTACAGCCAGAACGTGGAGTCAAACACTTCCTCGTCGAACACATCCTCGATGGTCTTGTCATAGAGATCCTCATCCTTCGTCATAAAGAGTTTCATAATCTCCATACAGCCCTTCTGGCTGAGATTGAATTTGCCGTCCGTGTGGGCGTCCTGCCCTCTGTTAACGGTGGCACGGCAGAGAGAGTAGTTCGGGTCCTCCTTGTTCAGCCAGTAATATTCGTCCAGCACCGACACACCCGGCGTCTCGATGGAAGGAATGCTGCGGAACAGGTCCCACAGACATTCGAAATGGTTCTCCATCTCCCTTCCGCCGCGCATCACATAACCTCTGGTCGGATCGTCGATGCCGTCACAGGCGCCGCCCGCTATGTCCATGGACTCTAAAATGTGAATGTGGCTGCCGGGCATCTGTCCGTCGCGTACAAGGAAGCACGCCGCCGCAAGGGACGCAAGGCCGCTGCCTACAATGTAGGCGTTTTTCTCATCCACCCCTTCCGGTTTCTTCGGTTTAGCAAACGCCTCATAGTTGCCGTTGCTGTAATAGATTCCCTTGCTGTTTTTATCGTACCGTCCAAGCTCGGTGTTTCGGTAATCCAGCTCCGTGTATTTTCTGCGCCCTTTCGCTGCAGCCGCTTCCCCGCTTGCACCGTCAATGCTGTCGTCCGCCGCCTGACCCGGCTCCATTCCCACATGCGCCTTTTTCTGTAAGCTCTTCGCCGCCAGTGCAGCTCCCGCTCCTGCTGCCGCCACTGCCGCCACGCCAAGTCCGATACTCTTCTTGTTTGCCATATATGTTCCACCTTTCTGATTCCGGCGGTTTCCTTCCACCGCTGTTTTCTTTTTGATTACTAAAGCTATCATACCCATTCTTCCCGTTTTTACCAATTTACAAAAAAGGCGAAATGATAAAAAACTTATCATTCCGCCTTGCTTGATTAGAAAAACAGCGCCATAACACCATTATGCAAATTAAACTGCTGCCAGTCTATATATTATGTAAACTATTCATCCTGCGTTGTCCGCTTTCTCAAAATTTTCAATGGAGCGGGCGATATTGCCATGCAGCATAACGCCCATATTTTCCACAATCTCCGCATAATCCGCCTTCATGCCGTGGCCGATCCAGTCAAGCATAATCCCCACAAAGCCATACTTGTAAAAATCCGCGATAAATGCCTTATGATCCGCCGCAAGCGTAATCCCGCGGCACTTTTCCTCCACCACCTCTTTTATCATATCGTATGTAAACTTATAGAGATAGCTTTCTATTTTTTCCCTGCCGATGCTGCGGTACACATTCAGGATAAAATCTTTATTTTCCAGAACAGCGTCAAAAACCTGTCCCATCCCTTCCTGCCATGTATCGTAAGTCTTTTTGCCCTGCAGCGCTTTCCTGCCATCCTCCACGCAGACCCATTCCACCAGATCATAAATATCTTTGAAATGATAGTAAAACGCCATCCTGCTGATGCCGCAGTCCGCCGTGAGATCGTTGATCGTTATTTTTTCAAGCCGCTTTGTCAGAACCAGTTTCTTCAGGGATTCCCCCAGCGCGGTCTTAGTTGTATTTGTGTTCGGCATGGCTTTCTCCTTGTCCTGCTTACTTCTTCTTTTTCTTCGGCTCCGGCAGTTCTTTGTACATCTCCTGTAGGATTTCCGCCATCAGAGCCTCGTTCTCCACGTCCTCCACGATGACCATCTGCGTCTTTGAACCCTCATAAGGATAATCCCTGTCCGCGTCCGGCAGCAGACGCAGAACCGATTCCGTCGGTTTTAGGAACAGACAGTTGTCGCATATATCGCCGATGAGCTTTCCCTGAAAGTAGACACAGTACTCCCCCATCATCTTTCTGGTGGTCACGTCTCCCACCCTCTGCAGATTTCCAACCACATAATCGTGAAATTCCTTTGTCGTCGCCATCTTTCCTGCCCTCCCCTTCGGATCAAACTCCTTCTTCTCTTCCCAGCTTACGCATTTCCCGCAAAAAATGCGGCTGTTTCATTGCGTTTATTATACCGTATATCCCTAACGCTTACAAGAAAGAGCTTTCCCATCCCGATATTCTCACTTCTCCTCCCAGTATTTCCCGATCTGCTCATCCGTCAGCGAATCGGCAAACTCCTTCTTTAACTCCAAAAAATACGACAGGTCCGTCATAATCCCGTAAAGCACCGCACGGTCCTCAAACTCCTGCCTTGTGACCGGCAGTTCGGAATCCTTCATCCGCATAAGCGCCTCCTCCCTACTCGCAAGAAGGTCCCTTGCATTGTTGGACTCCCCGAACGTCACAGCTGTTTCCCGAAGCAGCTTTGCCACCTGTTCGGTCTGCGGCAGGACGGTACGCATACTCACAATCTTTTTATAAATGTCCCTAAGGACAACCGTCTGCTGCTCCCGCATGTTCATATAGTCTATGAAATACTTGGATTCCTGAAAGAATGTATTATTCATATAGGCAAACGCCTGCTTCTTTCCGGCGTCGATATCCGCCTGCAGCTTTTCAAAACAGCTCCCCGTATAATCCGACCTGTCCTCTTTCCCGATATATTCCGACATCCGCAGGAGTACTGCCCGCAAATCCTCTTCCAGCCGGTACTGCGTCGTGCGGATCTCTTTTCCCTTTCCCGGCATATACAGATTCAAAAGCGTGCCAATGCCCGCCCCAATCAGCAAAAGCAGCGCCTCATTGCCGATCTGCGTAAACGCCATCTTCTGTTCCAGCAGATAATGCGTGGCCAGTACCGCATTGGTGGAGACTGCATTTCCAAGGTGGAGAGGCCCGCAGCAGGCGATAAAAAGAAGCAGAAAAATACCGTAAGAAAATACATGATATCCCAAAAGGTGAAAAACCATATAAGAAAGAACCGTCGCCACCAGAAAGGCACAGATTCTCTTCGCGGAAATAGTGATCGTCTCCCGGCTGGTGTCCTGTATCGTCAGAAGCGTTATGATACCCGCCGACGTGCTATAGTTCAGTCCCAGCAGATCGGCGAGGAAAATAGCCGCCGCACTTCCGACGGCAATCTTAAAAAGTTTCAGCATTGCTTCGCCTTTCCAGCCCCCATATCATTCTGACGGAATATACCTGTTGTAGATTTCCACATGGTCGTAAATACAGCGCCAGTTACTTGAAGAGCCCGCCGTCACACAGATGTACGGCGTTTTGTCCGCAGAAATCTCATAGCTTACAGCACAGTTTTTGGACTGGACAATATACCCTGTTTTGGCGCAGAGCACCTCGCCGCCCGTATCCTTGTCCTCGATCTTACGCAGAAACCAGTTGGAAATCTCTATGCCGTCCGGGTGCTCTGCGGTAGGCTTTGTGGTGTAAATGTGCTTCGACATCACTTCCCTGCACAGGTCGTTTTGCAGCGCCGCCTTCATAATAACCGCCATATCGTAGACCGTGCTGTAATGCGCCTCGTCATAAATCCCGACACAGTTGGTAAAATGCGTGCTGCCCGAAATGCCGAGTTCATCCAGCTTTTCGTCCATCAGTTCCACAAAATCCTCCTGAGACCCCGCCACATAGACGGCAAGCCCCAGCGCTGCGTCACCGCCGGAGTGCATCGCCGTCCCATAAAACAGATCCCGGACAGGCACCTTTTCCCCGTCCAGAAAACCAACGGAACTGCAGTCGTTCACATAGGCATAATCCGTAATCTCCAACGTCATCTCAAAGGTATCGTCAAGTTTCTCCTCCGGGATATGTTCTGCCGCCACCAGTATCGTCAGAACCTTCGTCATGGAGGCTGGCATGATTCTTTCCCTGGCTCCCTTTGCGGCAATGATCTGATCAGCGCCCTCGTCCACCAGAATGGCGTGCGTGCTGATGACCTCCTCTGTGGCGATGGACACCGTATCCTCCGTCTCCTCAAAGCGGTAGACGGGAAGTTCCTCTTCCACTTCCGTTTCCTCTGTCTCAGCTTCTCCCGATGCCTCTTCGATTATGCTATTTTTGATTTTTTCTATTTCCAGCCTGTCCGGCTGTTCCACCGCTTCTACCGCCTGGTCCTGCGCGCCTTCTTCATCCGCCTTTTTGCCGCGCTTTACGGTTGCGGCGACCAAGACCGTAATCACACCTACTATAATCAAAAGCAGAACCCGCTGCATCATCTGCCGCCTTCTCATGCGGCGCTGTCTCTCGCGCCGCATACGCTGCCTTCTCTCATAGCGGAGGCGGTACTCCCGTTCTTCTCTCTCTTCTTCCGAAATCAGATCTTTCTGACTCTCGTCAAAATAAGATTCTGCCATTACTCCTCCAAACTCCGCTTTGTGAATATCCATGTTCCATTTCAGTTCGCCAAAAAGCATAATATAGCTAATATAAATTTTGCACCACCTTGATGCAAAATTTTAATTGATTCTTTTTTCAATATCTTCAATCGACGGTAGCTTGTCCTGTAGTTCCTCTGAAACATAATTGGAAAGTTTGTATTCACTTACCCCCATTGGTTTATTTACATCTTTCAAAGCATATTCAGCTACTATTTTATCTTTGCCCTTACACAACAACAAACCAATCGTAGGATTATCATTCGGTGACTTCAACTCTCCATCAATTGCTGACAAATAAAAAGATAACTTCCCTGCAAACTCTGGTTCAAATTCCACTGTTTTTAATTCTACCACAAAATAACAATGCAATTTCACATTATAAAATAGTAAATCAATGAAAAACTCTCTTTTACCAACTTGAATTGGATACTGCCGTCCCATAAAAGCAAAACCAGACCCAAATTCCAATAACAACTTTGTTATTTGTTGAACAAGCGCATCTTCTAACTCAATCTCTCTAAGTTTTTTCGCATTCGGTATAAAGTCAAAAATATATGGATCTTTAATAATTTCTTCTGCTTGCTCACTGAATGGATTAGCTAATTGTTCCTTAAAATTTGTTGTTTTATCTGCTAATGCCTGTCTGTAATACAGAGCACTTTCTATCTGATGTGAAAGCACTGTGCTAGACCATCCGTTTTCCAAACATTGCTGTGTATACCACATATGTTCTTCTAAATTTTCCGTCTTATCTATCAGCAATTTTATTGCACGCCAGCTAATTTTTGCACCACCCTGATGCAAAATTTCTTCAGATGGTATTCGGCGTGCAAATTGCTTCATATAATTAAGATTTCTAACAGAATATCCCTCTCTGCTAGGATAAGTCATTCTCAAATCTTTTGATAACGTTTCGACAAATTTATTTCCCCATTGGCTGTATTGAAGAATTACGTTTCCTATGTTCCAAAACAAAATATTACGTTCAACATTAGCATTTGTCATTACCCGATACTGTGCTTGCGTGATTCGCTCTTTTATCTTTTCCAAAACATCAATATATTCGTCCATAACTATCTCTGTTTTCTTCGCCATTATACTCACCTCCATATCCTGTTCCACTTCCTATTATCACCTGCTACAAGTTTGCTCAATATTTTTATTTTCTCCACCTTTTCAAAACATCGTTTAATGTGATTGGTTCATTCTTATCAATTTCTTTCCAATCTTATTTCCAAATATTGTAAACATCAACATTTTTCGATTGAGGATTTGGATTAGGTTTTTTTAATTGAACAATCGCTGGTATTGGGCTGGCGTCTCCCACCATAAGGCATTGTCCTGGTTGTAATGTAGGTAAAATATCAGCGACTGCACTGGTATTATTGGGTAACATACTCTTTATATTAGACTGATCTGATGTATTGGTAAGTCATAAAGCTGTAAAATTATTACATTGTGCAAAAATTGTATCAGATACTTCGCTAGGTCTTTGACTAACCACCATCAAACTGATGCCATATTTTCTTCCTTCCTTGGCAATACGTTCAATAGACTTTTTAGATGCAGCATAGTCAACACTTCCACTTCTAGGCACGTAATTATGTGCTTTTTCACATACAATCAGAAACGGAACATCATTCACTTCATTTCTCTCATGTTTCAGTTTTGAAAAATGAAAACAAAAATGAAAATACTAATTTTTGCGGTTTTATTGAAAAAGTCTAATCTTCGGTCATTAATTTTATTGTCTAATCTAGAAATGAATCTATTAAATTCGCCGTTAAACGAACCATTAGATGTGTTCTTCATTAGCAATTTTACTTATAAATTCTCTGGTCCATCTCGAAATAGCCGTTTCTCTTATACCTTTTAACTCTTCCAACAATTCTTTTTTATTATGTTTCTATCTTCATCATCTTTCAAAATACTTAATGATGCAATTTTATTCCCATCAGAATTTGTATATGTCTTTAGCATTTGCAATATAGGCTTACACATCTTTGACCAATGAAATTTTTCAACTTCCTCATGATATTTACATTGTATAGCCGTAATGTTTTCCTCATTAATCCTATCAATATCTTCGATTATTCCTTCGATTTTTACAACTTCATTTGCTAATTTTAATATTTCATTCAACGACAAATTAAACTGATACATAAATCCTTTAATTGTTGAATCAGCTATTCTCCATTAATTCACCCTCTTTTTTAATCGCTTTATTTAATAATTCCAAAATACCTCAACGCATCCCTTATCGCTTTCGCTTTCTCCGCCGTCGGATGTTTCCTAGTCTGTTTCGATTCCTCTACCGCATTCGGATCATCTTACATCGGCAACCCTAACTCCCTCTTCCCCTCTGCGATATATGCGGTATGTACTTTGAAGCCGTATTTCGCTTCTATGTACTCATTAATTACCTTGTATGTAACCCGCTCTTTCGGCTTGTACGCTTCGGCTCTCTTGGCAATATTATCAAACGGCACTTTGCCCTCAACCCTCGCCAAACTCGACTTTTATGTTGATTACGCTGTCGGGTTTTTGTGGGAAAGCATTGCAACCGCTTCGACGGTTCCTTCTTTGTCCCAACCAATCGTATCTATATCCTGACCGTTATAAAACACAGGGAACCTAAAATGAATCTGTTTCAGCAGTTGCCCGTTCTCCTGTTTGTCCTCGTATATCAGGACTTCATCTATAAAACTGCCAAGCAGCTCCCTTCTCTCGTCATCGTTGAATTCATCATACAGCTTATTAAAGTTTAGCAGATACCTGTAAATATTATCAACCGAAACCTTCTCCATTTCAATGTTTTTCTTTCTGATTTTCAGCTCTTCCATAAGTTCCTCTAAATCTGCGATTTCATCGTACATATTATTCAGCCTGTCCTGCAGGTCGCTTAACTTTCTTTCATAATGCCTGTCCTCAACTGATAAGCTGTCTATCTGCCTTTCAAGATTCCTCTTGCTCCCATTTGCCAGCTTCAACTGGTGCCCGTAATTCTCTATCTCTTTCTCTATTTCCGTTGTATCTACTTTTCCTCCAATTTTGCCTTTCAACACCTCCGCAAATCTCTCATTCCTCACTACCTTCCTTATTACTTCCACAACGGCATCATTAACCATTTCTTCTTTCCACTGTTTATTATAAGTACAGGTATGCCCATCAAGCACCCGTCTGTGCTTGCAGGCATAATAGAAATAATCCTTATAATGTGTCCCGTCCTTCCGCTTTTTTCGGCTCACATTGCCGACCATGCCAGCACCGCATACAGGGCATTTCAGGATACCCGACAACAGATGCCTTCTTCCGATGCTGTATTTCTTCTCCCTTCTTCCCCCTGTCATATCCCGTTTACTTTTGGCAATCTCCCATCTGGATTCATCCACGATAGCTTCATGTATCCCGTCCACCAGAATATAGTCCTCTGCTTTTACCTGATGTGTCTCATTCCTTGTCCCCTGCACTTTTTCCGTTGTCCGTCTTCCAAATGCGATCTTCCCACAATATACTGGATTATCCAGCACACCCCTGATAAATCCGACTGAAAACTTTGTCAAGGTTCCATTTGCCCTTGGCCTTTTTGCTATGCCATTCTGGTTGAGGTATTTTGCCACACCCGTTGCACCCATGTTTGTATCAATATACTTATCGAAAATGATCCGAATGACCTCCGCTTCCTCCTCTTCTATTTCCAGTTTCCCATCCGTCAATTTATAGCCGTATGGGGCAAATCCCCCATTCCATTTGCCTTCCCGCGCCTTCTGCTTCCTCCCCTCCATTGTCTGTACCAAAATATTTTCCCTCTCAATTTCCGCTACCGCAGACAGGACGGAAATCATAAGTTTTCCAGCATCTTTTGATGAATCAATACCGTCTTCCACACAGATCAGGTTTACCCCGTAATCCTGCATAAGCTGTAAAGAGCTTAATACATCCGCTGCATTTCTCCCAAATCTCGAAAGTTTGAACACAAGGACATATTTCACATTATCTTTTCCGCTTTTAATATCTTCCAGCATCTCACGGAATTGCGGCCTTCCTTCTACGCTTTTCCCGCTTCTTCCCTCATCACTGTAAGTGCCTGCAATCAGCATCCCCTCATAATCAGCATATCTCTTAAGTTTCTCATTCTGTGCGTCCAGACTGTATCCATCCACCTGCATTTCCGTTGATACCCTTGTATATAAATAACATTTTATTCCTGCTTTACTGCTATTGTATTTTTCCATATTCGCCCTTCCTTTCGCCCTATATTTATGCTTATATTTTAACGTAAAACCGCACTCTTCTCAAGGTCTTTTCAAAGAGAGCCAAGGCATAATACCCTGGCTTTCTTATCTATTTTTCCTCAGAAAAATCCTCAGCCTCAATCCTGCTGCCATACTTTTCAATCATTCTCGCTAAAAACTCCATACAGATATCAAAATCTTTTTCCGCAAGCAATAATTTCAGTCTTTCATCCTCCATCATTTTCTAACCACCGTCCTAAAATTATTTGCTCTAATACAGAAAATAGAGACTTCCTCCGACGTTAGATTAGAAATAAACTTTTATACTGACCATTTGCCCTGTATCGCCAATAGCCTTTCTTTTTCATCACTTAAGGATGTTATCCAAATTTCATCCTCTGATCATTTGGCTTAATGGTAGTAATACATGCCGAATCCATTGGATTCTCACCAAAATAATACCTTAGTGCGTCATATCTTTCTAAGGCTGTACATTGCCATCTCTGTATCAATGACAATGCCAAGATAAAATACTTCTGCCTACACTTTCCAGTTTACATGATAAAAATTTCGTTTCAATATTTCACGTTTTGCTTTCGTGTTCTGGGGGCACGATTTATATTTTCAAATATTTTGCATACAAAAAGAACCTAGAGTGAAGGTTCTAAGTTCTTTTTGGCATTGCTATATTTATTTCTATGTTGCAGAAGATGTTTTTAGATAACAAAAAAGGATATTTTCTTTCGCCACTTTTAACACAGATTGCTTCTTTTATAATAATTTCAGCATAATTATCTACCCTTTCTTTCCCCGCATTCAGTGCAAACATAATTTAGATCATTTATTGAATCTAAAGTCATTCTAACTGTTCCAGAAACTGCTGAACTTTTATTGCCTTTATGATATAGTACTGAAAGTCTATGTTTTCCTTTTGATAAGGATATTGTACCAGATGAATTACCGCTGCCCGCTCCTTTAACATCAAAAATAGTGGTTCTAGGGTTGGAATCCGTATCAATCGTATTTCCTGAATCATCTAAATCATATAAGAATGCCCAAGCACTATCATAATACATAAAATCAGTTTTATAAAGGTATGGGCATGTAAATGAATATGTACATTCCACATCATTTGGAACATCTATATCAAAGTCAATTGACGCTGATTTGGTGGCATCTGTCTTATCAGCACTAACGGTAGCTTCATATGTATTTCCATTCTTAATCCAGTCAGTCCTGCCATAAGGATTATAACGTACCCACTCTAAAACATCTTCATTTTCTTGCCACTGATGTTCATGACCACATGTATCGCAAATATCATCTCCATTTTCATCAGTATGTGATTCAGAACAAGGAGCCTTTTCTCCACAGATTGTACAGGTTCCATCCTCATAATTATGGGTATGGTCTGGATCAACTGCTCCGCATTCACATTTCCCATCTACATAGTTATGTACATGTTCCTGCTCTGCCATTGTCTGCAGATTGATTTCTACCTGAAAAGTTCCTTTCCATGTACCCGCTGTAAGCTGCGGAGCACTGACAGAGTTATTTGTTTCTTCATAACCTGCCGTTACTTCCTCCGAGTTCCAGTAAAATTTATTCTGTGTTACGGTTGCCACGACATCTGCCTTTTTGCTGTCTGCCGTCTGGTCTGTCATATAAAAGTCAATGTTCTCTGTATCAGTGATACCATCCACAGGAGCTACATATACACGCTGGTTTGTATCAATGTCACCTGATACCTTAACGGAATATGCCGCCTGCTTATTCATGCCTAATGCTATCGTCTTAGGGATCGTAACTAAATAACTGGCTGACTGTTTATATGTTACCTCTACATCTTGGAACTTCTCTTCATCAACTGTCCAGTCAGTTTCTACCCCCCCCCCTATATTTTCATCCATTGGGGTTTCCGTTACGATTGCTTCCGTTGCAAATGCAGGAAGCAATGTACTTGCAAACATAGTACCTGCCAAAGCAGCGCACATTACTTTTAATGAACACTTTTTTATATTCATAATTTTTCTTTTCTCCTCTCATTTTATTCTAGGCTTTCTGCCTGTTTTTAAGTTATACACAAAGAGAGCGAAATTATAAGTATTTATGGGCATAAGCAAGAAAAATCCCATATGAAGTGATTCTCATACAGGATCTTGGAATACATCTTATTTTTCTATTACATTCTTTAGATCATTTATTCTTTTATTTCTCTCAATGTTCTCATAATTCCAAAAAACAAAGCAATAACATTTGATACGTCTCATCGTACCATTATTCGCCTTATATATTTTCTCCTACTGTAGCTTTTATCCTTCTTATTAACCTCTCAAACAAATCATCTTCATTTTGCCAATAAATTGTATTAATCTGCGCCACATCAAAATGTGTTTCTTCACCATTTCTACAACTTAAAATCACTGTCTTGCCCTTTGCCATCGCATATCCCGCCTCATAATAAACGCCTCCTCTGTGTCCTGTTAAATCAGCAATAACAAATTCGCTGTCATCTATTTCTTTAAAAATCTCTGGCACAATCTGGTTATTATGCTCTTTCATATCTATCAACATCGGCTCGTATCCACAAGATTTAATTGCCTCGTTAATATTTTCTCTTGCCTTTTTCATTGTATCATCAAACCACATTGCAACAAATACCTTTTTAGCATCAGGATTCAACAATGCTAAACATTCTTCCAATTCAAATTCTCGTAACCCTAAGAAAATTTTTTTCACAAATCGCTGATACATATATCTATATGAAGCATCAATCTGTTTAACCAAACATAGAATTCCATAGCAAAATTCTATATCATCATCAAGTAATTTTAATTTTTCAACCGCATCAGACAATTTGCTCTCATAAAATGCTGACAGACCTTGATTATCAATTGATATCTTTGTATTTAATATTGAATCGTCAACTTTCCATCCCATCTTGCTATATAAACTAATTACTATTTGTATATCTAACACTTCCCATTTGTGTCTTAGGGTTCTTTCAGTTTCTTCGGCATCTGTATCATCTATAGCTAATAATTGATTATCCGCCACCTCTAACTCCAACTCCTTACTAAATAGTTCATAGCAGTTTTCGCACCATACCCTAAACAAATTTAAGTCTTCCCCGCGTTCATTCCAAGAGCCTACCGTTTCTTTAAATTTTCTTATATTCATTATACACTCCCCCTTCTCTACTTAACCATCACGCAAAACATACAGTATTTTTTCGCCACTTCCAATTCATCTTTTACACCATGCATACATTCATTATATTCTTTATAGGGCACCTGCACATCATAAAATATATTTGCGAAGTACCAAAACACTTTCCCATATAAATTATCTTTCACAGCTTTTACAGAATGCTGATAACTATAATCTTTTACATTTATGTATGCCTGATCAACAAACGATTTCAAAATACCAATTCTATACCCAATTCGTTTCTCTATGTCTGTATATCGACCGTCATTAATAACCGCGACATAACACAAATTGCCAAACTTCCATATCTTTAACACTTCATAAAGGACTTCAAAAACTAAAACAGAAATATCCAACTTTTCATTACACACAAGAGAATGTACCATATTGGCTTTCTCTATTAATTTTTCTTGCCTCCTAATATCAATAGTCATAAACAGATCTGATAAAATATTTGTTATTTCTTCTGCATCCTTCTCATTCTCCATCTCAAATTTATCAAAATATATCTTATATTTCTCCCAATATGATTCATTGAGCATTCCATTATCCAACACCATCGAAAAATCTATAAACTTCTTCAAATACTTTTCAATATCAATGGACGATTCATCTTTTCTTGCTCCAAACATTTCTTCTACAGAATGTTCTAACTGCTTTCTATCTATTGCCATAACCACTACCACATTATCTAATCCATAAAAAATATGATGCAGTCTCTCAAGCACCTTAATCGCATAATGCGGAATACACCTATCCAATTCATCCACAAATAATACAATTGTTCTTTCTGCCGCTATTTCCTGCAGTTTCTTCCTGACTTTTTCAATTGTTTGACTGAAATTGAACATCTCATCGAACTCATTCTCTGCTTTTTGATTTATCTCCTTATTATTTTTGAAGTCTTCCGCCCAACTGATTAAATTGATTCCTATCTTATTCTCTATGTATAAACCAGCGATTTCCTTGATTTTTTCTTTTGCAAGTTTATAACCTGCTTTCACTGTATTATCTATATCTTTACTAAGAAGTGCTTCATCTTCCTTAATCGAAGCCAACATCGCTGATATGATCGCAACCGCAGGTTCTTCATAATAATCATGTTGCCAGCAATTATAATGAAACACAAAATATCTGTCACAATTTGTTTCCTCAGACTGAATCACTATTAACCTCTCTTCAATCTCCTCAATCACAAAGGTCTTGCCAACTCCCCAGCCTCCTTCGATGGCGAAACAACACCCTCTTTTTATTTCTGACAACTGATTTACTATTTTAATAACATTTTCAATAAATGCTTCACGATCTAATAGATCCAATCTTTTGTCCATAAGATTCCCCTTTCATCCAACTATAACCTGCTGCCATAACTGATTCTCATTTGCAGATATTTGTCTCTATTATATATTTGTTTTATAGTTTCTTCAATTCCCAACAAAAAAGAACCCCTTCCATAATGGAAAGAGTCCTTTTCTTCTTACTGTACGATATGTACAATACTGTCATCCGCACCTGTTGTCTTGATCGTATAGCCAAGTTCTATTGCATCACCGATGTATCTGTCCTGTATTGTATTAGGATAATCAAACGGTGTCGCTGCCACAACGGGAGTCCAGATCGTAATGCTGTGCTCTCTCTGTGATGCCACATCATAAGTGCCTTCCACAATGCCAGGTGTCCTCTTATCTGGAGCTAACTGGTTCGTATAGAACTTCATCTTCTGCAGGTTGCTGGAAATACCATTTTCGTGACTTATACACATGGTATAAGTAATGGTTGTTACAGAGTAATCCGCACTATATTTGATATCTCTTTCAAATACAACAGGTGTATTGTAAATACCTGAATAACTGTAGACTGTATCAGAGTTGTCACTCATAAACACATACAAGTCATTGAATACATTCGCACCTATCACAAGGTTTACTGCTAATCTGTCCAAGATACTGTAACTGCTAATATAAGCCCTTGCAGAACTTGTGTAGAACGGAGCAGTTCTGCCATCTTTTCCAGTTAGGGCACTGATATTTGCATACTGCCTGCTGTTTGCAGGAACATCGTTATATCTCTTCTGTACTCTGTTAGAAGTACCAAGGATATCATTCTGCCCATCATCTTGGCCAAAATATCTTGCAAGGTATTGTGTCAGGAAACTATTTTCATATTTCAATGTTACACGAAGTTCAAAACCCTGTCCTGCGGATACAATAGCAAACTTATTCTGGTTCACCATATCGATCCAAGCATCCGTCAGGTTGCCGTATGCATCTTTATCTTCAATGTAGTCTGCTCCCTGTGCTTCCAGTTCCTTCTTGTACTTTGACGTGTAGTTGCTCTTAAAGAGTACTTGACTAATGTAATAGCTTTCTGTCTGTGCTTTCCCTACATTCTTAAACTGACCAACCGCAGACTGTACTGCTCTTCCATTGTATCTGTAATTCGTTTTTGAGTATTTGAAGAACATAATGCTCCTTCTCCTGCCTGGGAACGTCACTTTGTTATTCCTGTTGCTTGGATTGTATTCAAAATCATACTGTGTATAGGTCTTTGTGTGGCTGTCCACAATCGTCTTTGTTTCACCGTTACTCAGCTTGGTCACGAACGAAGTCGTAGGACTCATATGGTGTAGCACATTATCATCCTGATTATATTGATCAGGCACATTATTGGAATTACTGATGTTCTGCGGTCTCATCTCTTCCACATTAGGATTCATCGCTGGGAAGATGTCTGAGTTTGCGGACTTCTCATTAGGCGGATAGTACCCATCTTTTGCTGAAACACTGACTGTCCTTCCTATATCAGAACCAGATACCGCTGCTCCCGTGTAATGGTCCTCATAGATCAGCCTGTCATGGTTCGGATAAATCTTTATTGCCATTGTTTCCTTGGGAAATGCTGTCATCGTAGCAAGTACCGTAGGAATCTCCCTCTGGATATAAGTCCTTCCTGTCTTGATGTGGTCAACAACGATTGTATTCCCGTAAGAAGCGCCTGTCTGTGACGCGCCCGTGGACCCCCATGAAATCATTGTATTCACATCAAACTCATTTACATCAGAAGCAGTGTCATAAGGAGTCGTTTTCTCATCATTCTCTGTCTGTCCATCATGTGATCTCTGCTTATTCTCATAAATAGTCGCTTTCGGGTTGACCACATCTACCGTATAATACAGGTTGTAGTTCAGATCATGGTTATCCCTGTCCCTATTTTGATAGATATGCTCCGTGATACCTGCCCCTGTATTCTGTACGAAATTGGAGACTTTAATATCCACATCAGACTGCCATACCTTATTTTTAACCGCAAATGTCCTATACTCGTTATTCTGTGTATAAACAGTATGTGCAGGAATAGGATTGTTGGATTGTGGTCCGCCTGCCCCTGTGTACTCTGAGCTGAAATAACCAACTCCTCCAACGTTATTGTGTTCCTCAAAGCTATAGAACCAATTCGTATAAGCAGTTGCAGCCATCTTATCTTTGGCGAAATTATAGGCCTCGTCAAAATAATTCTTTGTGAAATTATCATTCTCGCCAACCTCAATGTAGGCAGTTCCATAGACCAACGCGGAAGTAAATACCTCTGGTTCTGTATCAAACTCCCAAACAACAAGCATATCATTGTGGGAAGGCTTCGATACCGTAAAGTCAGTCAACAATGGCGAACTTACATTAGTACCAATGCTTCCTGCATCTTTATTGTCGTAATTATCGTCAAACTGGTCCGTTACCAGAGCGTCAAGGTACACCTGATCGTTCCAGTCAGAACCACTGTCCCATGTATATGTGCCATTTAATGTATAGGCAGTTTCAGGCGTTGTATATAGTCCCCTGATGGTAATGTCCGTCAGATCCTGTACCAGTCTCGCATGTGGCACATTTATAGAGCTTTGACTAAACCTGTCTCCTGCAAGGCCTGTTCTAAGCTCATAGATAGGCATATTGTTGTAAGGCTCTTCCATCCTTGCCAGATAATTATACTGATAATAAGGTTTGTTCTCTAAAGAAAACTCAATCCTGAATCCCTTAGATGCACCCTTATAGGAATAGATATACTTCAAATGATACTTCTCACCAACCCTCAAATGGTCAGCATGTTTGATGACCTTTCCATTTGGCGCTGTATAAGTCAGATTATTCCATTCGTCATTGTCTGCGATCAACAGAATCTCCGTATCTGTTTCTGCGGGAAATTCATGTTCATCCGTTATAACAGAAATATAGGCATGTACAGGGTCTACCAGCGTATCTGGACCTGTAAAATCTATTGCATCCTGCCAGTCTATATATTTAACTGCAATTGACTTGTGCTCCAAAAGGTAATGTTTTTTCTGGCAAACCCAAAACACACTACATTTATTATTAAAAGTAGTTCTGCTAGTTGTTGTTTTTAAATAATATGGACAATGGTTATGATGATAGCACTCTGGTACATGTTCATGCCTTGTAAAGTGGCTTCCATGATCCTCTGTACATCCATCTTCACAGTCATCATTATGTCCATTTGATACTTTCCCTGCATTTTTATCGTTCTTACAAAAATTAGAATCCACTCCATTAAATATGCACTGCCATTCGCACGGAGGATTCCAACCATGGGAATGTCTGTACGAATTCATGGAATTGCTCCAAAAAACTAGGTCTGGGATCAGTATTGCGTAATTAAATGCCGTATGGGTTCCTTCCAAATCCCATCTGTAAAATGTAGGCAATGTAAATGAACAATCATCTGGCAGCAATTTGCTCACGGCAGGACTGCTTGTTAATGCCCCTGACAGCTTCCCTGTGCTTTTTAAAGTAAGAGTGCCATCCCCATTATTTGTACAGGATACCCCAGGTACGGAAAATTCAAAGTAATCAAGCACTCCGTTTCCATCTGCAATTGTCGCCACATAAGCGTTTTCCTGTGCATCCCATTTTAAGTGAATAGGATCGGCATATGCATCACTTTGTCTTTCATATGCGAAACTTGGAAACTGCCTCATGTTAGTTGTTTTCCACACTACTTGGCGGTATAACTTCATAGCCTCGTACTGGCTTCCAATATATATTTTAATATAACCGTCACAGGAACCGCTAAAACTGCTTCCTCCGCCAGTCCCATATTTACCCGTTGATCTTTGATATGTTACAAAGGAATCTCTGCCACCAAAACCTGTTACGCCAACAAAATTAAATTCTGCAGCCCATGCCAACGCCTGACCCACTTGTATTTTAGCTTGCTGACTGTAACCGTTCGCATCAGAATCTTCAAATATATAGTAATTTAACATAGCAAGAGCGCTTGACTGTGACCTGCTAAATCCAGCTTCGCTTTCACTTATTGTCTTTAATGTGGTGGCATATTTGTCTTTTGCACCTTCATGTCCCGTAATACTAAACGGATCAAATGCAGATGATGCCGAGGTATTCCATTTGCCAGGTACATATCCATCCTCAAAATCTTCCGTTTCTTTATCAAAAACTTCGGAAATCACATCCGAAGATGGAGCACCTGTTTGAGATGTTTGGGAAGCATCCGTGTGGTCGCCATTTAGGCTCCACAGACCCCAGCCGCGAAAATACTCCATTCCAACGCCTTCGGTAAAATTGGTTAAATTTAATCTGATCCATTCTGCCATTGTAATGTTATCTGCAACAGTTCTTGTCATCTGAATATCCGACACGGTGCTTCTAAACGGATAGCCTCTCTGAATACAAAAGCCTGTTTCACCATCAATTAGCATAGACATACCCCTGTGCTCATCAAATGGGACATAACCCAATGATACAGGTATGCCGTCTGCCCTCACTGCCATTGGCTTATTTACAAAACATAATGCCACCAACATAAGCATCATTATTTTTATGTATATAAATTTTCTTTTATTTATTACTTCTTTCATAATTTTCATAAGAAAGCCTCTTCACAAATAGCTTTCTTCTTCCGTCTCCTCCTTTCATCGTTTTAGAAATTATCTCTTTTATTATAGATAAATGGGGTAGTTGTTATTATGAATTTGGGAAGAAAAGAATTACTGCTAATACAATTATAAATAATTTGTTTTTTGAATTGGAATATAATAAAAAATAATTGGGAGGTATGAAAATGGAAATAATTCCTTATGATAATAGATTTTTAACAAGACTTACAAAAGTAAACTTTGAACCTTGCTATAAAAAATTGATTTGCGATTATAATGTCTCAGAATTAGTTTTATCCTTTAAATATGACTATGATACTTGTAAATCATTTATCGTTATTTCTAACGGCTATATCAAATATGGCTTAGAAACACCTGGAATTGCAACTGTAATGAGCAGATGCTATGATACAGCAGTTGTGTGTGCAGGTAATCAACAACAAATAGATTTGTGGCTTAATATATTAAAAGAATCCTTAGAGTGCTATCTTCCCACTTATTTTTGCAAAAATGATATTAAGATAAAAATCCAAGATGCTTGTATTTATAGAGATACATTATGCTTTTTACATAAATTTTCTGATGACAATAAATTCTATTTTATAGCACATCCATATTTAATTGAGAATCACCCTGATATATATAAGGAAATCAAGGAAACAGAATATGCAGATTGCGATGAAATGAGTTTTTATGAATTTAAAACACGTTATACGGAATTTATGAAAAAGCACAACGTAAATTACTTTCATAAATAGAGGGACTTATATTGTCCCTCTTATTTTATATATATTTCAAACCATCGAGAAGCATAAATGTCTTTAACAATAGTCCTGTCTCTTTTACTTTTATAGAAAACAATCTCTAATTCCAATTCTTTATATATTTTAACAAAATTGTTATAGAAATCAATATTTTTCCTAACATCATCTTTTCCATATATTTCGCCCGATATATAAAACTTTTCAATGCCTAACTGTTTTTGAATATGGATCAACGCTTTCAAAAGAATTGTTCCACATCCCCGTGACTGCATACTCTCATGTATCTCAATATCAATAATATGTACTTCCGTTGTTTCTTGCCTCGACTCAATAAAACTTAACCCGCATTCACCTTTATCATCAATGTGTAAAATATTTTGTATTAAACTATTTATAGTTCTTAATTCATATAACGGAGTCGAGGAACAAACATAATGTTCAACACCAGCTAAATCAAAATCCGAATATACTAATAGATTATTATTAATCAACACACTATTTCTCCTGTCATCAGATAATATCTCAAATGTATATATACTGTATACCCAATTATACATATCAGTCAACCACAAAAAGGACCTCGGATTTCTCCAAGGTCTCTTTATTTGTCGATTAATCAAACAGTTTATCAGCCACTGTACAGCTTCAAATGAACATATCCATTGGAAGCCCCCTGACTTTCAATATAATAATATTTCCACCCGCCAAAATTAAAGCCTTCCACTATCTGACTTGCTGCCGTATAAGGGTCATTCATTGGTATATCGTCAATACCCCATCCCATGCCATCAGTAGGTCCAAACATAGCTAATTCCTCTGCAGTCATATCCTCCTCTGGTTTTCTAAATCCTGCATTTCGCAATGCTGTCTCCACAATACTAATCACTTCTGCCTCCGAATAAATAGTCTCAGGTTCAGGTGCTGGTGTAGGCGCTGCTTCCTGCGGAGCTGCCTCAGGTGCAGGAACAGTTTTATTTCCTGTATTGGCGCTACTCGACTGAACAACGTCAGGCTCCGAAGCAGTCTCCCCGCCTGCCTCGTTGTCATTTTCCGCATAATCAGTATTTGCTTTATTTTTTAAAGTTGCCACCCTGTTAAAATCTTCTTCCTTTACAAGAAAACTCGATTTCGCAAATGGTACAACTAACCATTCATCAACTTTTCCAACATATTCAACTCTGATATTGGGTTTTGTATATCCTGCATAAGTAAAGAAAAACGAATAAATATCAATGCTTTCACCTAATGTAAACGGGCCATCCACGATTTCCTGATTGGTGAAATCAATCTCCGTTCCATCGCCAGTATCAATGTGCTTCACCATAAAGATATCCTTCTGTTCCTCGTAATCATCTGCGCTGTAGGATGTTTCTGTCTCCCCATCATCCGCTGATGCTGGCTCTGTCACTTCTTCCGTTTCCTCTGTCTTTTCAGTATCATTAGCCGCTGGTTCTGCGGAAACAGTCTCCGTTTCAGGATTTCTTTTTCCCTTTTCTGTTCCATCGCTTCCACAGGCCACTAAAGAAGCCATGATCCCAATCACTAAAATTACTGATAAAAATTTCTTTTTCATACGAATAATCTCCTTTTCAAAAAGTCTAAGATATTGACTATCACCTATATACAATCAGTCTTTCTATTATAAATGGAATTTCAAAATACATTCCTTAAAAACATAAAAGCAATCTGGTTTTTCAGACTGCTTTTATTATTCAGTTTACTCCGCAAACTTCTGCAGACGGCCGTAAGTCACCCTGAAGCAGGAAGTCTCTTCATCAGACTTGTCTTCTAACTTCTCAATGTAGAACAACTGATAGTTTTCAAAATCGTTATCTGCTATCACCTGCTCCATCCACCCATCTACATCCCTGCAGTATGTCGGAATCGTAAACTCCGCTACAAAAGCCATCTCTTCAATAGGCTCGTCCAGTGGTACATAATAAACTTCATCCTCAACATATGGAGCATTGTCACTTAATTGCGGAATCAATGCGAATTTTACATCATCCGCCGTAATCGCAGGCATATCCTCATACATTCCTGATGCCTCAATGAAATCATCTGCCTTTACTAAAAGATTCTGATATGCAGGCTCTTCATCAGCAAATTCAATACAATACCAGTCCTCACTGGCTGTAACAACATAAGCCTTAATATCAGGCTTTGTATAACCTGCAATCCTGCCCATTCCAGATCCATAGATAGTTACAGAATCCTTCAGCAAATACTCATTCCCGTCAGGTGTCATTGCATCCCAATCGACCTCCTCCGCTGTACTATCGTCCTGCTCATCCAGCGCGAAGAAGTACTCATGCTCCGTATAGGCTGCTTCTGCATCCGCTTCCCCGTCATCAGCAATCACTTCCTCTGTCTCAGTGATCTCATCCTCTGTGACAGTTGCCGCAGCTTCCTCTTCCTCCGTAGCAATGATTGTCTCTTCATCCATAACAACATCCTGATCCGTTGCTTTTGCCTGCGTGCCACATCCTGTTAAGGATGCAGCCATCATAGAGGCTGTTAATGTTACCGTCATAATACCTAAAATTTTCTTTCTCATAATACGTTTCTCCTTCCAAGTTTAAATTTTCTACCCTTTTTATAGGCAAGTCCTTTCATTATAGACAAGGACACGAAAAACATAATTAAAATTTTATATATTTAATACTTTGATTATGTTCAATATTTTGCCCTTAGTAAATTATAGCGTATATTTGGATATTCGTCAATATAGTGGAAAATCAGACGGTTTTAAGAAAATGAGAATGCTAAGATTGCTGTAAAAACTTAGTATAATAAACACAATAGATCGAAATTGCGTTAAGATATACCCAAAGCATATTTTCGGCACAGCGAAGCTGCACATAGTTCCATTTTTCTGTAATAATTAGAAAGTAATACCTTATAATAATAAGAAAATCAGAAATGAACAATGGTACTACTCAATACACAGTTTCATTTCATTATAAGTACTTGTATTTAAAAAATCCTGTATGAGAATTCTCACACAGGATTTTTATGATTAATTCACAAAACACGCATCATACTGCATACAAACATTACACATTTCGTTTTAGGACTGCTCACCTCTACTTTGTCATATCATAGAAATAACTGTTTCTCTTTCCTACATTCTGGCTGCTTGCCGTGCTGGTCTTGCACAGTTCCAGATAATCTTCCCTGTTTTCATAGTCATCCAGAAAAGCATTCAGATTCTTTGCATACTTCTTCTGCATCTTGCTGTCTTTCAGGCAGATCGCTTCATTCGCTATGATCATGGGAACACTCACTTTTTTCAGGTTTTTATGCTTCTCAGGAATTGCTTCATCCAGAGCATCCAGTGATGCCAGTATGATATCACACAGTTCCTGATCATACCGCTGCTTAAAGTCATCAATAAACTGTATGATCGACTTTTTACTGAGGTCACTGACGCTTTCATCAGATATAAGGGCAAGCGCCGACAGTATAACGCCCTGATCCTCCGACTTGCGGAGCTGTCCCTTTGTAAAGTTCACTTTCTCCATAAAAGGCTTGTTAACCGCTTCATCCACGAATTTCCTTAAGTCTGCCCCCATATGTGCCCTGTACAGATTGTCATTGGACAACTGCTGTCCATTGTTCAGCCTGCAGAAAATATCCTCTGTCTCCTGCTCACTGATCTCCTGATATACATTGATCGTAATCTCCGCATTTTTGATCGTATTCTGGACATCCTCATCCAGCTCTGAGAATTTCTTCCCCGCATAGTCATCCTCATAAGATTTATCTAATCTGAATCCGTCATTCAAGAAGGAATTCAGCACTGTAAGCCTCTGCTTTCCGTCCAGTATCTCCCATGCAGTCTCGCCTTTCTCATTTACCGTTTCTTTCGCAAAGATGCCAGGAATGATGATTTCCTGTATGGCAGACAGGATCAACAAAGACTTTTTCTTCCTGTCCCACTGGTCCTGCTTTCTCTGGATACCTGTTTCCAAGACTATCTTGCCCTTTTTGATATCCCTTACGATAGACTGCACAGTTCTTGTTTTGATATAACTTTTCATTGACGGCCTCCTTTTTCTGAAAATAGTTTGGGCAGATCTGATAAAATATATTATAAAGTGCCTTTCAGGATACCGCAAGATATTATGTTCATAAAATAATAAAAATGTGAATCATAATATTAGACTTATATTCTTCATTAATAATTCTTTTTGTATTACACAGGAAAAATTATCTTTATAAAATATCTTTTGCAATTTTTCATACGCGTTTATGACTTTTCAAAATCCTTAACATACTTTCCCATTCTTCATCATCAATGGGTCTTAGGTTTTGGCTCTGTTTCAATGGGTGAATCACATGATTAACAGATATGTTTTCTGTACAGACGTTTTCTTCCTGTTTGCCCCAAATGTTTTTCTGGTTACTATTATTGTCCTGTTCATCCCCGTCTATCAATTTCATTTATATGCATCCCTCCTCTATCACTTAATTCATTATATCATTTTCTCCCGATTACATTTTTAAAACAAGTTTGATGAGCGGCTTCCACCCCATCATTTCAGATCTTAATTTTTGATCCATCAACCAACTATAATCCTAATTTTTAAGAGCCTTCCGTTTTGGGGAAAGCTCTTTTCTACATACGTTGCTCTATCCAATTATTATCATATATAAAGCAACCATCGCCACCAAACCAAGTGGTATATTGCACAACGCGATTGTATAACTGATCAATAAGATTAACCTGAACTGCGGTGTCCATCCGAAAAATATAATAGGTATATACGGCAACAGACAGAGTACTATTGTTCTGATACTTGGCTTTTTTGATACCCTTTTCTTCCTCTCTTTCACAGGCGTATTTCTTATGACTGCCCGCTGGTATTCCTCTGCGATTTCATTATTATACAGGACATAGTTTGTAAAAACCCTCTCCATTTCCTCTATACAGTCCATGATTCTCCACCTGCTGTTTACCTTGAAAGGCTGCGAACCTATGTTACGTGCGTTTAACAGGCTTTCAATCTTCCCCTGCACTTCTTTTGATACCGCTGCTGGATTCTGTATGGAATTAATAAACGTATAAAACTCTGAAACACGGATGACGTCGCTCTTACTCTCGTTACTGATGCTGACTTTATTGTTTGCAATAAATATAACTGGGATCACAGGAATATTGCAGTCTTCTCCAAATTCCTGCTGTAACAATCTTTCCACCGCAAGGCAGTGCCTTGTATTCTGTTCCACTGGCGATTTATCGATCCGCTTTAGGATATTCCCGTTATGGATATCCTCGATCACCCATCTGCCGTCATTGGTAATACGCAGTCTCTGGTTCTCATTCCCGTAGTTCTTTATCTCTGCTACGACAAGTCCCTTATCAGTAATGATATAAGCGTCAACTTCTGATGTGTTCCCTTGCGAATCAGCAGATTCCAGGACAATATTCTTTAAAACCCTGTATTTCCCTTCATAAAGCCTTAACTGTTCGTTGACATATTCCTCTCCCGCAATCCCTTTTCTCAGGATCGCTATCTCCTTTTCTATTTCATCAAGCACCTTTGTATACTGATAATGGATCCTCTGCAAATATTCTTCTGTAGGGAAATCCATCCCATTATTTTCAATATACTTTTCCGCCTGCTTCAACAAACTGTTAGGGCCGCCCTCCCTCATAACGCCGCTCTGTCTTCCGATCCTCATACCACTCTTATCAGGAGCGTACTGTCCCTCAATCGGAAGCTGCCGTATCCTGTCAAACATGGCATTTCTGCGGGAAATAATCTGTTCCCTTTCCCCTTCCAGAAAAACAGCCGCATCTTCATTTTGCATCATCATTTCTTCATAATAGTAATCCGCATTTGCGATAGACATCTGCAGTTCTACCAGATTGATTCCACGGGTGATGCCATATTCCGCCGCCTTTTTATCACAGAATTCCTCCATCTCCCTGTCCAGAACCTTTTTCCTGTCTGGCAGGGCTGCTTTCCGCTGTTTTTCCTTCCTGTTCTCTGCAATCGTATTCCCGATACCCAATAAACCATATGAAAAGCCCATAAGTTCCTCCTCGCTCTGTATTTTGCCATTACTTTTCCCGTTATAAAGTCCCTCTAATATGTGCAACATATTGCTTATATTACCATGAAATCCCCTCTGTTTCAAGAAAAATATATGCAATATTTTACTATTGGCAATCACTTACTTATGTTTAATATTTTACATATAACATAAAATAGGGTTATCGGAGGTATCCACATGATCAGCTACGATAACTTTTGGGAAACAATGAAAAAGAGAGGCGTCACGAAATATTCCCTGATCTACCACTATGGCATCAGCAGCAATACTCTCCGCCGTATGTCCCACGGGGAATCCATCACAACGTCCACGGTCAATGAACTGTGCCTGATCCTGCACTGTGAACCGCAGGATATTCTGTCTTTTGAGATTACTAATGAAGAAAAAGCCTTCACCGAACAGCGGGAGGCAGAGATCTCGGTGAAGAAGAAAAAAAGAACCTAGAATGGAAGTTCTAAGTTCTTTTTGTTTATTGTTTTTTTAACGCATTACAGTAATTACATCTGAATCATGGTGTTTCAGAATCCGTATTTAATTCCATTCGGCATAAGGAAGCCCTGATGCTATAGAACCAATAATTGTGGGCTACTGAAGAAGCACAGCTTTTCTTACCTGTGAATTGTCCGTATACCCTGTATTTCCCTTTTTCTAACTGGAAGTTTCGGGAAATCCATTCAGTCCTTCCATTACCGCCACCGCCTTCTGCGTTGCGCATGGAGAAATCAGTAAGGTTGCTGTATGACATACTATAGGAATAAATGGTTTTCCATGTGCCAGTTTCCTCGTCATATTTTTGAAGCATGGAAGAACCGCTTACGGGATCAGCCGCGGCAATCGCGCTGTTTGGTCTTGTTACCGTAAAATACAGATTCAGATAATCGTTTTCTCCCATATCTTCTGTTATCTCAATCTCATCCGAATAGGTACCGTTTAAGATTGCCTGGTCATAATGTCCATGACCTGAATCCGTTGTTGTGCTGGTCGAAGTACTTGCTGAAAAAACTGTTGTTGTCGTTAATTTCAGATCCAGATCTCCGCATTTATCACAGACCCCTTCTACATAATTATGTCCTGTTGCTGGGATTTCTTCTGTAAACTGGCCGCCACAAATGCTGCAGGTATATATCTTTTCCCCTGCTTCCGTGCAGGTTGCCAGTCTGGTGACTGTTTCTTCCAAAACATGTTTTTCCTTTTTACCGCACTCATTGCAGATATGGTATTCCGTGCCATCAAACAGGGTTATATTCTCCAGATACACATCATACCAGTTATAGCGGTTTGGATCAGGGTTTGTGGAACCAGATGCATTATAGAAATGTGCCTGTAATGCAATCGTATTCTTACCAGCGTGTAAAGGAATTGTGGCAACGCTGTTCGCAGACCCTATGGCACTGACAACCTGCCCATTGCTATATCTGTGTACTAAATTCCCATTTAATAGCAGACGTACAGCCGCCCCTTTATCGCTACAGCCCATGGTATATGTGAAATAATACTTATAATCATACTCGCCTTCATAATCATCAGGCAGAGTTATCTCAGCCGTTGCATTAAACTGGGACCCTGTATTACCGCCAGTGCATATGCTGTTTACATAGAAATCAGTATAACCATCTTTTGAACCCCTGTTTGTCCATTTGGTATATTTAGCAGAGTTAGTAGGATATACGCCCTTTGTGCTGCTGACAAGCTGCGGTTCAATCATAAGCTCATACGGCACATAGGTATGTACATGGCTTGGATCTTTTTCGCCGCAGTCAGTACATTCACCATCCACAAAATGATGCCCCTTTGCAGGAATCTCTTCCGTATAGCTGTCACCGCAGTCGCAGGTATAGGTCTTTTCACCTGCTTCCGTACAGGTTGGTTCTTTGGTAACTGTTTCCGTATAACTGTGCTTATGGTAATCGGGGTCTTTTTCCTCGCAGTCTGTACACTCTCCGTCTTCAAAATGGTGTCCCTTCGCAGGGATCTCCTCTGTATAACTGTCACCACAGTCGCAGGTATAGGTTTTCTCACCTTTTTCTGTACAGGTTGGCTCTTTTGTAATTGTTTCCGTATAGCTATGCTCATGGCTAGGGTCTTTTTCACCGCAATCTGTACATTCACCATTCTCATAATGATGTCCCTTTGCAGGAATTTCTTCCGTATAGCTGTCACCACAGTCGCAGGTATAGATTTTTTCTCCTTTTTCTGTACAGGTCGGCTCTTTGGTAACCTCTCCGACATAGTTATGGATATGTGCAGGATCTGTCCTCATGCTGATCTCCATCTGGAAGGTTCCCTTCCATTTGCCCGCTGAAAGGCTGTCTGCTATTACATAATTATCTGTTTCTGTATAACCCGCAGCAGTTTCTTCATGGTTCCAGTAAAATTTAGCCTGACTCACCTCAGCTACAACATCCTCTTTGGTGCTGCCCGCTATCTGGTCTGCCATATAGAAATCAAAAACTTCCGTATCCTCAATTCCATCCACAGGAACCACACAGACCTGCTTATTTGCTACAATGTCACCTTCAACTTTAACGGAATAAGCTGCTTTTTTATCCGCACCCAATGTTATCGTCTTAGGGATTGTAACAAAATAGGTAGACGACTGGCTGTAACTGACTTCTATTTCTTCATATCTGCTGTCACTGTCTGCCTGTGGTTCCACGTCATCATTGAGCATGACTGTATTCACCGTATCATTTGCAGGCTCATTGTTCCCATTCTCCCCTGTTTCTTCCATGGATGTTTCCGTAACAACTGCTTCCGTTGCATATGCTGGAAGCAGATTGCTGGATACCATGGAAAAACAGAGCAGGACTGACGCCAGCTTAGGCATTTTTCTTTTTATCTTCATCATTTTCTTTTCTCCCCTCTTCTCTTTAATCCTGTCAGCCCAAATGCAGAAGCTACGAGCATCACAGCATAGAAGAAGACATTGCTCTCATCTCCTGTCTGCACATTGGAAACCTTGGCTGTCTCTGACAGCGGGATCTGGGGTTCTCTGATCGTCGTGAGCGTCATATTGCTCAGATCGTTCATACCCTCCCTGCTTCCACTGCTCTGGATGTTATTCTGATTGGCGTTATTCTTATTACTGTTTTTATTGTTACTGTTCTGATTACTATTATTTTGATTACCGTTATTTGCAGTACCATCTTTTGCCTTAATGGTCACTGTACTGCTCCCTGTCACAGTCGCATAATTGTCCCTCGTAATCTTGTAGTAAACAGTATAGGTACCTGGCTCCTTATACTCTGGTTTCTTTGAGGAATAATTGATGCCATCCTCGCTGTAAAGGATCTCGCAGTCATCCGTTACCACGGATAAATCTATGCTATGGTTCTTCCCGTCATAAAAAACGATACAGTCATCCGCATCAAATTCAATTTCAGCTTCCTTGATCTTGACAACTGCTGAACCTGTGGCTGTTGTATAGCCATCCTTTTCGACTTTATAATAAGTCACATATGTACCTACATCTGTATATTCAGGCTTCTTTCTTGAATAATTCTTCCCATCTATACTGTACAGGATGGTTGCACCCTCCGTTTTACAGTCAACAGTGATTCCATGTGATTTCCCGTCATAGATGCCTTCATAACCGTAAGCAGTAACATCAAGCTCTGGATACTTAGGGATCTCTTCCGAGAAATCATAGGTTGACTTGTAGATCACCTGACATTCAGCACTGGTTTCCTCTGCACTTGTATCTACTGTCTGGGAACCAGTGACTTCCGCATGTACAGGCAATACTGCAAAATTACACAACACAAGTGGGAGCAATGCTGATATTCCCACAAATTTCTTCTTTTTCATTTCTACCTCCTTCTCGTCTGCGGAACATGCTTAAAAGCTGATTGAAACATTCATATAAATGCTGTTTATATAAAATTTCATTCATTGCTCTTTTGTTCTTTTTATCGTATACAGTTCCATGAAAAATATAATTTACGCCATATCCTTCCGTGGACTGAATTATTATAGTTTAAAGAGAAGATAGGAATTTATAAATATAATGTGTATAACTTCATGGTTTTTTCAAAAAGGTTTCCGCACAAAAATAAGACCTGCATACACAAGCCTTATCTTTATCAATATAAAACATTCTGTTATTAAAATTCTTTTCTTTCTTGAAACTTATTACGCATCTGCAAGCGCGATATTGAAGTTAAAGGTTCCCTTCCAGTTACCCGCTGTAATGGTAGGAGCTGCTACATTACCATTCTTGGAAGTATCAGCAGTAACCTCTGCACTTGTCCAGTCAACAACATCCTGTGTTACGTCTGCCTGAACGTCATCTTTCTTAACGCCTGCTGTTGCCTGATCCTTCATATAGAAGTTAATCCCGTCAATATCTGCAAGCGCATCCTGAGGCGCTACTGTTACCTTCTTGTCAGAAGAAATGTCCCCGTATACTCTTACCGCATAATCTGAATCTTTGGAAACTGCATCCAATACGATTGTCTTAGGGATAACTACGGAATAGGAAGATGCCTGTGTATACAACACTTCCGTATTTCTTGTTGTTTCTGCGTCTGCTTCTGTTTGTTCCACTACCCACGGGCCTGTATCTTCTGTTGCGCATACAGGAAGAACACTTCCCATCATCATTGTTCCAGCCATGACTGCTGTTAAAATTATATTTTTATTCATTTTTATTTTTTCCTTTCATTCTCGTTTTGAGATATTTTTAATAATTATTGTTGCTGTTTTTGCATAGTTAAAGAATAACCAATGCTTACAGCCTAAAAGTTGTATAATCTTTTTCATTGTAAATAATGGTTTAAAAAATATTCATAAAAACATGATTGATTTTAAACACATTTTACATGAAGTAATAGCACTTTATCTGCATATTTAAAATATATTACGATTTTCTGCACTATCAAAAAATTTTTATAAATTAGTTATACTCATACAAACTTTCATAATTTATGTCACTCCTTCCGCTTAAAATATCCCAACAGCATAAGGAGGAAACCACTATGAATTATTATGTTCATAATTTGGAAACAGTGAATGCAAGGATTTTTAAGAAGAAACACTTCCAGTTTGATTATATAGAACCTGATTCTTTTGAGAAAATGAAAAAAAGCAGTGACCTTTCTGTAATAGGATGTACGAAACTCAAAGAAATCGAAAAAGAAGCGGCTACTGATACAGTCGTTATCTCTAGCGGCATAACAGATCATTATTTTATGCTTATGCCAACAGACAAAATGAAATACCTTAGAAAGAAGCATCTCATCGGCTATGTCATGGTATCAGCAAATACTTATGTCGCTGCCTATGAGCATAGTATTCTGATGCCACTTCTATTGACAATTGCATTTCTGGCTATGTTCTGTGCCATTATATTTTAAAAGCAGGGAAAATCCCGAGAGAGTTTCAAGTTTTGTGTAAACCCAAAATCTGATATAAGATAAGTGAATAGTTACGAACGGGCAGAGCCAGA
>ERZ808035.129-NODE-129-length-92279-cov-23.108924_pt1 | contig 92279 bp, 77 predicted proteins | sample MGYA00380189_ERZ808035 | MGnify/ENA primary metagenome ERZ808035 (study PRJEB31490, sample SAMN06133407) | mouse gut metagenome | isolation source: M5_1 | host: mice | place: China: Chengdu | collected 2015-05 ... | reverse complement strand
GAATGCGTCTGCGGTTTTCATTCCGCAAATTTAACACTTTTCTAAAATTTCATGCACTGGAATTTCGGCTTGAGCCGAAAAATGTCGCAATTGTCACCTTCCTAGTCGTCCTAAGCAGGTTTGTGAACTTCGTGTCGGCCTTTGCCCGGTCATAACAAGGGTAAACGGAACTGACGGCATGGAAGAACTCTCGTACGGCCTCTCCAAGATTCGCCAAAGCCATGCCGATTTCAACCCAGTTACTATACCCGTCGGTGAGGTCGATTCCTCGTCTTACAACCACTTCGGTTAGACGAGCTACTTTGTCATGAGTTGCTTCCGGACTTTCATTCCAAGTCCGCTGTCCCATTGCAACTGTCGTTTTTGTCGGATTCGGTTTGGGTTTAGTTGCCGCATCTATTATTCGGAATGGCTCGGCATTGTCGTTGATATATGGTTCCGAGTCGTAGCTGACGAATCGAAGTCGTTTCACATCCTTGCATTGGCCGTCTATGACTATGCCGAGCCGCGACTTGAACAGTCGTTGCAGAGCAAGGAATTGTCCGAGATGATTTTCTGGATGCGACAACCGAAAGATGGCGAAGCATCCGTTACCGCTTGCCGAAAGTGAGCAAAATGCCACTTCCGCAACCTTGCAGACCTCGGCTTTCAATTCGGCACCGCTACCAAATCCGGGATTGTCCTGCCCGTCAATGTCTATGCAGATAAGCCCGGTGTGCTCGAAAGCATCTTCAGCCTTACGCCCATTGGGGCAGATTGCCGAAATGGTAGCGCACGGCAGACCGGATTTGAGTCGTGTGCGCTCTGCCTTGTCCTCCGTCATTCGGATTTGTTGGATAAGTTGATGCGACGACGCTTCATTGAGGAATTCGGCAAGAGATGCGACATGACCATTAGTTGAGGTAACGCCGTCGAATATCGTTATAGGTGTTTCAAGAATATTCATGAGCTGATAAAATTATTTGGTTCTGTCCTATGTCCTACGACCTACCGAGAGGATTTTGAGCAGGACATAGGACGTAGGACATCGTTATTCATTCATCCATCGACGAACCTGACGAGGATCTACACCGATTGCTTCCGCAAGCTTTGACTTTACCAGATTCGGAAACCGGCTCTCCAGCAATAGCATCAGTTCCTTGTTGGTGAGTTGTGAAGTTGTATTAGTCGAACCAATTATGTCCGTCAACATACGGATTTGGGATGCCTGTGAATAGTATGCCACATCAACCGCCCAACTCATCTGCTCCGCAGTGATAACTGACGGTTGCTTTCCTTGTTCGACCGCATTCATCACACATGCAATCCCCGCGAGCTGAAGTACATATATTCTCAACTTCCCCCAGATGGATGCTTCGTAGTCAGTCGCCGATGCTTCATCTGCCCTAAAAGAGTTTTCAACGAATCGGCAATATACATCTATTGCCGATTCAGAAGTGGTTATAACAGACGTTGCAACATTATTATATGTGTCGCTGATAAGCTTATCCCACGCTTCTGATACAACAGGGTCAATTGTTACAGACTCCGCCGATTTCCGTGCCGTGCGTTTTGGCATATCGGTGGGATAGAATACCAGGAATCGGTTGAGAAATCCCATCGACAGAAATTTTGGATTGTCGAATGTCGGTTTCAGCATCCCCGGCTGAATACCGCTCACCCACGAATAAAACGGAGCCTTTATGACTTTAAGACCTTCGCCTTTGCGATTGGAGGAAAAAGGGGTGCAATCTCGAAGGGATAGTAATGCGCTCAATTCGCCGCTACTACCGTACCGTCCAATGTCTCCGATGGTTGCTGTCAGTTCCTCACGGCTGTTGAGAAGTCCGTGTGGATTGTCTTCCAGAGCCTGATTGCGAGCTTCGGGTGTGGAATCCTCAATCAGAATCTGACTTGTCTTGGGAAGAGGCTTGTCGTTTCCGGCGGCTCGCTCAGCTTTCACGGCTTCGACCTTTGCGCTGTATTCATCAAACAGCCGATTGTTGATTTTGTACAACGGAGCGTAGATGTCCTTCATCGGAGCAGTCTTATTGGCTGTACTGCGTCCAATCATCATTATCCATAGATTTAACCGATTGCTATAACCGTATGCATTGAGCATAATCCGGCTTCCGATGGCTATACTTGCGGCCCCCAACGCCGGACCGAGTGCGAAGTCTATGGCAGCCTGACGCTTCTCCGAAACTTCACGGATAATCCTCTGCATCGTTGCCGGAAGTCCGTAGATTGGAGGCGACAGTTCAGCATTGAAAGTAATTATCTCGGCACACATTACTTCCGTGTCTTAAGGCAATAGGCATTCGCCCGTTGCGCGATTTCAGACTTTGTCGAGATTCTTCCAGCGAGAATCCATGCTTCAAGTTCGCTTCGCTTGAAGTAACACCGCTTGCCGGTCGGCTTGTAGTGGGGAATTGCCTGTGCGCTGGTCTGCTTGTAGAGATAGCTTTTTGACACACTGAGAAATTCGGCAGCTTCCTCAATAGTGAGGATTTCTTTGAAGGGAGAAACAGGCAACGCATTGTTAGCCTGATTTGATTGGAGATTTGAATTGTCCGCCATGATATGAATTATTAGCGGTTATGGTCGTCGGGGAAGTGTTGCAGGCATTCCCGTATTCACCATCTGAAAAGATGTCTCTGCAATTGACATCGTATCAATACAACGGCAAAATTATGCAAATAGATTTACCCATAAAAGCCTGTCAGCCAGATATTCACAATCTTTACAAATGGGGCGATTATTTATATATGCCCTTTCTCCCTACCATTCACTCATTTGCCCCGAAATCCATATAAATATCAGCTACTTTTCCCAACATTTTTTACCAACCGCGCCGATATTTATAATAGCAATGCTCAGCATTTTATTCTAAATTTATAACCTCATATCCATGATTTTTTAGTAACTTTGCATTAATTTAGGACTAGTAAACCCAATGAGCGACGTCTTAACGAAAGAGCAACGACATCATTGCATGTCAAATGTAAAGAGCAAGAATACGAAACCGGAGCTTCTGGTACGCAAATTCCTGTTCTCGCATGGCTATCGATATAGGGTGAATCGAAAAGACTTACCCGGTAAGCCGGATATAGTTCTTCCGAAATATAAGACGGTCGTTTTCATAAACGGATGCTTTTGGCATGGCCATGAGAACTGCAAATATGCTACAATCCCGGAATCTAATCGTGAGTTTTGGCTCACTAAAATTACGGGCAATGTGGAACGCGACAAACTAACGCGAGAGAAACTTATCTCAATGGGGTGGCGTGTAATTGACATTTGGCAATGCCAGCTCAAAGCAAAAGATAAAGAGACGACATTAAACAACTTGATTACGATTCTCGGCAATGAATAATGATAGATTGACTTTCACCCTAATGGATATGGGCTACAAAAAAGCCGGCCCTGTTCAAATTTATGATCAGCGTACTTGCTATGAGGATGGAAATATTATACCATTCCCGGTGCAGTTGGCAATCGTAACTCATGCTCTAATGTTAAATGGCAAACGTCATGGTGATATTTATCAATCAAAGTGCTCTGAATTGGTTGAAGCGTGGACAACATCGCTTGATTCCGCAAAAACAAAATTGAACTCATCCATTGTATCAGAGCCCAGTGCACTACAATATTCATTGTTTCAAGATGTGTTCAAGGCTCCTTTCCCGGGTCCTGAAAATCCTAAATTTTCTTTCATAGATTTATTTGCCGGAATCGGCGGATTTAGAATGGCATTACAGAATCTTGGCGGACAATGCGTCTTCTCATCAGAATGGGATGCGCAGGCCCAAAAAACATATTATGCCAACTATGGAGAAGTACCGTTTGGTGATATTACTTCGGAATATACCAAAAAATATATCCCTGACGATTTTGATATTCTGTGTGCCGGATTTCCTTGTCAGGCATTCTCTCTTGCAGGAAAACGCTTGGGATTTGAGGAAACCAGAGGCACATTATTTTTTGATGTAGCGGAAATATTGCGTCGAAAACAGCCGAAAGCCTTCTTCTTGGAGAATGTTAAGGGATTGGCTATCCATGACAAAGGTAAAACTCTAAAGACGATATTAAATACCTTGGATGAGGTTGGATATGTCGTGCCTGATCCCAAAATTGTAAATGCAATGTATTTCGGTGTACCACAGCACCGAGAGCGCATATACATTGTAGGATTTAGAAAGGATCTCGGAATAAAGAAAGAAGACTTTGAATACCCTGAACAAAAAGAAGTAACCAAACACTTCATCGACATACGAGAAAAAGACCCCGTGCCATCCAAATACTACCTTTCAACAACATATGTGAACACTCTGATTGCACATAAAGAGCGTCATGCCAGTAAGGGTAATGGTTTTGGATATGAGATTATTCCGGACGATGGCATTGCTAATGCTATTGTAGTAGGAGGAATGGGACGTGAAAGGAATATTGTCATTGACACTCGTCAAACAGACCTAACACCTACAACTCGCATCAAGGGCGAATACAATACAGATGGTTGGCGACGAATGACACCACGCGAATGGGGAGCTTTGCAGGGCTATCCGGTATATGATAATGGCGACGGCTCACCTGTTTTTCAAATCCCTGTCGCAGATGCTTCTGCGTACAAGCAGTTCGGCAATTCAGTAGCCGTTCCCGCCATTCAAGCAACCGCGTCTCAATTGCTAAAAGTTTTGTCTGATAAAAAAATACTCTCCTTATAGTATGGCAAACAAAGGTGAATGGAGCGAGGTTTACGCATTTTTCAAGCTACTCGCAGACGGAAGATTATACTGTGGTGACGGTCATCTGAATCGTTATGATGAGAAGTATTATCCGATATTGGAGATATTCCGTAATGATGCGCCTGATAGAAACGCATACGAAGTGCATTCTGCCAAGAAATCAATCCTTGTAGCTGGCAAAACAATCCATATCGAAATTCCACAAGAGCGTTTCCGCATAGAAGCTTCAAATTTATTGGAAACAATCAAGAAGATTGGCGGCGGTGAACATGAGGACACTCTGAAATTTATGCGTGAAATTGATTGTGGACCTGTAAAGGCTAAATCAACTGACAAAGCTGATATTCGTATAGTAATCCACAATCTTGCGACCGGCTCTAAGCCTGAACTTGGTTATAGCATTAAATCTAAACTAGGCGGCGATTCAACGCTCATAAACTCCAATAAAGACGCATCTAATTTTATATTCAAAATCGAAGGTATTAACGATGTGCAAATGAGATATATAAACTCATTAGACAAGTTCAAACAAAAGTTTGATTATATTAGAGCGGTTGGTGGCTCTTGGAGCTTTTCGAGAGTTTCAGGCGAAACGCTTAAAAACAATCTCATTATGCTTGATTTGGGAATGCCTCGCATTGTTGCGGCTTGTATGGAAAAATACTATTCTGGTCAAGGGAACGAGGTTGCCGTTGCTTGTCGGAAAGTGACACAAGATGATCCCCTGCACATAAATAGTCCCGAAGGACAACCAATGTATTCTTATAAAATCAAGCAATTCCTTTTGGCTTTTGCCCTTGGCATGACAGTATCTTCTCCATGGAATGGTACTTTCAATGCCAATGGAGGTTATATAGTTGTTAAAGAAGATGGAGATGTCATCTGCTATCACTTTTTTGACCGTAACGACCTTGAAGAATATCTTTTCAATAATACCAGATTCGATACTCCCAGTACTACCCGTCATGAGTTCGGCGACATCTATAAGGAGAATGATAATTATTTCATCAAACTTAACCTTCAGATACGTTTCATTAAATAGAAGCAATTAAAATGGCAATTAAAATTCCTTTTAAGGTATCAGCTCGTACTGCAAGATTAATTGGCCGTGAAAATGTTGCGTCCTCCAAAGGGGCCATTATCGAGCTTGTAAAAAATGGATATGATGCAGATAGTAACTGGGTGATAGTTGTTATAGATAATTCTCACTCAATTTATAAGAATATTATCACTCCCGAAGAATTCACATTTTTAATTGACCATGGTATTGGAAAGGATATTCTTCATAAAGTATATAATTTAGTCGAAGGAAGATATATCGAACGTCCTAATATTGACAAAACCGTAAGAGCTGAGTATATATCAATGATTAGTCGGTTAGGGGTGATATATATAATGGATAATGGTGAAGGTATGACGCAATCCATTATTTCTAATTATTGGATGACGATTGGAACAAATAATAAGGATACCAACTATACAACAAATAAAGGACGAATAAAATCGGGAGCCAAAGGAATTGGTCGATTCGCATTAGATAAACTAGGATCAAAATGCGAAATGATTACATTTTTCGATCCGACAGTTCATAATAATATTGATGTAAACGGGAATTTATTATCTCCCATTGGGTATCAATGGTTTGTAGATTGGGATGAATTTGAAAAAGAAACTCTTACTATAGATGCAATTGGAGCCGATCTTATAGGGTTGGAACAGCCTATTACTTTTGGTTCATATATTAATGCCATCTTACAAAATACTGGAATTAGTTTAGACCTCTCTACTAATTCTATATCCCATGGAACCATTCTAAAAATTTCGGATTTAAGAGAGGAATGGAGTGAAAATGTAATAGAAGATTTGTATGCAGACCTAAGCGTGCTTGTACCTCCTGTCGATTTTGGAGATTTTAAGATAATCCTCAAATCAACTTCTTTCCCCAATAAATATGGGGAGATTGAAAGCAATATTTGTAGTGACTATGACTATAAACTCGAAGCTAAGGCTGATGATAAGCAAAATGTTCGTATTTGCATAACAAGGAAGGAGTATGATGCTGATAAAATTCCTGATGAATTCTTTAGTAGAGAACGTATGCAGGCGGAAAAGTTCCAAAGGAATATGTTCGCAGGCGATTCATGGATTGTTAACAGAACATTTTCGCAATTAATTCCTGGATACAGTGAGTTTGATAACAATCAGATTCTAAGTCAAATTGGTCAATTTAGTTTCACTTTTTATTTTCTAAAAAGAGGTGCAACTACATTAGATGAAAAAAGATTCTATTATAGGAGATGTGCCTATAATTTACGAACGGAATGGTTGAATAAATTTGGAGGTATAAAACTATTTAGAGATGGATTTCGAGTTCGCCCTTATGGAGAAAGAAATGACACATCATTTGACTGGCTTGCTCTTGGCGCTCGAAAACAAAAGAATCCAGCTGGTATAGCGAAAAGAGAAGGTGGTTATAGAGTAGAAGTTGAGAATGTTGCGGGCTTTATACAACTTTCCAGATTAACCAATATATCTTTTGAAGATAAATCTAGTAGAGAAGGGCTTCAGGAAAATCGTGTGTTTAAAGTATTTAAAACCCTTATACAAGGAATTATAGCTATATTCGAAGAGGATAGAGCTATGATTGCGAGAGAGTTCGCTGCATACGATGAAGAGGTTAATGAAGAATCTAATAACCGTGCTCGTGCAGAAGAGTTGGCTAAAATAATCCTTAGAAATAGAGGGAACAATAAGCATGAGCCTACTTCAGTTGATCCTAAAGATATTTCTCTTGAAATGTTAGCCAGACTAAATGAACAAAAGACAGTTGAAATAGATCAACTTAGAGAGGAGCAGAAAATGTTACGTGCTTTAGCGAGCAGCGGATTGATGCTGGCTTCATTTAGTCATGATTTATCTAAGCTTAACGATGCCATTACAGATAGATATACTAAACTTAGAAATCTGTTACTTGAAAGACTTCCCGAAACATTATTTCAAGATACACCTAGATGGAAGAATCCATATGTGTTGATAGACAAGGCTCAAAAGAATGACGAAAAGATGCAAAGCTGGCTTAGCTTTTCTATAGGAGTCGTGAGGAAAGATAAGCGCAAACGTAAGAATATTAATTTTTTAACTTATTTTGAGAATTTACATACTATGTGGCAATCTGTTTTTTCATCTAGAGCCATAAAGTTTGATTATTCTCATGTTGAGGAGAAATTAATGATAAGAGCCTTTGAGATTGATTTAGATTGCATTTTTTATAATCTATTCTCTAATTCAATAGAATCTTTTGTGTTGATGAAAGAAGATAGGAAGAGGATAATTTCAGTGGCAGTAATGTCAGATGAACAAGGAATCACAATAGAGTATAGAGATTCAGGTTCTGGCTTATCGCGGGATATTATAAATCCGGAGATAATATTTGAACCTTTCTTCTCAACTAAAAGAGATCCAATTACTGGAGAAATAATAGGAACTGGTTTGGGCATGTGGCTACTAAAATTGACAGCATCCGAGAATAATGCCAAGGTTACATTGCTTAATCTTCCTTATGGATTTGGTTTGAAACTAAACATTCCGCAAAACAAATATAAATGAAATACAAAGTTTTATTCATTGATGAAGAAGCCGATCAACACGATGCTTTTCAAGAATATATGGAACCTGCAACAGATTTAGAAGTAATCTGCCGCTTCCCTGCACCTTCTCTTGAAGAAATGCTTCAAGTAATTGAAGACATTAAACCTGACGCAATCGTAACTGACTTTTTGTTGAATGAACATCGAGAAACTATTGATTACAATGTTGGATATAACGGTGCCGAATTAGTAAAAGCTTTTGAGGATATCCGGCCGTTATTCCCTTGTTTCGTTTTAACCTCTTACGATTATCAAGCAATTCATGCGTCTTCAGATGTCAATTTAGTCTATGTTAAGAGAGTGCTCCATCAAATAGAAAAATGCGGTACGGCTTTCTTCTATATTAGAGTCTGTGAGCAGATTTCAAAGTATAAAGCATCCATAGATAAAGCTCAAAAAGAACTAACTATTCTTATTGACAAGAGGGCAAACGGTCAAACTACTCCACAAGAAGATCAAAGATTAGTAGATCTTGATAGTTTTATAGAAAAATCTCTTGGCAGCGATTTTGTAGTTCCCAATGATATGAAATCCACATCAAATATAGCGAGACTTACTGATTTAGTCCAAAAAGTTGACGTTCTTTTAGCTCGTTTGAAATGATTATGTTTAAGTTTAGAGATGTTACCCCAAAACGTACTTATGATAAGTACCATGAGGATTATCATAAATATAAGGAGCCTCTTTCCAATGATTTTAACAACAAATGTGGTTATACGGACTGCTCTGATTTTTGGTTCGGGGGAAGCCGATGCTTTCAAATTGATCATTTTAAACCTTATTCAAAATATCCCGAGAAAAAATCGGAATACAGTAATCTTGTATACTGCTGCTCTTATGTGAATAGAGCAAAATGGGATGATGATAATATAAATTATTTAGACCCTTGCAACGTGGATTATAATGATCATTTTTCCAGAGATAAATTTGGCGTTATAGTAGCTAAGACTCCAGAGGCTATGTATATGGTAGAGCATATGCACCTGAATATGCAACGATATGCAATTATATGGTTGCTGGATCAATTAGATAGTAGAATTGCACTTTTAAGGAGTATGGATTTACAGAATCAAGAAGTGAAAGGATTACTTCCTGATTTGTATAAAACTTATTATGAATATGTTCAGCAATTAAAGAGTGCAAGGTGAAAAGCAGAATCCTCAGATTTTTTAAGAACCATTGTCTAACAGAGGTTAAGATGGTCAATAGATTGATAATGTCTGCCTTCTTACGGCATTATCAACTAACACCATGCGGAAATATTTTGCTATGTGAAAATTTTATAAATCATGAGAAAGAAGGAGAACTCCGACTTTTAGAAGATTTTATTTCCATATTAGATTCAAATAGATTTGAATATGGTATAGAAGACATGATCAGACTATTTGAGTTTGTAATTTCACCTGCAGAGAAAGAAGTGAATGGAGCAGTATATACTCCATCCAAAATTAGAAAAACTATTATTAATCATCTTTTAGCTGACTTGTCAACTAATGATATTAGTAGATTCAAATACGCGGATCTTTCTTGCGGTTGCGGTGGATTTCTTGTAGATCTCGCTGTGGAAATTAATAAGATTACTGGCAAACCATTAACTCAAATTTGTCATGAAAATATATTTGGACTTGATATAACCGATTATGCTATAGAAAGGACAAAATTATTATTGTCATTCGTATGTATACTTAGAGGAGAAGATCGGAATATTGATTTTAATTTATGGGTTACTGATGCTCTAAGTTTTGATATGAATACCATTGGGCAGTTGGATGTAATCGTGGGTAATCCTCCGTATGTATGTGGTAGAAACATATCGGAGGAATGTAAGAATTCTATACTCAAATGGAGAGTCTGTGCATCTGGGAATACGGATCTGTACATACCATTTATCCAGTTAGCTATTGAAAGTATCAAAGATGGTGGGCGCATGGGTTATATTACCATGAATAGTTTTCTGAATAGTTTAAATGGGAGAGTTTTAAGAGACTATCTTCAAGAAGGTAGCTGGGATTTAAGAATTATAGATTTTAGAGATGCACAAATTTTTGAACAACGTGCCACATATACATGTCTATTCCTATTAAATAAGAGTCATAGTGATATAGTTCACTATTGTCATAATAGCAATGCGAATCTATCTAAGTTTTGCTTTCAGGAAGTAAAATATAATGAATTAAATAGTGAAGATAGTTGGCCATTAAATGATTTCAATAATGTCCAAAAATTTGAAAATACCGGAATTCCATTAGGTCTATATTGTAAAAGTAGACATGGTATTGCTACATTATGCAATAGCATATATGTATTTAAACCTACTGCTGAAGATGATAAATATTATTTTTTAACAAGAAACGGAGTGTCTTATCGAATAGAGAAGAACATCTGTAAAGACATTGTGAACTCCAACCTATTAAACTCAGAAAATTCAATTGAAGAAATTGTAGAAAAAATCATCTATCCTTATTTTGTGGATGATGCAGATCGAGCAATAATAATACCCGAGGGAGAGTTAATTGAAAAATACCCGTTTACTCACAAATATTTATCTGCCTTCAGAGAGCGTCTTGAGGAGAGAGACAAAGGGAAAGGCCGATTTTATAATAATTGGTATCAATTCGGGAGAACTCAATCTCTTGTTATGCCAAAGTATAAACTTTTCTTCCCCAAAATTGCAAACAAACGTCTTCATTGCATTCTGAATAGCACTAATAACTTATTATTATATAATGGAATGTGCTTTATAAGTGAAGATAAGCGCAAACTTACAATACTGCAACGCATATTGGAATCCAGCATATTCTGGAATTATATATTAAAAAACAGCAAACCGTATTCATCCGGCTATCTTTCCTTAAATGGAGCAAATATTAAACATTTTGGGATACCTTCATTTACGTCAGAGCAAGAAGCCAAATTACTTTCTTTAAAATCGAATTCTGAAATTGACATATGGTTAGCTCAGTTTTATAAATAGAGCATGGCTGCCTTTTCTTCCACCGATGGGTAGAGGTCAAAGCCACCGAAAGTTTGGTAAATCTGTCCAATGGAACTTTTGAAGGAATCGTCTTTCTCGTTGCCGAACAATGTGCTGCCTCCGAATTTCTCATGAAGTTCGCGGATGACTTCCATTGCATTTTCGTATGTGGCATGGAATGCCTCTTTACCGGTGGTGTCCTCAATCTTCAACTCCTGATAATCTTAGCGGTCGAGGGTGTCGAGTGCGTATGTGTAATCGACAACGACATCGAGCAACAAGCGGCTGTCCTCCGTCAACTTCTCCTGATTTTGTAAGGTGCGTCCCAACACCTTGACCAGTTGGCTCAGTTCGTCATACTTCTGTGCGGCAACCCGCTCATTGATAGCGTAGCCCTGTAAGAGGTATTGTTTCAATACCTGATTCGCCCAAATGCGGAATGCTGTGGCATTCTTGGAATTGACGCGATAGCCTATCGAAAGGATAGCGTCGAGATTATAGAAATTGATTTCTGTGGTCTGGGTTTTCCCGGCTATTGCACCGTGCCGAGTGGTTGTTTCCATTTTGGAAATAACCATATCTTCTTGAAGTTCGCCGAATGCGAAGATGTTCTTAAGGTGTTTGGAGATTGCCGGTAATTTTGTTCCAAACAGTTCCGCAATCTGACGCTGTGTAAGCCAGATTGTATCTCCTTTGACTCTTACATCTATACGGGTGTCTCCTTGTGGAGTCTGATATATTACGAGTTGAGAATTATTCGTTTCCATATACAAAGGTATTAATTTTTTAGTCAAATGCTTTGCCTTAAAAGGAAATATCAGGCAGGGAGTCGATGGCTTCGCGTTTGAGAGAATCGACAGCACGGGTGTACTTTTCGGTGTGCTTGAGTCCTGCGTGTCCCAGGAGCGAGGCAACGGTTTTGATGTTGGCACCGTTGTTGAGGAGGTTGACGGCGAATGAATGTCGGGCGCAGTGCCAGGTGATGTGTTTCTCGATTCCGGCACGGGCAGTCCAGTGGCGCAATGCCTTCAGGCACATGGTGTGGGAAGGTAAGGGAAAGATGAGCTGATTTTTGTCACCGTTCTCCGGTTCACCCATAAGATTGAGGTGAGTATCGCTCAACGGCATGTTGACCCAACTTGCCGAACTGTGTCCGGCAGTCTTCGCCTGATTGAATCGGAGAAGCCGATTGGAGAAATCGACCTGTGCGAAAGTCAAGTCTTTGACATCGCAGAACCGCAACCCGGCAAATAGGCAGAAGAGGAACGCCCGGCGTATATCGGGATTCTCGTTGGGGTAATGTGTTAGTGCGAGCTGCTTGATTTCGTCCATCGAGAGGATGTCTTTCTTGAGTTGCTGGCTGTCGATTTTGATAACCACTCCTTCGCACGGGTTCCGCAGGAAGATTTCATCTTCCGTGGCTTTCTTGAACACTTTCTTGAATCGCTGGAAGAGAGTATGCGGCCCTTCACCTGTGAAGCGCGACTGAAGATATTCTGCGAACTCGCGAATCATCTCCTTTGAGATCTGGTCGGGACGGATGGTTTCTACAAAAGCCTTATACTTTTTCCTCTCCTTCAGAAACTCTTTGAATATGGCAAGACCTCGGCGCATGTGGCGAACGTCCTTCTTAGTATAATTGTCAATGTACGACTGGAAGTAGTCAAAGAAGTTGATTTCTTCTGGATGCTTTGCAAGGCGCAAACCGGTATGCTGCTCCTTCAGTTCCTGCTCCTTCTCGAAACGGATCTTCTCTGCCATTTCGAGTATTTCACGATTCTGCTGACGTTCCATCGGCGAAGTCGGTTTGGCAATTAGATAGAAAGGCAACGACTCCTTCTTGCGGAGATGAGTAACCTTCTTCTTCGGCTTGCCCTTCATCGCGCCTTCGGTGTAATACACCACTTTGCCGTCGGCATCTTTTACTACCTCCTCGCTTCGTCCGAGGTAGTATTCAAGGTAGAGTGCAATGCGTCCGTCCTTCAGTTCGCGTTGTTCGAGCTTGGGGTTCTGCTTGGTCTGTTTCTGTAGCTTTGCCATAGAGTGAGAGGGTTTTAAGTGTAATCTATTCTCCAACCTGCAATTATGAGTACACCGGGAGTACACCCGACGAAAAGTACACTTTTCCGGTTGGAATTATGTCACCGCAAAGTTAAGAAAAATATTTGATTCAAGGTGTACTAAAAGTGTACTAAATGCAAAAACAAGGGCAAAAACATCCAAATGACGCGAAACAGTCAAAACTTAACACTTTGATTTATAGTCATATTATTTCTCTTATTTTCTTATAATTGTACGGTTGTGTGCCTGTTCTGGGCACCCCAAGAAATTGCAAGCGATTAATTCTCAATCACTTGCAATTTTTGCATTCACCCGTGTCAACGCGCCGTTAACTAACCTCAACGAAACGCCCGATTTCAACCGAAATAATCAAGTCGGCGCAACTTAAATCAACCGAAATTAAATTCCTTAACTTTTTATTAGTATATATACCCAATGAAAATCCCTCGACTAATCGTCCTCTTAATAGCAATACTGTTTGCTAATATATCATGGAGCGATATTGTTATTCAAATGGAGGAATATAACGGCGTATATCGTATTCCTTGTACAGTTAATGGTGCGAAAATGAAATTCATTTTTGACACAGGCGCAAGTAATGTTTGCCTTTCAATGTCTATGGCAGAATATCTCTACGATAACGAATTCATATCGAAAGAAGATATTTTAGGGACTGGCTCCTCGTCTGTTGCTGATGGTCGTATTGTAGATCATATTATAATCAATCTAAAGGTTATTGAAATAGGAGGTCAGCACTTAAATAATGTTCAGGCTGTTGTTGTTGATGGCCAAAATGCCCCTTTATTAATGGGGCAAAGTGCCATACAAAAATTAGGAAGCATAGAATTAAATGGAAGTCTGTTGACAATCCACAATGACCAGATAGACAATTCAGAATTTATTGATAACTTGTTTAAAGAAGCCAGTACAGCATATGACAACAAGTTATACGATAGGGCAGTGGCTAAATATTCACAACTGTACTCCATGAACCAGCTCTCTGATTACGGGAAATATCGATACGCTTGGGCTGCACTTATGAATGAAGATCCTCAAACAGCACAAAGTATTCTTGATGAAATATCTGATTTTGCATATTTTGAGAAAGAGAAGATTGATATATATCGTCTGTTAGGATTTGTTTCTCAAGATCTTGAAAAATATTCAAATGCTGTTCGATACTTTGAACTTTCTAATAAGAAGATTCAATCTGAATATAAAGAGATGATGAAGAATTTTGAGTATATGGGTGATTGTCACTTCTATGCAAATAATTATTCTGCCGCGGCTGAAAGTTATCGTTATGCTGTAGCCACACATGGTATAATTAACAATATTGACATGTCCTATATCCAACGTGATAGTAAGAATAAATTGAAGAAAAAGGAAATATCGTATCGTAACGATACTATAGATTATCTTCTTTATCAGCTCTTTTTATGTAATGAGAGATGTGGTACGTGGGATACTGATGGGTTCTTAATGGAAGCAACAGCTATGGCTCGTGCAGGAAATAAATATGCTACTAAGATGCTAAACAGAGCGGGCATTGATCCCTATGCAGAATGTTGGAGATAAATACCTCGACTGACGGTGATAATACCTAACATCTATGCCTCGGCTGCTGCATCGATTTGACGTGGCGATCGGTTTTTTGTTGTGGTCGGTATTTGATGACAATAATAGACCAAGCCGAAATCATGGGCATATGTTAAAATGGTTATAGAGTGCTGGAATCTGAAATTGTGTTCTTTTTTCCCTTGGAAAGTAACGTGATTATTTGCGCGAATAATGTTAAATTTGCCATGAGAAGTAGTTGAGTTCTCCCTCATTGCTAAGATGGTCTTTTTCTGCCTTAGATACTGCTTCCTTTTTCTTTTTTCTAAAATTTATTTAGGACAATATTGATACAGGAGAAAAAATCTGTCGATATGAAGACGAAATCTTTTACCATACATACTGAGCTGCTTGACGGCACTCTGGAAGGTGCGCGTAACATCTACATGGGGGCTAATTCCACTTGTCATCTCTATGTGATACCGCGTGACAGGATTTCACTTGCCGATACGCTTGCCGATATATCGGGGCAGCCGGCTTTCTATATTCTTGTCGGTCAAGAGGCTGGAGGGAAGCCTAAGGCTTATATCGGACAGACTACGGATTTCGCCAACCGCAAAAACGACCATAAGCAGAAAAAGGACTGGTGGGACACTGCATTGGTGTTCGTCTCGGACAATCATAAGATCTATGGGGATGATGTGAGATTTCTTGAATACCTGGGCATCAAGGCGGCTCAGGAAGCGGAATCCTACGAGCTGCTTAACGGTGCCAACCCGAAGAAACCGAATATCGCGCCTTTCCGTGTCAATGGCATGGAAGCGTTTTTCCGCGACATCGAGCTTCTTGCCCGGTTTTATGGCTGTGCGGTGTTTGAGCCGTTGGTAGCCGTGCCGTCATCGCAGCCGTCCAACCACCATCTGTTTTACGCAAAGTCCGGCAAGCGTCAGGCTGACGGCATAGGCTACTATCGCGAGGATGAGGGGGATTTTGTATTGTGCCAAGGCTCGGTGTTTGCCGTTGACGCTGTGCCAAGCTATAAAAACGCAGGCGCACGCACCAAACTTATAGCCGAACATTGCAAAATCAATCAATACGGTCACCCTGTCCTCCTCCACGATATCCCGGTGGGCAGCCCTAGCACAGCCTCCAGTTTAATCCTCGGCTGCTCCAGCAACGGCTGGAACGACTGGAAGGATGCCGATGGCCACCCCCTCGCCTCCGTCTATCATCACTGAAAAAGCAAATGAACTGGTGATAATAGCTGCCATATATTTATTGACAACTTTGCCAATAAGCGTTAGATTGGTTGATTATTTAAGATGATTAACTGTTCGCTTATAATCATTTTTTAGATTATGGTTTATTAGGTTGGCAGTGCGGAAATTTGGCACTATTGCGCGTTAATTTTGCAACTAAATATAATATTATTTGAAGATGGCAAACCCTACGATAAAATTTGTTTTTTTTGTGAATCCGGATGGAAGTCGGACAGAAATAGAAAGTGTTGATTTCTTCGGATGTACTTCACCACGTACTAGTAGATGGAATACCCCTGACAAGGAAAGATTTCATGAAGAGAGGGTTGCAATTGAGAAAGGCGAAGTTAAGTATATTTGTGGTGGATGCCTTAATCCTGTAGTTATAAGAGGTGGTCGTGAAGAAGAAGGGGTTACTATGCATTTCCGTCATAAGGGGGATGCGCCTAAGGATTGTCCGTTTGAGGACAACAGAACGTTGTCGGAACAACAAATTAGAGCATTTAAATATAAAGGTTTACAAGAAAGTGAACGCCACGAACGGCTGAAGAGTTTTATTGCATCCATATTTGAAAATAAAGGATTTGAGGTAGCGGTTGAGAAAGTATTAAATATAAATCATAATCAGTTTCGGCGTCCAGATGTTTTAGTATACGATCCTCTAATTCAAAAGCATATCGTTTTTGAAATTCAAATGTCGACAACATTCTTACATGTGATCGTAGAAAGAATGAGAGACTATTCATCAATAGATTATCCCGTAGTATGGATATTTAATAAATTTAAGCCAGAAGAGTATACTACTAAAGACACATACCAGTTCCAAAATTATAATGTATTTATTCTTGATGATGAGATGATGCAATTGTCATTGAAGAATGGCATGCTGACACTAAAAGTATATTATCTTGAATATGAGGATATAGGAGAATCGAATCCGAAATCAAAATGGAAAAATAGAATTGTAACACTGGCCGATTTGGTTTTTGATTCTAAAAACGGAGTTTATTATTATGATTCCAAATCAAATAGAAATCAGGTCATAACAAAAATTGAAAACCGTGAAAGATTCCATCTATATATATGTAGAGGTTTATCTAAAATGAAATCTTTAGATTCACTTGCCACATCTGAAATTGATGCACTTTGCAGTTCAACAGGTGAAAATATAGACAGATCTATTGAGGAGGCTATTCAAGAAGGTTTATATGGTAAAATCAATCCACAAAATATATATTCGTTATTTCAATGTCTTGAAATATTGAAAAAACGAAGACTGAATTCTATGTATAATGAAGTTAAATCGATTGTCAGAAAAGAAATAGTAAAACAAGAAATTTATAATGATTGCCATATAAGTGTTTGGGATGGTTTCAATGTCTTAAGCCATTCTTCAATAATTGAAGATATACCTTTTATATCCTCAATTTATCGTTTGGGATATCGTCCTGAATGCACTGATGCGGAAACTATAGAGGAAACAATGATGGCGGAATATAGGAAAACGCAGCGTGACAAAAAATCCACAGATGCCTTTCAGAGCTCATTAACTCATTATTTCCTGTTAAAGATAGCATTAGAATCTTCAAACATTGAGGAACAAAAGGAATTACTAAACTTATATCGTGAGAATTATAGATTTATTTCATGTGTAGTAGCTATTACTATGAGAAGATTCGTAGGACATAATTTTACTAATTTGACTGGTTTTTGCAATTATGTTTGGAATCATTGTAATTGTCTATGTAGAGTATTCTTACGTATTATTGACAATTCTAAAATTGATGTTAGGGAATTAATAAGTAAAAAAGGTGTTGATCACTATGCCAAGATAAAAATGCAAGCTCAAAGTCAAGGGATCTCACCATCCATGGACAGACTGATGTCTATTCTTATACCTAAAGTGTGGAATAAGTAAGAGTCCTCGTGGAGTTAGTTAATAATGAGTTTAAAAATATCGCTCATATAGAGCACTCAAGGCACAGTTTTTTTGTCAATTTCGTCACTAATGCCTTGAACACCATAGCCGCTTATTGTTTCTTCACTAAGAAACTGTCTATTTTCCTGTTGTTGATGATAATCAGCTGACTCTGTTTTGGTTTCTTAAACCTAACGTACGTTAAATTAATCCGTAATCAATTAGATGTCAAATTGGATTACTCTGTGTTGCAAACCTACGAATAGTTTATGAATTACATGCAATGATTCGTGGGTTATTTTTGTGGGAGAAATTGAGAGAGCAAGGGAGATTTATAGACTAATTTGGTTTATAAAATAAATATATTTACATTTGTGGATGAAATGGAAATTTTGTTGATTATGACTATGAGGTTTTTTAACGGTTTTGGTCGCAGGCTGGGGCTTCGGGGGCTTTGGCTGGCGGGGTGTGTTGTTGTGGCTGCGTCCCTGCGAGGGGCAGATACGATGCAGTCGGATCTGGCGCGATTGGACGGGGCTGCGGTTGATGGGGATTCTTTGGGGGTGACGTTGGGGGAGGTGGTTGTGAAGGCTCGTCAGGGGGTGAGGGTCGGGGAGAAGACGGTGTACCGTCCGGAGGGGGAGTTGGTGCGGGTGGTCAATTCGGGGGCGCAACTGCTGGCGGGGCTGGGGATTCCGGAGCTGGTGGTGGATGTGGCTACAGGGACTGTCTCGCTGATGGGAGGGGGACGGCTGCAGGTGCGCATCAATGGTCGCCCGGCTTCGATGCCGGAGGTGACAGCACTGTCGCCTCGCGATATTGTGAAGGTTGAGTATATCGGTGACCCGGGGATGCGTTACGGTGATTATGACGGGGTGCTGGATATTTCGGTCAGGCGGACGGTTGAGAGGGGCGCGACGGTGTTTGCCAATCTGCTCCAGTCGGTCAACCGAGGTTGGGGGGATTATACGGTGTCGATGAAATACAATGTAGGGCGTAGCCATTGGGGTGTGGACTACCACAGCAATCCGATGTGGCAGATGGACTGCTACCGCGACAATGTGGAGAGGATTGTGACAGCTGACGGTGCGGAGGTGACGAGGACGGAGAATGGTGTGGCTGTGCCTAACCGCATGGTGACGCACCAGGCTGCGATGACTTATTCGTATGTGCAGGGGCGGGATATGTTGCTCAATGTGCAGGGGCGGCTGTATCGTACGGACAACAGGTATGCAACCGAAGGCGAGATTGTTACTATAACGGATGAGAAGGAAGTACGGTCATATGAGCGCGAGGTCAATCCTGTAAGGTCGTGGCAGGGGGATCTGGATGTGTATCTGCATAAACGCATAGGTACGCATCACACGGTATGCGTGAATATCGTGCCTACATGGACTGACTCGCATTCGGCGCATGAATATGAGACCGACGGAGTGAGGATCGACAATCGATTGAATAGCCGTGGGATGCGGCTGCTCGGTGAAGCTCTGTGGGAGGGACGCATAGGCTGCGGCATGCTGTCGGCAGGGCTTAGAGGTAACGGTGTGTGGACTGATACAGACAACGGGGTGCGGAATTTCCGTGAAGATGATGGCAGATGGAGCGTTTTCGCGCAGTGGAAGCAGAGCCGTGAGCAGTGGCAATATTATATCGGCGGGGAGATGGGGCGGTATTCCGGGGAAATACGGGATGCTTCCCGGACGGACGGGCGGTCGCTACATGTTGCGACCCTGCTGGGCGGATTCAGGGCTTATGGGCGGTATGTCACGGAGAAGTGTGGAGCGGTGTCACTGTATGCCGAGGGTGTGACGAAATATCCCGGGTTGGATGAACGCATGCCGGCCTTGCAGCGTATTGACGTCTATCAGTGGTATTGCGGACGCCCCGACCTGAAGCCATGGCAGCAATATACTGCGAGGATAAAATATGACTACAGGATACGCGAGGCTGCCGTAGGGTTGCAGTTGAGCAATGTCCGTGCGGTCAATCCTGTGATGACGGCAAAGACCTATGTTGATGGTATGATTCTGTCCATGCCCATCAATCACGGTTATAACAATCATTTTGAGGTCAAGGGAAATGTCAGGTTGCCTCTGCTGTCGGGGCTGCTGACTGTAACAGCCGAGGGAGGATGGCATCTTTTCAAGAGCCATGGTGAACGTTACCATCACAGCTATTCGCAGCCGTTTGTCAATGCTCAGCTTATGGTTATGCGCAGTCACTGGTGGGTAATGGTGAAATATAATAGTGCATATAATGTGTTGTGGGGTGAGAAGATTTCCACGACCAACAATAATCTGCTTAACATCGGAGTGGGTTACACTTACCGCTCTGCCACTGTGATGGCTGGTGTGGTCAATCCGATAGGCAATGTGGCTCTTAGGAGCCGCGACCTCTCAGCATTGGCGGGCTATGTGCGAACATATCAGGCAGCGAGTTCGCGGCAGCTTGTATGGATAGGCGTGACGCTCAATCTGCATCATGGCAAGCGGAAAGCACAGATGCAGAAGAAATTAGATAATACTCATCAATATAAATCAATAAACAACGTAACGAAATGAAAAAGATGATTATCACGATGGCTGCATGTGGAGTGCTGTCATGTCAGGCAATGTCGGGACAGGTGCTGACTCTGAGATTTGTCAATCTTCCTTATGCCGAAGGGACGCTCTATGTGTCGGTGTCGGCTGACGGGAAACCTGTGGGGGCGCAGATGGCAGAGGTGTTTGACGAAACGGTGGAGATGGCATTTGATGTCAAGGAAGCAGGGACGTTGGCTGTGCAGGCGTTCCAGGATCTCAATGATAACCGTCAGCTGGATTTTGACTCATACGGACGCCCTGAAGAACCGTGCGTGCAGACCACGGTTGAGGGCGGCGGTGTGCATGAGATAGAATTGAAGCAGTATTGACCGTAAATATGTTTATTTTGTCAGCCATTAGTGCTATATTTGTAGCATGAGACCTGATGAGAGTCTGGATATAATCGCGCGGATGATGGCGCAGACGCGGCGGAGCGTGCTGGGCGGTGCCTATCTGCCACTGCTTGTGTGGGGGTGGGTGACTGTAGCTGTCGGGATGGCAGTGTATTTCTCTGTCGTTCTGACTGCTGATCCTCGTCACTATCTGCTGTGGTTTCTAATCCCGCCATTAGGTTTGGCAGGAATGCGCCTGTTCCGGCGTGGACGGCATGTGGCTGTCCGCACAGCCCTGACCGCTCCGCTCCACAGCATATGGTGGATGCTGACAGTCGTGCTTATATGCTTCTCGGTGACATCTTATTTCGTGAGTTTCAATGTGCTCTTTTTCGTGCTGCTGTTGCTCGCCATAGGGTGTTATGTTACCGGGGCGTTGGTAAAATATCCGTTTTTGCAGTATTCATCGGTGGCTGGATTTGTCTTATCCGCTTCGATGTGGTTGGTGACTGACGAGAGACGGATATTGCTGTTTGTTGCGGCGATATTTGCCATGATGATCATACCTGCTTATAAGATGAAAAAAGACTTTAACCATGAAAGAGCTTGATCCGCTGATACATTCGCAGTTACGTCTGGCGATACTCTCGCTGCTTATGAGCGTTGAGGAGGCAGACTTCATGTATCTCAAAGACAAGACCGGGGCGACAACCGGCAATCTGAGCGTACAGATAACAAAACTCGCCGAGGCGTGTTATATCAGTGTCACAAAGACATTTAACGGCAAGCGTCCTCGCACCACCTGCCGCATGACCGACAAGGGTCGCGCTGCCTTTGCTGAATACATCGCCGAGCTCCAGCAGCTGATAGCTCCGGCAGTGGCGGAGAGCACAGACTGTGGCAATGCCGCAGACCTGTGCCTGACATAGAATAACAATATGCCTGAATAATGTAGGGACATGCCATGGCATGTCAGCGTCCCATATAATGTGACGCATCACGATACGATATGACAGACGTGATGACCAAGGAGCAGCGGTCGCGCTGCATGAGCCGCATCAAGGGCAAGGATACCAAGCCCGAGATGATAGTGAGGCGGTGGCTGTGGTCGCGGGGCTACCGCTACCGCAAACACGTCAAGCGTCTGCCCGGGACACCCGACATCGTGCTCCGCAAGTATGGCATAGTCATCTTCATCCACGGCTGCTTCTGGCACGGCCACGAGGAACACATGCACCTGCCAAAGTCCAACGCCGACTTCTGGACCGCCAAAATACGCCGCAACAAGGAGCGCGACGAAGCGCAGAAAGACCGCCTCCGCGCCATGGGCTGGAACGTACTCACCGTATGGGAGTGCCAGCTCAAACCCGCAGTCCGCGCCCGCACCCTCGCCTCCATCGAATACTTCATCAACCACTCCTACCTGATGAAGCAGCAATCCGCCGGCTACGGGGATGCCGCCGGCGAGCCTCTCCCCATCGCCGCCGAGTCAGAAACCCCCTACGGCGAGTGACATATCTTGTAGGGACATGCCGTGGCATGACCGCATCATCAAGTACCATATCCGTTAAAAGCGTATCCTAATATCATATCTTTTTGCGTGCCAATATGGCGAGTTCTCGACAGCGACATCAAATTTGCTGATTATGCCATTCGATTCATAAGACGGCGTAACATTGCCAAAAGTCAGACAAAGGATAAATCCGCAGGTATTTAACACTTGGTAATAATCACATCTTAATGATTTGTTGAATTATAGGGTCATATGTATAGCCTTCCAATAACTACGGTGAGTTTGGGGCTTTTCCTTATGTTAGGAACGTTTTCCATCACAAAAAACGAGGCTGAATTTTAGAAATAATCTCAGCGAAAGATATTGTGAGGTCTGCTCTGCCGAGAGTTTCATCTCTGTGACCAGCACTTGAAAAGTCTTGACATGGCGGACCGCCTATAATAATATCGGGGTTATAAGCATGAATGTCATCTATATTTTTGGTATCCGATAAATCTCTCTTGAAAACAGGATGGTCAAAATTGAGGCGATAAACCTCAATGGCGGGATCTCAATTGTCAAACGAAGCGACAACATCAAACCCTGCTCGTTCAAAGCCAAGCGACATACCGCCGCAGCCACAAAATAAGTCGACAAGTGCCATCGTGTTCGAATATAAAACTCTCATTGAGGCTGACAGGAGACCTGATTGAGTTGATATAGCTTTGCAAAATATGACGCTACGATGGAGCTTCCTTGATGTTGTTAATGTTAGGTTAGATATTATATTATGCGGTCTCTGTCAGCACGTAGACGCCTTTGTATTATATTGCAAAGTTAGGAATTTTTGTGAGTTTCGGATTGTGGGGGAAGGGGAAATATGCGGGGAAAACACGAAAGAAAGCGAAAAAACTTTCGTTTTTTGATGGGTGAATCTGTGGGGCACGAGGAGATTAGGACATCAAAATTATTGGATTTGCCGTAGCCTTGACTGTAAGCGACAAAGGTAGAGGCTGCTATGGGCAAGATTTGAGTGCACCCAAGTTAAATCTTATTGCGCTGACACTGCAATAACGGCATTCAGCGCATGACATGTGCGAATGTCGGAATAAACTGTATGCCGAGGACGGTAGCGATGCGGAAGAAGCTCGAAAGCTGGATGTCGGCTTTTCCTCGTTCCACACGGGCGATATAGCTCTGCTCGCGACCGAGCTTTTCAGCCACTTCTTTCTGCGTCATTTTCAGCTCGCGGCGACGGTCACGGAGCAACTGACCGTAGTACCAAGAGAGAGCCTCCTCGTGAAACTCCTCGCGTTCCGGCGTTCCGAGTTTGCCGTATTCTTCATCCAGCTGCTGGTTGAAGGTAGGCAGCTTTGCTAATTTTTCGGGATTCAACTGTCTCATTGTTCCAATTCGTTTAATATGGTTTGAGCTATTTCAATTTGCTTGCGGTAATCTTTGTTGGATTTTTTCAGAAAGCCGTTGAGGAGAATAATCTTCGTCGACTCTATGACAGTGGCTTTGTCAATTGCAAAGAGGATTGTCCGGTATTCGTTGGTGCCGACCGAAACGCGCATTTCGTAGAAATCGGTGTCGTGGAGGTGCTTCGCAAATTTGGTTGGCACGTCGTAGATGGTTGTAATAACATCGATGACATACTTAAATTTTGTCTGCACCCTTGCAGGGAGTGAGTTGTAAAACGCTTCAAATTGAGGCGTTTTGTATACCGTGCGGATTTCTCCGCTGAGGCTTACCTCCGTTTCCATGCCGTAAAGATAACCAATTAGTAATAATTAGACAAGCAAAACGTTGAAATAGTTCATTTAGACTATGCATCTCAGAGAGATCGGGGACGGTGTCGAAGCAAGGGGAGCCGGCACCAGAACCGCGGGCGACCATTTTCCCAGCATCGGCAAAATGGTCTGAGATAGAGTCTCCGACATTGGTGCAGGACTCTTTTGCACGAGTGATCGCATCTTTGAAGCGGTCCCGCTTTGCATAACCTAATATAGAATAAGTCCTCTTGCACTCTTTGCGAGATTAGGATAATAGGAAGAGTAAAATATGGGGCGGTGTGTTGGCGGTTCGGTATAAGTAAACTGTAGGTTACTTATTCTCTATTATCTGAAACTCTTGCTTTTTGATATTCAGAATTGAGCAGATTGATTATTGACAGTCTGACATCAGGCAGATGGAATCTATCCACCCTATTCCTAAGGATTGTCATAATTTTATTAAGGGATTCAATGTCATCATAGCTGTTATTGATTAGTAAATCCCATACACGATTATCTTTAATTTCAGGAACGCTCATATTTTCTTTATGATTAAGAATGAAATTCTTTAATTTTACTTCTGTTTCTTCTGGGGACAAATCAATATCTTCCAATGCGTGGATCAATAGATAACCATATACATGTAACGAATTCATATCACTAAGTAATGAAATATACTCTGCAACGAAACGCTCTAATCTGAGAACTTCGATTTGTTTGGTGACATTCTTGTGATATGAGATTGTTATTTTAAAATTAAAATAAGCTTCATTCATACGAGTTAGTAATTTGGAAACTGTATCGTTAAACTGGTCTGATAAGGGATCTATGTCACTTGCTATAATGACATCATCATTATTAAATGCGCCGTCAAGTTTTATACATGCTGATTTCAAGTCCTCAAACCATGCTAGTTCAATTTCTTGCTTGCGTAAGTTTAGTGTAAGTTCTCTGTTGAATTGGTTTTGGACTCTATCTGTTTTGCGGTTATTTTCATTCTCCTCATGATTTTGTTTGAGTTGTTTGTCTAAGACATAGAGTGTGATACCTGCCATTATAGTTGACCCCAAATATCCACCCCAAAAGCTTAGCCATGCGGAACTCCCAGCATGGTTAAAAAAAGGAATTGAAAAATAACAAGCAACACTTAATACTAAAGGTATAAGTGCAAAAATAATGGCAATCCAGATGTGTTTGCGGATAAATGACCGACAGCACTTTTGTCTTGTTTCTTGTTCCATGTAATTAGTATTGTTTAACTGAGTTGATGATAAGATAGTTTTGTATGACTATGGTCTCAATATTGTTTTACAGGGATGCGCTGTCTGTATCAACAATGTTTTAAATTAGTCAGATATTTAAGGCTTTTATTTGGGGTCTTATTAGACATTATATTGCAAAGTTAGAAATTTGGGGGAGATTCGGGGGAGGCGGAGGGTGAAATGTGTGGAACATGCGAAAGAAAACGAAAATGCTTTCGCTTTTTGGATGATTATATCTCTGATTTTTCAGGCTGATGTGTGAACGAAGGAGAATGAGGAACATGCCTTGGCATGTCCCTACAGGCGTAGGTGGTGAGGTTAGGGTATGGGTTATGGGCGGGTGAGTTCGTAGAAGGCGATGGCGGAGGCGGCGGCTACGTTGAGGGAGTCGACGCCGTGGGACATGGGGATTTTGGTGACGAAGTCGGAGGCGGTGATTACGCTCTGGCTTAGGCCGTCGCCTTCGGTGCCGAGGATGATGGCGAGGCGGGGCTGCTGTTTCAGTTCTTGCGAGTCGAGGGGGACGGAGTCGTGGCGTAGTGCCATGGAGACGGTGGTGTAGCCGAGGGCGTGTAGGGCTTGGTTGGGGTCGCCGTCAATCCATGCCCAGGGGAGGAGGAACACGGAGCCCATGGATACGCGGATGGCGCGGCGGTTGAATGGGTCGCATGAGGTGCGGGTCAACAGCACTGCATCGATGCCGAGGGCGGCTGCGGAGCGGAATATGGCACCGATGTTGGTGGTGTCTACTACGCCATCGATGACGGCTATGCGTCCTCTATCGGTAGGACAGATGTGGCTTGCCGACGGCTCGGCGGGGCGGCGCATGGCGCAGAGCACTCCGCGGGTGAGTTTGTAGCCTGTGAGAGTCTGGAGGATGCCACGCTCACCTGTGTATATGGGCATGTCGGCTGGGCATCGGGCTATGATGGGGGCGGCATCGCCTGTGATATGCCGCTCTTCGCATAGGAGTGCTACGGGGATGAGTCCTCGTGAGAGAGCCGTGAGGATGACTTTGGGGCTCTCGACGATTATGAGGGCTTCGTCGGGGTGCAGACGGTTGCGGAGCTGTGTGTCGGTGAGGCTGGCGAACATGGCAAGCCCTGGGGCGGTGATGTCGGAGACGCGGCAGAGGTTCATGGGGTCAGAGTATTAGGCAGGCATCGCCGTAGGAGAGGAAGCGGTAGGTGCCGGCGAGGGCGTAGTCATACATCTTGCGCCAGTCGCCGTCGGTGAATGCGGAGACGAGGAGAAGGAGGGTGGAGCGGGGCTGGTGGAAGTTGGTGACCATCCCTTTGACGATGCCGGGAGTGTAGCCCGGGGCGATGATGAGGCGTGTGGATGCCACGATGGAGGATGTGCCTGTGGCATCGAGATGGCGCAGGAGGGCTTCCATGGACTCTTTGGCTGAGAGACGGGGATGCGCGGGGTCATAGGGATACCACTGCGGCACTTCGTCGCCGTCGATGCCCATATGCTTCATGCAGCCGAGGTGGTAGAGGCTTTCGAGGGTGCGGACCGAGGTGGTGCCTACGGCTATGACACGGCGGTCGCCGCGAGCCAACGCCTCTATGACGGGGCGGTCTACGGCGAAAAATTCGTTGTGCATCGGGTGCTCGCCGATGGTGTCGGACTTGACCGGCTGAAATGTCCCGGCTCCCACGTGGAGCGTCACCTCATTGCGCGGGATGCCTCGACGGTCGATTTCGGCAAGCACCTCGTCGGTGAAATGCAGCCCTGCCGTGGGTGCTGCCACCGAGCCGTCGATATGGGCGTAGACCGTCTGATAGTCATCGCTGTCGCTCTCCTCCGTGCCACGGTTGAGGTAGGGTGGGATTGGTATTTCACCGGCTGCGCTGATGATGGTGGCAAATGTCGCTGCGGGGTCGTCCCAGCTGAAACGTATGACAGACGAGTTGCCCACGCGGTCAATCCTCTCGGCATGGAGGGTGACGAGCTTGCCGTCAATATCCAGCGGCAGGGAGAGGGTGCCTGACTTCCACTTCTTGCTGTTGCCTACGAGGCATACCCACTCGCAGCTGCCTGTAGCGGCGAAATTGACCGCATAGTCGCGCGGGTTGTGAGGCTCCAGGCAGAAAATCTCGATCAATGCGCCCTGCGTGTTGCCACCATCGGTGGGCGATGGCTGTTTGCGGAAACGTAGACGGGCATTGATGACGCGGGTGGCGTTATATACGAGCATCGCGTCATCGGGGAGGAGATCCGGCAGTTCGGCGAAGATGTGAGTCGACAGCGAGCCGTCGTGGTCACGCTTGAGCAACAGGCACTGTTCGCGCTGAGCCAGGGGATGCTTGGCTATACGGTCATCGGGGAGGTCGTAGTCAAATTGGGCTATGTCGATGTCTTTGACGGTCATTAGTCTTGTGGGGTATTTGCGTTTGATGACGCGGCACGCCGCGTCCCTACTTATGGGTGGGGTTATTTTATCAATTTGAGGGCTTGGGGGAGGAGGGGATGGTGTGGGTCAAGGTAGTGGACTTCGGGGCGGCGCTTGAGCCATGTGAGTTGTTTTTTGGCGTAGACGCGGGTGTTTTTGGCAAGACGGGCTATGGCTGTGTCTCGGTCCATCGTGCCGTCCATCATGGCGAACATCTCTTTGTAACCCACGGTGTTGAGAGCGTTGAGATGGCGCAGGTGGTAGAGCGATGCAGCCTCAGCCTCTAATCCGTCGGCTATCATACGGTCGACGCGGCGGTTGATACGGTCAAACAGTTCGTATCTCGGGTAGTCTATCGCCATGGTGACTGTGCGCCATGGACGTTGCTTGACCTGCCCGGTGCGCAGACGCGATGCCGGTATGCCGCTCTGTAAGGTAATTTCGATGGCGTGGATGACTCGTCGCGGATTTTGCAAGTCAACGGACTCAGCCCCCTCTTGATCAATGTCGCAAAGCCACTTGACCATATGCTCCAGTCCGTGGCTGTCATATTCTGCCAATACCTTCCGGCGTATTTCATCAGAGATGGTAGGAATGTCGTCGATGCCACGGGTGACGGCATCTATGTACATCATTGACCCTCCGCACATCACTGTGTAGTCGCTGCGCTCCCACAGGCGCGGAAGTAATGAGAGGACATCAGCCTCATACTGGGCTGCGCTGTAGTAAGTATCTATGGGCAGAGTCGCCACGAAATGATGTGGCACTGCCGCCAGTTCGTCAGCCGTGGGGGCTGCGGTGCCTATGGGCATGCCTTGATAGATTTGCCGCGAGTCGGCTGAGATTATCTCGCAGCCGAGCTCGCGGGCAATGTCTATGGCAAGCGCGGTCTTGCCCGAGGCTGTCGGGCCTGTGACCACGATGAGGGTCTTAGTGGTATCGGTCAAGGGTCGGTGATTATTTGCCCTCTGCTACCAGACGGGCTATCTCTACGATTACATCACGGGCTTTCTCCATCGAGGGGATGGGCACGAATTCGTAGCGTCCGTGGAAATTAAGACCTCCGGCAAAGATGTTGGGGCAGGGCAGACCTTTGAACGAGAGCTGTGCGCCGTCTGTGCCGCCGCGGATGGGTACTACATGGGGAGTGATGTCAAGATTTTTCATCGCCTCTACGGCAACATCTATGATGTGCATAACCGGCTCTATCTTTTCGCGCATGTTGTAATACTGGTCCTTGATCTCGATGGATGCGCAACCGGGGAACTCGTTGTTGATTTTGCGTGTGAGGTGTTCCAGCTCTTTCTTGCGACGCTCGAATCGGTCGCGGTCATGGTCGCGTATTATATAGGTGAGCACGGTCTTCTCCACATTGCCTTCCATGGAGGTCAGATGGTAGAAGCCCTCGTAGCCCTCGGTGTGTTCGGGTGTCTCCCATCGTGGAAGCATGATGACAAACTGGTTAGCCACGCGCATGGAGTTAAGCATCTTGTGGCGGGCATATCCGGGGTGGACGTTGCGACCTGTGAAAGTCACCTTGGCTACGGCGGCGTTGAAATTTTCAAATTCCAGTTCGCCGATTTCACCACCGTCCATCGTATAGCCCCAGTCGGCACCGAACAGGTCGACATCAAACTTGTGCGCTCCCTGACCTATTTCTTCGTCAGGATTGAAGGCTATGCGGATTTTGCCGTGCTTGATTTCGGGGTGTTTCTGGAGGTAAGCTATCGCCGAGACTATTTCGGCTATGCCAGCCTTGTCGTCCGCGCCGAGCAGGGTGGTGCCATCGGTGACGATGAGGTCCTGACCTACATAGTGAAGCAGTTCGGGGAACTCCGACGGTTTGAGGGTGATGTCTTCCTTTGCGTTGAGCACTATATCGCCGCCGTCATAGTGGCTGACGATGCGCGGATGCACGTGACGTCCGCTCATGTCGGGCGAAGTGTCAAGGTGGGCTATGAAGCCTATGGTGGGGATGTCCTTGCGGTCGGTGTTGGCAGGCAGGGTAGCCATGAGGTATCCGTTGTCGTCAAGGGTTATCTCCTCAAGTCCCATCTGGCGAAGCTCCTTTTCGAGCTCGCGGGCAAATATCATCTGTCCCGGAGTCGACGGCCACATGTTGGTCAGCTCGTCGCTCTGGGTGTCAAATGATACGTAGTGTAGAAATCGGTCTACTAAGTTCATGTGTATTGTTAATTTAAGATTGATGGCATACGTATGTTGATGAGAGGTTGCAAAACAGGGAACACTTCAACTTGTAGGGACATGCCATGGCATGTCAGCCGCCAACTCTATGGTTAAACCTGCCAGGGAGGACCTGGTCAGACATGCCATGGCATGTCCCTACAAATTTGACGTGAATTTTGGAAGTTTTGCAACACCCTACTGATCTATTTCATGATTCTGCGGAGAGGGCATTGTGGGCTGCGAGTGCGGCGCGTCTGCCGTCGCCCATGGCGAGGATCACGGTGGCACCTCCGCGCACGATGTCGCCTCCGGCATAGAGAGTGGGGATGCTTGACTGCATGGTCTCGTCGTTGACCACGATGGTGCCTCGGCGTGATACATCAAGACCGTGTACGGCATTGGGTATCAGAGGGTTGGGAGAGACACCCACGCTGACTATCACTTCGTCGACCTCTACTTCGAGGATGTCATCGGGGATGGGAACGGGAGAGCGGCGGCCTGATTCATCAGGCTCGCCGAGCTGCATGTGCTGGAGCCGAACCATCTTGACGTGACCTTTGTCGTCACCGATATATTCGATGGGGTTGTAGAGCGTCATAAATTCCACACCTTCTTGCTGGGCGTGGTGCACTTCCTCTACTCGCGCCGGCATCTCCTCGAGGCTGCGGCGGTAGATGATCATGGCACGTGAAGCACCGTGGCGGCGAGCCGTGCGCACTGAGTCCATGGCGGTGTTGCCACCTCCGATGACTGCCACGCTCTTGCCCTCAAGCACGGGGGTGTCACAGCCGGGCTGACCGGCACCCATGAGATTGATGCGGGTGAGGTACTCGTTGCTTGACATGATGCCGATAAGGTTTTCACCAGGGATGCCCATAAATCGGGGCAGACCGGCTCCTGATGCCACAAACACAGCCTTGTAGCCGTCGGCTTCAAGCTGCTCCATGGAGAGTGTTTTGCCGATGATGCAGTCCTTGACAAACTCCACGCCTTGAGAGCGCAGGCTGTCGATTTCTTTCTCGACCACACTGTTGGGGAGGCGGAACTCCGGGATGCCGTATTTGAGCACGCCGCCTATTTCGTGGAGAGCCTCAAACACTGTCACATCATAGCCGCGCTTGATCATATCGCCGGCAAATGACAATCCGGCAGGACCTGAGCCAACGACTGCCACTTTCACGCCGCGCTTTTCGGGAGCGACAGTGTCGGCTGCCATCTCGTCCTCATGTTCGTTGGCATAATCAGAGGCGAAACGCTCGAGATAGCCTATTGCGACTGGTTCTTTCTTCATCTTATGGTAGATGCAGCGTGACTCGCACTGCTTCTCCTGGGGGCACACACGACCGCAGACGGCAGGGAGTGCACTTGTCGCTTTGAGTACGCGGGCAGCCATGGCTATGTCACCGCGCTGTATGTTCTTGACAAATCCGGGGATGTCGATGCTGACCGGGCAGCCCTCCATACATGTAGGTTTGGGGCAGTCGAGGCATCGGGTTGCTTCGAGCTGAGCCTGTTCCATTGTCAGTCCTTGATTGACCTCCTCGTTGCAGGTAACACGATAGGCGGGATCGAGTTCGGGCATTTTTACGCGGGGGATTGCACCGCGTTCTTTGGCATTGATGGCTTTGCGCAGTTCGTCACGCCATGCGGCGTCGCGCGGAGCCAGTTGAGATGTTTCAGCCATAATATAATTATGATGTGGGGGAGTCAGGGTTAGTTTAGTTATAAGATTTGAGGCGCATGATCATCTCGTCGAAGTCGACCTTGTGGGCATTGAATTCGGGTCCGTCGATGCATACAAACTTCGTCTTGCCGTCGACAGTCACACGGCACGCACCGCACATGCCTGTGCCGTCGACCATGATAGTGTTGAGCGAGCACTGGGTGGGGATGTCGTATTTCTTGGTCAGCAGAGCCACGAATTTCATCATTATAGCCGGACCTATGGTGACCACCTCATCGACTTTTTCACGTTTGATGACCTCCTCGACGCCTTCGGTCACGAGACCCTTTCGACCATAGCTGCCGTCGTCGGTCATGATGATGACCTCGTCGGAGTGCTCGCGCACTTGGTTCTCGAGTATAATGAGTTCCTTGGTACGGGCTGCAAGTACGGAAATGACTTTGTTGCCGGCGGCTTTCATCGCTTTGATGATGGGGAGGAGGGGAGCCACGCCCACACCGCCGCCACAGCATACCACAGTCTTGCCGGAGGGGATCGTAGTGGCTTGACCTAACGGACCTACTACATCCGTAAAGGAATCGCCGGCATTGAGCGCGCATATTTTTTCCGTGGATACGCCTACGTTCTGCACCACGAGGGTGATGGTGCCCTGCACGGGGTCGGCATCGGCGATAGTGAGCGGGATGCGTTCGCCGCCACCGCCTACTCTTACTATCACAAAGTGACCCGCACGGCGCGAACGGGCTATCATGGGAGCATTGACTATCAGTTTGCTGACTTTGGGTGAGAATTGCTCTTTCTCGATTACTTCAAACATGGCTAATACTCTTCGTTGCGAAGATAAATGATTAGTAATAATTTAACTGCAAATTTACGCTTTTTCCGTGGAAATGTGGATTATTAAGTACGTTTGTGAACCTTATGGGGATATTTTTTGTAAAAATATGGAAAGATTTGTGTATTAATTTTTAAATTTGTGGGGTTAATCAGCTGTCAGGCGGATTATACCTTATGAATTACCCATGAAAACAAATTCCACATTACAACTTAAGTTGAAGCGTGGCCTGGACTTGCCCCTAAAGGGGGAGGCGTTAGAGAAGCTGCCTGCAGTCGCTCCATCGGCTGTATCCATATGCCCTGATGATTTTCCAGGCATTACACCCAAATTAGATGTGAAGGAGGGCGATGTGGTCTCCATCGGGACTCCGCTGATGCATGACAAGGAGTATCCGCAGATAGTGCTTGCCTCTCCAGCCAAAGGCGTGGTCAAGGAGGTGGTCAGAGGGTCACGGCGTAAGATAGAGCGTGTGGTGGTGACGCCGCAGGGCGATATAGGCTGTAATGAAGATGCCCCTGACAAGGATACAGTTTCCAAGATGTCACGTGAAGAGACTGTAGAAGCCTTATGCCGCAGCGGACTGTGGTCATGGATGCGACAGCTTCCCTATGCCATAGTGCCGCGACCAGATGCCGTGCCGCGTGATATATTCGTGGCTGGATTTGATTCTGCACCATTGGCGACTGGATTTGATGGCAGTTCCATAACTGCCAAGAACATACAGGCTGGCATAAACTATCTGGCTCGGCTGACCGATGGCAAGATTTATATCTCTAAGCGTCCAAGTCAAGCGCAGCTGTCAGTTACCGGGGCAGTATGGGTGGAAATCTCGGGCCCGCATCCTGCCGGCAATCCGGATGTGATGGTCAACCATATAGCCCCTGTCAATAAGGGTGAGACCGTATGGACGCTTGATATTGATACTCTCGACAAGATAGGGTATTGGGCGCGCACAGGCAGCGGAGCATCGTTGACGAGTGTCGCTATAACAGGTCCTGAGGCGGTGAATCGCGGAGTGGTGCGGACGCTTGTCGGAGCAGACATGCACACTCTGCTTGGCGGACATATAGCAGATGACGGGAAGCACCACCGCATTGTTGCGGGTAACGTGCTGACTGGCGTACGTACCGATATTGACGGATACCTGCATTTCCCATACAGGCAGGTGACAGTCATAGCCGAGGGTGACGACAAAGATGAGATGCTCGGTTGGGCATCATTGTCGCCCAACAAGATGAGCGCGTCACGCACATTCCTGTCGGCATACATGCCCAAGCGCAAATTGGGCGGCGATGCTCTGCTCCACGGTGGCAGACGTGCGATGATCATGTCAGGTGTCTATGACCGCATGCTCCCGATGGATATCATGCTCGAACCGCTTGTCAAGGCGATACTTTCGCGTAACATAGAGGAGATGGAGGCTCTCGGCATATACGAAATCGCGCCCGAGGATGTGGCGGTGGCTGAATGGGCTGACCCCTCTAAGCTCGAGTTGCAGAAGATAGTGCGAGAAGGTCTGGACTATATGCGTCGAGAGGCTTGACATGGCACTATGCAATACAAAATATAGTATTTAACATATTCATCCGAAAAAATCACGCATACTGTGAATCCGCTGAGACGTATTTTCGACAAGACGAGACCCCTCTTTGAAGAGGGGGGCAGATTGAGTGCCCTCCACTCGGTCTACGAGGGGTTTGACTCGTTTCTATTCACTCCCAAGACCACCTCGTCGTCAGGAGTGCATATGCATGACAGCATAGATTCAAAACGCATCATGATAACGGTGGTGGTGGCGTTGCTGCCCTGTCTGCTTTTCGGCATGTACAACACCGGTTACCAGAATTGGCTCGGAGCCGGGGCAGTGCAGTCTGACTACTCGTTCTGGGGCATGATGCTTTACGGCTTCCTCGCAGTGTTGCCCAAGCTGCTGACCGCCTACATAGTGGGGCTCGGCATAGAGTTTGTGTCGGCTCAGATCAAGCATGAGGAAATCCAGGAGGGTTTTCTCGTCACGGGCATCCTTATACCGCTCATATGCCCCGTCAACACTCCGTGCTGGATGATAGCGGTAGCTACTGCCTTTGCGGTTATATTTGCCAAAGAGGTGTTTGGAGGCACAGGCTACAATATATTCAATGTGGCTTTAGTGACGAGGGCGTTTCTGTTTTTTGCCTATCCTGCCCAGATGAGCGGTGACAAGGTGTTTGTTGCCACAGAACCTATCATGGGCGTGGGGCACACGGTCGGCTTTGCCGACGGTTTCTCCGGGGCGACCCCGTTAGGTCAGGCAGCGACGCATGCCGGAGGCGAGATGACGCTGTCCAACATCCTTGGCGACCCATTGAGTCTGTGGGATGCTTTCTTAGGTCTGATACCGGGCAGTTTTGGCGAGACATCGACTCTGTGCATCCTGATCGGTGCTGCCATATTGCTTATCGGCGGCATCGCTGACTGGCGCATTATCCTCTCGGTGTTTGCCGGCGGTGTAGTGATGGGTTTTGTGGCGCATACGTTCTCCACACCTACTTATCCCTGTTCGTTCCTGACCCCGTGGGAACAGCTTTGCTACGGCGGATTCGCGTTTGCGGCGGTGTTTATGGCAACAGATCCGGTGACGGCAGCGAGGACAGCCGCGGGCAAATATATCTACGGCTTTATGATAGGTGTGATAGCCATACTGATACGCACCTATAATAACGGTTATCCCGAAGGAGCCATGCTGGCAGTGCTGCTGATGAACGCCTTCGCACCGCTGATTGACTATTGTGTAATCCAAGGCAATGTGCGTCGCAGACGTAACCGCCTGATTTCAAAGGCTTGACAATATGAAACTCAACAGACAGAGCAATGTATATACCGTGGTGTATATCATCATCATGGTAGTGGTGGTGGGCGCGGCTCTGGCATATACCGCCATGGCTCTGCGCGGCAAGCAGAATGAAAACGCGCGCGCCGACAAGATGAAACAGATACTGGCATCAATCCACGTAGCTCCGGCTCAAGGGGAGAAGCCCGCAGAAGTGTTTGACCGCTATATCGTGGGGCAGAAGGTTCTTGATGCTTCCGGGCGAGAGGTGGAAGGAGAGAACGCTTTCGACATAGACGTGGCACAACAGAGCAAACTGCCGAGTGACAAGCGTCTGTTACCACTGTTTGTGGCAGATGTGGACGGAGCGACCAAATATATCATCCCGATGAGCGGTACAGGCTTGTGGGGACCTATATGGGGTTATATCAGCATCGATGCCGACGGCACTACCGTCTATGGTGCATATTTCGCTCACAAAGGGGAGACCCCGGGCTTGGGTGCCGAGATAGAGAAGCCTCAGTTCAGCGACCGTTTTGACGGCAAGCACATTATCAAGGACGGTGTGTTCCAACCCATCTCCGTGGTCAAACCAGGCATGCGACCCACAGGCAATGAAGATTATGTGGACGGCATATCGGGCGGCACTATCACGAGCAAGGGTGTAAGCGCGATGCTTGACAACTGTCTCGTGCCCTACCGTGCATTCCTGACATCTGTCAGCCGTGAGAAAAAGTAACATAAGTACATTATAGTAGCATATAAAACATAACCTCAATATGTCAGAGAAAGTATCGTTACGAAGCGTGCTGTTCAACCCTCTGAGCCGCAACAATCCTGTGATAGTGCAGGTGCTCGGTATCTGTTCGGTGCTGGCGGTGACTGTCAAGCTCGCGCCTGCATTGGTGATGGGATTGTCGGTGATAGTGGTGCTGGCTTTCAGCAATGTGATTATCTCACTTATACGCAATACCATCCCTACCAACATACGTATCATAGTGCAACTTGTGGTGGTGGCAGCTTTGGTCATCATCGTCGATCAGCTTCTCCAGGCTTATATGTACGATGTCAGCAAACAGCTCTCGGTGTTCATATCGCTGATTATCACTAACTGCATACTCATGGGGCGTCTGGAGGCTTTCGCCATGAGCAACAAGCCGTGGCCCTCGCTGCTCGACGGCATAGGCAACGGAATGGGCTATGCTATCATACTTGTCATTGTGGCTTTTTTCCGCGAGCTTCTCGGCAACGGCACTTTGCTGGGCTATCAGGTGGTGCCGCAGTGGTGTTATGACCACGGCTATGTCAACAACGGTCTGATGATTCTGCCCCCGATGGCTCTGATAGTGGTGGCATGCATCATATGGGTGCAGCGCAGCCGCAACAAGGAGTTACAGGAGTGATGTCATAATCCGGTGGCTAACAGATATTAATATAACAAATACATCTCATATAGAAGATGGAGAATTTCAATATATTTCTGCGGTCGATTTTCGTCGACAATATGATATTTGCCTACTTCTTAGGCATGTGTTCGTTTCTTGCAGTCAGCAAGAATGTCAAGACCGCATTCGGACTCGGATTGGCTGTGACTTTCATGCTTGTCATCACCCTGCCGGTCAATTATCTGCTTGAAACCTATGTGCTGAAGGCTGGAGCATTGGTATGGCTCGGACCGGAATATGCCGATGTGGATCTGAGTTTCCTGTCGCTCATAATGTTCATTGCGGTCATAGCTTCGATGACGCAGCTTGTGGAGATGGCTGTAGAGAAGTACAGTCCTTCGCTATATGCCTCGTTGGGCATCTTTCTTCCGCTGATTGCGGTCAACTGCGCCATATTGGGCGGTTCGCTGTTTATGGAGCAGAGGGATTTCCCGAGCGTGTGGACGGCGGTGTGTGCCGGCGGCGGCTGGGGTATAGGATGGCTTCTTGCCATCACGGCGGTGGCTGCTATACGTGAGCGTCTGGCGGCATACAGCAGTGTGCCTGCGCCGCTCAGAGGCATCGGTATCACGTTTATCGTGACTGCACTGATGGGAGTGGCATTCATGAGTTTTCTCGGTATCAAAATCTAAAGAATCAATCAAAGCACTGACACATGTATAACGTCACAGCTTCAATAGCGTTGTCGCTGATGTCGCAGACCATCTGGGCGGCAATAGGAATATTTCTCGTCATCACGCTGATGCTTGTAGCCATATTGCTTGTGGCAAAGCATTATCTGGTCAAAAGCGGCGATGTGACCATTACCATCAACAATGAGAAGGATGTGCATGTGGCATCGGGTGGCAACCTGCTGTCATCGCTTGCCAATGCCGATGTGTTTCTGCCGTCGGCATGCGGAGGCAAGGGCAGCTGTGCACAGTGCCGTGTGCAGGTGATGCAGGGTGGCGGTGAGGTGCTGCCCACAGAGACTGTGCATCTGTCACGCCGCGAGGTCAAGGACCACTGGCGTCTGGCATGTCAGGTCAAGGTGCGCGAGGACATGGCTATAGATGTCCCGGCTTCAGTGCTCAGCATCAAAGAATGGGAGTGCACGGTGATCAGCAACCGCAATGTTGCGACATTTATCAAAGAATTTATCGTGGCGTTGCCTCCTGGCGAACATATGGATTTCATACCGGGTTCATATGCACAGATCAAGATACCTCCCTACACGATGGACTATGACAAGGATATCGACAAGGCGTTGATAGGGGAGGAATATCTGCCGGCATGGGAGAAGTTCGGGCTTTTCAGCCTCAAGGCTTCCAACAAGGAGACCACCGTGAGGGCTTACTCGATGGCAAACTATCCCGACGAGGGAGACCGCATCATGCTGACTGTGCGCATAGCCACTCCGCCTATGAAGCCGAAACCGCAGACCGGATTTATGGACGTGCCTCCGGGCATAGCATCAAGCTACATATTTTCGCTCAAACCGGGTGACAAGGTGCTGATGAGCGGACCTTACGGCGATTTCCATCCTATTGTCGACAGCAAGAAGGAGATGATGTGGATAGGTGGTGGTGCCGGCATGGCTCCCCTGCGCTCGCAGATCATGTGGATGCTTAAGACACTGAAGACCACCGACCGTAAGATGAATTACTTCTACGGTGCGAGGGCTCTCAATGAGGTGTTCTATCTTGATGATTTTCTGAAATTGGAGAAGGAATTTCCCAACTTCAAGTTCCATCTCGCCCTGGACCGTCCGGATCCTGCCGCAGATGCCGCAGGTGTCAAGTACACTCCTGGATTTGTGCATCAGGTCATATATGACACTTATCTCAAGGATCACGACGAGCCTGAGGAGATAGAGTATTATATGTGTGGACCCGGACCGATGTCGGCAGCTGTCAACAATATGCTTGACGGTCTCGGCGTGGAACCGTCATCCATCCACTATGACAATTTCGGAGGATGACAGGACGCGTGATACGATAAAAATGCCTACCTTTGCAGTCTTGAAACATTAACAACAACCATAAAACAACTACACAGAGAGAATGAAAGCATTCGTATTCCCCGGACAGGGGGCGCAGTTTGTAGGCATGGGCAAAGATCTGTATGACAACAATCAGATGGCTCATGACATGTTTGAGAAAGCCAATGAAATCCTCGGTTTCCGCATCACCGATCTGATGTTTGCCGGCACCGACGAGGATCTCCGCCAGACCAAGGTGACACAGCCCGCCATTTTCCTCCACTCGGTGATTCTCGCTAAGTGTCTCGGCGATGAGTTCAAACCCGACATGGTGGCAGGACACTCTCTTGGAGAATTTTCTGCACTCGTGGCAGCTGGTGCGCTTACATTTGAGGACGGTCTGCGTCTTGTATCTGCCCGTGCGCAGGCTATGCAGAAAGCATGCGAAAAGACACCCTCTACCATGGCAGCCGTGCTCGCTCTGCCCGACAATGTGGTAGAGGAAATCTGTGACAGCGTGGACGGCGTGGTAGTATGTGCCAACTACAATTGTCCCGGTCAGATTGTGATTTCAGGTGAGGAGCCTGCTATCGATGCCGCTTGCGAGAAGGCTCTTGCTGCCGGTGCCAAGCGTGCTCTTAAGCTCAAAGTAGGCGGTGCATTCCACTCTCCCTGCATGGAGCCTGCTCGTGCCGAACTTGCCGAGGCTATCGAGAAGACTACTGTGTCAGCTCCCGTATGCCCTGTGTACCAGAATGTGGATGCAAAGCCTCATACCGATCCCGCTGAAATCAAGGCTAATCTCGTGGCTCAGTTGACAGCGCCTGTACGCTGGACTCAGAGCGTGCAGAACATGGTGGCAGACGGTGCCACTGAGTTTGTAGAACTCGGTCCGGGCAAGGTGCTCCAGGGTCTCGTAGGCAAAATCTGCCGCGAAGTCACCACATCAGGCAAGCAGTAAGAAATACACGATACGGAGCCGGATGTCTGATCGCGGGTCGACTACGAGTGCGACATGAGGAAAGTCCGGGCAACGCAGAGCACCATACTTCCTAACGGGAAGCTGCCGGTGACGGCAGAGTAGTGTGACAGAAAACTACCGCCGCACACCTGTGTGTGCGGTAAGGGTGAAAAGGCGGTGTAAGAGACCACCGGGTTCCATGGTGACGTGGGATGCCGCACGCCTTATGGGTTGCAAGGCCAAGTATACCGGCATTTAAGGGTTGCTCGCCCATTGCCGGGGGGTAGGCTGCTTGAGCGAGGTGGCGACACATCGCGTAGATAAATGATCAGACGGTCTGACGTGCCTGGCATCTGATGCCGGGAACTGCCAGACCGACATAACCCGGCTTATAGTCCGGCTCCTATGCAAACGGTCCCTGACGGAAATTTCCGTCAGGGACCGGCTTTTTATTTATAGATCTTATAAAGAGATTGCTTTACATTTTAGCTCAGGTTGTAGGGACATGCCGTGGCATGTCCGCTTTCTGCGGCATTTGTAATTACTGTGTTCTTAGGCGGACATGCCATGGCATGTCCCTACAAAATATGCGTCAATACGCAAAATGCAAATAATTTAAGCTTTACAATAAATCTGGCTTGGGTGGCACTACTTGATTTTCTTGGTGTGGGCAAGTGTTATCAGTTTGGGACCAGGGACTAAGAAAAACTCTATGCGGCGGTTGAGGGCGCGATGGTCACGTGTGTCGTTGTCGGTCAGGGGGCGCGAATCGCCCATGTCATAGTTGATGATAAACAGGTCGGGATTGACCTTGGCTACATCCATCAGCCATGCGTATATCGACTGATTGCGTGCCGACGCGAGATTTTCGATATATGACGGGGAGCCAGTATTGTCGGTGTGGACGGCATATACGAGTTTGAACAGGTCGGGGTCGCGGAACAACGGCAGCAACGGTCTCAACAGCGATGGCGCATCCGGTGACAGCAGCGTGTCGTTGGGCATGAAAAGCTCGTCGGAAGGTATGGTGACCACTATCACTTCCCCGGCTCTCATGGTCTCCACTTTGTAGCGTTGCTTGAGCTGGTGGGCGAGTGCGGTCATGTATTTCACTATAGGGGCTTTCTCAGCCTGCTGGATGACAGGAGTAGCGAGGTTTTCCTCTATTTCCATATCCAAGGCAGCCGTCTCGTCATAGTCAGCGTATGGGTCGCGGAAATCATCTGCCCGGAGATGCACCGTCTGGCTTAGGATGAGAGCAAGAAGCAGGGCGCCACGTGTCACGATCTGAAACATTGTCGGTAGAGGTCAGATGATGGAGTTTTCGTATTCTATTTCAGCGGCGATGATGACATCCACATCTTCGGCAAGAATCGTAGACCCCTTGTCTTTGGCAAGCATCTTCCTGACATGTGATGTGAGCTGGGCTAATTCTTGCTCTTCAGCATCGTCATCGTCGGTCATGGCAGTCGCGGGGTCAAGCAGTCCGCTTTCCTCATAATAATCCCATATGATGTCGATGACGTTGAGGATTTCGTCGTCAGAGTATGCCTGACGGTGCTCCTCGGAGAGCCGTGACAATATGAATTCGATAGCTTTCTTCTCGTTATATTCCATATGAAGCAGATGTTAATTGACAAAATTAGCAGCAAATCCTTCCCCCCACAAGCCTCCCACTCCTAAACTTTCTTAAAAATGCGTATCTTTGCACCTTTAATCCTCATCTGATTTCTTATATCGTACAATCCATATGCAGAGTAAGAAGCCACGCAGCAGCAATATCGAACTGCTCAGAATATATTCGATGTTCTTCATCATATGGTGCCATCTGTGGGACAGCAAGGTGGCATTGTCGGGTGGGACGTTTCTTGAACATCTTATGGCCAGCGCGGCTGGAGTTGGTGCGGTGGATATATTTGTGCTTATTACGGGATATTTCCTCATCAATCGCACAGAGTTTACACTGGTCAGGTTCTTTAAGATACTGTTAGAGGTAATGTTCTGGAACTTCGTGATAGTGGCTGTCTTCGTCGGGCTGGGGGTTGCTCCGGCAAGGGACCTTCTGACATGTCTTTTCCCGCTGGCTCCCACGAAGTTCAACGTATGGTTTGTCAGTCAGTACCTGGCTCTGATCCTGCTCCAGCCGTTCATATCGCGCTTTGTGAGTTCGCTTACCAGGACGCAGTACAGAGCTTTGATCTGCGTCATGCTTCTGCTGACCACCGAGATTGTCCCTGGATTCCCTTTAGGATTCTTGTATTCGGGCAGCTTTAGGCTCAGCTGGTTTATTACACTGTTTCTGATAGGGGGTTATTTCCAATCATATGGCATCCCGAAATTGCGTGGACGCATATATGCCGTCCTGTTCATAGTTGTGTCACTTTTATGGAGTGCAAGCTATCTGCGGGGATGGACACAGATCGGCTATAACTCTCTGCTGACGCTTGGAGTCGGCATACTCCTCTTCTGCACTGTCCTCAGGATTGATATCGGCAGTAACAGGGGGATTAACTGGGTTGCTTCATCGACATTCGCAGCCTATCTGATCCATCAGAACTATTATTTGTCACACGTCTTATATTCGTCCATGCCTGATCCCGTCGGGAGCGGCTTCTGGCCTGTACTCCTGTCGGGAATCGTGTATATGAGTGTGTTGTTTGTGGCGATGATAGTTACGGACAAAATCAGGATTTACATATTTGACATATGCCATGTGGGGGATTTGGAACGTCGCCTCTCACGATTCGTGATATCATGGTCCCGGAGATGGCTATCAGGTCAGAAAAGCAGCTCAGTCGGTCAGAGTTGAGTGGACGTTGTGTTCCTTTTTTGCATACAGGTTGCATCTGAGACCGAAATAGTCTTTCATGCTGCCTATGTATACATATCCATATTCATCAAGCAACTTGCGTTTGTCAGCTGTGATCTCGTCAGCTTCTGCTGATTGTACAGTGATGAAATCGGGTATTCTGGATTTTATGGCTGACAGTTGGTTTTCGCGGGAGAATGATTCGCCACCTGACTGAACAGACCAATATTTACACGCCGGCAGTGTGCGCGATGTCAGGCCAAGTCCCTGTTCATAGTAGTCAAAGTGTAGTATCCTGGCATCGGGTACTGATGCGATTATGTCATTGAGCATGAAGAACTCATCATTGCGATAGTCATTGAAGTATTTGAAATTCATATGATACCTGTGGGCATAAGCCGCATTGAAGCATACGATGAGCACTGTGGCTATGATCAGAAGCGGGTTGGAGAGTCTCGTGATAAAGCGGTGGCAGACGCTGATCGCTGCTGCCATGGTGAATATTGCGAAACTCGACATGCCAGTCATGTAGTAGTCAGCACCGACATAAGTCAGCATAAGCAGGTAGACGAGTGCGCACAGGGTGGGCAGCCATGCCTTCCACCCCTGTTTACGGAATAGATACAGCGGTGCGACGACAAATATCACACCGATTAAGCGCGGGCTGGTCACGAGTCTCTTCAGCGAGATAAAGGCCGTCTGTGAGAAGGTCTGATTGCTGCCGTCAAAAGTCCTCATTGTGTTCAGAAAATACTCACTGATGAATTCATCAAGATTGCCCACGGCCAGGAAATAGACTATCCATGGCAAGAGGGCACAAAGTATGCCTGCAAGCGTGTACATGAATATATGGAATATGCCACGCCGGTTTCCCCGGGATATTATCGCGAGCGACAGCGGAATAAGGCATAGCAGCAGTGCCTGGTTCCACTTGATCATTATGCAGCATCCTATGCCCACGCCTATCCATAACGATGCCCTACGATTGTGGGAGGTATCAGGGTCCCCGATGGCGAGGGTCAGACGATAAAGGGCGTAAATCAGCGGAAGCTGGCAGAGGTCTTCGCAACGCATCTCGTCATGACACCATGTGAAGTAGACCACAGCCATGGCAAATGTCGCCAGCAGGGCGTAATTGCGGTCACAATCTGTGGCTGCCCTGACGGTCTTGTAGCACAAGTAGAATATCAATGAGTAGTATACGGAGAAGAGTATGTATAGGCCTTCGTAGCCTCTCGGGTATATGAGGTAGCCTATACCGTTGAAAAGCCACAGCAATGGTCCTTTCGAATCAGTGAAGTCAACATATGGGACGAGACCGTTCATCATGGCTTTGCCGCACATCAGAAACCAGGCACCATCTATATGCTTGAATCCATAGTGGAGCGGAGAGTCGTAGTCTACAAAGAACTGGACTACGAACGAAAACAGCAGGCATATGGCGAATATTCTGTAGGTATGATGATAGGGCAGCCTGCCGGAATATGAAGTTTGGTTCTTTGCCATCTTGGATAATGTATGATTTTAGTCAGGTTCTCTCTTGCTTTGCTATCGTGGCTAAGGGCTTGTCTGTGAAAAATATGTATCTGTATATGTCGACTCGGCATAAAAATTTCGTGAAGATCAGGCACAGTGAAGCTACAGGTATCGCGACTGCCAGAAGGATGATGTACATCAAGAGGTCGGGCATTGAGTCCGAAAAAACGTATAAATCAACAAAGTATCCTAAGGAAGCCAGAATGAAGAAATGAAGCAGATATATCTCAAGGCTGTCTTTGCCGTAACGGGATAACAGACTGGCGATGCGTGATGTCTCAAATGTATTTCCAAAAGTCAGAAACAGGAAAAGAAAAGCGATCGTTGGGCACAAGGAGGAGAGGAAGCGGATGTAGACGCTATGATGGTCATACAGCCCCATGTGCAGTATTAGCGCACATACGGTGAGCAATGCGGTTATCAGAACCGCCATAGGCAGCTTGTGGGAGACCAGCCGTGCCATCGTCCTCTCATTGGCTCGCAGCAGGCATCCTAAGAAAAACGGAGGGAGCAGTTTGAGCAGGTTGGGGACTAACCAGCGGCATGACGGTGAAATCCCGAGAGTGAAAAGCCACTTCTCCAATATAGGGGTGCCTATGATGATGGCTATGAATATGATGCTCTGGATTTTGCGAGAATTTGTCATGCCCCTGACCGTGAGCAATATGGCGAGATATATCAGATATAGCTCCAATGCCACGAATGTATACCAGTAGCCTCCCTTGTACATGCTGTCGATGGTCTCTTGCCATGTGGCGGGGGATAGTGTGGATGTCCAGATAGTGCACAGGATGAGAGTGGGCAGTATCTGCTGCGTCAGGCGTCTTTTAACCTTGGCATTTGCTGCGGGAGTGGTGATTGTTTCCCGGAAAGAGACAAATCTGCTGATGGCGGCAAAGAGCGGCATGTGCCATGTTATGACGAAGTCATTGATGGCATTTGGCTCGTTACGGACCAGAAACACGAAAGCGTGTCCCGTTACCATCAGCAATATGGCGATGCCGCGCAATGCGTCGAGATATGTTATCCTGGTGTCAGGAGAGAGGGCAGTTTTTGAATGGTTAAAATCCATTGTGGAGGGTAGAGTCAGTTCCTGTCGATGGAGACGATTTCGAATGAAGGTTTGAGATAAAGGGTTAGTGTATCCTGTCCGTTGACCGTGATTGTCATTTTCGGGGGAATTTCGGTCTGGAATGTCTTTCCAGCGGAATTGGTCAGCAGATTGATGATTTTTTCGGTAGGCTGTCGGTTGGATCGGAGCAAGTTGGCTTTGAGAGGGGTGTTTGTGGCTCCTTTGACCCATATTTTGTTGCTGAGATATGCATGGGCTGAGCCGGGAATGAGGCGTGACGATGTGAAAAAACGGTCCGGAGCAGTCAGTAGCAGTTTTTCATCGCCTGTCAAGATGACCATGGGACGCATGTTGCCGGCATAGGCTACGTTCAGTGAGTAGAGTGCCCATTCGGCATCATGCCTCAGCGCCATGTTGACCCACGGACGAGCCAGCGGATTGATATGGTAGTCATCCATCGTCATGATGCCGTCGGGTGACTGCATATAATCGCTGATAAACGACTCTGTCTGGGCTTTGACTTTCATGCTTTCGGATATGATCAGATATTGATGCGCACAGAAAGCCAGAAGAAACAACCCGCTCAGGATGCACTGCACGCAGATGCGCAGTCTGTCGGTTTTGTCAGGGATGATTGCTGCGGTAAGGCTGAAACCTATTATAAGGCTGTAGAATTCGATGCCCGTGAATGACTGGGGATAGGTGTTGGCAAAAAGACCGAAAAGGATGGCTATTATGCATGTGTACCACCAGGCACTGTATTTTTTGAAATGCTGTGCGAGTCTCGGCTTGGCTACGCATCGGGCTATTATGATGATGGCGACTGTGAGCCACACCAATATGACTTGGAAGTAGAGATTGATGCCGTTGAGCAGATGTCCCGTAAGTCCTCCTCCGTCGCTGACGCGGTGGTGATTCCCGGGCGCGAACACGAGGACAGCAGTGCCGCCCCACAGGCACAGGAGCGGTAGCCATCGGCGCAAATCGAGCTTGCGGCGGTTGATGACAGCGTAGATAAACATGCCGCCTGAGAGCGGTACGGCGAATCCCTCTTGGGACCACCCTGTGAAAGCCCCGACCATACAGGCTGCAATCACTATGCCTACACGTGGCTGCCTTTGAGCCATTATGCGCCGCCATATCAGAGCCCATCCGAGCACCAACGCCATCGGCAGCAGATAGTTCATGCCGGTGGCGACTTCATACCACAGATGGTCGCTGGCTGGATACAGGTAAAACCATATCATTGCCGTCGCCATCCACCATAGCGGGTTGATGCGCTGATGCCTCCTGACAGAGAAGGTCATAAACATTGTGATGACGGCTCCGATCAGAAGTGCCGATACGATGGCAAATGCCGGTGACGGATAGCTTCCTGACAACAGTTGGACCACCACATGCACTGGAAAACGTCCGTTTGTGTGAAAATACTGGTTGGCTTGTGATTCCAGCGCATCGCTGATGGTTGTGACTTGCCGCCCGATATTGGGGGTGGTCAGTTCCTCAGCAGGCAATACATAACGATAGAAGAGGTCATCTCCGAGCAACACGTTCTGGTCGCAACGGAAATACATTGCCACCATGCACACAGCGACAATCAATCCGCACAATATGGCACGGACATCCCAGCGACCCCCATGGGGGTTATCGGAGCCATGCGGCTCCGATAACCCTGATTCCCTATTGATTGGTTTCATATATGGACATACATTTGCCTGCAAAGATAGAAAATTTTATCGGGTGTACACCAGCAACGAAGTATGGCTACAAGTATCACCTTGCAGCCATTCGGTTAAGGACGATAAAGTCTTTGACGGCTTTGCGGCCTATTTTGAAAATACGCTTCATATTGATGGAGTTGACTCCTCCCTGTCGTGGCTTGAACGTGATGGGAAGCCATCTGGTTTTGAGCCCTTTCTTGACGGCGAGAGCCGAGAGTGCGATATTTGAGAGGAAGAAGTCCTGAGGTATTATATCTAACAATGGCTTTATGCTCTCTACTTTCATAAGGCGGAAAGGGGTGTTGGCGTCTGTCACATTGACGTGGAATGTGAGCCAGACGATTGCCTTCAGGACTTTTGTGACGAATATGCGATTTGAGCCGTCCTGGCGTGAGGATCGATGGCCGACCTGCATGTCGTAGTCGTGGCGGTCAGTCCAAAATTGCCAGAACTCGTCGGGATTGGTTTGACCGTCACTGTCTGTCTGGAAGATATAGTCGGTGCTTTCAGCGATAGCGTGGCGATAGAGATGCAGAATAGTCGCTCCATGACCTGAATTGGGCTTGGTCAACGGATTAAAACATGGCCGCGTAGAGGCAAGTTGCTGCATCATTTTCCAAGTGTTATCTTTAGAACCATCATCGGCGATGACCAATGAGGCATCCACGCCGTCTGTGGTGAGTTTCTCCACGATTGGATACCATTGCCCGACTACATCGGAGATATTTGCCTCTTCATTATAGGCTGGCATGACAATCATGACTGATTCCTTGCGGGGGAGGGAGGTAAATTGCTTGTAATCAGTAGTTTGCATGTGTATGACGATTTTTGGAATTATATATTATATTGTTATACTTTTGGTTTTATATTTCTTCAGAGATGTTGTCGGTTGTTGTTTTGAATGTAATGAATTTATTAAGACAGAATTGAAGAAGAGCAACTACAACTATGGAAAAAAGCTTTGAATAGAATTCATTGAAATGCCAGATATCTACAGTCAGATACAGTATAATTGAGCTTGCACAGAGTCCTGTCAATCCGACGGCATAGAAAATGATGAAGCGACGCAACGTATTGTCTGTGACCTTGAAATTATATTTGCGGTTAAGATGGAAACTGAGAAGTATGCCGACGTTGACACCCACTACATTGGCCACAAACATGTTGATGCCACATAGCACCAATATCGAATAGCACACGAAATCGATGCCTGCGCATGTCGCTCCGATTACTCCATAACGGAATAATTGCTGATATTTAAGCATTAATGCTTTCATTAGAGAATATGACTTTTATTGTTTGAGGAAGACCAGATGGTATATTTTGTGCGTTCCGACAGGTTGGTATGATTCTGGGAAAGTTATCATATTCGTGTATTTATAAGAAATAAGGTATGTGTTGACGGGACGATTGTCCAAAATAGCAAAGTTTTTAGGGCGGTATGTTATTTCCGCTTCATTCCAGTCACTGTGTCTATCTCCAGAAAGAAAAAGGAAATCAGATGGGTAATGAAATCTGCTGTCAGATTTTAAACTGCCATGTTCAAAAATATATCTTACAGACGGACTCATTTCGGTGTTGACCATTATAGGGTGTTGTACTGGTGTCTTTATATTGTCAAATATCCCTGTGATATCTTCGTCTCTTAAAGAATAGAGGACGAGAAAACGGGTAGACAAGTTGGTCCAAATGATAAAAAAAATGGGTATGCAGAGGAATGCATAATTATATGGAGAATAGTCTGACATTTTTTTTCGAAACAAATCCACGGATAATGTAAAAACAGTCGTGTACCATAGCCACACAAAGCAGTTTCCCTTAATATCGAGTAGTGTCCACGGCAAGATTTTTAAGTAGCCGAGTGTCATGCATATAAAGTTGACAGATATGCATATGATGGTAAGAAGTCTCATAGGTGTACTCTGCCATCTATATGTCGCAATTGCAAAAATCAATCCAGCCATCACAACCTTGAAGGGCCAATGCTTAGTGTACAGATATACGGCATAATCCATGGCTGCTGCATCGGGATTCTGGATGCGCATAGCAAAAAAATAAGAATAAAGAACAGAAAGAAGCAGTGGCAACCCGAATATGCCAATATAAATAAGATATTTGCGTTTAGATAATGCTGGCTTCCATGAATATATGTTATATATACCAAACAGGGCATATACAGCACCGAATATGATGATAGTATATCGGGCGGTCAGAAATAAGGCAAAGATAATGGAATAAGTAGCTAATTTGCCTATGGATTGAGGCTGCCTCAACTTAAATATCATCCAGAGGCCATACGCCATGCCGCATAACTCCATGGCATATGCCCTCAGACAGTATGGGAGACTTCCGCCCCATAGAGCCATGAGCAACAGCCCGGAAGTAAAAGCCATCAATTTCTTGCGGGTCACTTCGTAGACGGTCATGCACGTGAATGCTATAGCTCCTATAAAAAACAAGAACGGCAGAAGTCTAAGCCATACTATATTGCAGGAAATCATGGACCAGAAATACAATATTATTGTAAAACCGCCCGGATCCCTATTATAATGCTGATTTTGGATCACAACATCCCACAAACTGCCGGATACAGAGTTCGGCTCAGAGTAATGATTGAGTCCCTGGCTCATGAAAAATTGTCCGGCTTCATCATAATTAAGGCTTTCAAATGTCAGATTGCGTCCGAGCATGTACAGACATACGGCATATATAACAGTTACAATGCCGATATAAAGATATTTTATAATTTTATCCTGGGTACGCATATGTATGTCACCTGTGTGTTGGGGTATGTTTAAATGATTGGAAGGTAATTGATTGTGCAAATATACGCTTTTTATTGTTTCCAATCCTCATAACCGTCGTAAAATATGGAAAACGCCCGGTGCTGGGGGAGCATCGGGCGTTGCTGTGGGGTTGGGGCGGGGTTACATGTTCATGCCGCCGTCGACTTGGATGACCTGGCCGGTGACGTAGGATGACATGTCGGAGGCGAGGAAGGTGGCTACGTTGGCGATGTCCTCTACCTTGCCGCCGCGGCGCAGGGGTATCTTCTTTGCCCATTCGTCACGCACTTCCTGGGGAAGGGCTGCGGTCATGGCTGTCTCGATGAAGCCGGGGGCGATGGCGTTGGCGCGGATGTTGCGTGAGCCTACCTCCTGGGCGATGCTCTTGGCGAGGGCGATGAGTCCTGCCTTTGAAGCGGCGTAGTTGCTCTGTCCGGCATTGCCGTGTACGCCTACCACTGATGCCATGTTGATGATGCTGCCGGCTTTCTGGCGGAGCATGATGGGGAGCACGGCGTTGATGAAGTTGAATGCGCTCTTGAGGTTGACAGCGATTACTGCATCCCACTGCTGTTCGGTCATGCGCATCATGAGTCCGTCCTTGGTGATACCGGCGTTGTTGACGAGGATGTCTATGCGACCAAATTCCTTGTGGATTTCGGTCACTACCTCCTTGGTCTGGTTGAAGTCGGCTGCGTTAGAGGCATAGCCTTTGGCTTTCACGCCGAGAGCCTGAAGCTCGGTTTCGGTTTCCTTGCCGTTTTCGTCGATTACGAGGTCGGTGAATGCGATGTTGGCACCCTCAGCAGCGAATTTGAGGGCGAGAGCCTTGCCGATGCCACGGGCTGCGCCTGTGATAAGGGCTGTCTTTCCTTCGAGTAATTTCATTGTGATGATTTGATGTATGAGTTTATTGGTTAGATGTTTCAGATTTCTATCAGGCATGCTCCGGCTGAGTAGCCGCCGCCGAAGACGGTCAGTGCCACCTTGTCGCCGGGCTTGAAGCGGTCACGCTGCTGGGCGAATACTATGCCTGCCGAGGCTGAGCCGGTGTTGCCGAGGGTGTCGATGTTGCCCGGGAAATGTTCAAGTCCCAGCTCGAGGCGGTGGGCGATCTGGGCTACGATGCGCATGTTAGCCTGATGGGTTATAATGTAGTCAAGCTGCGCCGGGGTCATACCGGAGGGAGCGGTGACTTCATCAAGTCCGCGCACCATGTTGTCGCAGGCGTGTATGAACACATCGCGTCCGTCGGGCATCGTGATGCCGCCTTCGCGGGGACGCAGACGCACTCCGTCAGGTCCTTTGCCCATGTGTCCGAGTCCGCATGTGAAGATTTCGGTGATGCGCGGTTCGCCCTGCGCCATCTGCTCTTTGGAGAGGAAGAACGCCACGGCGCCGTCGCCCCAGAGGTGACCGCACTTGGGGTCGGTCTCGTTGGAATAATATGAGTTTTGCTCGGAACTGATGAGGATGGCTTTTGATGCTTTGCCCATGGCAAAGTATCCCTCGATGATTTCAAGCCCGTTGATGAGCGATGAACATGCCGAGGTGCAAGCCACGCACTTGGCACCGGTGATGTCAAATTCGCGCTGTATGATGTGTGCCACAGTGCCTACATAGTCGATGGCTGAATAAGCTGCTGCCACGATGAGGTCGACCTCCTTGATGTCATATGGTAGGTGCTTGATGGCATCGCGCACCGCTTCCACAGCCATTGTTTCCTGATTTTCACCTTCGGTCACCTTGGAGCGCGAGTGTATGCCTGTGCGTTTGGTGATCCACTCGTCGGTGAGTCCGTTGACATTGAGGAAGTAGTCGTTGGTGACGCGGCCTGATGGGATGTAGACACCTGTAGAATTGATGTACATAGTATTGATTCAGTCTTGAATTGGGTGTGAGAGATAAAGTGGATACATAGGATATGGGTCATGACTCCTGCGGGTTTCTGACAGCCTGCAAGATAAAGTCGATGATATCACGGCGCATGTCGGCACGGCTCAAGCCGATGTCGGCGAAATTGTCGCGTATGAACGAAAAGTCCACGCCTTGGAATGTCATATGCTCTACGGCTATGAGGCGGTGTGCCTGTATGGGGTTGAATGCCCCTTCTGCCACTCCTCTTGCGAGGATGTTGCGGAATATGTGCTGTTCCTTTGCCAAAGCCATCTTGCGCATGCGGGCGATGCGTTTGATGTCACGTCCGAATAGCGAGCGCACCGTGTCGTGGCGCTGAAACGAGTTGATGATGAGGTCAAAGCGCACATTCAGATAGCGTTCGAGCAGCTCCATCGGCGGCAGGTCTAAGGACGCGACCTCTTCAAGCCGGCTGACGAGATGGTCGCTTTCGTGCTCTATGACAGCGTTATAGATGTCACGCTTGTTTTTGAAGTATGTGTAGATGGTGCGGCGTCCTTTCTCGGATGCCGATGCGATATCGTTCATGGTGGTGTTCTCTATGCCTTTGTGGGCAAAGAGCTGCCGTGCCACTTCTATGAGTTTGTCGCGAGTCTTTGTAACCATCGTGTAATTGCACAAACTAATTAAAACTGTGCTAAATTACTGATTTTTTCCGAGATAAAGGTAATTTGTAACCAATAAATTTGTAATTTCGTTATCGTTTACGCTCTCCTGTGACATCATAGTCGCAACTATACGCATTTATTAACCATTATTATTTCATCATCTGTGACTCCTGAACATATCCGTCCCGTTGACAATATCCGCCGTAGAAATTTTGCAGAACGTCTGCTTATAGCAGTGTGTCTGCTGCTGGCAGTGGTGCCTGCATATGCCGCCGAGAATCCGCTCAAGATAGCCGGGGCAGCCAAGACCAAGGTAGGCATCTATATAGAGGATCTCCGCAACGGAGAGGTGCTTATGGATGTCAACTCCGATGAGGCTATGGTGCCGGCGAGCGTGACAAAGAGTCTGACGGCTGCCACCGCCTATTCCATGTTTTCGCCACGCGGACGCTTTTCTACGCCTGTGACTGCCACAGGCAAAATCAAAAAAGGGGTGCTTGACGGCGATATTGTCATTTCTACTATCGGAGACCCGACGGTCGAAAGCTCTCATTTTGCCGAGAACGCTGGTTTTGCCGACAGCATCATCAGCGCACTCGAGCGTCTCGGCATCAAGGAAATCAAAGGCACGGTGGTGATTGACGAGAGCAATTTTGTCGACAGCACCATCCCTGACGGATGGCTGCGTGAAGACATCATAGAGTGCTACGGAGCCGGGCTCTACGCATCTAACTTCCGTGACAACAGGATGATACTTTCTGTGCCTGCCAACACTACACGTCCGCACACTCCGGGCATAAGGGTGGAGTACAAGGGGGGCAAGGGCGCGCCTCGTCTGAGCCGTTATCCCAACAGCAATGTGTTTGAGGTCACAGGCAATACCAAGCGTCGCAGCATACATGCCACCGTAGCCAATCCGGCACCGGGGTCTACGATGCGTGCCGAGGTGATGCGTGAGATAGAGAAAGCCGGAATCGTGGTTGCCGACAAGCCCCGCGATGGCAAAAAGCCCTCTGAAAAAGATATCGAGAAAGGTGAGGTGATATATGTGCATCATTCCCCAGAGGTTGAAGAGATATTGCGCAGTCTGATGTTTCGCAGCGACAACATGATGGCAGAGGGCATGCTGCGGTCACTCGCTGCAGGCAAGCCGCGCAAGGAGGCTGTCAAGACAGAAAAGAATTTCTGGCTTGAAAAAGGCTTTGACATAAGCAAGCTCAATATAGAGGACGGAAGCGGACTGTCGCGCCGTGACCGCATGCCCCCCCGCTTTATGGCTGAGGTGTACAAATGGATGTACCACACCGACATGGCAGGCGGCTATGTGTCGCTCTTCCCCAAAGCCGGACGTGACGGCACTATGCGCAATTTCATGCGTGACAGTGCTCTTGCAGGTCGTCTTGCCACCAAGACCGGAAGCATGCGCGGAGTGCAGTGCTATGGCGGCTATATGCTTGACGAGGCTGGCAACCCCACGCATGTTGTAGTGGTGTTTGTCAACAACTTTTCCTGTGGGCGTGCCGGTCTGAAGAAGGAGATAGGCAGAGTTCTAAGCCAGGTACTATTAAAAGATGATAACGAGCTGGATTTGCCTAAACAATAGTCCCCTGAGCCGTGTTAGGTTAGTGATGTAACAAAGATGCAACAAACCTCTATAATCAAAATAATCAGATCATGAATTATCTTACTAATGACAAGCTGGTCATCATCGGCGCAGCCGGTATGATCGGCAGCAACATGGCTCAGACAGCCATCATGATGGGTCTTACTCCTAACATCTGTCTTTATGACCCCTATGTCAAGGGTCTTGAAGGCGTTGCCGAGGAGCTGTGGCAGTGCGGTTTCGAGGGTCTCAACCTGACCTTTACCGACGATATCGCCGTGGCTCTCAAGGATGCCAAATATATAGTCAATTCAGGCGGTGCTGCCCGTAAGGCTGGCATGACCCGTGAGGATCTTCTCAAGGGCAATGCAGCCATTGCAGAGCAGTTTGGCAAGGATGTCAAGCAGTATTGCCCCGACGTAAAGCACATAGTCGTCATCTTCAACCCTGCCGACATCACAGGTCTGATTACCTTGCTTTACTCTGGTCTGAAGCCCTCGCAGGTGTCTACACTGGCAGCTCTTGACAGCACACGTCTGCGCAACGAGCTCTCCAAGTGGTTCAAGATTCCGGCTGACGAAGTGGTCAACTCACGTACATATGGCGGTCATGGCGAACAGATGGCAGTATATGCCTCCACCACCAAGGTCGATGGCAAGCCTCTGACCGAAATCATCGGCACCGAGGTGCTGCCTGACGGTGAATGGGAAGCCATGAAGGTGCGTGTCATCCAGGGTGGCAAGAATATCATCGATCTCCGCGGACGCAGCTCGTTCCAGAGCCCTGCATATCTCTCCATCGAGATGATCGCAGCAGCCATGGGTGGCAAGCCTTTCCGCTGGCCTGTAGGCACATACGTTAACAATGACCGCTTCAGCCACATTATGATGGCTATGGAGACCACAGTCACCAAGGATGGTGTCACCTGCACTCCTGTCAAGGGCACTCCCGCCGAGGAGGCTGACCTCGAGAAGAGCTACCAGCACCTTTGCACTCTCCGTGACGAGGTCATCGCCATGGGTGTCATGCCTCCTATCGCTGACTGGGGCAAAATCAACCCCAACCTTGACGCAAAGACCTGCTAACCAGCATAGTCAACAATAAAAAAAGTCCCTCCGAGCATCGCCCGGCGGGACTTTTTTCGTGTCGTAGGGACATGCCGTGGCATGTCCGTCACATCAGGAGTGTGCATATTGGGGAATTCGGACATGCCAAGGCATGTCCCTACAGTTATAGGTCAGATCATGATACTGGCTGTCAGTCGCGGGAGGCGGGGGCGATGCGGTGGCGGACTATGGCTGAGACGGCGATGGTGATGATGCAGCAGATGGAGGTGTAGATGAAGAAGGTGCGGTAGCCGACGAGTTCTTCTATCCAGCCTGAGACCATGCCGGGGAGCATCATGCCGAGTGCCATGATGCCGGTGGCTATGGCGTAGTGGGATGTGCTGCGTGAGCCGTGGGCGAAGTGTATGAGATAGAGGGTGTAGGCAGTGGTGCCGAATCCGTAGCCGAATTGCTCTATAGCTACGCATATGTTGACCATCAATAGCGACGAGTCGGTGGCGAAACTGAGATAGACGAATGTCAGGCATGTCAACGACATGCTCCACGCCATAGGCATGAGGCATCGCCGCAATCCGTAGACTGACACGAGCCATCCGCCGGATATGCCGCCGACAATCAGTGCTATTACGCCCACTGTGCCGTAGGCAAAGCCGACGAGTTCGGTGTCAAGTGCCATACCTCCTGCTTCACGGGTGTCAAGCAGGAAGGGACCTATCAGTTTGACCAACTGTGCCTCAGGGAAACGGTAGAGAAGCATGAACAGGAGAGCTCCCACTATGCCAGGTTTGACGAAAAACGAGGCTATCGTGTCCCAAAACTCATGTAGTATGTCTGATACAGAGCGGTGAGCTCCTTCGTTATGGTCATCACTGCAGCGTGGCAGCACGAAAGAGTGCCACAGGGCAAGCAGTGCAAACAGACCAGACAGGACAGCCATGGACCACTGCCACGCCACTGCCTCTGGATGGTATTTGGAGATGTATCCAGCCATCACGACTACTCCGCCCTGTCCGGCTATCATGGCGAGGCGGTAGAAGAGCGTGCGGATGCCCACCCAAAGCGACTGGTTGCGCTCCGAAAGTCCGAGCATGTAGAATCCGTCGGCTGCGATGTCATGCGTTGCCGACAGGAATGCCATCAGCCAGAAGCAGCCCAGTGTCAGCCTGAAAAATCCAGCGGCTGGGACTGTCAGAGCCACGGCTGCCAACGATGCAGCTATAGCCCACTGCATGCAGAGGATCCAGCGGCGTTTGGTGCCGAAGATGTCGACAAACGGGCTCCAGAACGGTTTTATCACCCATGGCAGATATAGCCATGCCGTGTATAGTGCAATGTCAGTGTTGGAGATACCGAGGCACTTGTACATTATCACTGCCACAGTCATCACCACTACATAAGGGATGCCTTCGGCAAAGAAAAGCGACGGGACCCAGAGGGCAGGTTTCTGTGACATGTTTTTATGAGATAATGTAATTATAAATTCTTATAAGACTTATAAGATTTCAGATGCCTTGGTTAAATTAGAGCCAGGAAAGTAATGAGAGAGTATCTGCGCGGAGGTGTAACCCTGCTCGCCCATGACGGCTGCGCCTATCTGGCAGAGTCCTACTCCGTGTCCCCAGCCCGCTCCGTGGAGTATGATGCGCGAGGGGTAGCCGTCGGCATCCATGTCTTCATAATGCACGGTGAATGCGGAGCTGTAGAGATGGCTCTCGGATAGCACCTTGCGTATGAGCAGTTCCTTGCCGATGACCGCTTCGCCGTCAGAGCCTATCAGGCGCAGCCGCTCTATGCGACCCGAGGTACCCCGTTTGAGCGGTTCTATGCGGCGTATGCGCCCTATGCTGGCCTCGGGCAGTCGTCGGCGAATGTTTTCGCTCAGAGATTCTGCATCCCATGTCACCGTCCAGCGGTAGAAGTCTGCCGTCAGTTGGTCGTAGTCTTTGAGTACCTGACTCAGGATTTCTGGAGTCGGATTGGCGCAGAAGGCATCAGGACGAGACTCAATCCACTTGGCGGCTTCGGTTTCGTTGCAGAGATCGGGCAGGTTGTCAGGGTGAGGAATGTCGGCGAAGGCTTTCAGACACTCGTGGTGCTCGTGTTCGTTCCAGCATGTGCCGAATAGTTCGGTGGCTCCGCCACAGCATTTTGAGAAGCGGGCATCTACAAGAGTGACGTTGCTGTCGGTCAGCACCATGCCGCGTGTGGCTTCGATGGCATCCACGACACGTGGATTGCGGGCTTGTGAGAGCCCCTGATAGCGTTGGCAGTGGTCATCGGCGCAGACATCGAATGTGTCGTGGTCTTCACGGTCCCACCAGCGGATGATTTCTTGTGGGTCGGCTGCGTGTGTGGTTGCGGACATGCCACAGCATGTCCCTACAGATGTGTGGGATTTGATTTGGGCAAGCACCCATGAGCGGGATATTATGGCATGGGCTTCAAGGAGGGCAGGGGAGGCTGTCGCGCTCATTTCTGATGAGATGACGCTGCAGAGGTATTCCTCGATGCTGACGATATTGACGATTCGCAGGTTTGTATCACCCTCGGCAAGCAGTTCAAAATCGCCTGAATATGAGAGGTCGAGTTTCTGCTCCCAATGGAAACCGATGCCTATGACCACATCGTGTACGGTGGCGTATGAGTGAGTGGTCAAGGCGGTGAAGCGTCTGCCGACATCGTTACGGTCAAACGTCATGATGCCGTCGGCAGGATGACCGTCGGAGTCGGTGTAGCCGCCGTGAAATTCCACGGTGATGGTCGGAGCGCAGAGTAAGCCCACGCGCAGGGTTATGTCGGTCATAACGGATGGCTTATGCAGTCAAGTATGAAGCGGTTATAGGTTTCTTCGGGGAGTAGGACATCTGACAGCATGTACTGGAGCTGGTCGGCTGTCAGCGTCTCAAAATCGCTTTTGCGTGGCAATACGATTCGTCCGCCCATATCGATGGCTCCGGGGCTGAATATTACGCCCTCATCGCCATAGCATGTGGGGCGGTGGCGGTCACGCAATATGGCTGTCAATGCCGTCCTGTCGCTTCCGGAGATGGATGTGGCGTAGAGATTGAGCCGCGGTTCGGTTTCGTCAGGGTGCACGGGCAGCAGTGACAGTGCGCTGAGCATCATGTCTGCCATTTTGCCGAAGTCAGTGCCCGATACGGTCACAGGTCGGGTGGTCAGATACGGATGGAAATAGAGCCTCGTTTCCCCGTCGGATTTCAGTATGCGGCAGTCGCTGTCGGTCGTGCCAAGCAGTATCTGTGGCATTTCGGTGGTGTTGACAGCCTGTAGATGCAGATGGTCAGGCGCGGATGCTCCGCTGTGCGGACCGTTGTAAAACACTGTGTACTCCTTCAATCCGTGAGCTATTGCCAGCATCTGTTCAAGCAGATGCTTGGAGTAAGCCTGTGGAGTGTGGCGGAGTGACGGTATGGTCAGATGTCTGTCGTATATGGGAAATGGGTTGACGAGGATTTCAAGCCCGCTTACTTCCAAGGGCAATCTGAGTTGCACTTCTGGGCGGTTGGCTTCGCACAGGAAACAGAGACGCTTCGCAATGGATCGCGAGTCGGTGCGCGCGCAAGTGCTGACCGCGCGGTCAGGCAGGTGTATCAGTTCAAACGTACCGCCGGGCAGAGTGAGGCTGCGCTTCATGGCATGGCACATGCGGCGGTATCTTTCTTCGGCATCATGCCAGGTGGTGAGTTGCTCGGTAAACATGCTGTCTACTCTTGACAACAGATTGTCGACGCACGTGGTCATGACTGCGAATTTATGAGTATGCGGGCTTCAAGTTCGGCGGTGCGCAGAAAATCCTTGTAGGAGTTGTAGCGGTTGAGAGTCGCACGGTCAAGTTGTGCGTCAGAGTTGCCTTGCCAGCGGCGACACAGATACAGTTCGTCATATATCCTGCCGATATGATAGGAGCGTGATATTCGCAGAGCCATCGCGTAGTCCTCGCCATATGACACATTGGGGAAATGCAGTTCACGGGCTATGCGGGTGAGGAATGCGCGAGGTGCACCCATTCCGTTGACGCGTAGCAGGTTGTTGCGTCCGTTAAAGTCCGTCCACTCCTTGTGGTCTATGAGACCCGGAGGGATGGTGTTGAGGTCGAAGTCGGTCAGGCGGTATGCCCCCACCACCATGGCACATCGCTCACGGCGGAAAGTGTCGACTATGCGTTGCAGCGTGTCGGCACCCGAATAGATGTCGTCGCTGTCAAGTTGTACGGCGAAGCGTCCGCATGCGGCATCGTCGATGGCGCGGTTCCAGCATCCTCCGATGCCGAGATGGTCACACTCCGGCACTATGACCTTGAGCCGTGGGTGTGACGCTGCAAGCTCTGCCAGCACCTGCGATGTGCCGTCGGAGCTGTGGTTGTCAACCACAAGCACATTCATGGTGCAGTCAAGTGACTGCGACAACGCGCTGAGCACGGCATCGCGTATAGTTGAGACACGGTTACGCACAGGGATGACTACTGAGACTTCGACAGGGAAAAATCCCTCGTCGATATTGACTTGGCTTACCTGCGGTTGGCTTATCAACGCGCCTATGGCTGAGAGGTGTGCGGTGGCTACCTGCTCCATCTCAGCCTGTATGGCTGCGTTGCGCGGGTCTACATAGTCAAACTGCCCCGTCGATGATGCGGATGCATCAAAAGTATATAGAGCTTCGGGTATGTGGACGATTTTGCCGAGACGCTGTATCATCAACCGCAGTGCGTAGAATGCCGCACCGCGCAGGTCTGTATCTAATGACTTGACGCAGCGGCAGAATATGTCATGGCGTATCAGCACCACGGGGCCGAAGTCGAAATCGTCTCTTATAGCTCCAAGTTGCAGGTCGATATGTGGCTCGCCGACTCCATCAGCGTATGCCATCATAGCACCTGTGTCATTAAGCACAGAAGCTATCCGTTCGCGTCCGAGCGGCAGCCAGCTGAGATGACCGGGATGTAATTGCAGTTCCACTATGCCGTCATGGCAGGGCATTGCTGCTATGTCAAGCAGATGTCTGGTGTCCATCGTCAGGACTATTATAGGTTATGGTATTTTATCAGTCCGGGCATGGAGCTTTTGACTATCTGCTCGATATGTATGCCGTAGGACTGGGCTATCTTGCGGACGATATCCTCGTACAGGCATGCCACCGAACCTACGAGCGATACCGAATAGTCGTTCTTACGGTATCCGAGCACGTTACGCGTGAAAAATTTCATCAGAGAAGCGTAGACGAGCTGGTAGACATAGGGGTCGTCAAGCATCGTGGCAAGTCGGGCTGACTGCTGCGACAGCCAGCGGTTGGGGAACGGTCCGGAATATACGCTGTCCATGACCTCCTCTGGTGTCAGACCTGACTCTTCAAAGAAGCGGTCGCGGACATGCTTGGGGGCGATGCCTTTAAGGCAGTCGCCAAAAAACGCTTTGCCGATATAGGCTCCGCTGCCTTCGTCGCCGAGGATGAAACCGAGCGACTTTACGTTGTCGACAATTTCCTCGCCGTCATATATGCAGGAGTTGGAGCCAGTCCCGAGGATGCACGGAAGCCCTGGTTTGTCGATAAACAAGCCGCGGGCAGCCCCGAGAAGGTCGCTCATCACGGTCACCGGTGTGCGGAACTGCGCCACGAGCGAAGCCTCCATGACTTTGTTGCGGTCGGGATTGGCGCATCCGGCACCATAGAAATATATATGCTCCCAACGGCGACGGAAGAATGCGTCGGGGAGATTAAGACGTATACTGTGAGAAATTTCCTTGCGGGTCTGGAAGTAGGGATTTAGTCCCTCTGTAAACACATGCTCCACAATCTTATCGCCATCGGCGAGCACCCATTCGGTGCGCGTAGAGCTGCTGTCAGCAATAATTTTCATGTCTGGATATGAGGTGTTTAAGGTAGCTTTGGAGAGCAGAGCTTGCTTACCTGACTTTGTTGTAGGAGAGAAGCTTCAAACAATGATTGAAGAATATCGATAAATGAGTGGTATGTATAATTGTGACAAAATTAACCAATTCGCATGGAAAAGCTCGTTTAAATTTATTAAATTTGCATTAACAAGATATAAATGGCACGATTAGTATCATAAGTGCTGACTTACCAATCAATCACATAATATGCTAAAAATCACACGATATGCTTTGGGGTGCATAATATTGGCACTTGCTGCTTATGGCAACGGCGTCTCGGCGCAGACTTATATGGGCGATGACGCATTTGACGGTACGCACAAAAACGAAGTCACAGGCTATATGTCACTCGGCTCAAATATAATCACGGGTTTCTTCATGGGACCGGCAGTGGAGTATAAGCGTCACTTCACGCCCCGGTGGTCGGCGATGGGTGCCTCTGAGTACCAGTTTGACAAACAGAAATTCGGCATTTATGGCAAAGGTGAGTACCGGCTTCCGGTATGGAAATTCAATTTCTATTTTTCAGGCAAAGTGATGTATAACCGTTACCAGCGTTCCACTACCAATGAGTGGTGTTACAATCTCTCTGCCCGTTGGGAAGGCTCGCACTTCGCCATCACGATAGGTGAGACGCTTATTAATTATAATATGCTCGGTAGTTCGTACACGGAACCTCTCACGTTCACCTTCGGAGCGGAGCTATGTGTCATGCCGAGAAAGCATCCGTGGAATATCGGCTTGTTTTTCCGCAACTACGATGACTTCTACTATGAAAACTGGAATATCAACTGGGGTCTGTCGTTCAAAGCCAATCTTCCCCGCAGGATGCAGCTCTTCGGACAATTCAATATACGCCCTGCAGGCAGTATGAGCCAGCTTGCAAGCCGGTATGAGACATCGGGCAAGCTCGGCATAAAGTATGTGTGGTAATATATTCAGGTATAGAAATTCAAAGAATAAGATAATGACAAATATAAGTTTTAGAGGCTCGGCTGCCTTGATGGTGGCTGCCATTATAGGGATGATGACATCTTCGTGTGACAAGGTCAGTCCGACAGGTGTGCTGGTGGGTACCACGAGCGTGGATGACCGTGTTAAGATGAGCCTTCAGGTGTATCAGGATACCTACGACAGCCGTCTTGATGTCAAGGATGCGCAGGGTGAGTACTCGTTTCTTGTAGGTTCGGACAGCCATCTGACCACTGATCCAGGGCGCATGGATGAGATGCAGAGCTTGTTTTTGGAGCATGGAGACCTGTTTATGGCTCATCTCGGCGATATTGCGGACACTAAAGCCGAATATTACATGACTCTCGCACACTCCATGGAAAGGGGAAAGGATAACTATATAGCCAGGAATTTCCATCCGCTTTATGATGATGATTCTCAGCTTTATCTCGCTAATCGGGACCTCGACAAACTTATTGAGGCTGGCGAGATTTCTGCATATGCCGATGTCGACGATATGGATTTTGCCGATCTGGTGGCTCTCTTTGACCGCTTTGGCGTGGATATGCTGACTGATGACGATATTCAGTATCCGTTTTTCCCCGTGGTAGGCAACCATGACATCACACATGACGGATGGGCGCTATTTACCACCATATTCCGCTCGTCGACCTATGAGTTTACGGTGAAGGTGGCAGAGGGATGGTATGACCAGTATATCTTCCTTGACTCAGCCAACGGTACGCTCGGCAAGATACAGATAGATGCCATAGAGGACGGGATGCTGCGTACGCATGGTATCAATGTGCGGCATACATTTGTATTCACCCATACCAATGTTTTCCGTCCCAGTTCCAACGAGTTTGCATCCACCTATGCCCGCGAGGAGGGCTATTATATCCTCAAGAAGCTTGCTGACTGGAACACTACCATCGCTTTCTACGGACATGTGCACAAGTGGGATGACCGCTGGTTTGGCGGTGTGCGACATCTCACCCTTGACTCCATGAGCGAGGCAAATTCCCCTGATGCCGGTGACTATCTTGTGCGTGTCACATGTCATGCCGATGGCAACCTCTCGGTCGAAAGGGTGAGGATGAACTACGTGGCACGTTGAGATTGCTACTATGAGACCGTGTAGAGGCTTGTATCCGGGTCATAGTATCGTGTGGGTAGGCTTGTGGCTGATGTTTTCAGTCTTTGATGTTTCTGCTGCATTGCCTGCTCGCCGTTATCACACTCTGTCAGAGGTATGTGACAGCATGGTAAAGGTCTCATCTATGCCTGTGGGCGCTCGATATGTGGTCATGGAGGCGAGAGGCTCGTTGGAGGCTGACCGTGAGCGCCATGGCGAATCGGCATGCTGGTGGGGCATCTCATGGGGCGGCGGTGATAACCGTTATGAGGTCACGATGAGGGGGTGCAATACTGATTTCGGTAATGTCAGTGATGAATATATCGTGGGTGTCACAGCTTCATGGATAGATGCACATGGCGCTCGTAAAGAGATATGCAGATCATCCGTATCGTCAGGGATGGCTATGGCTGGAGGTGCCAACACTATGTCGGTAGAGCTGTGCGGTGACAGCGTGGCGCATGTGTATGTCGGGAAGAATGCTCTGTCGCATGTGTTGACCTTTGACATTGAAGGTGGAAGCGGTGACGGGTCTGATTGGTATGTCGTGAGCCATGGCTGCTGGCAGCCTGTCATGGTGATGGATGAATATGAAGCAGAGCCGTCTCGGCAATTGTCTACCGGGTGGACGTATGACTCGATAGTGTGTTATCTCGTCAACCGCAGAGGCGTTGACCCGGGGGAGGGTATATGGAAGTACTTTGACCGCAACAATAACCCTGCCAAAGGAATCGTAGGAGGAAACTATACTCTCGCCACTCTCCGCAATGGCGATGGCGGATACGACATCATATATATCGGCGGACCCAAAACTGCCAGAAACCGATGGCGCGAAGGTATGCTTAAGGGGCGGCTATCGCCCTCCATCTTCCGTGGGCATTTCGACTTGGTGTGGTATGATGCTTTGATGCAGCCTGTCAGCGAGGAAGCAAATGCCACCATCCAGCAAGAGGGCGCTCTGCTCGAAGTCGCCTTTCCTCTCTACGAAACAACTTTCCGCTTTTCGCGAATCCCGCTCTCATCGCTGCGCTGACATCCTGGCGGACATGCCATGGCATGCCCCAACGCTTAAGTAACAGCACTGGAGGCTCATGTATTCAAGACCTCCGGCGGAGGTCAACATATTAGGCCATGGTCATACAAGCCTACTGGTTTGTATGACCATGGTGACACCATCCCTTACCAATCATGCCTCCATAGGAGGCACACCACCCACGCAGGAGCTGTGCGCCACCTACAGCGGCGGAAATCGGTGGAGTGACAATAACATTGGTCATACAAGCCCATGGGCTTGTATGACCAATGCCTAACATATGCGACCCCGCTGGGGTCGATATTGTATCATCTCTGTTTAAATAAACAGCATTGGGACATGTCCTACAGAGAGGTGCTATTTTAACCTTATTTAACTTGTTAGGGGGGGGGTAAAATACTTATTTTTGTGAAATAGGTTTAATGACTTTGAAAATTGTTTTACACATCCAACCAATTAAATATTTCTTGCGTATGAGACATCTGTTACTGCGATGGGCGGCTTGCGTCACTTTGCTGACCGGTATCGCTTTCTCGGCTCGAGCCGAAGCCGACTGTATCTACATCATCGGCCATGATAACTGGTGGGAAAGACCATGTACTGACAATGCTGAGTTTTTCGCCGACCGCAAACTCTACGAGACATCTCCTGGCAGCAATGTCTATGAGGGTACTTTCTCATTTTCATCATCGGCATGGTTTCGTCTTCTTTCTGATCTTCCTGTAGCTAAGGACGAGAATGATTATTCTGTCTACAAGCAATACGTCATTGCTCCGTTTGCTGACGGATTGATGATGGAGCCTGTCGGGAAAAGCGGACTCTACTCCACCTCCACAGTCAAGATGGAGGACTTCTGCTCGCCATATGTAGAGCCTGGAACATGGCGATTGGAGACGGGATCATCATATATGAAACAATATAAGGTGATAGCCAACCTTAATGTCGGCAAGATATTCCTCGTGCCTACTACTGATTGTGTGGTTGTCCCTGACGGCAAGCCTGACCCGACTCTTGACAATGCCGCCGATTACATCTCTGCCAACGGATATGAGGAGTATGTGCCGGCAGGCAAGCTGTCGTTTAACTATTATGATTTCAATCGCGGCGAATGGTGGAACAACGCTTCTGCCGGCGAATTGACCGATGGATACAACGAGGTTACCTTTAACACACAGGCTACCAAGGCGCGCGGCTATAGCAAATCAGACTGGAAAGGCGGTGTCGTCACAATTCCCTACCAGTCGGTCATACAGCTTAGCGAGAACAGCTCAGCGGCATCAGTGGAAGATGTCATGTACGTGCATCGCGCATCTGACAGCTTTACTCCGTGGCAAGGTGCTTCGCAGCAAGTCGTTGACAAGTTTGATGTATTACGACCTGATGGCGAAGGTAATTATACAGGTACATTGAGAGTATCGCAAGGTGACAAAATTAATTTCATATCTGCCCTGTCAGGCTCTCAGGACGCCAACAGCGTTATATGCCCCGCGGCTGACCGCGCAATGAGTTTCAATGAAGCATCTGGATTGTATTACAGTTCGGCTGTAGTCGCAACGCAGGCTGAAGGTGCATACTGGGTTGTACCCACGATGCTTGGTAGCAGCACATATACTGTGACTGTTACACCTGGTACTAAACCTGTAGTGAAGTTTGAAGGCGAAAAGGCAGCGACCGAGATATATCTTATAGGTGGTCCTCAGGGATGGAATATATCCGATGGCTCTATGCCTCTTAAGAAAACTGTTAATGGCGGCTACTACGGCAATTATGAGGTGCCGGTGTCTAATCCAATGTTCCGCTTCTACACATCTCTTGGCGACTGGGAGAGCAATTCGCTTGGCAGTCAGTATGATGACATTCCGTTGGATCTTGGTACAGTCAACGGTGAGCAGACTCAGAGGCTTATCATCGGAGGCAAAGGTGCGTTCCAATTCTCTGAGTGGCCCGGAGGTATGATGTATATATATATGTGGAACCCTCTGCGGAGCGCGTGACATTCTCGGATATGCCTATTGAAGCTGCGGGAGAGTATGCTGATGACAATGTAGACCCCAAGGGTGTTCAGGGACTTTACACTGACGGTGGCACAGAGGTTGCTGGCACTGACGGCGTATATGAGATGACATTTAGGGTAACAGGGGATGATCCTCAGGTTATCAAGCTGTATACCTATAAGCTGCCTATCTCACGTGACGAAGCTGAGGCAGAAGGCTCATATGCCCTTACATTGGCTGACGGATTTTCATGGGAATTTGATGACCTCGGAGTTGCTGAAGCGACATTTACAGTGCAGGAGGGCGTGACCGCAAAGACACCTAATCATATCACTGTGCAGAATCCCGAAGGCATAAGCTACCAGGAATATAATCTTATGATAGATATGAACACGCATAAGATGTATCTTGAACGTAGTGGCTCGGTGTACTATCTTTTCGGAACGTTGACTGACGGCAAGCTGCCTTCATATGCTGACCGTGCAGACTTCCGCAAATATGCTGTAAAAGATTGTGCCGCCTTTGTCGACATACCTAAGGACAAACTGGATTTTTGCACAGCTCCGTCTATCGCGATTGCAAAAAATATGACAAAATGGTCACAGCTTGAGCCGATATCACTGACTTTCGAGGAAGGTGTGGCTGGTTTCTTCGCACCTACGTCGGTTTTCAGAGTCAAAGCTGACGAATGGGCAGGTGGTCGTCTTTTCGTATCAGGCAACATGATTATGGATGCGCGCAATCTTGACAAAGTATATGGATACGTGAGGAGTAATAATGTCGCTGAAATTAAAAAATCTGTTCTGACAGAGACCGCTCCTGGAAGCATGGTCTATGAGGGTGATGTCGCATTTGTTGATGCACACAATCCATACATGTATTTCTCCATTAATAACCCTGAAAATCAGGTGCTGACCATAGGCTTTGCGTCTACGATGCATTATAACGGCATCGGTTATGTGATTAACGAGGGCGCGAATGAGCTTGTAGCTAAAAACGGGATTGCTTCAGGCGGACTGAGATTCCATGGATCTTCATTCTTCATGCCTTCAGTCAAAGGAAACGGAACGCTTAAGGTGAAGGTTGACCTTAACCATATGGAGATGACAGCTGAGGTCGCTAACGATAACAAAGCATCTGTTTACGAAAGCGTGTCCGAAAATAGCAGTCTTGACGAACTTATAGCTTCGGAGTCGGATGAAATACTTAATGCCGTTACTCTTAACGCTCAGATCAATGTGGCAGAAGGTGGTAAAGCAGAGTTTAACTTTGCTTCACCCGATGGCGAACTTATCGTGCCTGCTACCGGCGGATTTGCTGAAATCAGATTTGGTGATGACGGCGTGTGGGAAGGTGACTTTGTAAAGGTTGCCACTCCGGTGCGTGTACGCAGTGCCGCCCGTAAGGCTGCTGCTGACAATACCGCCAAGTGGAGCATATCTCTCCCTGAGGGTGAAGTTGTCTCTCGCATATCAATGCTTATCAACGAGGATACCAAGAAAATCAAAGTGTTCTCATCGGCGCATAAGACCGACGGTTTCTTCCTGATGACCTACGATAACAATTTCTATTCGGATGACAATTTCGTATGGCCGACCATTGAGACTATGGATAAGTTGCCTGTTCTTGCCAAATCGGCAGACGGTCTGTGCAAGGGTGAGGTAAATGTGCCCGAAACCGGACTGAAAATGATGGTTATCAAGTCGCTCAATGGCAAATATACCGGTGGTTACCATGGCTTGTTGGCGTTTGACGGCTATCAGACGTTTACGCTTGGAGCGGACGGTGACGAGGTTACATTGCCAGCCTGGAACAATGGACTTTCGTGGGAGTGGACTATAAATGCTCCGGCAGGTAAAGCTCTCATCACATATGACGAGAAGGCTAATAAGCTGACCGTGAAGTCGGATGTGGGTCTCGGTGTTGACGACATGACGGCTGAGGATGGCATAGCCTTCCGTCTGACGGTAGGTGATGGTTGCGTGACTGTGACATCTGATGGCAATCTTGATCTGGACTTTGCCAATGCGACTGGCGCAGTAGTAAAGCAAGCCTCGGTAACAGCCGGCACCACCACTATCAATCTCACACCGGGCTTCTACATAGTCGCCGGTCAGAAGATTTTCGTTAGATAACATCCCCTGATAAGGAGGATTCCATAAACCAAAAAGCGTCACGCTGCCTAATGAAAGGGGCGTGACGCTTTTATTATTTAGTGTATAGCGAAGGAGTGGGCTTACAGGAGGGGAGGCTCGTTGGCAGTGACGTATTTGATTTCGCCGCTTTGCTCGTCAAAGGCGATAGTGCTGTCAGATAGTGTTACTGTGTACACTGGGTAGTTATACTGCATGATTATGATGTCGTCCAATGCTCCCAGCCCTTGCAGATAATTCAGAAAAGGGGAGGGTAGGAGATCGGTGGCGAGGATTGACGGGAGGGGCACACCGTTGCCGTCAAGTTTTATCCACTGGCTCTGCTCATTGAAATAGAGAGTCGGACCGTTGTGGAGATAGACGGTCTGGATGTTGCCATGGTTGCCATATGAGTCTACTTCCTGAGCGGGAAAGTAAGTGGAGACGAATGTTGCAACACGATCGGGCATGTCGTCCCATGCCTCGGTGTCGTTGCATGATACGAGTGATATGGCGGCTGCGCTCAGAAGCAGTGCTATGGTTATCCGTGCGATTTTGTCGCTGTGCTTGGTGAAGAACATAGAGAGTAACAGGTAAGCTCAGTATATATGATGAAAAAAAGAATCAGATAGATGTGATGTCTATCTGATTCTTTAACGTATATGCGGCTTGTAAAGTTCTGATGAGTACCTCTCTCTGTATGGAGGGTGTTGCCGAACTTCCAAAGTTCACGCTGAAATCTGTAGGGACATGCCATGGCATGTCTGTGGTGGCTTGAATCATACTATATGAGGACTGACATGCCATGGCATGTCCCTACAAAGTGAGGGATTTCGAGTTATGCAGCACCCTCCGCAATGTGGCAAATTAATGCCTGTACTTACACGTTGAAGCGGAAGTGCATGATGTCACCGTCCTGCACCACATATTCCTTGCCCTCTACGCCCATCTTGCCGGCTTCCTTAACGGCTGTCTCGCCTCCGAGGTTCACATAGTCGTCATACTTGATGACTTCGGCGCGGATGAAGCCTTTCTCAAAGTCGGTGTGGATGATGCCGGCGCACTGTGGAGCCTTGCTGCCGCGCATGAATGTCCATGCACGTACCTCGTCGGGTCCGGCGGTGAAGTAGGTCTGGAGGTCAAGGAGATTGTAGGCGGCACGTATCAGGCGTGACACGCCGCTCTCTTCAAGTCCTATCTCATTGAGAAACTCTTTGCGTTCCTCCCATGTGTCAAGTTCGGCGATTTCGCTTTCGGTCTGGGCTGCGACGATGAGTATCTGCGCGTCCTCGTCCTTGACTGCTTCGCGCACTGCATCGACATATTTGTTGCCTGCTGCTGCCGATGCGTCATCCACATTGCAGACATACATGACAGGCTTGGAGGTCAGCAGAAACAGCTCTTTGAGGAATTTCTGCTCATCGGGGGTCTCACCTTTGACGGTTCGGGCACCCTTGCCGGCTTCAAGGGCTTCCTTGACACGTGACAGCACTTCATATTGCATCTTGGCTACCTTGTCGCCGCCGGTCTGAGCCTGTTTGTAGGTCTTGGCTATGCGGCTGTCAACGGTCTCAAGGTCTTTGAGCTGAAGTTCGTAATCGATGATTTCCTTGTCACGCACGGGGTCTACCGAGCCGTCGACATGGGTGATGTTGTCATCGTCGAAGCAGCGGAGCACATGGAGGATGGCATCTGTCTCGCGGATGTTGGCGAGAAACTTGTTGCCGAGGCCTTCGCCTTTGCTTGCGCCTTTGACCAGTCCGGCGATATCCACGATTTCAACGGTTGCCGGCACCACGCTTTTGGGCTGGCACATCTCCACGAGCCGTGTCAGGCGGTCATCAGGGACGGTGATTACGCCTACGTTGGGCTCTATTGTGCAGAAAGGGAAGTTTGCGCTTTGTGCCTTAGCGTTTGACAGACAGTTGAATAGGGTGGATTTGCCGACGTTGGGCAGTCCGACTATGCCGCATTGTAATGCCATGGGATATCGTTTGGGATTGTTGTTCGGTTGAAGGGTTTATTCGTAGCTGGAGCCGTCAAAGCAGTGGGTGCAGACTTTGCACTTGGGTAGTCCGATAGCTTTTACTACGTTGTCTATTGGGTTGAAGTCAAGTGTGGTGACACCGAGTGTCTCGCGGATTTTCTCGACCATGGCATTGTATTGTGGAGTGCCGTGGGTGCAGTAGGGCGTGAGGTCGATGTCGTCCTTGCCGCCTTCAAGTTCCTTGATGACGCGGCGTGTGATCAGCTCCATGTCGCTCTTGGAGTTGGTGAAGTTGACAAACTTGCATCCATAGACGAGCGGCGGGCAGCTGATGCGCACATGCACCTCCTTGGTGCCGGCATCGTAGAGATCCTTGACGTTGTCACGGAGCTGGGTGCCGCGCACTATGGAGTCATCGCAGAATATGACCTTTTTGTCCTTAAGAAGTGCTTTGTTGGGTATGAGCTTCATTTTTGCTACAAGCTCACGGCGCTCCTGAGTGGACGGGGTGAAGGAGCGGGGCCATGTGGGTGTGTACTTGACGATGCCGCGCTGGTAGGGCTTGTGCATGCCCTGTGAATATCCGAGAGCCATGCCTATGCCCGAATCGGGCACCGCGCTTACGAAGTCGATGTCGGTATGGTCATCTTTGCTCATCATCATGCCTGAGTCATAGCGCATCTCGTCGACGTTGCGGTTTTCGTACTCACATGCCGGGTAACCATAATATGTCCATAGGAAGGCGCATATCTGCATCTGCTCTCCGGGTGCTTTGAGCTGCTTGAAGCCGTCGGCATTGAAACTGACTATTTCGCCTGGACCGAGATTGTAACAGAGGTCAAAGCCGAGATTGGGAAATGCGCAGGTCTCTGATGTTGCAGCCATGGCATCATCTTTCTTGCCGAGGGCTATGGGTGTGCGGCCGAGCCGGTCACGGGCAGCAATGATGCCGTCGGGGGTGAGCAGCAGCATCGAGCAGCTGCCTTTGACACGGCGATACACGTTTTCTATACCCTCGACATAGCTGTTGCCCTCGCTGATGAGGGCGGCAATCATCTCGGTCGGGTTGATGATGTCGTAGCTGTGTTCGCAGAAGTGGTGTCCCTTGGCGAGAAGCTCTTTCTCGAGTTCGCGGATATTGTTGATACGCGCCACTGTCACTATGGCAAACTTGCCGAGGTGGCAGTTGACTATGATGGGCTGTGCATCGGTGTCGCTTATCACGCCGATGCCTACCTTGCCGCTGAAATCGGCAAGATCTTTCTCGAATTTGGTGCGGAAATACGAGTTTTCGATATTGTGGATCGAGCGAGTAAACACTCCATCGTGGCATGTGGCTATACCGGCACGTTTGGTGCCCATATGGCTGTTGTAGTCAACGCCATAGAACAGTTCGTTGACACATTCGTTTCGTTTGGCTATGCCAAAAAAACCTCCCATATCTGTATTTTTCCTTTATATGAATTGAAGTGTAGATGTTGAGTCCGGGGAAATGGTTACTTTTTGTGCTGCTCGATCCAGTGACGTGCGTTGACAAATGCCGTAGCCCAGGGTGTGATCTCCTGATAGTGGCGGGCGGAGGGGTAGAAACCGCACTGCCAGGGGAAGATGGCACGCTCGAGGTGGGGCATCATGGCAAGATGGCGTCCGTCGGCAGATGCTATGCCTGCCACAGCTCCGCGGCTTCCGTTGGGGTTGCCGGGATATGCGGCGTAGGAGTATTTGAGCACCACGTTGTAGTCAGAAACGGGACGGGGCATCACGAAGCGTCCCTCGCCGTGGGCTACCCAGATACCGAGCTTCATGCCGCTGAGCGGACCGAACATGACACTGTCGTTCTGCGGGATGGTCACGCCTACAAAGTTTGACTCAAACTTGTGGCTGACGTTGTGGTCCATCTTGGGCTTGACATCGTCCATTGGTGTGATCAGACCAAGCTCTATCATCAGCTGGCAGCCGTTACATACTCCGAGGCTAAGGGTGTCTTCGCGCTTGTAGAAGTTGTCGAGGGCGCGGCGCGCCTTTTCGTTGTAGAGGAAGCCGCTTGCCCAGCCCTTGGCGCTCCCGAGCACGTCGGAGTTAGAGAATCCGCCGCAGAACACTATCATGTTAACATCTTCAAGGGTCTCTCTGCCGCTCATGAGGTCGGAGAGGTGCACGTCCTTGACATCAAATCCGGCTGCGTAGAGCGAGAATGCCATTTCGCGGTCGCCGTTGGTGCCCTTGTCGCGGATGATGGCGGCGCGGATGCCGCTACGGTCTTTGCGGCGCAGCGTGATCTCGTGGTCAGCCATCTTGCCGTTAAATGAGGCAGGTATGGCGTAGCGTATCGGCTGCTTGGAGTAGTTTTGGTAACGTGCCAGTGCGTTCTTCTCGCCACTCTGGAGGCAGTCAAGCAGATATGATGTGCGATACCATGAGTCGCGGAGCTTGTCGGTGTCAAGTGTAGTGACGGTGTTGCCTCCGATTTTGACAGTCACGTTACGGTCTTTGCTGGGTGTGCCTATGGTCCAGAAACGTACACCTGCCTGGCTGAGTACGCTGCGTACATGGGTCAGCGATGCGTTGGTTACCTGAACCACGAGGGCGGGATTCTCGGCAAAGAGCAGTTTGACGGCATCATTGCCGAGAGCTGCTGCCATCTCGGTGAGGTCGATGTCAAGACCGCCGGCGCGGTTGGCGAAAATCATCTCAAGCAGGGTGGTGACGAGACCGCCGGCTGAGATGTCGTGGGCTGCAAGGAGCGACCCGCTGTTGACGAGGGTCTGCACGGCATTGAATGCCGATACGAAGTATGCGGCATCGCCTACGGTCGGCGCTTCTGCACCGAGACGGTTGAGGGTCTGGGCGAGAGCCGAACCGCCCAATTGCAGCGGGCAGCTTGAGAAATCGATATATATAAGTTGTGAATTGCGCTTCTGGATGACGGGAGAGAGGGTGCGGCGCACGTTCTTGACCTCACCGGCTGCTGAGATGATTACGGTGCCGGGGGCATACACCTTGTCCTCGCCATATTTCTGGGTCATCGACAGGGAGTCCTTGCCGGTGGGGATGTTGATGCCGAGCGAGCAAGCGAAGTTGCTGCAAGCCTCCACGGCTTTGTAGAGGGCTGCGTCCTCGCCTTCGTTCTTGCAGGGCCACATCCAGTTGGCACTCAGGGAGATGCCGCTCAGTCCGCCCTTGATGGGTGTGCCTACGATGTTGGTCAGGGACTCGGCTACGGCTATGATGGAGCCTTTGGCTGAGTCAATCAGGGATACCTGAGGCGCGTGGCCTATAGAGGTTGCGATACCTGAGCGGCCGTTGTAGTCGAGAGCCATCACGCCGCAGTCGCTCAGCGGCAACTGGAGCTCACCCTGGCACTGCTGACGGGCTACTTTGCCTGTGATGGAACGGTCTACCTTGTTGGTCAACCAGTCCTTGCAGGCTACGGCTTCGAGTGACAGCACGTCGGCTGTATATTCGGCTATCTTGGCTGCGTCATACTCCACATCGGCATATTTGCGCTCCACTGTGTGGTCGGTCATGACCGTCTTGGGGGCTTTGCCAAACATGTCGTCCATGGCGAGGTCGATGGGCTTGACTCCGTCGGGGGATTCGAATACGAAGCGATGGTCGCCTGTGGTCTCGCCCACGACGTAGAACGGAGCCTTCTCGCGCTCGGCGATGCGGCGCACGCGGGCTATGTCTTTTTCCTTGATTACCATGCCCATGCGCTCCTGGCTCTCGTTGCCGACGATTTCCTTGTATGACAGGGTGTTGTCGCCGATAGGCAGGGCTGAGATGTCGATTTTGCCGCCGGTTGCCTCTACCAGTTCGGAGAGGGCGTTGAGGTGACCGCCGGCACCGTGGTCATGGATGGATATGATGGGATTCTTGGGGTTTTCGGCGAGTGCGCGGATGACGTTGCTTACGCGCTTCTGCATCTCGGGGTTGGCGCGTTGCACGGCGTTAAGCTCTATGGCATTGTCATACTGACCTGTGGCTACGGATGACACTGCACCGCCGCCCATGCCGATGCGGTAGTTGTCGCCGCCCATGACCACGACCTTCTCGCCGCCCTGGGGTTCGCCCTTGATGGCATCGTGCTTGGCTGCGAAACCTACACCGCCGGCGAGCATGATGACCTTGTCATAGGCGTAGAAGCGTCCGTTTTCATCGTGCTCGAATGTCAGCACCGAGCCGCAGATGAGCGGCTGCCCGAACTTGTTGCCGAAGTCCGATGCGCCGTTTGATGCTTTGATGAGGATTTCGGCAGGAGTCTGATAGAGCCAAGCGCGGGGATTCATCATCAGTTCCCAACGGTGTTCGGGCGACATGCGCGGATAGCTGGTCATGTAGACGGCTGTACCGGCGAGGGGCAGACTTGCCTTGCCGCCGCCGAGGCGGTCGCGGATTTCGCCGCCTGAACCGGTGGCTGCGCCGTTGAACGGCTCCACGGTGGTGGGGAAGTTGTGGGTCTCGGCTTTGAGCGACAGCACCGTCTTGAGGTCGGTCACCTCGAAGTAGTCGGGCTGGTCGGGATTGGCAGGATAGAAGAGGTCGATGGTCGGACCGTTGACAAATGCCACATTGTCCTTATATGCCGAAACGAGTCCTCCGGGGTTCTCCTGTGATGTTTTCTTGATGAGTTTGAACAGAGAGAGGGGCTTTTCTTCGCCGTCGATGACAAATGTGCCGTTGAATATCTTGTGGCGGCAGTGTTCGCTGTTGACCTGCGAGAAGCCGAACACTTCGCTGTCGGTCAGCGGCCTGCCGAGCTTCTTGGCGAGATCGCGGAGATACTGCTCCTCGTCGGCACTGAGTGCGAGTCCCTCCTGACGGTTGTATTCTGATATGTCTTCAATGTACACGATGGGTTCCGGCTCGCGGGCTGTCTCGAAGATTGAGGCATTGAGACCCTGGTAGACGCGCTGGAGCATCTTGTCGTGCTTAGGCTCGGTGCCGGGCTTGACAAGCTGATATTCCTCTATGCGTGTGATGCCGTGCATGCCCATGTTCTGGGTGATTTCCACGGCATTGGTGCTCCATGGAGTGACCATCTCGCGGCGCGGACCCACAAAAGTGCCTTTGACCGCCTTGGCTTGAAGTTTGTTGGCACCGCCGAAGAGCCATGCCAGTTTACCAGTTTCTTCCTCACTGAGCTTGTGGTCAATTTCCACGGCATACACCGTGTTTCCACCCTTTTTAAAAAAGAAGACCATAAAGAAATATGTATGTTGTATAGTGTAATGATTGCATCAATCGGAAACCCTATAACGATAGGGGAAAATCACCCACAAATTTACGCATAAATATTGAAACATCTGCCATCCCTCTGCCCATTTCCGCAGCAGAGCGTTCATTGAGGCGATTATAATCTCTTGATATAATAAAGGCGCATCCGCGGGGTGCGGGTGCGCCTTTATGGGAGGGTGGAGTAGGGAGGGGTCAGAGGAGGCGTTTGGTGGTGGTGCCGTTTTGGCGGACTATGTAGATTTGTCCGGGGAGGGGGGTGGTGACTTGTTCGCCCTGGAGGTTGTAGTAGACGGGGGCTTCGTCAGAGGTGGGATCGGCGGAGAGGTCGGGGGTGTCGGCGGAGGCTATGAATTCCTGGTCGTAGGTGGTGGTGTACTCTACGCCGTGGACTGTGTAGGTGATTTTGACCCATTTGACATATTGGGGCGGGATGGCTGTGTTGTATGCGCCGTATGCTGGGTTTTTCCAATACATGGCGTCTGTGGCTACTTTTTTGAGCTTGACCATCTCGGGGAAGATCTCTTTAAGGGTTATGACCAGTCCGTTGTTGACGGTGGAGAAGTCGAGGCGGAAGAATTCTTCGACGTAGCAGCCGGCATTGATGGCTTCTGAGAAGCGTCCCATTGATGCGCCTGGGATGTAGTAGGTAGCGTTGTCCACTACATAGTCGGAGGCTGGTGCATAGGGTGATTCCCAGTAGAATATGGGCTTGAACTTGTCTGACTTGTCGGCTTGCGCGAGAATGCTGCTGACTGATGCTCCGTTTTGAGTTGCGCCCTCGAGTCCGTCGACTTTCATGAATATGTGGGGCTTGAGCGGAGTGAGCTCAAACAGAGGCTTGTTGTTCCAGGATTCGGGGCGGCGGGTGAAGCTCCCGAGTATTATCTTGTTGAGTTTAGGGCTGCGGGTGGCTACGGCGACGGAGCCATACTTGATGTAGGTCTGCGAGAAATAGGTGTAGGAGGGAAAATAGAGGTCGGTCAGGAGCGGGCAATTTGCGGCGAAGTATGTCCCAGCATAAAAGGGCAATTCGGGAGTGGTGACGAGCAGGGAGGCATCTATCTTGGTCAGGTTTTTGCAACCGTCAAATATGTAATTGCTCCAGTAGCCACCTCCTACGGGCTTGGAAGTGATGGCTGCGTCATCGAAGATGACAGTCTCGAATCCGGTGTTGGCAAATGCCGAGTCGCCCATGTGGAAGTTGGTAAACGGATGTTCTTTCAGTGCTTCGCAATCGGCGAATGCGCCTATGCCTATCTTCTCGGGCAGTCCTCCGGCATAGGTGACAGATGCGAGTTTAGATGATTTTTTTGCCATGTGGTCGGGCACTTTGCTGATGGAGCCTTTGAATGCGATGGATGTGAGATCCGGGCATTCTGAAAATGCGTAATCGCCTATTTCGGTCACTGAGGCTGGGATGCTGGCTTTGCGGATGTGGGATTTCGAGAAGGCTGCTTCGCCGATTTCGGTCACGGTAGAGGAGATTGTGACATCTGACAGGTATAGCGTGTTGGCAAAAGCGTTGTCCATGACGGCTGTTATGCCTGACGGTATGGTGTAGGAGCCTTGCATCTTGCGGGCGGGAAACGCTATCAGGTGTCCGTGCTGTGGATTGATGAGGACTCCGTTGGTGGCTGTGAAGATGGAATTGGAGTCATAGACGGTGATGTTGCCAAGCCAAGGCATGGAGTTGATGCCGCTGTTTCCGGGGTAGGATGTGACGGGACCGAGCGAGAGGGTGGTCACGGTGGTGACTCCTGTAAATGCGGACTCTCCGAGGGCGGTGACATTGGCGGGCAGCTTCAGCAGACCGTTTGTGACTTTGACTGCCTGTGGTGTTCGGACGAGTACGTTGCCGTTATTTTCTCCAAAAGTTTTGCCTAAAAGAAGTCCGTCGGCAGTCGCGCTGAAAAAGCCGTTGCCTTGGCTGACCTCAAACGTTTGGAGTTTGGGGCAGTCGTTGAAGTTGTTGGTGTTACCGGAACGGTTGCTTTCATATGAATCACCGATGCGGACGACTGCCTGCGGAATCACGATTTTTGTGACTGATGTCAGCCCGTCAAGCGCGTGGTCTCCTACAGCGGTGACGGTGTAGGGGTAACCGTTGATGTTGATGATAGAGGGGAGTGCCAGAGTGCCACTGATGAGATAGTCATCAGGGTCGGCGAGCGCTGTGATGCGGCATGTTTTCTTTGCTTCGTCGGTAACTTCGGCTTTGAAGTCCACTGCAAGGGCATTGATACAGGTTGCCAGTCCTACGGCGGTGAGTAAAATTTTGTTCATGAATAAAAGTAGAAGTTATTTAGATGTGATAAAATGGTCTGAGAGCAGCATGATAATGAAATTTAGATGTCGCAAAATTAGGGATATATAGGCGTAGATATGGTATGTAGACGGTATATTTCGGGTCTACAATGGTCAATAGACGGTGCTTTGTGTGGTAGTCTCTGTAGACTGGTGCCATCTTTTGCAGTGCGTGGCTGACATACCACGGCATGTTCCGATGCTGTTTCCTTGACGTGGAAATCACATGGATGTAGGGACGCGGCGTGTCAAAAAACAGATCAGGTCATACGGCGCTTGGAGCGTGTATGACCTGATGCTATGTTAGAGGGATGTATCGGTTTTATTCGAAGCGGGGTCCGCGGTTGCCGTTGTCACGGCGAGGTCCGCGGTCGCCGTCACGGCGAGGTCCGCGGTCGCCTTCGCGGCGAGGTCCGCGGGGTGCGCGTTCGCGCTCTACGTAGCCTTCGGGTTTAGGCTGGAGGGCACGGAGTGACAGACGGTATTTGCCGGTCTTCTTGTCGATTTCGATGAGTTTGACCTCAAGCTCGTCGCCTTCTTTGAGACCCGATGCTTCCATGTTGTCGAGGCGGTCCCATGAGATCTCGCTGATGTGGAGCAGTCCGTCACGGTTAGGCATGAACTCTACAAACGCGCCGAACTCGAGTATGGAGCGTACACGACCTTTGTAGACCTTGCCCTCTTCAGGCAGCTCTACGATGGCGTTGATCATAGCCAGAGCTTTGTCTATAGACTCCTTGTTGGCTGCTGCCACTTCGATGTAGCCGCCTTCGTCGATTTCGTCGATTGAGACTGTGGCACCGCTCTCTTCCTGGATGCCCTGGATTACCTTTCCGCCCGGGCCTATGACTGCACCGATGAGTTCCTTGGGTATGGTCATAGTGACGATGCGTGGTACGTGAGGCTTGTAGTCCTCGCGAGGAGCGGGTATGGTGGCTTCGATGATGTCAAGGATGTGGAGACGTCCATCGCGAGCCTGGTTGAGCGCTTTCTCGAGGATTTCGTAGCTCAGACCGTCGCACTTGATGTCCATCTGTGTGGCTGTGATGCCGTCACGTGTACCTGTCACCTTGAAGTCCATGTCGCCGAGGTGATCCTCATCGCCGAGGATGTCGGAGAGGACTGCCCACTTGTCGCTTTCGGTATCGGTGATAAGACCCATGGCGATACCGCTGACGGGTTTCTTCATCTTGACACCAGCATCAAGCAGGGCGAGTGTGCCGGCGCAGACGGTTGCCATCGATGACGAACCGTTGCTCTCGAGGATGTCACTGACCACGCGGCATACGTAGGGGAAGTCCTCGGGGAACATGCGTTTGAGGGCACGGTGTGCCAGGTTGCCGTGACCGATTTCACGACGGCCTACGCCACGCTGGGGCTTGGCTTCGCCTGTGGAGAAGGGGGGGAAGTTATAGTGGAGCAGGAAGCGTTCGCGACCCTGGTTGATTACGTCGTCTACGATCTTCTCGTCAAGCTTGGTGCCGAGGGTGACTGTGGAGAGCGACTGTGTCTCGCCGCGGGTGAATACTGCCGATCCGTGAGGTCCGGGGATGTAGTCTACCTCGCACCAGATGGGGCGGATTTCGGTGGTCTTGCGGCCATCGAGGCGAATGCCCTCGTCAAGGATGCAGCGGCGCACAGCCTCTTTCTCTACATCGTGGTAGTAACGCTTGACGAGCGGTGTCTTTTCGTCACGCTCTTCTTCTGGGAGTGATTCGATATATTCATCGCAGATGGCATCAAAACTGTCCTGACGCCAGTGCTTGTCGGCGCAGCCGGCTTTGGCTACTGCGTAAGCCTTGTCGTAGCACTTGTCGTGGATGTCCTTGCGGAGCTCCTCGTCGTTGACCTCGTGGCAATATTCGCGCTTGGTGAGCGAGCCAACCTCCTCGGCAAGCTCCATCTGAGCCTTGCACTGCACCTTGATGGCTTCGTGGGCTGCTTTGAGAGCTTCGAGCAGTTCGGCTTCGGATACCTCGTTCATCTCGCCCTCGACCATCATGATGTTGTCATAGGTGGCACCTACCATCAGTTCGATGTCGGCACGTTCAACCTCGTCAAATGTGGGGTCGATGATGAATTTGCCGTCAACGCGGGCTACACGCACCTCGCTGATGGGACCATTGAAGGGTATGTCGCTGACAGCGAGGGCTGCCGATGCAGCGAGTCCGGCGAGAGCGTCGGGCATGTCTTCGCCGTCGGTGGAGTATAGGGTTATGTTGACAAAAGTGTCAGCATGGTAATTGCTGGGGAAAAGCGGACGGAGCACACGGTCAACGAGACGCGCCGTGAGGATTTCGTAGTCCGATGCGCGGCCTTCACGTTTGAGGAAGCCGCCTGGGAAACGTCCGAAAGAGGAGAATTTTTCCTTGTATTCAACTTGAAGGGGCATGAAGTCTACACCCTCGCCGGCATCTTTTGCCGTCACTACAGTGGCAAGGAGCATCGTGTTGCCCATGCGCACTTCAACCGCTCCATCGGCTTGCTTGGCGAGCTTGCCAGTCTCTATGGTAATCTGGCGGCCATCAGGAAGCTCGATGGTTTTCTTGATTGGGTTTAACATTTAATGTGAAATTTGATATATGATTTTTTACTCTCTATATTTCGTGCGCAAATTTAGCAAATATATACAGCATTATGAAGTGAACAGCTTATAAATATTCTCCATAAGGATTACAGTATTAGCTAAAATTAATTAAATTTGAGGCAGATTATGGCAAATGGTTTTACACACATACGGCTGGCATCGGTCGCGTCGACCAACGCCGAGATGAAGTCACAGGCGTCACAGCTGGCGACAAATGCGGTCATATCTGCCGTGGAGCAGACAGCCGGACGCGGGCAGCGGGGCAATACATGGGAGGCATCTCCTGAGGAGAATGTGACTATGTCAATGCTTCTGCGCCCACGGCACTTCAAGGCTTCGGAACAATTCTATATATCTCAGATAGTGGCGGTTGCGGTGGCTGATGCCGTACGCGGACTGCTGCTGCGGGCATCCTGTCAGGATGTCGAAGATGTCGGCGTGAAATGGCCCAATGACGTGTATGTCGGTGACCGCAAAATCTGCGGCATACTGATAGAAAATTCGCTGTCGGGACACGGCATCCAGCATTCGATAGCGGGGATAGGTGTCAACGTAAATCAGCGTGAATTTCTGTCGGATGCGCCAAATCCGGTGTCGCTGTATCAGTTGACCGGCATGTGTTGGGCTGTGGAAGAAGTTATAGAACTTATAGCCGACGGCATAGTCAGGCTTATGGATTTGTATGATCGAGAGGGAGCCGACATGGAGCAACTGCAACGGGAATATGGCGGCATTTTGTGGCGCAGGGAAGGATTTCATCCCTATATTGACAATATCGCTGGCGAAGCAATCAGCGCGGCAATCGATAGAGTGGCACCTGACGGCATGCTGACACTGAGGCTTGCCGACGGCAGTCAACGTACATATGCTTTCAAAGAAGTGGCGGCTGTGATATGAATTTCAGTTCATTTTGATCGGAAACCGTCGAGCCATTGCTCATCGGAGGGGCGTATCGCCATGATGTCGGCTTCGAATGTGTCGCGGTTGACGGCGCGGTTGCGCAGGCGGTTGCGGTAGGAATATATTGTGTTGACCGAGTAGTTGAGAAGTTCGGCGATGCGTCCGCTTTCTTCGATGCCGAGTCGCATGAATGCAAGCAGCCGCAGGTCGGTGGTCAGTGTGCCGTCTGTGGGTATTTCAAGCTGTTCGTCAGGATTGAGCAGGCTGTTGACTTTCTCGGGAAAATCGGGGTAGAGGTGCAGGAAAGCGTTGTCAAAGACTTCGTAAAACTCTTTTGACTGCTCCTCGATGAATTTTCCTGATTTTGTCATCTTATACAGATCGTCCACTTTGCCTGCCGATATCTTGCGGTTGGCGAATTTGCAAAACTGATTCAGCTTGTCCATGTATATGGAGCATAGTTCCAGGAACTGGCTGATATATACCTGTTTGGCGGCATTTGCAGCTGTGAGGTTGTTGCGCAGGCGTTCCATGCGGGTCATCTCCTTGCGCAGTTTGACAAACATCGACACCACCACAATCAACAGTATCGCCAGACCTCCGAGCACCCACAGAATGCGCTGGCGACTGCGGTCGAGCTGGGCTGCGTGTGACGCTTCGATAAACGGCAACGCAAAGCCTGTCTCGCTGATGCGCAACTCGCTTCCAGAGCTGACGGCGCTTTTGAGAGCTGCAATCAGGTAGTCATAGGCTCGTTCTACGTCGCCTTGGTCGTAGAGGCGCTGTCCGAGCGTCTGTAGCGAACTGATTTCCTGGACGGCGGCTTTAAGGTCGGCAGTGGCTGAGAGTGCAAGGTAATATATTTCTTCATTGTAATTTCCTTCGGCTCTGGCTATGGTGCTCATCTGATAGGCGGCATAGGCAAACAGTCGGGAATCTCGGGGAATTATGCGCATCAGTTGTGACGTGTAGCTCCATGCCTTGGCGAGTTCGCCCTGGGTGAAGTAGTAGCCTCCCGATTGCAGCAGGTACATCGGAGAGTCTTTGCTCAGGTAGTGGATGAGTTGTCGCTGATGTTCGGTTGCCTTGTCGGCAAAGTGCATGTCGGCATACTTGTGCTGGCCACGCAGGTCGGACAGGAACCCATACATGGATCGCCCGGAATTGTGGTAAAGTACCATTTGCTCGCGGCTGAAACCGGTGGTATCCACCGAGGCGAACAGAGATAGGGCTGGTCCCATGGTGCCGTTGAGAGGCAGTATGGCGGCAGCTCTCAATGCGCCCACCGCAGCGAGGGAATCCAGCCCTTGCCGGTGACCTTCTTCGTGGAGTATCGTGAAATATTTGACGGCTGAGTCGGTGTTGAATCCTTCGTAAGCTTCACCCACAGCCAGTATTTTCTTGAGCGAAGCAGCTCCGGATGGGATGCTGTCCATGTCGCGTTTGAGCCGTTCGATGAAGCGTTTTCGGTTTGCCACGTATCCTTCCCGCAGCGAGAGCTCGTGGTCGACTTTTCCCAAAGCAGCTTCCACGTCCTTATGGCTGACAGATGGGGCTGCATATGTGCCCAATGCGCACAGGAGGAACATGCAGCATATTGACATGCGGCATATTGATGCCTTGAGGCTGCTGGATATGTTGAGATAAAACGGATATGTTGATGCCATTGATGCAAAATTACATCAAAATAATGAGTAAAAAGCGGCATGAGTCCAAAAAATAGATTCATGCCGCTTTCATCATTAGTGGGTGTGGGGTGAGGCTATGTCACTGCTCCTCTTTATTGGTCGCGCTTTTGAAGCCTCCGAGAAGGTTGAATTTCAGCTCTGTTCCGTCTGACAAGCCGATTTCGTACCCAGAGGATTTCTTGACCACTTTGACTATCTTGGAGTCGCTGTAATGCTTTTTGGTGTAGTTGCGGATAGGTTTCGTGATGAGACCTTCGGGAACCTCGCGCTTTTTGCAATCCACCGACTTCCATTTGCCGGAGTTGCTGAACTCTATTTTTGTGCCGTTGACCAGCTTGACATCGTAGTCGGTTTTCTTGAGCAGATGCCTGTCAATCTTTATGTTGCTTATCTTTGCTTTGGGAAAGTAGGTGTCGAGCATTTCGCGCGCCTCTTCGGGGAGCTTCTCCCGGTTTAGGGTGTAAGAGTCGATGAATGCGTACGCGGAGGCTGTTGCCGAGATAAGCATCAATAGCGAGATGATAAGATGTTTCATGCAGTTGTGTTTGATTGTTAGTGTTTGTCAAATTTGCGTAATCTATAACGATAGTCTGTGTCGAAGTATATATGCCGACAAGCTTATTTGGGTATATTTGATTTTGATTTGGTTAAATATTTAAAATTGTTGTTATGGCGGTTACGTTGTATTGAAAAATTATGTATATTTGCGTCCTTATTTTCCCGCCCAAGGGAAGTTGACAAAACGGGGCTGACCGGTTTTGACAGCGTGTAGAGGTGGTGAGTAAGCATGCAGAGTGATGATGCCTACACTCTTAAATCAGAGACATCAGCAAGTTTTAAATGGCGAAAATAACTACGCTCTTGCTGCCTAATCGAAGTACAGTAGATCCGGCTTAATCTCCGCAACAGTTGCAGAGACAAGACATCGCCCGGGAGTCCTTTTTCCGAGACAACCCGATCAGGCGGTGCAGAAATATCGGGAATAGGGTGCCGAGAGCCTCGCGAGGCATCCGAAACCTTAGAGGCTAAGGATGGCATTGGTCGTCACCTACCTGTGCCGTCACGAAAACCAAGTGGCGACTAAGCATGTAGAAAGCTCATTAGTTCCGCGTTTGGACGAGGGTTCAAGTCCCTCCAGCTCCACTTTTTTAGAAACGGCAGAACACCCGGGTGTTCTGCCGCTTCTTTTCTAATAACATCAGGGCCGGAACAATGTGGATTGAAGGCGGTGGTTAGAAACAAAGAATGGTGTAGAAGGATTAGTATTAAATTTCTATTAAATTTTACGTGGCTGGTAGGGGATGCTGATATTTTGCCTTATTTTTGCTGAATAAAGGATTATCCCCGATTATATGGACGATACCGTAAAGATACTTGTAGTTGACGATGAGGAGACTCTCTGCGAGGCGCTCCGCTTTAACCTTGAAGCCGAGGGTTATGTCGTGGACACTGCCTTGAGCGCAGAGGAGGCTTTGACGCTGGACTTGTCAGAATATTCACTCATTCTTCTTGACATCATGATGGGAGATATCAGCGGCACCCAGCTTGCCTCCATACTCAAGAGGAGGGAGGACACCGCACGGATACCGATCATATTTTGCACGGCGCGGGATGCTGAGGATGACATGGTCAAGGGGCTCGACCTCGGAGCTGATGACTATATCACCAAGCCTTACTCCATACGCAATGTCCTTGCGCGCGTACGCTCTGTGCTGAGACGTACTGCGTCAAGGACAATAACTCCGATCAATGATGCGCCACTGTCCTATAAGACCCTTGCTGTCTATCCGGAGAAAAAACTCTGCACCGTAGGTGGCGAGGAGGTCAGGATGCCTCGCAAGGAGTTAGAGATACTGCTGATGCTGCTGCGGCATCCCGGACGGGTGTTTTCGCGTGAGGAGATACTCAAGCGCATATGGCCAGATGAGGTCACAGTGCTTGACCGTGTGGTTGATGTCAACATCACACGTCTGCGCTCGAAGCTCGGCGAATATGCACGCAACATAGTTACCAAACCCGGTTACGGCTATGGCTTCATGGTTTAGACTGACATATCACAGGCGGTTGTTTCTTGGATTAGTGGCTTTCCTGTGGCTTATGCTGGGTTGCTTTGCTGTGTTTCAGTACCATCGAGAGAAGCAGTTTAAGTCCGAGGAACTTAATATGCGGCTGCAGATGGTCAATGACCGTATCATCCAGGCGATGGATGACGGCGACAGTGTGTTTGCTCCTGCCTCGGTCATACCGCATGAGTTCGCCGACCTGCGTATCAGCGTGATTGCCGACAACGGACAGGTGATATATGATAATTCACTCGACTCCCTTCCTGGCTCCAACCATCTTTACCGCAAAGAAATAGCGGAAGCGTTGAAATCTGGCGAAGGCTATGCCCTGCGCCGACACAGCGAAAGCACCGGAGGCACATATTTCTATGCCGCGAAGCGCGCTGACGGCTACATCGTGCGCACAGCCGTGCCCTACACAGTGTCGCTTGACCAGCTGCTTGCTGCCGATTATACATTTCTGCGTGTCATGCTCGTGGTTACGGTTGTCATGTGTATCATCGGTTTTTTCGCTACGCGCCGTGTGGGCTGTCACGTGGAGCGTCTTGGGCGTTTCGCCCGCAGTGCCGAGCGTGGCGAGCGTATATTAGACACCGAGCCGTTTCCCCACGACGAACTCGGCGACATTTCAAACAATATCGTGCGCCTCTATGCGAGGCTGCAGCAGGCTGTCACTGACCGTGACCGCGAACATCGTCACGCTCTCCATGAGCAACAGGAGAAGATGCGTATCAAGCGTCAACTCACCAATAATATGAACCACGAACTCAAAACTCCGGTAGCTTCGATGCAGGTGTGTCTTGAGACACTAATGACCCACAAAGGACTGTCGGAAGAGAAGCGTGATGAGTTCATAGCTCGTTGCTATGCTGCCAATGAGCGATTGCGGCAGCTGCTGGCAGACGTGGCTGTGATTACCCGCATGGAGGACGGAAGCGACAGCATACAGCGCGAGCCGGTCAATGTGCGAGAACTGGTGGCGGAGATCTGTGACGAGTATGAGGCTGTGGCGCGTGCGAAGGGTTTTGAAATATCCGACACCATGTCATGCGATGTAATGGTATCGGGCAATGCGGCGTTGCTGGCATCGGTGTTCCGCAATTTGATTGACAATGCCTTGGCTTACTCGGGAGGAAGCCGCATAGAGATTTCTGATAACAGCACTGACGATGGCTTCCTGACCATAATCGTAGCCGACAATGGCAGCGGTGTGCCGGAAGAACATCTGAAGCGTCTGTTCGAGAGGTTCTACCGCATTGACAAGGGGCGTTCGCGTCAGTCGGGAGGTACCGGACTGGGATTGTCGATTGTCAAGAATGCCGTCCTGTGGCATGGCGGCACCATCCGTGTCGCCAACCGAGAGGGCGGCGGATTGGTTTTCACATTCACGCTCCGTGTAGAATGAACATGCAGAATGTTGAAGTTTGGTCACTCCTTTAAGAGAGTGTTGCATAACTTGAAATTCTTCAACACGTAGGGACATGCCATGGCATGTCAGCCCTCATATGACGTGATTCAAGTCACCACAGACAGCCCAGTCAGACATGCCATGGCATGTCCCTACAGATTTTAGCGTGAATTTTGGAAGTTATGCAACACCCTCTCATTGATGGAGGAAACAGTCGGGTTGATGGGAGTTGAATACGCCTATTGACTGGAGGAAGGCATGGATTGTGGTGGAGCCGACGAATTTCATGCCTCTTTTTCGCAGGTCGGCTGAGAGTGCGTCGGAGATAGGGGAGGTGGCCGAGGTATGGTCAATAATCGGGATATCTGGGTGGAAGCCGCTGAGATAGCGGTCAAACGAGCCGAACTCTTCCTGAATCGCTCGGAATACCCGGGTATTGGTGACGACTGCTTTGATTTTGGCTCTGTTGCGGATTATGCCTGGATTTGCCATCAATGCCTCTATCTTGGCATCGTCATATGCGAGGATGATGTCGCGGTCAAATCCATCGAACGCTTCGCGGAAGGCTTCGCGCTTGTTGAGTATGCACTCCCATGACAGCCCTGCCTGGAAGCATTCCAGTATCAGCAGTTCCAGCAGTTGCGCATCGTCATGAAGAGGACGACCCCACTCCTGGTCGTGGTATCTGATATAGAGCGGATTTTTAGGATTTGCCCAGAAGCACCGCTTTACCGATGAGTTGCCGTCTTTTTTCATAACTGGTGAAGCATTTCGGTTATTCCTAATCGTTCCTGTTCCTTTTTCGGGAGTTTTCGTGCCACCTGGCAGTAGGAGTGAAGTATGAGGTCTTCTTGCATCCTGTCGGGGACATCGTATTGGAATCTGACCGATATCCAGTGACGTTTGTTCATGTGGAAACCGGGGCTTATGCCGCGGTATGTCTCGCATAATTCTGCGCCGTAGTCAGGATCGACTTTGATATTATAGAAATCCCACTCGCATGATAGGTCTATCAGGCAGAACATCCGCCCTCCTATTTCCAGAGCCAGTGTGTCAGGACCGAAAGGGCATCTTTCAGTGGCGAAAGGCAACGACAGCCCGTAATCTCGTACTTCCTCTATGTTCATTGCCGTTACTGCTTGGCGTATCCTATGGGATTGTTCATCACAGGAAGCTGACGAGGGGAGAAACCTAAAAGATCTGATATCCCCTTGACATCCATGGTTGCGCGTGGCACGGTGGCTACGCCCTCGGATGTGCATGCGAGGTTGAGGTTTTGGCAGGCTATGCCTACATCTACCATAGCCATCGAGCGCGCCTGTTCTCCATCAGGCAGGTCGGTCATGTCTGCTACAAACACGATAGTTACCGGGGCTTGTGAGGCGAAGTCCTGTGAAAATTCTTTTGTGCCTGCGATAAGAGAGCGGTGGTCGCCAGCCGTGGCAAGAGTCAAAGCATGGGATGACGGCTGATATTCCCAGACTCCGTCTTTGTCGAAAACGAATGCCCGTATTTCCTGCCAGTTGCGAGCAGTGGGGTTGCTGCGGTTGGCTGGTGCGCCGAATTTTGACGGCTGCGCATCGGGACGGTTCACTCCGACGCTCATCCATAGGAGCTGACCGAGTGTGGAGTCGTTGATTTCTCGGGTGAGATCAAATTCGCGTACGCTGTGACGGTTTGCGATGACCTCGTTTATCGGCATGCCGCCGATGCTTGATGGGATAGGGAGTTTCTTTTCTTGTGCTGTCATGGTGAGGGATGTTATGATGGTCAGGGCTGTGACGCAGTTTCGCATAAATGCCCTGGGTCTGAACTGATTCATTGTCATCATGCAAATATGGTTAAAGGGTGGAAATAATCGATAGCGGTTATAATTTTTTATGAAATATTGTTATTACTGTTATGATGTCAATATCTATCTTTGACACAAAGATACATTAATTCAATAAAAAACTTATTACTATGGAACTAAAAGTAGGAGATATGATTCCCGATACCCTCGGTCTCGGCAGTGACGGGAAGGAGGTACATGCCGCAGATTTTGCAGGTACGCCTCTTGTGATATATTTCTATCCCAAGGACAATACTCCCGGATGCACAGCCGAAGCATGTTCGCTTCGTGACGGCGAGTCTGCGCTTGAAGCAAAGGGCTACAAAGTGATAGGCATAAGCAAGGACTCGATAGCGAGCCATGCGAAGTTCGCTGACAAGTATTCGCTGCCTTTTACCTTGCTGAGCGACCCGACTACAGAGGTCAATCAGGCTTTCGGCGTATGGCAGAAAAAGAAAATGGCTGGGCGCGAGTACATGGGCACCGTGCGCACCACTTTCATAACTGACGCCTCACACCGCATCACGCATATCATCAATAAGGTAGACACCAAGAATGCCGCAGCGCAGATATTGTCTCTTATGGCTGGCAATGAGTAGACTCTGTTAAAAAAGTTGTTAAAGCATCCCTACTGTTAATGTTATTTAATAAATAGGGATGCTTTTTTATATTTCGTTGTGTTTTTGTAGTTTTGTGATTGGAAAAATGCCAAGACCCTCTCTGGCACTCTTACCTTAAACTTTCTTATCAATAATCTCTAATCATTAATTCTACACTCTCATGAGGTCAAAGTTTTTTCTTGCTTTGATGGCTTTTGTCCTGCCCTCGGTATGTTGGGCTGCCGGACAGCAGGCTTCCGCTTCATCGGATCCCTCTCCTGCCGTGACAAACAAGCCTGTGACCGTCACGGTCACCACAAATTCAATGGGCAATGATGTTTACGCCTACACATGGTGTATCGTATCAGGTGCCGAGGTGTCGCCGTTCACGTGGGACGCCGCAATCAATGCCAAATTCAAGATGACCGCTGTCAACGGCGGCTATCAGATTCGCATCGACAACATTCAGCAGTTCTACGGTCTGACCGACTCACAGATGGAAGGTCTCACCGAATTGTGCTTCATCGCGCGCACATCGGGCGGTGCTCAGACCGACGATACCAAGATCAGCGTGGTGCAGGGCCGCAAGACTGCCTACTCGGGTGGTGAAGGCACTGCCTCCGCTCCATTCCTCCTCAGCAAGACTCAGGATCTCAAGGATCTCGCGGAATATCCCGCTGACTGGGCTGCTGACATCTATCTTAAGCTCACTGCCAATATCGCAGCCCCTGCAGGTGTGACTATCGGCTCGATAGGCTCACCGTTCAAGGCTCACTTTGATGGTGACGGATACACTATTTCCGACCTTTCGGTGTCGCAGACCGCACTCGGTCAGGCAGCAGGTCTTTTCGGTGCCATTGACGGTGCCGACATCAAGGGTGTAGCTGTGACAAATGCCTCGGTTGAGGGTCAGGCATATGTGGGTATCCTTGTAGGTTACGCTATTTCCGGCAAGATTGACCAGTGCTATACTACCGGTAGCGTGGATGCCAAGTCGCTCGCCGCTGGCGGTCTCGTGGGTCTTAACACGGGAGCCACAATCACCAACTGCTACTCCACAGCCGATGTCAACGCAGCCGACCAGTATGCAGCCGGCGGTCTCGTAGGCAAGAATCTCGGCACTGTCAACAACTCCTATGCGACAGGTGAAGTACGCGGCAAGAATTACATCGGAGGTATGGTAGGTGCCAACTACGGCTCTATATCCAACTCTGTGGCAGTCAATGAAGGCGTCCTTTCAACCAATGAGTATGTTGCTCGTTTCGGAGGTAATAACAACCCCGAAAACCGTTCGACCGGTAATATGGCATGGAACGGTATCACTTCTTCTCAGGCATGGACTCAGCATGGCGATCACTCTGTAGCCTCCTCAGACCTGCATGCACAGGACACATACAGCGGCACTCTCGGCTGGCAGTTCCCCTCCATATGGAAGTGGGAGAATAAGGAGGGCAAAGAGTTCCCTGTCCTTGCCATCATGAAGCAGCCCCAAGCCAATCCTTTCCCCGAATCATTCTACAGCCAGTCGGCTATAGATAATATAGGTGCTGACAGCGAGTTGACCATCCGTGTATGGCCTAATCCTGTAGTGGACATGCTCAATGTAGAGGCTCCTCGTGACCTTGAAAGCTACCGCATCGTAGCCATCTCTGGCGCAGACGCTGGCAGCGGCTCTATCTCTGGAAACAGCGTATCTATTGACTTCAGCCATCTGTCTCCTGGTGCCTATGTGCTCAATCTGCGTGGAGCTGACCAGGTATATAACCATATCATAATCAAGCGATAAACCGCATTATATTCTACGACATAACGATGAAAAATCATAAATTCACCATACGCCGCAAGCTGGCGATGCTGATGTCCGGAATTATTGCCGGTGCATCGGTCTATGCTGCCGTCAACTCCGGGGACGCTTCGCTGAGCGACCTCGAACTGCGTGTTGACGGACGCAATATCCTCTCGGGCTTCTCGTCATCTACCACTACATATAATGTGGAGCTTGACGATGCCTCCATGCTGACCATGTCGGCTGTCCCCTCGGCATCTGATGCCACTGTCGCTATCGATTTCAACGGTGCGCCGATGACTAACCACTCGCTCGCCAACCTCGACGGCGGTGACAATGTCATCACCTATACTGTCCGCAGCGGCAACTCTACCAAGACTTACACTGTCAATATCAAGACACCTCAGGTGGTACGTGATGAATATTTCACATGGAAAAATGCGAATATTTATTTCGTGCTTACCGACCGTTTCTACAATGGTGACACATCTAATGACAATTCCTACCATCGTAAGCGTCTTTCAGGCGATGCCGATGTGGCTACTTTCCATGGCGGTGACATCAAAGGCCTGACCCAGAAGCTTGACTACCTTGACAAACTTGGTGTCAATGCCATATGGATCACCGCTCCCTACGAGCAGATGCACGGATGGACCGGTGGCAAGAATGATGCGTTCCCCCACTATGCGTTCCATGGATATTATGCCCTTGACTGGACATATATGGACCGCAACATGGGTACCATCCAGGACATGAAGAATTTCGTCACCGAAGCTCACAAGCGCGGTATCCGCGTCGTGATGGACATCGTGATGAACCACACAGGTTATGGTAACCTTGATGATGCCGTCGATTATGATTTCGGCAACTTCAACGGCACTCCCCAAGCTGGTTGGGTACCCTCCGGGCAGCCGTATTCCATGTGGTCAGAGAGCAATGCCATATCTTTCAATGCCAACGAGCAGGGCAAATGGGGCAACTGGTGGGGTCCCTGGGTACGCGCATTCGGTGACCGCAGTTGGGCACAGAACGCTGGTTTCGCTCCTGAAGGTGGCGATGACTACACCAAACCGCTGGCTGGTCTGCCCGACATCGTGACCGAGCGCACATCGTCGGTCGACATACCTCCGTTCCTCAAGAAGAAGTGGGCAGCCGAAAAGGGTGGCGACTATGACAACTACCGTCTGCCCAACCTTGAGAGCTGGCGCGCTGGCAGCAAAGGCGCTCCTGCCGATTATCTGGTCAACTGGCTTGCAGGTTGGGTAGAATACTTCGGTATCGACGGTTTCCGCTGCGACACAGCCAAGCATCTTGAAAAGAGCCGTTGGAATCAGCTCAAAAACGCTTGTAAGCAGGCTCTTAACAATTGGCGTAACTCTGACCGTGCCGACGAGTATGCCAAGGGCTGGGATGAGGATTTCTGGATGACAGGTGAGGCTTTCGGCTGGGACCACGGTGATGTAGGTTACTTTACCGAAGGCGGCTTTGACTCTATGATCAACTTCGCTTTCAATTCCTCTGAAGGCAGTCAGGGTCGCACTCCCTCTACCGAGGACTGGAAATATTATGCCAACTATTGCAACGGCTCCAATGGCCGTCAGGTGCTCAACTACGTTTCAAGCCACGATACAGGACTTCATCGTCCGGGTGACCAGAAGAAAGTTGCCACCATGCTTCTGCTCTGCCCCGGTGGTGCGCAGATATATTATGGTGATGAGACTTCTCGCCCCTACATGTCAAGCAACTG